>Ga0307373_10007605_pt1 | contig 16852 bp, 15 predicted proteins | sample OX2MG_FD_202534 | JGI IMG/M metagenome (GOLD analysis project Ga0307373, IMG submission 202534) | Soil microbial communities from Risofladan, Vaasa, Finland - OX-2 | ecosystem: Environmental > Terrestrial > Soil > Coastal area > Acid sulfate soil | place: Finland: Risofladan, Vaasa | collected... | reverse complement strand
CCCTTGGGCACGATGAATCCCCGGATCGAACGGTCGCTCTTGTCGCCGTTGGTCTTGGCCCATACCACGGCGATGTGCGAGGTGGAGCCGTTGGTGATCCACATCTTGGCCCCGTTCAGCACCCAGGTGCCATCCTTCTCCTGGCGCGCCATGGTGATCATGCCGCTCGGGTTCGAGCCATAGTCGGGTTCGGTGAGCCCGAAACAGCCGATGATCTCCCCCGCGGCCATCTTCGGCAGATACCGGCGCTTCTGCTCCTCGCTGCCGAACGCGAAGATCGGATACATGGCCAGCGCGCCCTGCACCGACGCGAACGACCGCACGCCCGAATCACCACGCTCCAACTCCTGCATGATGAGCCCGTAGGCGACGTTGTTGAGTCCGGCGCACCCGTACTCCTCGGGGAGGTTGGCCCCGAACACGCCCAACTCGCCCATCTCGGGCACCAGACCGAGCGGGAAATGGCCGTCGATGTAGTGTTGCCCGATGATCGGCAGCACCCGCTCATCCACGAACCGGCGCACGCTGTCACGCACCGCGCGCTCCTCTTCGGAGAGCGCGCTATCGATGTCGAAGAAGTCGGTCGTCATGTCCGGAAATCTAGCGCGGCGCGGGGGCCGCCGTCCGCGCCCCTGAGTCGCCGCGCAGCACCGCCCCGAGGGTGGCTCCTCCCCAGGCCAGCGCCAACGGAAACACGAACTCAACAGCGACCAGCCCCCACAGCGGCACCTCCATCACCTTCGCGAGTGTCCGCGCGAACGGGATGGTGGGGGCACCCCCCGCGATCGGCGCCGCGAGCAGTACGGCCCAGCCGATCGCCGCCGCCAGCGCGGCGCGGACCGCGACGCGCGGCATACCCGGATTCATCGCACCCCAGATCACCCCAACCACTGCCACCGCCCACCACCCGAAGGCATACGTGCCCAGCGCGAACGCCGCGGCTACGAGCGCCAGTCTCACCAATCCGCGTATCATCGCGGCCTCCCCGGCGTGAGAGTGAGCGTGGCGGTGGTGCGGTTGGCACCCAGGCTTGCCGCGTCCTTGGGCACCAGAGCAGGACTCAATCGGCCTGCCAACCACTGGGGAATGCGATTGTCGTATAGCGGGCTTGCCGGGTTCCCGCTCTGGCCGCCGGGATACGTGTCCCACGCCTTCACCTCGGGACCCAGGTCGACCACCATCCGCCAGCTCGGCCCATACCCCCCGTTTCCCGGCGCCGGATTGAGCGTGCCACGTCCCCCGTCCATGATCAGTCCGCTCACCGAGAACGGCTTGATGCGGAGCACATGGTTGATGCTCACCTTGGCCGTGCTGTCCCACCGCCAGCGCGCGCTGCCCGGCGGGCCGAGCCGGGTCACCAACGTGTCGTACGCCGCGCCGAGCGCGCGCACGAGCACCATGTCACGGGTCTCGGTGACCTGAGGGGTGGTCTTCTGATCCCACCAGAGGCTGTACGGCTGCTGCAGCAGTTCGAACATGATGTCGTCGCTCGGCGTCGCTACGCGGCGCCCCGTGGAATCGTCGAGTTCGTCCCACGTGTAGTCGCGCAGGTTCCGCATAGCCTGCTCGAACAGCACGGCCCCGTCGTTGTCGCGGGTGTAGCGACCGTCCCATTTCTTGAGGACCATCGCGGCCGCTACGATCGACGGCCGGGGTACCGCGCCAGCCACCGCACGGAGGAAGAACGGCAGGAACAGCTGAACGCGCACGCTGAGTGGACTCATCTGGAAACGCCGCATGTCGTCCACCGTCACGCTCGAGTCCGCCCGCAGGAGCTGGTCGATGTCCAGCGCCCGCCACGGGTCCCACGCCCGATCGTCGCCGAGGTACGCGAACGCCTGCTTGGGATCCTCGGGCTGCTGGTTGGCCGAGGCCAAAAAGCCCTGCTTGGGATTGAACGCCTGGGGGTACTTGTCCACGGGCCAGTAGCCCGTCCAGTCGCTGGCGCTCGTCGAGCCGTCGAAGATGTCCAGTCCCGTGTGACCCTTGGGGCGGATCGGGAAATGCCCCGTGGAACGGATGGCGATCGTGCCCTGGCGGTCGGCGGCGAGCACGTTCTGCGCCGGCACGAAGAACCCCAACGCCATGTCGTCCAGCAACTCTTTGGCCGACGTGGCGTGCGCCGCAGCATAGAACGCGCTGATCTCGTGCGACGGCTCCAGCAGCGTCCACCGCATGGACACCCACGCGCCGAACCGATGCATCAACGGACCGCGGCTCGTGTACCGCACGGTATCGGTGGCCAGCGTCTCGCCGTGCTTGCCGCGGTATACCTCGACGCGCTCCTCGAGCGGCTTCCATACGCCGTCCACCTCATACTTCGTGGGGTGAAGGGAGTCGTCCACCGTCTCGCGGTAGAAGTCGAGCACGTCGGCGCCCGTATTCGTGAACCCCCACGCCACGTCGCGATTGAACCCCAGCACGATGCCTGGGGCCCCGGGAATGGTCACGCCGTACACGTCGAGCTTGCCCGGTACGACCAGCTGAGTCTCGTACCAGATGCTCGGCAGCGTGAGGTCGAGGTGGGGGTCGTTGGCCAGCAGCGCGTGCCCGTCGGCACTGCGCGACGGAGCCACCGCCCAGTTGTTGCTCGCGAAGTGGCGCTGATCGGCGTCCGGCGTGGCCCCGGGCGGCTCGAGACTGCGCATCAATGCGGCCACGCGTGCCACCGCCGTGTCCGGACGCCCCGGCACCGGGATCTGTGCGAACTCGAACTCAGGTCCGCGCGCGCCGGTGGGCTGGAGCGGCTCCTGGATGGGCGAGTTGACGGGGAACAGGGCGGCGGCCGCGGCGTCGCCGACCTTGGCCGCCGCCGCGAGCCGTGCCGCCTCGTCAGGGATGTACGACAACGTCCATCCCATGCGGTTGAACAGGTGGATCGAATTGATCGGCTTCCAACGGTCGGGGCGAACGCCCAACAGCCGGTATTCCACCGGTACCTGCGAAGGCCGCATGCCGTCGATGTAGGCGTTCACGCCATCCGAGAACGCTTCCATGACGTGCCACGCCATCGACGTCGTGTCGATTCCGGCGAGTTTCTGCTCGGCGGCGCGGGGCATCCCGAGGTCTCGCGTCTCGCGGTCGAGTGACAGGGCCGCGGCGCCCACCCATTCCGTGAGGCGCCCCGACGCGGCGTGGGTCTGCAGGTCGAGTTGGAACAGTCGGTCGCGCGCCACGACGTAGCCCAGAGCGCGGTACGCGTCAGGTTCGGACGTGGCGAAGATGTGCGGCACGCCGCGATCATCGTACCGTACGTCCACCGCGCCCTGAAGGCCGGGGATCGTAGCGGCGGCCGTCCGGGGGAGGGTTGCATGCGAGGCGGCACCCCAGGCGCCGTTCACGGGGTCGAGCAGTTGCCCGAGCGGCGGGACTGGGCCGGCACCCCGGGCACCGAGCCACAGTGCCCCGCCGAACACCACGGCACCCGCCAGCGCGCGAACGATGCGTAGAATCATGCGGTTTAACCTACCGACGAACCCCCGGAATCAGCCAGCCAGCCGCCGCGGGGGCCGCGGCTGATCCACCACCCGCTTGGCCGCTGGTGTCGCGCCCACTTCGCGCGCCTTGCGGCGAAAGGTGGCGCGGTGGTCCACGCGCAGCCCCGATTCGTCCTGCCACTGGTGCACCATCTCGTGCAGCAGGGTGTCCACCGCATCGTCCCAACCATCCCGCTGGATGTGGCGCCGGCTGACGACGATCTCGACGGTCGTGTGCTCGCCGGCCGGCACGTAATGGCCGAGCCGAGAACGCATGCGCCGCGATACACGCACCGGGACGGCGCGGAGCGTGCCGTCGAACCGTTCGGCGTTGAGGCGCACGTGCAGCGCCTGCAGGCGTGCTACCAGCGCCTCGTCGTCGGGGTGCGTTCGCTCCGGCGGCCGCGGCTGCACGTGGGCCACCGCCGCCGCTGCGATGATCGCGCGTCGGGCGTCCCGACGCTCGGCCCGGGTGCGGCCCTGCATGAACACGACGATGGCCCGCAGCACCGGCTCGGGCGCGTCGAGGTAGCCCTCGTGCACGCGGATCTCGCCACCGCCCACGCTCACCATGACCGTGCGGTTCCGGGTGAGCGTGCAGCGGTCGATCCGGCGGAGGCCCAGCGTGCGCAGTCGGGCCAGCATCTCCTCGGCGGTTCGTGGCGCACCGGCCAAGGCCAGTTCGAGTTGCGCCGGGTCGGCGCCGCGGCGCAGCAGACGCATCAACGAGCGAAGCGTTGCGACGGTCCCGGCTGGAAGCCGCGGGCGGCGTCCGACCAGATCAGGGTGTCCACCACGATCGCGTCAGCGGTGGCCGTGATGCTGTTCACCGAGGACGGCCGGCCGCCGCGCGAGCGGGCAGAGACCGTGCCTGCCGTGGAGATCACGGTGCCCTTGGCAGTGTGCTCTACGAAGTGCACGGCTTCCTGATGATCGTGGCCGCACAGCACGAGGTCCACGCCCAGGGAGGCGAATTCGGTGAGCAGGCGGCGCGAGTGCTTGAGCCCGTAGCGCCCCGATAGTTCGCCCTTCATCGGGTTGTGGTGCATCACCACCACCCGCAGGGCGTCCGGCGGCGCATCCGCGAAGGTCGCGTGCAGCCGGTCGAGCTGGACGCGGTCCAGATGGCCGATGATCGAGATGTCGCGCGGGTTCCAGGTGAGCGTGCTCCACCGCACACCATGCGCGGTGTTGATGCCGGCGACCACGGCGCCGGGCAAGCGCAGCACCGGCTCCGCGTCGTCGTCGATATAGCGACGGTACTTGGCAAGGAGGGCCATATCGTCGCCCAGCCCGAGCGGCGCGAACCACCAGGCCACATCGTGATTGCCCGGCACCACGATCACCCGGCTCACCCGTTCGGCCCGCTGGATGAACACTCGCGCGCGTTGGAACTCGCCGGCCCGCGCGCGCTGCGACAGATCGCCCGAGATGGCGACCACGTCGTACCGCTGTTCCTGGATCAGCGCTTCGAGCGCCTCGTACTGCGCCGGCACCGCGGGGTGGCCGAAGTGCAGGTCGGAGCAGTGGAAGAGCGTCAGCCGGGTCACAGTCTGGCGATGATCGCGTCGGTGAATTCGTCGGTGCTGGCCGTGCCGCCCAGATCGCGCGTCACGCGCTTCCTCTCGCGGATCGTCTCCTCGAGGGCGGTGCGCACGACCAGGCCGCGTTCGCCGTCTCCGACGTGTTCGAGCAACATGCAGGCGGCGAGGATCACCGACGCCGGGTTGGCGATGCCCTTGCCCGCGATGTCGGGCGCCGTGCCGTGCACGGCCTCGAAGATCGCGCCCTGAAGGCCGATGTTGGCGCCCGGCGCCAGCCCCAGCCCGCCCACGAGCCCGGAGATCTCGTCGGACAGGATGTCGCCGAACAGATTCGTGGTCACGATCACGTCGTACGTCTCGGGTCGCATGACGAGGTTCATCGCCATCGCGTCCACGATCACATCGTCGCACTGGATGTGGTCGTACTCGTGCGCGATCTGGCGGCCCACGTCGAGGAACAGCCCGGACGTGTACTTGAGGATGTTGGCCTTGTGGACGAGCGTCACCTTCCGGCGCTTGTGCGTCATCGCGTACTCGAACGCGTAACGCACGATCCGTTCGCAGCCCGAGCGGGTGATGATGGCCGTGGACTCGGCCACCGCCTTCGGGTCGTCTCCCACCTTGACGTAGTGCTCCACGCCCACGTACAACCCTTCGGTGTTCTCACGAATCAGCACGAGGTCGATGTTGTCGAACCGGCCACCGTGGACGATCGAGTACGCCGGCCGCACGTTGGCGAACAGGTCGAACGTCTTGCGCAACGCGACGTTGATGGAGCGAAATCCCTCCCCGACAGGTGTCTCGAGGGGACCCTTGAGCGCCAGCCGCGTGCGCTTGATCGAGTCGAGCGTGGCGTCGGGAAGCGGATCGTTGTACCTGGCCACGGCGGCCATGCCGGCCACTTGTGGGTCCCAGTCGATGTCGGCGCCGGCGGCTTCGAGAATCCGCACCGTGGCGCTCGTGATCGACGGCCCGATGCCGTCGCCCGGAATCAGCGTGACCGGAATGCCCATTAGTGACTTGTTATCTTGATCACGCCGGCTACGGCGAAATGACGAGATCGGCGAAATGCGACGCCAGGCTGGCCAGGACCGCCGGCCCGAAGGTCGCCGCCGGATCGCTCTGGACCTCGTGGATCCACATGAACTCGGTGGTCCGCGCGTCCACCAGCACGAGCCGGAGCACGGCCCGTTCCATCGTTCCGTCCGCCATCTTCTCGAACCGCAGGTCCACCGGCAACATCACGTACCGGGCCCCGTCCTGCATTGCGATCATGGTCCGCAGTTGGCTGGCCAGCGGATCACCGTAGAAGTGCCCGACTTCGATGCGCGCGCCCACCAGCGGGGTCTCGGCCAGCAGGTACGGGTTGGCGGCGTACGTGGAGTTGAGCCGGTAGGATTTCTCGAGGTCAGGAGCGAAGAACCAGGTGCCGCCGAGGCCCCGCGCGTCGAAGTCGGCCACGATCGCCGAATCGAGTTGGCGCAGCATGGCCCGCGGCTCCGCAATTCCCGCTGCCCAGCCCAGCGGATCACCGTGGGCCATGGCGAACACAGGCGCCACGATGATGCGTTGCGCGGCCAGGTTGGCCAGCGGCCGCACCACCGGCGCCGGAGACGCTGGCGGCTGCTGCGCGTGCGAAACCGGCGTGGCACAGGCCACGACGGCGAGCGCGGCGACGATACTCGATACGCGGACGCGAGGCATGGAGGAAAGTTAATCCATTCGCGGGCCCACCGCCTCATCGGCCACCCTCTTCCCCCCGTACGCCCGCCATCCCATTTTGGCCCCGGCCTCATCCCCCGGAGTCATTCCGTCATGTCGAAGCTGCTGCGCATTATCCTCTGGATAGTGGTCGCCGTGCTCGGCGCCGGTTCGCTCGCCTGGGTCGCGTTGGCCCACGGCGAGTCGATCAATGCCGCCTGGCTGCTCACCGCCGCCGTATGCACGTACCTGGTGGCGTTCCGGTTCTATGGCCGCTTCATCGCCAGCAAGGTGTTCGCGCTCGACGCCAATCGACGCACACCGGCAGAGCGGCTCGACGACGGGCGCGATTACGTGCCCACCAACAAGTGGATCGTGTTCGGACATCACTTTGCGGCCATCGCCGGCCCCGGGCCACTCGTCGGGCCCACACTCGCCGCCCAGTTCGGCTACCTCCCCGGCGCTATCTGGATCATCGTCGGCGCCGTGCTGGGCGGCGCTGTGCAGGACTTCGTCATCCTCTGCGCGTCGGTGCGCCGAGATGGCAAGACGCTCGGACAGATGGCCAAGGAGGAGATCGGACCGGTGGCCGGCTACACGGCCCTGGTCGCGGTGCTGGGCATCATGATCGTGCTGATCGCCGTGCTCGGCCTCGTCGTGGTCAACGCCCTCAAAGCGAGCCCCTGGGGCACGATCACCATCGGGCTCACCGTCCCCATCGCCTTGCTCATGGGCGTGTACCTGCGCTGGATTCGGCCCGGCCGCGTCCTCGAAGCCAGTGCCATCGGACTCACGCTCCTCGTCGTGGCGCTGTACGCGGGCCGCTGGGTGGCCGAGGATCCGGCCCTGGCGGCCACGTTCACGCTGAGCGGCACGACGCTGGCCGTGATCGTGATGGGGTACGGATTCGCGGCGTCCGTGCTCCCGGTCTGGCTGTTGCTCGCACCCCGCGACTACCTCTCGGCGTTCGTGAAGATCGGGGTGGTGCTCACGCTGGGTATCGGTATTCTCGTCGTGCTCCCGCCACTGCACATGCCGGCGCTCACGCGATTCACCGACGGCACGGGCCCCATCTTCGCCGGCAAAGTGTTCCCGTTCGCGTTCATCACGATCGCCTGCGGCGCCATCTCGGGGTTCCATGCGCTCATCGCGTCAGGGACCACACCCAAGCTGCTGCAGCGCGAGACCGACGCTCCGCTCATCGGCTACGGAGGCATGCTGATGGAGTCGTTCGTGGCGATCATGGCGTTGATCGCCGCCTGCGCACTCAGCCCAGGGGTGTTCTTCGCGATCAACGCTCCGGCCAGCGCGCTCGGCACCACCGTCCAGAGTGCCTCGGCGGCCGTGGCTCAGTGGGGATTCACCGTGTCACCCGCCGAGCTGACGCAGCTCGCCAAGAGTGTGGGAGAGACGACGCTGCTGTCGCGCACCGGGGGCGCGCCCAGCCTGGCCGTGGGCATGGCGCAGCTCTTCTCAGGGGCATTGAGTGGGGGCGGCGCGATGGCGCTCTGGTACCACTTTGCCATCATGTTCGAGGCCCTGTTCATCCTCACCACCCTCGACGCCGGCACGCGGGTGGGCCGGTTCATGTTGCAGGATCTCGGACGTCACGTCTGGGAACCGTTCGGCCGCGTGTCCTGGTATCCCGCGGTGCTCCTCTCGAGCGCCATCTTCGTCGCGTTGTGGGGCCACTTTCTGTACCAGGGCGTTATCGACCCGCTGGGCGGCATCAATTCGCTCTGGCCGCTGTTCGGCATCTCCAATCAACTGCTGGCTGCGGTAGCGCTGTGCGTGGGCACGACCGTGATCATCAAGATGGGCAAGGCGCGCTACGCTTGGGTGACCCTCCTGCCGCTCGCCTGGCTGGTGGTCGTGACCATGGCGGCGGGGTGGGAAAAGATGTTCTCGCCCGACCCGCACCTGGGGTTCATCGCTCACGCCTGGTCGCTGGGTGCCGCGATCGACGCCGGGGCACTCCCCGCCGGCGTCGCCACCGCCGCGGCCGGGCACCGCATGATGTTCAACGATTATCTGGATGCTGCCGTCGCCGCCTTCTTCATGGTGTCGGTGGTGGTCATCCTCGCCGACTCGATGCGCAGTTGGTACGGCGTGATCAGCGGGCGCGTGCCCGCCGTGTCTTCGGAAGTCCCGGCCGAACCGGCGACGACTGGCGGCTGACCGCGCCACCAGAGACGAAGCCCGACCCACGCTCGCCATGGGCGCCGTTCGCTGATTCACACAGACCACCGATATCCGGCCCGGTGTCACCGTCTCGACCCATCGCGAGCTCGGCGACACGGCCCGAATCGTCACCGTCGCGTACGACGACACGCTTGCCTTTCACCGTTTGTCGCCCATCTTCGACCTGTTCGAGCACACCATCCGCACGGCGAAACAACTCGCCGGACGCGGGGCTCGGCAACACACGAGGAACACATGCGATCTTGGTCCCGACTGCGCACCAATATCCGGGCCATCGGAACGGTCACCCGCCGCGTCATCGGCGTGCCCGACTACGAGCGCTATCTGGCCCACCTCCGCCAATGCCATCCCGGCGAGCGGCCGGTATCGCGAAAGGAATTCTCGCGGCAGCGGCTCGAGGAGAAGTATTCCAGACCCGGAGCGCGGTGTTGTTGAACGGCCAATGGATGTGATCAACCCTCGGGGGTCAGATCCCTTCTCCGCCAACCTCCTCCCACCACCGTCATCCCCACCGCCGCGACCATCGCCAGACTCGCCCCCAGCGTGAACGCCGCCGCCGGACTCACCCGGTCCCAGATCACGCCGAAGATCAGCGACGCAGGCAGCGCCCCGATTCCCACCGCGAGGTTGAACCACCCGAATGCCGTGCCTCGCCGCGCCGCCGGCACGAGGTCCGACACCAGGGCCCGTTCGGCGCCCTCCGTGAATCCGAAATAGATGCCGTACACGGCGAACAGCACCCACGCGTGCCATTGCCGAGAGGCGTGGGCGAAAGCCAGGTACACCGCGGCGTAGAACAGCCATCCGATCACGAGCGTCGGACGGCGGCCCATCCGGTCGCTCAGCGCCCCGCCGGGCGTGTTGGTGAGCGATTTGACGGCGTTCAACAGCGCCCAGATGATCGGCGTGAGGGCTAGGGGTACGCCCAACTGCTTGGCCCGCAGCAGCAGGAATGCGTCGGTCGAGTTGCCCAACGTGAACACGAAGATCACTGCCATGAACGCCCAGAAGCGCCCACCCATGCGTTGCGAAAGGTCGAGGGGCGCCCCCGTCCCGGACCGCGTCGGGTTCCTGGGCACCTCCCGCACTCCCCACATCAGCGTCGCTATGGCAAACACGCCCGGCACGAGTGCAAGCCAGAACACGTGCCGCAGCGTCAACCCTTCCCATTGCAGCAGAAGAAAGGCAATCACGGGCCCGGCCACCGCGCCCGCATTGTCCCACGCCCGCTGGAACCCGAACGCGCGGCCGCGAATACTCACATCCACGGAGTCGGCAATGAGTGCGTCGCGCGGCGAAGTGCGCAGCCCCTTTCCCACACGATCGGTGACGCGGATGGCGAGCACCTGCCCGGCCGTTTGCGCCACGGCGACCAGCGGCCGCGTCATCGACGCCAGGAGGTAGCCCGCGAGGACCAACGGCTTGCGCTGACGGGCGCGGTCGGACCACCACCCGCTGGCCAGCTTGAGTAGCGCCGACACCGACTCGGCGGTTCCCTCGATGGCCCCCACGAACGCCGCGCTCGCGCCCAACGTGACCGTGAGGAACACCGGCAGGAGCGGGTAGATCATCTCGCTCGACATATCGGTGAAGAAGCTCACCAGACCGAGCGCGACCACATTGCGTGCCAGACGCGGAGGGCTGGCGGACGAGGTCGGTGGGGTGCGCGGCGCGTGCGGCGGGCTCATGGGCGTGCGATGAATCTACCACTTGCCAAACGGCAACGAACCTCCGCTGTATTGGAGCAGCATGCACCTGTCTTCCCGACGACACGCCGACGCCTTCGCGGCGCTCGCTCCCGCGCGCGCTCATCTTGCCGCGCGCGACGAGGACGTGCTGCGCGTCCAGATCGCCGTGGCCCAAGTCGCGGCGCCCACCGGCGACGAGGGGGAACGGGCCGCATGGGTGCGAGACCGGTTTGCCGCGCTCGGCCTGGCTGGTGTGCGCATCGACGACGCCGGAAACGTCATCGGGCGCCGGCCGGGCCGCCGACCCGACGACCCGGTCGTCGTCTGTGCACATCTCGACACGGTCTTTCCGCGTGGCACGCTGCTCACGGTGCGCCGTGACGGCCGCCGATTTTCCGGGCCCGGCATCACCGACAACGGACGCGGCCTGGCCGTGATGCTCGCTCTGGCCGAGTCGATCGACGGGCGCGGTGTCCCCCTGGACCGGCCGGTGGAATTCGTGGGCACCACCGGCGAGGAGGGCAATGGCGATCTGCGCGGTGTGAAACGCTACTTCGCCCACCTCGCCGACCGGCCGGCCGGCATGATCGCCATCGACGGTGCTGGCGACGAACGCATCATCCACCGCGCCCTCGGAAGTCGGCGCTATCGCGTCACCTTCAGTGGTCCGGGCGGACACAGTTGGGCGGCGTTCGGCGCACCCAACGCGATTCACGCCGCGGCGGCGGCCACCGCGCGGCTGGCCGCCGTACCGCTCTCGACCATGCCACGGACCACGCTCAGCGTAGGGCGCATCGGTGGCGGGATTTCCGTGAACGCGATTCCCGACCACGCCTGGATCGAGCTCGACGTGCGATCGGCCGGTCCACGTATGCTCGACCGCCTCGAAGCGGAGGTGCACCGCGCCGTGGGAGCGGCGGCCGCCGAGGAGAACGCGCGCCGCTCGGAGAACACCGCCCCGCTCACCGCGACCGTCACGCGCATCGGAGACCGGCCCGGCGGTGAGACCGCGGCCGACCACCCACTGGTCGCGGCCGCCCAGGCAATCACGCAGTTGGCCGGCTGCGACCCGGAGTTGGCGATCGCATCCACGGACGCCAACGTGCCGATCGGACTCGGGATTCCCGCAATCGCGATCGGCGGCGGCGGGCGCGGCGGCGGCGCGCATTCCGCGGCCGAGTGGTTCGAGAACGTGAACGGCACGCGCGGTGTGTCGCGCGCGCTGGCCATCGTGCTCGCCGCGTCGCACGCGGCCGGCTGACTACCCGCCCGTCGAGTTCGGCTCGAGGCGCTCGAACGTCCGGCCGAGCCACTGCAGGACACCCTGAAGTTCGAACGCCAGCGCCGCGCTCCCGGTCACCATCGTCCCGGCCACGGCGAGCGGACCGTTGAGTTTCAGCGTACCGATCGCCACGATCGCCATTGCCACCGGCACGAGCAGGAGTAACGCGAGCAGCACGAGATAGAAACCCATGATGAGGATCATCTGCCCCATCATCTCCACGCCACCCGGGACGACCGTCCCCAACCGGGCCCACCCCGGAAAGAGAATCGGCATTCCGTTCTGGATCGTCACGCTGCCCGCATTGAACGCCAGCAACACGGGCAATGCCCCGACCGCGATCGCGAGCTGCATACCTGGCGGCGCCCATTGCAGCCCACCCGCCTGTGCCACCAGCGCGGCGGCGCCCAACGCCACCGCCTGCACCACGGCCAACGGCACCGACACGCTCAACACCTCGGCGGCGACGACGGTCGTTCCGCTGAACGGAAGCGTCTTCAGTTCCGCGAGATGCTGGAGGTCCTGCCGCAGATCGCCGCGCAGCATCAGCGGGCCCATCAGCACCATCACCGCCGCGAACGCGAACAGCGCACTCACGATTCCACTCAGCGCTCCCAGTTTGGATCCGCTTACGAACCCGATGACGAGGGCCATCAGCACCGGGGCGATGAGCTGCCGCTGCTGCGATGTACGCCGCAGGCAGGCGATGTTCTTCCACACGATCGCCACCGCCGGATGCCCGGTGGGGGCCAGCGGAATGCCCGTGGTGCCGCGCGCACGAGCCGGTTGGCGGGGCGCAACCCCGCCGGCGCTCCCGCCAGACAGGGCGGCCCGGCGTCCGCGCATCGCCGCGAGCTTTTGTGCGCGCTGCGCGGTGGCCGCCAGCGCCGCTTCCTCGAACGCCGTATCCGTGCGCAGCACCCACCAGACGTGCACGAGCAGCATGAACACGGCGGCGGGCACCGCGGCCAGCCAGGCCGATGTGGACATGGCGAACACGGGACCGATCACGGCGGCGAACGGCCAGAGCACGTAGCGGGCCGGTGCCTGTGACACCGTGGCGCTGAGCACCGCCACGCGCCCGCTCAGATCGGCCGCCTCGCGCAACGGCCCGATGCTCGGCACGAGACTCGCGGCCACCCCCACCACCACGACCGTGAACGCGGCCAGCGACAGCACGTGGCGCCGCACGCCCTGCCGGCCGTGCTCCGCCCACGACGTGCGCACCAGTGACGACCCCAGCCGGTGCAGATAGATGGTGCAGAACAGGATCCAGAAGCCGATGCCCCGCGCCCACGCCGGGAGGCCACCCTGCCCCGCATTCACCAGGAGCACCCAGATCAGCGTGTTGAACAGCAGCGGTACCTGTCCACGCACGAGCTTGTACCCCACGAGCTGGCGCCGCGACACGGGCGCCGGGAACAGCATCGACGCCTCGGCCTGGGTGAACGCGAGCGCCGTGCTGTCACCACCGAATAGCCACATGGACACCGCGCCCAGCACCAGTCCACCGAGTACGAGCAGATGGCCGCCGTCGCCGAGCAATGGGAATGACTGGGCCTTGGCGCTTCGCGGATTGCGCCAGAAGATGAAGTAGAAGTACGCCACCCCGATGATGATGGCGAGCGCGTAACGCGGGTTCTTCGACTGTCGGATCCGGTGGACGATCCGGTTGCGAAAACTCGTCCAGGTGAGATAGAAGAAGGCGCCGGTGACCATGGCTCAGTCCGCGGCGGTCCGTTCGGTCCCGCCGCCGGTGAGCATCAGGAACACCTCTTCGAGCGTGTGCCCGGCGAGTCCGGGGCGCGCGGCCACGATCTCGGCCAGCGTTCCGTACGCCACGGCGCGCCCCTTCGCGATCACGAGCAGCTTGGTGCAGAGCTCCTCGACCAGGTGCAACAGGTGGGAGCTGAGCACGACGGCGGCGCCTTCGCGCGCCCGCGCGGCAATCGTGTTCTTCATGCGACGCATGCCGGCGGGGTCGAGCCCGGTGAGCGGCTCGTCGAGTATCAACCCCGTGGGATTGTGGAGCAATCCGCAGGCGATGGCGAGCTTCTGCCGCATGCCGCGTGACAATTCGCCGGGCAGCACGTTCGCCTTGTCGGCCAGTTCCAGTTCGCGTAACAGCGCCGGCGCCCGCGCCTCGGCATCGGCCACGCCATACACGCGAGCGATGAACGTGAGGTGCTCGGCCACGGTGAGATACTCGAACAGATATGGCTCGTCGGGAATGAAGGCCAGCGCCCGCTTGGCCTCCACCGGATCGCGCGCCATGTCGTGGCCGGCTATCGACACCGCGCCCGTGGAGGGGGCGATGATCCCCACCAGACAACGCAACGTCGTGGTCTTCCCCGCGCCGTTGGGGCCCACCAGACCGAGCACTTCGCCGGGCTCGACGTCGAAGCTGAGCCCGGACACGGCGGTGAAATCGCCGTAGAGCTTCGTGAGTTCGTGAACAGTTATCATCGGTGCGGGGTTGCGGGGAATGCCCACCACAATAGCCTCGGCGCCGCGACGGCGCGACTGGTCGGGCTACTCCGCGCGGAGCTCCGAGTGGTCGCCCACCGTGGCCTGCCCCGAGAATCCTTCGACCACGGCGCCGTCCCCGATCATCGAATCGTGGATCGTGCTGCGCACGATGCGCGCGTCCGTGCCCACGATCGTGTTGCGGAGCGCCGAGCCCTCGACCGTCGTCCCGGCGCCGATCGACACGTTCGGCCCGATCGTCGCGTTGCGCAGCGTGACCCCATCTTCCACGTACACCGGCTCCACGAACGCGACGTCGGCACCCGCCTTCGGGTGCCGCGCCATGCCACGCTTTTCCAGGATCGTGCGGTTCGTCTCGAGCAACGTGTCGAGCTTGCCCGCGTCGTACCACCCCTCGACGTCGACCACGCGGATCTTCGCCCCGTGGTCGATCATGTACTGGAAGGCGTCGGTCAGGTAGTACTCCCCCTTGTTCTTCGGCGCCTTGAGGACGCGGTCGATCCCCTCGTACAGCAGCCTCCAATCGCGGACGTAGTAGAGCCCGATGTTGGCGCGCTTCGAGATCGGGGTCGAGGGCTTCTCCACGATCTTCGTCATATTGCCGTCGGCGTCGGTCACCACCACGCCGAACCGCTGGTAGTCCTCGACCTCTTTCGTCCAGATGATCCCATCGGCGTCGATCGTGTGGATCACCGACAGATCGGCGTCGAAGATGGTGTCCACGAACACGATCAGCACCGGCTGGTCCACGTACGGCGCGGCCAGCGCCACGGCGCCGGCCGTGCCATCCTGCACCGCTTGCTCGATGAAGACCGAGTCGAACGGATACTTACCGCGCGCGTACGCCTCGACCTTGTCCTTGAGGTGCCCCGTGATGTAGATGACCTGCTCCACCCCGCCCAGCCGCTGCAGATCGTCCATCAGGTAGTCGATCACCGGTTTGCCCGCGATCTTGAGCATGGGCTTCGGGGTGACGTGCGTGTGCGGACGGAGCCGCGTTCCCTTGCCCGCCAGTGGGATGATCACTTTCATGGTGCGCTGGTCCCCTCGCGTCCGTAGCGGTCCTGCAGCCGGACGACGTCATCGAGATTCGCCGTGGAGGCTTCGAGAATGTCGCAATCGGTCACCGCTTCCATCTGGTGCACGGTGAACGGTGTGATGCGATAGGCCTCGCCAAGTTGGAGCTTCACGTCCACCGGCTTGGCGCCGGCCACCAACGCACCGGCCACCGCCGGCAGGTCCCACACCCGATAGATCAACTCACCCGAGAGTAGATAGACGGTCTCGTCCTTGACCTCGTGATACTGCACGGATAGCGCGTGACCCGCTCTGATGTGCAGAATCTTTCCGACGTAACGGTCGGAGTGGGCCCAGATCGTTTCATGCCCCCACGGTTTGGGCACGTGGGTGACGGGAGCGCGGCCGGACATACGAGTTCGGGGTGAAGGACGCCGTAATATGGCACGGGACCGCCCTCGCCGCTCGCCTGCCGCCGTGGCAGCGGCTGCTTCCGGTGGTCAGCGTGCGTTCGCCCACCCGCACCAGACGCACCAGTGGCGTTGCACGACAAGGACACGCCTGGTGGTGCGCCCACCAACGGGCCGCGGACCGCCCGGCATCGATCGGCGCCCATCGCACCTCCGGCCCCGGACGGTGTATCTTTCTTCATTCGAGTTCCCCCCGGCCCGCTGGCGGCCGGGCCCTGACGAGACTTTCCGGTACGGAAGGAACGACCCGTGCGCGACACAGCACATAGCAAGCCGACGACGCGACCCCGCTGGCGGCGGATCGCAAAGCGAACGGGCATTTCTGCGCTGGTGGCAGTTCTCGCCTTGGGCGCCTACTTGGGCTCCCTCCAGCTCACCGGAAACATCCACACCGTGCAGGCGGGCGAGGTCTATCGCTCCGCTCAACTCGACAGCAGCCAGTTCTCGCGGGTCATCCGGACGGACGGCATCAAGTCGATTCTCAACCTCCGGGGCCCGCACCCCCAATCGGGGTGGTACGAGACCGAGGTTGCCGTCGCTGGCCGCCTCGATGTCGCTCATTATGATTATGGTATATCCGCCGAGCGTCCCGTGACGCCCGAGCAGATCGCCGATCTCCTGAAGATTCTCCGCACGGCCCCGAAGCCCATCCTCGTCCACTGCCAGGGCGGCGCGGACCGGTCGGGACTGGTCTCGGCGCTCTACGAACTCGTCATCGAAGGCGTGAGCCCCGCGCAGGCCGCGGCGCAACTCTCCCTACGCTACGGCCACTTTCCCTACCTCGGCAGCAAGACCAACGCGATGGACCACACCTTCTGGGACTACGTGGATCAGCATCAGACCGTCGGGGTTGTTCGCTGACCCTTGGTCTCTGATCGCTCAGGACTCGTCTCGCCCGTCATCCAGCGCGACGGCCTACGCGCGGGACGACTGATCAGGTGGGAGGTCGGAGACCTGAATCCGGTCCTCGACCCCTACCACAGAT
>Ga0307373_10007604_pt1 | contig 16854 bp, 14 predicted proteins | sample OX2MG_FD_202534 | JGI IMG/M metagenome (GOLD analysis project Ga0307373, IMG submission 202534) | Soil microbial communities from Risofladan, Vaasa, Finland - OX-2 | ecosystem: Environmental > Terrestrial > Soil > Coastal area > Acid sulfate soil | place: Finland: Risofladan, Vaasa | collected... | reverse complement strand
GCGGTCAGTTCAACCCGGTTCTTTGCGACTTGCCCGCGGCAACCCGCGATGGTCGTATCGAATCGTCCGCCGCGGGCAACTCGCAAAGAACCCTAGATGTTTGGCGCAAGAGGCGTTAGGCGTTAGGCGAGCGGGAGATGTAAGCCCCCGGTTATTGCCGGTCGTAGGTGATAGGCAGACGGCAAGCGGCGCGCGTAAGCCCCCCGGTGAATGCCTCCCGAAGCCGATGGCGCCTAACGCCTAACGCCTTCGCGAGGCCAGTCGTCGTCCGCTCGCACCCGCGTCCCTCCCAATTGGCCGTTTTCATGCCGGCCATAAATGCGCCATATGTCCTGGCAGCCGTCGCGTTTCTTGCGTCGGCGGGGCCGTCCTCGACTTCACCGGCAGGAGTCCCGCTCGCAAGTTGAGCTTGCGATCGACGATAACGCCTAACTGCCGTTTGGAGCTTACCATCGTTCGACGGCCCCTGGTGGAGGAGAAGGCGGCAAAGCTTGTGACCGATGTCGCGGCGGGAAATACCTCTTCGTGGCTTTTGCCTTGGGTTCCGCTGATGGACGGCGGAGGCGAATCGGCTACAATTACTCGATGTCTGCAAGAGGCGGCACACCGGTTAATCGACAAGCGTGACCGTGCGGATCTCGGTTTGCTGGTTCGTGTGTTTGCTACGCTGGCTGGGTGCCGGCCGGCCTGGGACCATGGTTTACGAGGTTGGAACATGAACATTGAAACATCGCCGATTTTCGACGAAATTCGGGCCGTGGGCCGTGAAGAGGGCCGCGCTGAGGGAACGCGCGCGCTCGTCGTCCGGCTGGGCCGGCAGAAGTTCGGCAAGGCCCCTACCAAGACGCAGCACAAGACGTTGGAAGCCATCACCGGGGTTGACCGGCTGGAAGCCCTGGCGGAGCGGTTGCTCAACGTCGATACCTGGGCCGATCTTCTGAGCGATGTTTAGGCCGCCGGCCCTACGGCGATCATGACCGTCAGTATTTGCGACGTTGGCCGCGTGTCAGCCCGCGTGGGACGGCCGTGTCCAAGAATCTCTGTTTCAGACCGGCTATAATGCGCCATATGGCGCATGATGCCTCGCGTGGGACGGAATACGGTGGGCCGGGCCGCCGGGCGTGCGCAGAATGCGCGTGTCAACGAGGTAATCGCGGTTCGCTGTTTACGTTGGCGCCGCCCCGCGCTCGCCCCCTCGCCGCTCGTTTGTCCCCTTAAGCGGCCCCACCAGCTAGAAACGCTGGTTCATCAAATTTTGCAAGGCGGTCAGGCACATCTGGGGCCCTTCGCCCATCGGAAGGTCAATCGAGTCGATGACGACGGTCTTCGTCCCGACAGTCGCCTTCAGCAGGAGGCGCACCGTGGCCTTTGCCGGGCCCGCCGCAGTCGGATAGACCAGAGACACCCGGCCAGCGTCGAAAGCCACTGCATAAGCGCACATCTGAAATCGATCAGCTCGGCTTTCGTTTCCAAACGCGCGCTTATACTTGGCGTCCAAGACCCAGCGTGAGTGGTCGCGCTCCGCGAGCAAATCAGCCCGCAGCCAGCGCGCCGGATCGTTGCTGCTGGCCCAGTCATCCCAATTTCGCGTGCGAGCCGCCTCAGATGCGCACGTCCAGTTCGTTGATCTAGCGCCAAGTTTGAAAAGTCGCCGCAGAGCATCCTCCCAGATTGACGATAGCGAGATGATGAATGCTTGGCCGCCCGATCGGGAGGCCGAGTTAAGGGCGGAGCCCATGAGAATCAAGCGCGCCAATTGCAAGGCCGAGGCGTAGGCGGGCGGGCTGGCCCACTGACTTTCGTTGACGGTTTCAATAGGATCGGTCAGTTCGCGCCGCACGCCCGCCCATAAATCTCGAAGGCCGCCGAGCAGCCTGCGCTCCGCGGCCAATTTCTGCTCGCCGACCTTTGGCTCGGCCAGAAGAACCGGCAGCTTATCTAGCGTGTGGGCCAGGATACGGTTGTATTTCGTGTCAAGCGTCCTCGACCGGTATCGCTGAGCAATCGACGGGAGCCGATGAGAGCGTTGCGCGAGTCGAGCCAAAAGAACACGCCCTCTAATTGTCGCTGATTCGATCGTCACGGGCGCATAATCTTTGCGGAGATGGAGTCGCGTGATCTTTTCGATCTCCCTGAGGAACAACCGACCGAGGACCGAATGGAAATCGGCGTCTCCTGTTGCCACTCCCGCTTGCTGGAGCCACGTCTGGATCGGTGGGAATTCGCCGATGAAGACCAACCAATCCAACAAGACGAGGTTGTCGATCTTCGAGCGAATCACCAACCGCCGTCCACTCGGCAGTACGAAAAGGCCGACTTGGTCAACCCCGGCTATGGAAACTCTACAGTCCGAATGGGCGGGCGTCATCAAGATGCGCGATCGGATGCAGAAACTGACCACCTTCTCGTTTGCCGCAGGCGTTCCTTCCTCCGCGACGGGTGTTGTCTACAATCTGCCTGTGCTTCTCGCCTTTGACGTTCTTGGACATGTCCTGCGGGCTGCGCGAGGCGAAGGCTTGTTCGCCTGCAAAAGCAATCACCCCGGCCCTCTTATGGAATACGCCAAGACAGCTTTCTTGTGGCTCGATTGGGACGAATTGCGAGCCGGTGTCCGGCGACGGAATGAGATCGCACACAACGGCCAATTGTTCGACGGTGCCCGATGCCTCCACGACATTGAGAATGTGGAAAAGCAGCTGATGGAGTGGGGCTTAATTCCTCCGCCTTAGTTCAAGTTTCGCACTTTTTCGGGACGGATTTCAAGCCGGGCGGCGGGTCTGTGGCGACCACGCAAGTCGTGAAATCGGGTGAGTTGTCGCAGCTCGGCGCCGCGCGCGGCGCGTCCTCCGGACTTCAATCACGTCTAAGCCTAGAAAATCAAATCACCTTATGCACCCCTGTGATTCAGTCGTAAGGGACCGGTGCGTCTCCGCTGCCGGCCTCACCTCCGCCGGCCGCCTCCGCCCTCGGATCGGCTAGAATGATTGGGGCTGTCAGCGATCAACGGAGATCCACATGGCGAAGGACAAGGAGGATCGGCAGCGTACCGACGACAGTTTCACGGGCCGGGCCGGCCAACTGGCGGTGATGTCGGAATTGCTGCGGCTCCGCTGCAACGCCGCCATCCCGGAAATCGACCTCGGGACCGACGTGTTTGTGTTCAAGGACGACCGTGAGGAAGTTATCCGCCTGCAGGTGAAGGCGTGTGCGGCGCCCTACGTCTACACGGATGGATCCGGTTACTCGGCAACGTTCGCGCTGCCGATGAAACACTTCCGGCGCTTGGACGACCGCCCGCCGCTCTACTACGCTCTCGCGGTGCTGCGTGAAGGCAGGTGGGTCGATTTCCTGGTCGTCAGCCGCGCGAGGCTGCAGTCGTACCACAACAGCAAGAATAAATTCGGGTCTTTCGACAGAATCAACGACGACTTGAAGATCACGGTGGAGTTCCGGGCGAAAGTCGAGTGCAGCGGTCAGGACCTCACCGATTGCAGGAACGCCTGGGACTCCCTGCCGCCGCTTCAACCTCCGGCGGACCTTGGGCAGCCGCCCCAGGACGAACAGGGCACTTCCGCGCCAGCGGACGGCGCCAGCCCACCGCAGTTGGAAACCCGTCAGAGTTGACCTTGTACAGTCGCGGCCGGGGGCACATAGACCCAGGTTTGGTCGGTGTCGGCGTCGATGACCGCGTACCCAAGGTCGGTTAGCTGGTGCAGGCTGAGGCCGGTCAGGGACGGGGCGATTTCCTCGATCAGGTCGCTCAACTTGCCCTGTGTCTTTAAGAAGTCACCCCAGGTCTGCATGTTGACGAAGGCATTGGTGGCCCCCGGCGCCGCTTCGGGAAAGGCTTCCTGGATCATGGCCAGGCTCAAGGGGTGCAGCGCCAACGCCAAGCCATCGGAACGCCGAGCCAGTTGGAACAGGACGGGGCCGAACGGGCCGTTTGACGGAGGGGCGGCCGTCGGTTCGACGCGCCAGCCGTTGTCCCCGGTCTGTTCTTGGAGTTCGTCGGCAAAATGCTGGGCCTCCTCCCGCGTGTTCCAGACGTACACCCAGCGCCGCCTCGGCTGCTCCGGGTCCGGCACCCTTGGCAGGTTGCCGAGATCCTTGCCCTGCTGGCGCAGCAGGCGCGCGTACGACTCGAACTCCACATCCTTTGTTCCTCCTGGCCGGGTAACCGTGAATCCCATGACGAGCTCCTTCACATCCACGACGTAGCGTAACAGTTCGTCTTCGTAGCGCGCGCCTTCATGTATCCAGATGCCGCGCACCACGTTCGGTTGGACAGAGAGCCCACCAAACTGGGCATCGATCGGCCGGCCGTCATTGTACCTGAGCGGCAGTAGCGCCTCGTAACGCCTTTTCCGCATAGTCGAAGCCTCCCCGGCCTAATTCCTGGTAAGCGAGGCCCAGCGATTGAAGCAGCGCCAGGACGGGTTCTGGCACGACGAAAACGTTGTCCGGAAGGCAAATGACGCGCCCGCGTCTGCCGGCTTCGACCAGGGCCTTCGCCCGGTCACTCCGATCGGGGATCTGAATTTTGACCATTTGCACGTTCAAGTTTCCCAGGGAGGCTGGTGCCAGAGAATTGAGCACCAATGCCATTCTAGGGCCGACCTCCAGAATTCGCAAGCCAAGCAGCCCGCGGAGGCCCTTGTACTGGGGAGCCAAGTCCTTGGGGAATAGGGAGTCCCGATCATGAACGGCGAGCGATCGGTTCGCACAGCGAACCCAAGGAGACGCGGAACTGGGAGCGAGGCGGGCGAATTACGTGCGCCTTTCAGCTTCCGCCGCCAGCACGGCTTCTAGACCTCGGGAAATGAGCTTGGCGCGGGGAATTCCAAGCTTTTTGGCAAGCGTGTTGGCGCGCGATAGCAGTCCTTCTTCAAGACTGACGGAAATTACCTTGGCACCGTTCCCGCGTATGGGACGACCACGTTTGCGTTTTGCATCCCGCCATTTTGCCGCCGCCGCCGCGTCGGGCGAATGGAAGGAATTGGCGACGAATTCCTTGTCGAACTCGGCGGTGATGCGTGCCAATTCGCCCGCGTTCATTACGGTGATCGGTTTTTCCTTCATCTTCTTCGGCGTTGCCATCGTCGCTTCTCCCGCATTGTCAGAGGCCGCTTACCTTCAACAGCGGCAGGGCCAGCTTGAGCCGCTCGACGGCCTTGTCCGAGACCGGGGCGCCGGTAAGGTCCAAGCTCCGCAATTGGGTCAGGGGCCGCAAAATCGGCAGCCCGTCGTCGGTCACTAAAGTATGGCTCAGATCGAGACTCGTAAGGCCGGTCAGAGTGGCGATGATCTCCAGCCCTTCGTTACTCACGTGGCTGCGGGCCAGGCGGAGCTCCTCAAGTTGCTTCATTCCTGCCAGGTATTCGAGGCAAGCGTCGCTGACGTCGGGACCCAAGGCCAGCGATTGCAAGCCGGTCAGGCCGGCGAGCCTTTCCGCTCCGGCATCGGTCATTCGGCTGTGGCTGAGATCGAGCTCCCGCAAGTTGCGAAAACCCACCAGGTGCTCCAGGCCTGCGTCCATGACCCACATCCCGGACAATTGCAACGATTCGATCTGACGCAGCGCCGCCACGTGCTCAAGCCCGGCATCGGTCACGCGCGTATCGTGCAGCGAAAGTTCGCGGAGTTGTGTGAGACGTTTGAGGTGCAAAAGGCCGGCGTCGGTAATCCCCGAGCCTCCCACGACCAAAGTCTCGAGATTCACCAGTCCGGCCAGGTTCTTCAGCCCGGCGTCGCTGATCCGGGCGTCGCCGAGCGAGAGCGTGAGGAGGTTCGTCAGGCCGGCCAGGGCAACGAGCCCCTTGTCGGTAACACGCCCTCCGTGAATGACCAGTTCCTCGAGCTTCTTGAGGCCTTTCAAGTTCGCGATTCCGACGTCGCTGAGATGGCTTCCTTCGAGTTTGAGCGATTTGAGGGCCGGCAGCCTGGCCAACTCAGCCAGCCCCGCGTCGCGGAGCCGCTCGCCGCGGAGGTCGAGCTCCTCAAGCTGCCTGAGGTCCCCCAGCTTGGCGAAGCCCGCGCCGCTGACTTGGGTGCCGTGCAAGTGAAGCGATTCGAGCTCTTCGAGAGCGGCCAACGGCGCCAACCCTGAGTCGGTGATGCGAAGCACTTCGAGCGAGAGGGAATGCAGGCCCGTCAACTCCTTGAGCTCCGCCACTCCCGCGTCGCTGATGTGCCGGCTGACGATGTCGAGCGAGTCGAGTTTGGCGCACGACGCCAGCTCCGCCAAGCCCTTATCGCTGACGCGGGTGCCATGGAGCGACAAGGTTTCGAGCTCGGGGAACCTGGCGACGTCGGTCAGCAGGGCGTCGTGTACCGCCATGCCACGCAGCTCGATCGTCACGACCGGCGCGCCCGGCCGATCCTCGTCGACCTCGGCATGGCCGCCGAGTCGCTCGATCGTCGAGACGATCGCGCCGAGATCGTCGTCCGAATCATCGGCGATTGCTGCGAAGGAGGCGACAAGAAATACCCCGATCGCGAACGGAAACCAACCGCGAGATCGCACCAGTCGTCCTCCAGAAGGGGCCCGTGTCCGTAATGACTTCATTGAGTTTCACGCGGCGGGTACTGAAGGCAGCAGCCTGGCGACCGTGTCGAGTAAGTCCTTGGTCGCGATCGGCATCGACAGCACCAGTTGGTGTGGTGCCAGATCGGGCCTGGCCTTCCCGGTCCAGTCGTGGTGGTTCGGTCCGAGGAGCAGTAGGGCGGGAACCTGGTTGGTCTGCTCACCGGCCGTGAATTCATTGAAGGCCGACACGGACGATTCGCCCAATTGGCCGGTGCTGAACATGACGCACTCGGCGGGTTTTTTGTCGCCCTCGAATTGGGCCAACGCTCGCCGCGGGTCACTGGTGACCAGCACGCGGAACCCGGCATTCTTCAGGTTTTGGCGAAACGAGTCCTGCATCCGCGTGCTCGATTCGACGATCATCACGCTGTGACGCTGGGCGTCTGTGGCCAGTGCCGTCGTCAGCCGCTCGCGCTCGGCCTGCCACTTGCGGTACTCGGCCTCGCTCGGATCGACGAGCGGGCCCGCCTGGTCGTCGCCGGCCGCCAGCCGCTCGGAGGCGATGTTCAAATCGACGAGCAACTGCGCCGGCGTCTGGTAACGGCGGCTGGGATCGAGATCCATCGCCTGGTTGATCACCTGGACCACCACGCGGGGCAGGTCCGGAATGGCCTGGTGTACCGGCACGACGTCGAAGAAGCGCGATTTCGACAAGCGTTGAATCCGGTCGCGCGTTTCCTGCAACGGCGATTTACCTTGCAGCATGTGGTAATAAATCACGCCGAGAAAATAAATGTCGCTACGGAGGTCGTCCTTGCGGACGCCCGTGGCGCGTTCGAGCCCGGCATAATCGATCGTCCGCTGGTTGAGTCCCTCGGCCGTCTCCTCGGTGAACGCGGCGTCGGTGGAAGCCAGGCCGAAGTCGACGAGCTTGGCCTGGCCCTTGCTCGAGATCAGAATGTTGGTCAGCTTGAGGTCGCGGTGCGAAACCCCATGTTCCACCGCGTAGCGCAGGCCGCCGGCCATGTCGATCATCAGCCGGGTGGCCTCGATGGGATCGATCTTCTTGCGGACTTTGATGAACTCGCGCAGGTTGCGCCCTTCCACGAATTCCATCACGAGGAAGTGTGTCATCCCCTTCGAAAAAACCTCGAAGATCGGCACGATGTTGGCGTGCCGCAATGACTTGCCGACCATCCCCTCGCGGCAGAAATGGTCCGTCTGGGCGGGATTGTCGCTGTAGCGCTTCCTCAGTACCTTGACCGCTCGCACCACCTTCGTGTCTTTGTGGACGGCCCGATAGACGCGGGCGAAGCTGCCCCCGGCGAGCATGTAAAGAACTTTGTAGTCGCCGTAAAAGTAACCGCCCCGCTCGTTCTTGAGCAGCCGGTCGAGCTGGAAGCTGGTCAGCAACTCGCGACGCAGCAGGAACTGCACGAACTCGTCCACCGGCACGTTGCGGCGGCCGAATGCTCCCCAGATGTCTTGCAGTTGTCGCTCGTCCAACAAGTTCAGGTCGAATGCGCGCTGAGCAATCTGTTCAGCAGTCGTCAGTTCGGCCATGGCAGGCGTTCCCTCGGTTCCGTTGCGGCGATCCACAGCGCCGGGGGAATCGATTCAGCACGCCCCCCGCAGCCAAGAATGCCATTTTACACCTTCATCCTACGCCGGCGCCGCAATCGCTGCAATCAGGTTCGTTCCCGGCCCACTAGGCTTGTTCCAACTGTCGACGGAAATCGTCCCTCTCGCGGCGTGTGGCTTCCAGGTCGAACAGAAGGTACTTCGTGTCGAGCCGCAACTGACTCAACGCATCTTGCACCAGGTTCAATATCCTGCGGCGACGCCGAGTGCTTTCGACGACCCGTAGCAAAATCGGCTCGATCGGTGCCCGCTGCTCCGCGGGCAAGGACTCGATGGCTTTTTTCAAATCCATCAGGTCGTGCGGCAACTCGTCGGTCGGCGATTGGGCAAGTCGCGAGGTCAGGCTCATGGGCGGCGGTCTCCGGGTTGTGAGTACACCATCGTGTAGAGCAGACGCCGTGCCGCGGGGCAAGCCCCGCGAGACCCATTGCCGCTAAAGCATTCAACCACAGCAACTTACGCGGGCCACTGTAGATTCCAGCACCGAACGGTCTGGTTGAAAAATGCCCCCATCCGCTCTGGAGACAATTCGCAAATCGTGATACAAGCCGACCTTATGAAAAATCGGGCGGAACCGCGTGCCCGTGGCTTTTTCGCTACACGCGCCGCATGAATCTTCGAATGAACGAACGCACGAAATCGCCCAAGGCGAGCCCCCGCACCGCCGGCTTTGCCTTTGCGCGTTTTCGCGCCGGCGTCGTGCCCGTCGTCGCAGCCATGGGTTGGCTTTCTGCGGTGCCTGGTGCAAGGGGAGCGTTCGCCCAGACCACACTACGCGAGGAATTCGAAACCGCCGATCCGAGTTGGCGCGACGCGGGCGGTGACACGAAGTACCGTATCGAGGTCCATCAGCGCACCAGTCAGCGACCGCATTCCGGCGCAAGCTGCGAATACGTCGAGATCAACGCCGGCAATGGCACCTACGTCCATCTCAGCCACGATTTGGGGCGGGCGCCTGTAATGGCCGAACTGGCACCCAGCCTCTGGGTACGTGCCGACCGGCCGGGCTTGCAGCTCATGGCGCGTGTCGTTTTGCCGCACACCACTGAGCCGCGGACCGGCAAGCCGGTCACGCGGCTCTTGGTCGGAACCAGCTACTCGCAAACGGGACATTGGCAGCGATTGCATATCGACGACGTCTCGGGAATGTTGGCACGGCAGGTTCGCGTGCTACGAGTCGAGCGGCGCTCCGACGTCGACGCGCGTGAGGCCTACGTCGACCGCTTGGTTCTCAATGCCTTCGGTGGTGCGGGCCGCACGCGGCTCTGGATCGACGATCTCGAAGTCGCCGGCGTCGTCGAGTCGCGGCGCGGCACGGCCGGGGCCGGGGCCGGCCACTTCGACGAACACGACCTGCGGCACGCCAACCGTCCGAAGATTGAAATCAGCGGCACCGTGCTGTTGATCGACGGCAAGCCGATGTTTCCGCGAATGATCGAATACCAGGGGGAACCGCTTTCATTTCTCAAGGCGCGCGGTTTCAACGCCGTGCGCCTCTTCAAGCCCGCCTCCTTCGAATTGTTGGCCGAGGCGGCGCGGGCCGAAATGTGGATCGTCTGCCCGCCGCCGCGGCCCGCCGGTCTCGATGAGGACCAAGGCGAGCCGGCCGAGCTCATGCCGTTCGATTCACGTTACGATCCGGTGTTGGCCTGGCACATGGGCGACGGCCTGACCGCGCGCGACCGCGCCCGGACCATGAGATGGACCGAAGCCGTCCGCCAGGCTGACGGCGACAAAGTCCGCCTGGTGATCTGCGACGCCGAAGCCGATTTGAAGAAATACAGCCGCATTGCCGATTCCTTGTCGGTCATGATGGTCCACCGTTCTCCCCTGGGCACCAGCTTCGAACTGACCGACTACGCCGATTGGCTCCGCGAGCGGCCCAACCTGGCGCTGGGCGACCCGACTTTCTGGACCACCATTCAAACGCAAATGGCGCCTGAACTGGACGAACAGGTGGCGCTGCTCTCGTCGGGTCGCGCCCCGCCTCCGGTCGTCGAGAGTGAACAGATTCACTTGCTCGTCCGGTCGGCCATCGCGGCACAAGTTCGCGGCCTGTGCTTTGCTTCGCGCACGCCGCTCGACGCCCCCGATCCCGCCACTCGCCAACGTGCTTTGACGCTCGAATTCATCAACATCGAGCTTGAACTGATTCAGCCTTGGTTGGCGGCAGGCACCCTTTCGTCGACGGCGTCGGGCGTGGATATCGACGGCGCCAACCCGGGCGTCGACGTGGCGGTTCTTCAAACCGAACGCACGCGGTTGCTGGTCCCCATCTGGTCGAGCGAGAACGGCGACCAGTTCGTGCCCGACCAGTTGGCCGCCAACGACATCACCTACGTCGTGCCTGGCGTGTCGGAGGCCACGGACGCTTTCGAGATTACGCCGGGCGGACTGACGCCGTTAGGCCGGCAGCGAAAACGTGGCGGTTTGCACATCAAGATCGCCGAATTCGGCATGAATTCGCTGGCGCTCTTGACCGTCGAACCCGCCGTCGGTGGACTGACGCAGCGCCTGCCGGCGGTGGGACCAAGGCTCGCCGCGATCAAACGTGAACTGGTCGAGTACAAGCTCGACCGAGTGGCCAGAACCGACGGCGAGCTGGCGAAGCTGGCGCACCCGGTGAAAAGGTCGAGCGAATTGCTCGGCGGCGCGCGCGAGCACTTGCGCTCGGCCACGGCGGCCGAGGCGTCGCGCAGCTTCGCGGCGGCCATGCAGGAGACTGAGCGCGCGGCGCGTTCCTTGCGACTCTTGGCACGGGCTCACTGGGAGAATGCCACGGACGAGCTCGCTTCTCCGCTGGCAAGTCCCTTGGCCGTAAATCTCGTCACGTTGCCACAGCATTGGCTCGTGTGGGCCGAACTCAAGGCCGCCGGACGAGGGCCCAATCAGTTGCCCGGCGGCGACATGGAAGACTTCCGGAAGATGCTCCGCGGCGGATGGGAACTCTCCCGCTACGGCCGACAGGTGCTGATGTCGGGCGAGCACTCCCCAACCGAACCGCATTCGGGCCGCAAAAACCTGCATTTGTCGAGCGCCCCTGCCGACCCCTTGAACCCGCCGGCGCTGGTCGAAACGGCGCCTCTTTGGGTCCGCACGCCGCCGGTTCCGGTGATGGCGGGCCAATGGTACGCGATTCGTGGCTGGGTCCGCGTCCCGGCGCCGATCACCGGCAGCCACGACGGCCTTTTGATCATCGACTCGCTGGGGGGCGATCCGCTGGCCGAGCGGATCGAAAAAACGGAGGGTTGGCGCGAGTTCACGCTTTACCGCGTCGCACCCAGGACGGGAAGCATGACGGTCACCATCGCTCTGACCGGACTGGGCGAAGCTTGGATCGACGATTTGACGATCGAACCGCTTGTCATCCGCCTTTCGCCGCGCCCGGTGTGGCCGCCCCCCGCTCCCCGCGCGACCGAGCGTCGCGTGAACGCAGGACGGCAGTAGCCTACTTCCACGGAAACGGCGATCCGGTGAGAATCTCGAATGCCTCGATGTACCTTTCACGCGTCTTGGCCACCACGTCGTCGGGCAACGCCGGCGGAAGGCTTTGCTTGTCCCATCCGGTCGTTTCAAGCCAATCGCGCACGAATTGTTTGTCGAACGAGGGCTGGCTGTGTCCGGGTGCGTACCGGTCGGCAGGCCAGAAGCGCGAACTGTCAGGCGTGAGCGCTTCGTCAATCAGGATCAGTCGCCCCTGATCAGCTCCAGGAGCAATCACATGGCCCCACTCGAACTTCGTGTCGGCGATGATGATTCCTTGGGCCAGCGCGTATTCGGCGCCTCGCCGGTACACCTCAAGGCTGCGCCGTCGAAGCTCTTCGGACACCTCTTGGCCGACGATCGCCGCCATCCGCTCGAACGAAATGTTCTCGTCATGGCCGCTTTCGGCCTTGGTGGCGGGCGTGAAGATCGGCTCGGGTAGCCGGTCGCTCTCGATCAGACCCTGTGGCAGCGCGAGGCCGCAGACGGTGCCCCCGCGGCGGTATTCCTTCCAACCCGATCCGGCAAGGTATCCCCGCACCACGCACTCGATCGGCACTACCTGGGTCTTTCGGACCAGCATCGTGCGGCCGGCAAGTCCCTCGCGGTCGGCGCCTTCGGGCAAGTCGATGCCGTCGACGTCGGCAGCCAACAGATGGTGCGGTTCACCAAGCCGCTTGAACCAGAAAGCGCTGGTTTGGGTCAGTACCCGCCCTTTGTCGGGAATGCCCGTGGGAAGGACCCAATCGAATGCGCTGATGCGATCGGTGGCGACCAGGAGCAGGCTGTCGCCAAGGTCGAATACGTCGCGCACCTTGCCACGGCGCACGGTCATGCCGGCGAGCGAAGTTTCGAGGATCACGGACCGGGGCATGGGTTGAGTCGGCATGGAGCGCGTGCCGGAACGGCGCGAAAAAGCGAAGTATACCGACCCGGCGGGAAACTCAAAGGGGCCCGGCGAATTTCGAGGGCAGCTTGAACCATTTGCCCGGCTCGGATAGACTCGCGCTACGCGCCCGGGGTGGTCACGGTCGGGGTCTTTCGGCCCGCTGCTTGTCGCCGCGCGGAATCCTTTTTCATTTTTGGCGCTCGATAAACCCACATGTCGGCCGGCTCGTTGCGGATGATCGTGCCTCCCAACGGTTGCTTGACGCAACGCCTCGTCGAGCGCGCGTACATGGCCGGTCCCGACCAGATTCCCTGGCCCTGCCGCACTCAATTGCTCGACGGCGAACTGGTGCTGGAGCGAAACGTCGCGGATTCGGGCAAGTTTCACATTCCCTGGCCCGTCGAGGGGCACGGCGAGGTGGTGCTTTGCACTGGCACGTTGATGGAGCGAGCACGTCCCTATCAGCTTCTGGTCGAGTTGGCGCGAGGCAAGTTGAACCAGGTCCGCAACCAGATTGCAGACTGGCAAGCGATGGGACTGGTGTTGTCCGCCAGGGTCGAAACAGCTTTACGCAAGGCCCTGGGGCACCTTTCGCGCGCGGTGACCTCGCAATACGACCAGGTTAAGGCCGCGGAGCACGCGGAGAAGGCGATCGTGTCGGCGATGGACGTCGCCGATCTGCTCGTCGGCACGTACGTCGAGCAGGCGATGACGGTCCGCCGCCGTCAGTCGTCGAAGCTGCGCATGCTACTGGGCTCCAGCCTCGGAAATGAACCGATTGACCCGTCGATCATTGGCTGGTACGTCAAGGCTTTCAACGCGGCCCTTGTGCCGTTTTCATGGCGCGCCGTCGAACCCGTCGAGGGCGCTCATCAATGGGCCGCGTCCGACCGCCAGTTGGCCTGGTGCCGCGACCACGACCTGACGGTTTGCGGGGGCCCCCTGGTGCGACCCGATCGAGAAGGGCTTCCCGACTGGCTCTACCTCTGGGAAGGAGACTTCAATAACATCCAGTCGTTCATCAGCGATTACGTCGAAAGCGTCGTGACGCGCTTTCGCGGGCAGGTCGACGTCTGGCAGTGCGCGGCGCGGGTCAACGTGAATGACGCCTTGTCGCTGACCGAGGAACAACGGCTACGGCTGGCCGTGCGAGGGATCGAAATCACACACGACATCGATCCCAACGCGCCGCTCATCGTGCGGATCGATCAGCCCTGGGCCGAATACATGAGCCGCACCGCCCCCGACCTTTCGCCGTTGCACTTCGCCGACGCGCTGGTGCGGGCCGGTTTGCACCTTTCGGGGATCGGGCTGGAAATCAACATGGGCTACGAACCGGGCAGTTTTTTTCGCGATCGGTTGGAGTTGAGCCGGCTCTTGGATCTCTGGAGTTACCTCGGTTTGCCATTGCAGGTGATTTTGACAGTACCCAGCGGCGAACAGGCCACGCCGTCGCAACGCGGGCGGCCTGTTCCTTTGACCGGCACGTTCCCAGGCGGTTGGTCGCCGGAAAACCAGGCGGCCTGGCTCCGGCATTACCTGCCCGTGATCTTCGCCAAGCCCGCCGTCGAAGCGGTCTTCTGGAACCAACTGCGTGATACCGAGGCGTGCGAATTTCCCTTTGGCGGGCTGGTCGACGCTTCGGGAGCCGTCAAGCCCGCCTTGCCCGCCATTTCCGCGTTGAGGAAGAAGTACCTGGACTGAGACGTTGCGAGCGGTGTACGACCGTCAAGGGCGGCGCGCAACAAAAAGGCCAGCGCAGGTGGGGCAGTTACCTACGTGGCCTCGGGACAGCCTGACGGCCGCCCACGTTGTTGTTTCGGTTGTCGCGGCGCGGTGAAACAGCGAAAGTACGGACGTGCGAGTGTGATTTTTTCGCATGCCGTTGGCGGCGAGCTAGCTCCCCACCGATACGGACGTAGACGTTTCGATGGGCGCGACCATCGCGTTACCGTCGATCACCGACACGGCGGCGAGGCAGACGAGGATGGCGATCAACAGAAGCAGAGCGTACTCGGTTTCGACCCGGCCATTATCCGATCGCTTGAACGAGTTGAGACAGCGAATTCCGATCTTCATTTTTACCACGAGTGAAAAGGGAGTCGGCCCTTACGACTGTAGGCCGTCGTTTCGCATTGAAACTGCGAAAAGCCGGCCCAGTAGAGTGCGTTTTATTCGCATGGGCGCCACGCTGCCTCGGGTGCCCCCCCGAATGGTGTGCGATATTTTCACACGTATCAGGCCATTGAATCGGTCGATATTGGTTGATGATGAACGTCATGGGCAATTCGACCCGGCCAGCAATTGACAAGCGAGCCCCTGACCCAAGGCCCACCCCGGCACTCAAAGCGTGGTCGCGGGCATTGGCCGGCACGGTCGTTATCATCGCCTGCGTCGTGCTCGCCGGCTGGGCATCGGGACTCTCCGGGCCAACGAGCATTCGTTCAGGCTCGACGATGAAGGTCAATGCGGCGATCGCGTTCTTGCTCGCCGGGCTGTCACTTTGGGCACTTATTCCTGAATCGAGGAGTTCCCGCCGGTCGTTGGCCGGGCAGTTGTCTGCCTTAGCGGTGCTCGTGATAGGCGTGGCCACGTACACCGAATACTTGACGGGATGGGACCTGGGAATCGATGAACTGTTCGTCAACGACTCATCGATCGGCATCAGCGCCGTATTTCCAGGGCGGATGGCGCTTGGGTCGGCAGTGCTCTTCGTTGTGTTCGGGGCGATTCTGGGGCTGCTCGATTATGAACGCGCCAAAGGACCGATCCAGGCGTTGACGCTGATCGCGATGGGCGCGACGACGCTCCCGCCCGTCGGATATTTCTACGGCGTGAACTCGCTTTACCAGATTCCGCCCTATGGTTCGATGGCGTTGCAAACGGCCGCCGCGTTCGTCGTATTGGGAGTGGGAATCCTTATTGCACGGCCCGATCGCGGAGTGATGATCATCCTCACCAGTGACACGCCGGGCGGATTCCTGACGCGGCGGTTACTGCCGGCCGCGATTGCGATTCCCCTCGTCATCGGCTGGTTTGTGGCGCAAGGCCAGCATGCCGGCGCTCTCAACGTCGAGGCCCGATTGACGCTGGTCACGCTCGCCAACGTGGCCGTATTTCTGGGCCTGGCCTATTGGTGCGGCGTGCTGCTCCATCGCGCGGAATTGCAACGCAATCAATCAGATCTGAAGTTCCGCCTGGCGGTCGAGTCGGCGCCCAATGGCACCGTGATGATCGACGAGGACGGCCGCATCGTTTTGATCAATACTCAGACCGAACGGATGTTTGGCTACGACCGCAGCGAATTGACAGGCCAGAAGGTCGAATTGTTGGTGCCCGAGCGCTTCCGTGCCCAACATCCGGATCGCCGCTCGGATTTCTTCGCCAACCCCGTGGTTCGCTCGATGGGTGCGGGGCGCGAGTTGTTCGGCCTGCGCAAGGATGGCAGCGAATTCCCCGTCGAGATCGGCCTCACGCCGATCAAAACCGACGAGGGCTTGCTCGTGCTCAGCGCCATCGTCGATATCACCGAGCGAAAACGAACGGAACAAGCGGTGCAGCAGAGCGCCGAGCGCTTCCAAGCGCTAGTGAATGCCGCGGCGCAGATCGTCTGGACCACAGACGCCGAAGGAACGGCCCTTGACGACTCTCCTTCGTGGCGCGCTTTCACAGGACAGACGTACGCAGAGTATCGCAGTACGGGTTGGCTCAATGCGCTGCACCCGGACGATTGCCCTCAGGTGGTAGAACTGTGGCGGCGGGCCGTTGCCGGCAAATCACCTTACCATTCCGAGCATCGCATTCGCCACGTCAGCGGCGAATGGCGTTGGACTGTAGCGCGTGGCATGCCGCTTCTGGATCCTAACGGCTTGGTGCGTGGGTGGGTGGGAATGAACACTGACATCACTGAACGAAAGCAGGCGGAAGAGCAATTACAACGCCATCAGGCCGAGCTGGCGCACGTTTCACGGGTCAGCACGATGGGCGAGATGGCCACGGGACTGGCCCACGAGATCAATCAACCGCTTTCGGCGATCCACAACTATGCGCAAGGGTGCATGCGCCGTCTGACCGGCGCCACCCCTCAGACCACCGAGCTGCGCGAGGCGCTCAAGCAGATTGTCTCCGAGGCGCGCCGCGCTTCCGACGTCATTCGATCGGTCCGGCGGTTCGTCGTCAAACGGGAACATGACCGTTTTCCCGTCAACTTGAACGAATTGGTGCGCGAGGTCTTGCAGTTGACGACTTTCGAAACGCGGCGGTGCGGCGTCGCAATCGGGCTCGACCTTCCCGATGGGCTTCCACCCGTGATGGG
>Ga0307373_10007601_pt1 | contig 16862 bp, 12 predicted proteins | sample OX2MG_FD_202534 | JGI IMG/M metagenome (GOLD analysis project Ga0307373, IMG submission 202534) | Soil microbial communities from Risofladan, Vaasa, Finland - OX-2 | ecosystem: Environmental > Terrestrial > Soil > Coastal area > Acid sulfate soil | place: Finland: Risofladan, Vaasa | collected... | reverse complement strand
GGAGGTCGCAGGCGTCCGGCCAGAGGCCGATCGTGACGCGCCAAGTTCGCCAGCAACTCGCGCTTCAGCCGTGGCTCTGCCGCTTCCACGATTCCGGCCACGGCGTTCAGCCCAGCCAAATGACGACGTTCGTGTCGGATCTGCTCCAAGATCCGCGATTCCAAACCGTTCTCGACTTCCCGCAGCACGTTCGGATCGGCCTCGTCCAAGTCGACCAGGCGCCGTAGCACGTCGACTTGCAAGGCACCCTCGAGCGCGCCGATTACGTCGGCGGCGCGATGGGGCGGCAAGTGGGAGACCACCAGGGCGATCGTCTGGGGGCGTTCGCCGGCCAATAGCGTCGAGAGCTTATCGCCGTTCGCCTGGTCCAGGAAACCGAAAGGCCGCGCAGCGGCGTCGCCGGCCGCGGCGGACGAGGCGATGAATTCCACGCCCTCGTACGGCCCATGGCCACGCTGCGTGTCGATCGCCGTTTCGTCCGCCAGGTCAAAGGAATCCGGCGGAGCGGCACGCAAGAACTCGTCAATCGCTGCTTCTTGTTCGGCGGCGTCGAGTTCGCCCAAGGCGACGATCATCCTGCGCACTTGCGCCGCTTGTTCCTCGGGGACGGAATCAAGCACCGTGTCGGCGGTTGACGCGTCGAGCGTGGCGACCAGGATCGCCACCTTACGAAGGTTGTCGGGCGTCATCGAAGAAGGGTCCAGGTAGAGGGGCACGTGTGCAACTGGCAAAGCTTCTGGTAAACCTTCAAATCCTCGAAACACATGAACTCAGCCATCCGAAACCTCCTCAAAACCGGTTGGTATAACCCTGAACCCTGAACCCTGAATCCTGAACCCTGAACCCGAACGCACCTAACCCGCGCTACCGATCCAGCGCTGCAGAATCTTGGCAGCGCTGTCCGGGTCCTCACGAACCATCTCCGCGAACTCCTCGCGCAGCGATTGGCCCCCGGCCGGTCTGCGATTAAGTCGGCTATAGGGTTTTTTCGCGGCCACCGCGGACTGATCCGCCAAGGTTGGCCCGCCCGGCTTGTGGTTCTCCGGCGCCAACGACGATCGCGCGGCGGACGCGGGACCAACCACCCTGCGTGATCGGACCATCGAGCGGAGTATGAAAAGACTCACCGACATCAGGCTGATCGCCCCAATCGCGCTTCGGTGCGTCGAGAGCCACGCCAGCGCCCGTTCGGTCGTCGTCGGCGCTGGAAGGTCCGCCGCGGGCAACTGGGCGAAAGTCGTGACCGTGACCAACGGCCGGACGTCGGCCGTCACGAGAGGCTGCGGAATCGACTGTGACACGAATGCCTGGATTTTCGTTTTCTCGGTCCGCTCGATTAGTTCCAGCGCCTTGCTAGCGGGCGTCGCTGGTGCTCGACCGTCGAGCGTGGGGTGCGATTTTCGCCAGATTTCTTCGTAATAGCTGTCCGGCACGCCCACCGAGATCATCACCTTCTTCGGCGTGAATGCGGTTGCCGCGGCGACGACGTGTTCGCGCGCGTCCCGCTCTGGGAGGCCCACCTGCCCCTCCAGTTCGACATACGCCGTCACGGTCACACCGGGTACGTACGACAGCGCCTTGCGGATTTTGTGTTCGTAGTCGTCCTCGTATGATTTCTTGCGGGTGAAATAAGGGTCGTCCAGCACGCCGGCGCCATCGTCCTTGCCGCCGGCGTACGACCGGCCGTTGGCATCGACCACGGTCACGTCTCGCGCATCGATGCCGATCGCGGCGGACACGAGGTCCCGGATCTTCGGCACCTGTCCTTCGTCCAACTCTCTCGTGCCCCGCGGCACGACGGTGACCATCGCCGTCGCCCGGCCATCGGGACGAAAGCCCTTCGTCTTCGGCAGGTGGTAGAGCACCGCCGCCTTTTCGATCCCTTTCATCCAACGGATGGTGTCGGCCAGGGTCCGTTCCAGGGCGATCTTGTTCATAGCGTCGATTTGCGGCCGGCTGGTGAACGGGCCGGGCTTCGTCGTGGCATCGGTCAACAACGTGCCGAAGTGCAGCGGCATCGCATTGCCGTCGGCCAAGGCGGCCGTGTACTTGCCTTTCAATGCGCGGGGCACCCGGATCTGGTTTCCCTCGATTTCATAGTCGTTCAATCCGGCCTCGCCCAACGCGGCCTGGGCCGCTTCGATCTCGCTGGTCGTGAATTGGTGTCCCTGAAGCAAGTACGCCTCGCCGCCCGCGATCGGATGGTTGAAAAGATAGGCCAGACTGACCGCCACGACGGCCAACAACGCCCCGGCGGTCAGCCGCGTGCCGGGCGTCATCGAGCGGACCACCGCGGTGAGCTGGACGTACGTCTTATTGAGAAACTCCATCCGGGGCTCCTGCCGTCGGCGCGAGTGCGCGAGAGACTAGGGGGAAAGGCCGGCGGGTTGTATCCAAAGGGGAGGGGGGTGTCAATCGCAGGGCATGGAAGCAAAGGGGTGGCGCTTTTGGCATTGCAACGGGGCAGGTTCGCCGCTATTCTCCCGCCGCTTTTCTCGGATCCGCCGGAAGGAGAGCGATCTCTCGTGTTTGACCCCATCATGAACCCGAAACGACACGGATCCCGCCTTGCGCGCCGTGTCACCGCTCTGGCTGTGCTGTCGGCCTGTCTCCCCGGCTGCACATTGTTTTCGCACGGCAAAAACGTCGAAGGCGTGACGATGTACCAGCAGGGATCGTACCAGGGCGCCATTCAACGATTTCAGCAGTCGATCAGCATGGATAAGAACAATCCCGACGGCTATTACAACCTGGCGGCGACCTACCATCGCCTTGGAAAGCTCAACCATCGCCCGGAGGATTTAACCCAGGCTGAGGCGCTGTATAACCAATGTCTCGACCGGGACGCCAACCATCGCGACTGTCATCGTGGACTTGCCGTGTTGTTGGCCGAAAACGGCCGCAGCGACGAGGCGTTCCGTTTGCTCAAAGGCTGGTCCGATCGCAACCCGACGTTGCCCGCCGCCAAGATCGAGCTGGCCCGGCTTTACGAGGAATTCGGCCAACTCGACGTGGCCCAGGCCAATCTGATTGAGGCGGTGAACCTCGACCCGCACAATCCACAAGCCCTGGCCGCGCTGGGCCGACTGCGCGAGCAATCGGGAAATCACGCGCAGGCCCTGGCCGACTACGAGCGGTCGCTGCAGAAGGGATACCAACCTGAAGTCGCCGCGCGCGCCGGCGCCCTCCGCCAGGCCATGAACGCCGCGCCGCTCACCACGCCGCCGGGCGGAACGCGGACCGTGAACGGCAACCCAATACCTCGGTACTGAGGTTTTTTTATCTCACGCGGCCGTTGGGCATCGGCTTTCGCCCACCTGTCCCTGTCTTCGCCCGTCACTTTCCCCTCCTTGACCATTCGAGGTAAAGCCTCTATTCTGCTGGCAGGTGGTTGAGGCATCGTATTCTCCGGCAGGCAATTCATCCCCGCCAGCGCACGTGTTTGACGCAAGGGCGGATGGTGGGCCGGCGCCCGCTTAGCGGTCTGGTCCCACCCTACATCAGTGATCACCCGATTCAGTTTTTTCTTGAGCGCATTGGGCTGGTGGGCAGTGCCCACCCTTTGAGATTCACCCTTCATCCCCTATCCTTCATCAATGCCCCAAGTCATCGTCTTGGACACCCTGGCTCGCGAGGGCCTCGCTCTATTCGACGCGGCCCAGGGCATTGAATATGAGGTGCGCACGGGTTTGACGGGCGAGACCTTGCGGTTGGCGCTGGCCGAGTTCGACGGCGCGATCCTCCGTAGCGGCGTGAAAATCACGGCCGAGTCGCTGGCGGGAAATCGGCGATTGAAGGCGATCGTGCGGGCCGGAGTCGGCACTGACAACATCGACAAGATCGCCGCCACTCGGCTGGGCATCGTGGTCATGAATACGCCCACCGGCAACACCCTCAGCACGGCTGAACATACCCTTGCGATGCTCATGGCGCTGTCGCGCAACATCGCTCCCGCCTACCAGAGCCTGGTCGAAGGACGCTGGGAACGCAACCGCTACATGGGCTCTCAACTGGCCGATAAGACGATCGGAGTGGTGGGACTGGGCCGCATTGGCCAGGCGGTGGCGGTCCGCGCGAAGGCGTTCGAGATGCGCGTGCTCGGCTACGATCCGTTCCTCACCAAGGAGCGTGCCCTGGAACTGGGGATCGAAATGCTCCCCACCGTCCATGAGATGCTTCCCCAGGTCGATTATCTCTCCGTCCACACGCCGCTCACGCCGGAAACCCGAAACCTGATCGGCGCGAGGGAAATCGAAATGATGCGGCCGGGCGTTCGGTTGATCAATTGCGCTCGCGGCGGAATTTACGACGAGGCGGCGCTGGTCGCGGGGCTCAAGAGCGGCAAGCTGGCCGGCGTGGCGCTGGACGTCTTCGCCAACGAGCCCTGCACCAACAGCCCCTTGTTCGGTATGCCCGGCGTTTTGGCCACACCCCACCTGGGCGCCAGCACGGAAGAAGCGCAAACGCAAGTGGCGGCCGAAGGTGCCCAATTGCTGATCGATTTCCTCACGCGCGGCACGATCCGGCACGCGGTCAACGTCGCGGCGATCGACCCCAAGAAGCTTGCCGCCCTGCGCGACGACCTCGATGTGGCTTACCGCTTGGGATTGCTGTTGTCGCAATTCGACCGCAGTCCGGCCAAGGCTTGCCGCTTGACCTATCGCGGCGAGGTTGCCGGCAAGGATACCAGGTTGCTGACGGCGACCGTGGCCGCCGGTTTGTTGCAGCACGCGTTGGAGGACGAGATCAATTTCGTCAATGCCGAGGTTTTGCTTCGCGAGCGGGGCATCGAGCTGGTCGAGCAATCGACGACCGACCGCGGGGCGTTCAGCTCCGTGATTCTGGCCGAATTGGTGACGGAGGCGCGGACCATCAAGGCGGCCGGCACGGTTTTCGGCCACAACATGGCCCGCCTGGTCCAGCTCGGCGATTTCCGGCTCGACGCCTACCTCGACGGCATTCTCATGATTTTCACTCACCGCGACGTGCCGGGCATCATCGGCAAAGTCGGCACGATCTTCGGCACCCACGGGGTGAACATCGCCCAGATGGCCGTGGGCCGGGCCAGCCATCTACCCGGCGGCGAAGCGATTGGCGTGTTGAACCTCGACACGCGGCCCCCGGCCGAGGCACTGGCCGCGGTCACCGACCACCCCGACATTCTCAGCGCCAGCGTGATCGAGCTCCCGCCCTCCGGCGAATTGCCGTCGTGGCTGAGCGGGTAGGCCCCTCGCCGGTTTGAATCCCTGCGCGGAATTCTCACGATTTCCGCTACAAGCAGACAGCCTTACTCAGTCCGCGTCAATTCGCCAGGTGTTTCACTTTACCAGAACCTGGCGGGCGGCCGATATTTACGCCGGCTGGTGGATGTTGGGACGACTTACTCTGTGGTAAAGCGGGGCCTGGCGAATGGCGGATCAACAATTGGCGGACCGAATCTTCTCGGTATTGGAACGAAGCCCCCATGTGCCGCACCGGCGCTTGCGGTTCGAGACCAACCAAGGACAGGTGACGTTGCGCGGCGTGGTTCACAGTTATTATCAGAAGCAGATGGCCCAGGAGGTGCTCTTGGGTCTGGAAGGGGTCGAGCACATCGAAAACCAACTCGAGGTCGAGTGGCCGGTATGAGGTCGAGCGGCTACTCGCTCGCCACTTCGACGTAAACCTTCAGCGCCCCGCGGTCCTCGACCAACAGCCGCATCATTTGCGCATAGTTGTCGAGCCCTTGCACAGGGTGGGTCAGGATCCGCTGGATCACGCCGGGATAAGTGACCTCTCCCAAGGCCATGTCTTTGATCCCTAATTCGAAGTGTTCGCGGTTGGCATTGACGCTGCCCAGCAGGAGCTTGTTCCCCAGTACCCACTCAAGGTTGACCCTGTCCGAGGGAACCTGAACGTGTCGTTCGCCGCCGGTGATGCTGGTCCAAACCAGCACGCCGTTGTGCCCCAGCACTTCCATCGCCGCGAATGCCTGATGGCTGGCGCCCGTGGCGTCGATGATCATCTCGGGCTTGCCGACCTCGCCGGCGAGTCGTGCGAGCGACTGCTGTTCGGTGCTCACGTAGTGCGCGCCCAATCCGGCGACGATTTCGGCCTTGAGATTTGGCGCCGGTGCGCGGGCCAGTGTGTAAACCCGCAAGCCGCGGAGCCGAAGAATGAGCGTGCTGAGCAAGCCGATCTGTCCGGCCCCCATCACGAACGCCACGCGTGGCCGCCAGACTTTCAGCCGGCGCTGTACTTCGAACGCCTGCTGGATCGCCTTGGCGGCACAGCTCATGGGTTCGGCAAGCACGTGCAGGTGCTTGAGCCCCAGGGGCACCTTGACGACGAACTCGGCGTCCTCGACGTAGTACTCCGTAAGAAAACCGTGCAGCAGGTTGATGCCACGTTCGTAATAGACTTCCTCGCTGGTCATGTCGGAGGTGCCGATCTGATCGTAGATCGATCCGCCGGGCCGGCGGACCGTGGCCGTCACGTAATCGCCCGGCCGGACGTGATCGACGCCGGGGCCGACCTCGACCACCACCCCGAACGACTCGTGCCCGAGGACCAAAAAGTCGTATCCGGGCGGAGCGTTGCCGTACTTGGCCTCGTTGATCTCCTTGTCGGTGGCGTCGACGCCGACCTTGAGCACCCGCACCAGCACGCCCCGGCCGCCGGGCACGTCCTCAAGGCGCGGCTTGGGAAGCTCGGCCAGGTGAACGCTGTTAGGGACTCCCGGACGGACGGCAATGGCTTTCATGGGGGCGTTCTCGGATTACGATTTCGTATCTGGGCGGCACGTGCGTGGCGAAGATCCGCCTTCCGCGGATGGCAACGTATTGAGAAACGCATTATAATGGAAGTGAGTATGGATGTTGAGCCATTCGAAAAAGCCGGTCTCAAGGGGTTTGATTTCGTCATTTACGACCAATCGGGAAACGAGCGTTTTTCCGCTCGGATGCTCGAGGGATCCGTGTTGCTCAGGGTCTTGTGGACGGACAGCATTCCCTGGACTCCGTATCGCCTTCGGGAGACGCAACGGCTTGCGGGAGGGCGTGGCTCGATTGGCAGAATCCAAGGGCATGCATCCGATCAATTCAAGAAGGCAATCAGGGATCGTTCCATAACGGAGCGACATATGAAGGAGAACCTCGACCGGGCCCTCAGGGGAACATGGACAATTGAAATCGAAGAAACGGCGGACGGGCGGATCAATGTGACGGCAATACGAGTGGGAGACTAAAATGGAGAACAGGTATTGGCCCTTCGATGTTGGCCCACCGGAGAAGTTTTCCGATGAAGACAAGGCAATCGTGCGTTTTCTCGAGGCTGCGTATGAAGCCGGTTTCAGGCCATACGACTCCTTTTTGAGCTATTACGGTGCTACTGCCGACAACGAACGAGTCGGCGAAATCATAGCGCGCGGCCGCAGTCGCTGGGAGCTGGTTCTCGCCGCCGAGCATGAGGAAATCCTTTCGGCGTACCTCGACGACTTCGGCTGTGCCGCGGATGCCGTCTTGGGATGGCTACGAGGCGCCGAAGCGAAGTTAATTCTCGCCCAGCTCCAGGAGCACCTGGTGGTGCTGCCCGGAGCCAGCCGTAGTTTCACGCTCAACTTGTCGGACTCGGCGGCAATCCAAGACGGCAAATGAACCATCGGCGACGGGGGGCCGGCGAACGCAAAGTTGGCTCTCGGCCGACGGAATCCGGCCGCAACGCGAACCTGCCGGCGCGGTGGCCTGTCCTTCCCCTTTCTGATAGAATCAAGGCGTAGTCCCTCCCCCGGTGGCAGCACTCCCGATGGCCTTTGTTACCGGCGCCCGCGCCAGCGCGCCGCAGACCCCACGTTCCCAGCGCCGGCCCGGCCGCCGGCGTTTGCGCCGCGACCTACGGGCGATCCTGGGCGACGGGGCGACTTTCAGCATCATGGTGGGCGTCGGTGAGACCTACCTGCCGGCCTTCGTGCTGGCCGCTGGCATGGGCGAAGTGGCCGCCGGCTTGATCACCACGCTACCGCTCGTGGCCGGGGCGTTGTTGCAGCTTGCTTCACCGGCGGCGATCCGCCGGCTTGGCTCGAATCGTCGCTGGGTCGTGTGCTGCGCGCTGGTACAGGCGATGGCCTTCGCGCCGCTGGTCGCCGCGGCTTGGTTCGACTGGGAGACGGGACGTGTGGCCTTCCTGATGGCCTCGGTTTATTGGGCCGCGGGAATGGCCACCGGACCGGCCTGGAATACCTGGGTCGGCACGATCGTCCCCGGCACGATGCGCGCGGCCTATTTCGCCCGCCGCACGCGGTTCAGCCAGGCGGGAGTGCTCGTCGGCTTCCTGGCCGGCGGTTTCGCCTTGCAGGCGGGACGTGTTTACGGACACGTCTTGCCTACGTTCGCCGTCCTGTTCCTGGCCGCGGCGGTGTGCCGATTGGCCTCGGCCGGGTTCCTGGCCGCGCAGAGCGAACCGGTTCCGCCAAGCCCGGACCACCGCGAGGTTTCGTGGCGCGAACTGCTCGGTCGTTTGCGCGGAGGTCGCGACGGAGCGCTCTTGATCTACCTGTTGTCGGTGCAAGCCGCGGCCCAGATCGCCGGCCCCTATTTCACCCCCTTCATGCTCAAACAGTTGAATTTCTCCTACATCGACTATGTGCTCCTGATCGGCGTCTCGTTCGCCGCCAAGGTCGTGGCGTTGCCCTCACTGGGCCGGTTCGCCAGGCGCGCCGGCGCCAGGCGGCTGCTTTGGATCGGAGGCGTGGCGATCGTTCCCTGTTCCGGACTTTGGATCGTTTCGCAGTCGTTTCCCTACCTGGTGGCCGTGCAAATCCTGGCCGGGCTTGCCTGGGCGGCCTACGAGTTGGCGATGTTTCTGCTGTTTTTCGAATCGATCCCCGAGGCCGAGCGGACCAGTGTTCTGACGACCTTCAACCTGGGCAACGCACTGGCGACCGTGCTGGGGTCGCTTCTGGGCGGGCTGTTACTGCGGCTGGGCGACAAGACTCTCGCAACCTACCTGACGATCTTTGGCTTGTCATCGGCCGCGCGATTGGCGACGATGGTGTTCCTAAGCCGCGTCCCGGCGACGACCGGCGAGACGGTGCTGATCGGTTTGCGGACCGTCGAGCTCCGTCCCGACATCGGCATGGAAGACCGCCCGATCCTTGCCAGCCTGCCCGAACGGCCCGTCATCGCGACAGCCGACGAGTGATACGACCATGAGCACGCCACGGCGGCACCCATCGCCTTCGACCAAAGCGCGAGGCCGGCGCGCCGCCGCAGCCGGCGCCGCGAAGCAGCAAGTGATCCTGCACGGCGTCGCTGTTTCGCCGGGGGTGGCAGTCGGCAAGGCGCACTGCATTCACGAAATCTTCGTCGGGCAAGAGCGGGAACCGCTCGACGACGGCGACATGCTTGCCGAGCTCACTCGGTACGATCAGGCACGCGAGGCCACCGCCGGCGACTTGCGCGCCCTCCACGAGAAAGTCCGCAATCAGGTGAGTGATCGAGCGGCCGCCATCTTCGAAGTCCACGAGACGATTCTCCACGACCCCGCGTTCACCGCCAAAGTGCGCGCGTGGATCGTCGATTCGCGACAAACCGCGCAGGCGGCGCTGCAACGCGTGCTGGGCGAATACACCGACCTTTTCGCCCGCACCACTGACGAGTACCTGAAGGAACGCCTGGCCGACGTCCGTGACCTGATCATCCGCCTCAATGGTCACCTCGCGCCGATCGCCGTTCACCAAGAACCGGCCGCCGAGGCGTACCACGGCCCCGTGATCCTGATCGCCAACGAGCTTGTACCGTCGCACGTGATCACGCTGGGGAAACACGAGGTATCGGGGATCGTGACCCAGGCCGGCGGGCGCACGAGTCATGCGGCCATTCTCGCGCGCGGCCGCGGCATTCCCGCCGTGTCGGGGGTTGAAGGGGTGCTGCACGGCGTGGCCGACGGCGACGTCGTGGTCGTCGACGGCCGCGAGGGGCGCGTGGTGGTCCGTCCCGACGTCGAAACGCAGAGAGCTTACCGCCGCCTGCAACGGGAGTTCGTCGATCTCAAAGACGCCTTGGCCCACAACCGCGAGCAGCCCGCCGTTTCGGCCGACGGACAACCGGTGGAGCTGCTGGCCAATATCAGCAACCCCGCCGACGCGCGCGCCGCGGCGTCGATGGGCGGATCGGGCGTGGGGCTGTACCGCACCGAGTACCTGTTCCTGACGCACGCCGACGTACCTGACGAGGAAGAACAGGTGCGGGACTACCGCGAGGTGATCGCCGCCAGCCCCGGCCGTCGCGTGACGTTCCGCACGCTCGATGTGGGCGGCGACAAGAAAATGCGTTACCTTGGTCAGCAGCGCGAGGCGAACCCGTTCATGGGTTGGCGTTCGATCCGCCTGTCGTTCGAGCACCCCACGTTTTTCGTCACGCAGATCCGCGCCGTGCTCCGCGCCGCGGCCGACGACGACGGCTTGCCAAAACGGGTACGGCTGATGTTCCCCATGATCACCACGCTCGACGAAATGCGCAAGGTCCGGTTGCTGGTGCGAAAAGCTTGCCGGCAGTTGCGCGCCGAGGAGTTGGCGTTCGGCGAAGTGCCGATCGGCCTGATGCTCGAGGTGCCCGCTGCGGCGATCGCCATCGACCTGCTCCTGGAAGAAGCCGACTTCGTCTCGATTGGCTCGAACGATCTGGTGCAGTACCTGATGGCGGCCGATCGCGACAACCCGAAAGTCAGTCACCTTTGTCAGCCGCTCAGTCCGGCGGTGCTCGAGGTGCTGCGGCAGGTCGTTCGCGCCTGCCAGGTGGCGGGCAAACCTGTTACGCTCTGCGGCGAGATGGCCGCGGCGCCGAGGGCCTTCTTGCTGTTGTTCGGCATGGGGCTGCGTAGTTTCAGCATGAGTCCGGCGTTCATTCCAATCATGAAGGAGTTGACCTGCCACCTCACCGAGGCGGGCACCGCGAGCATTCTCGATCGCGCCTTGAAGATGAACACCATCGGCCAGATCATCCGTTACACGGGCCGTCAGTTAGCCGAGATCTGCCCCAACTTGACGATTGTCGACTCGACGGCTTGATTTTGTTCGTCAACGGATTCCGTAAGGACGTGCGGAATCCTTGTTTTTGAGCGGGTCGTCTTTTGATATACTGTGGCATTGCATTTTAGACGTCCCATGCCACGACAGGCCGCGCCCCGAGAACGATTTCATGCCATCTCGTCTTTGCCCGGGCCCTTTCAGCCGCCGCGAGTTCTTGCGTGCGGGCACGCTTGCCTTGGGCGGGCTGGAATTAGCCGACCTGCTGGCCGCACGCGCGGCTGCCGGACATGCGCTGCCGGCCGACACTTCGGTGATCTTGTTTTGGATGTGGGGTGGACCGAGCCAGCTCGAAACCTACGACCCGAAACCAACGGCGCCCACCGAATACAGGGGCCCTTTTCGACCCATCGCGACGTCGGTGGCGGGCACCGAAATCTGCGAGCTGTTTCCATTGCAGGCGAAGCTGGCGCACCGCTTTTCGCTGGTGCGATCGCTACACCACGAAATGTCGTCGCACAACGACGGTTCGATCGAAGTGCTTACCGGCAAGACGCCCGCCAAGGCCGACCCGACCTCGACGGCCAGATCGGAACATCCCGATTTCGCCATGATCGCCGGTCGAGTCCGCGGGCCGGGTCCCCACAGTCTGCCGGGATATGTCGGCATCCCAAGGCAGCCATTCATGACGCAGCCAACGTACTTGGGACTGGCCCACAGGGCATTCGATGCCGGCGACCCGTCGGTGCCAGGTTTCAAGCCGCCCAATCTCTCCCTCGATGCGGGGCTGAATGCCTCGCGACTCGCTGACCGGCAGAATCTCGTGGCCCAGCTTGACCGCTACCGCCGCGACCTGGATCTCGACGGCGGGTTGGCCGCCACCGACCAGTTCCGCGCGCAGGCGATTCAATTGCTCACCAGCGGCGCCGTGGCCGATGCGTTCAACCTGGAACGAGAAGAGCCGCGGTTGCGCGACCGGTACGGGCGTCATTTGTGGGGACAGAGTTGCCTACTCGCCCGGCGGTTGGCCGAGGCGGGCACGAGCGTGATTACGATCGACGCGATGGCTCCGGAAATGGGAACGAAGCTGTATTTCAGTTGGGACGACCATGCCAACGCCCAGCCGGGTTGGGATCTCGCGAAGGGCATGATCTGGCGGGCCTCGTTCATGGATCAGGCCCTGTCGGCGTTGATCGAAGACGTTTACGAACGGGGGCTTGAGCGCAAGGTCATGATTGTCGCCGTCGGTGAGTTTGGGCGCACACCACGGCTGGGGAGCGCCAATGGCTGCATCGGCCGCGATCATTGGCCCGGCGCCCAATCGGCGCTGATCTCGGGCGGCGGCCTTCGGATGGGGCAGGTCGTGGGGGCCACCACGTCGAAGGCCGAATACCCGATCGAGCGGCCACTTTCGCCCAAAGATCTGCTTGCCACGATGTATCGCCACTTGGGAGTCGACTACCACCAGGGGCTGATCGACTTCGCCGGCCGGCCGATTCCCATTTTGAGCGAAGGCGAACCGATCCGCGAATTGGTGTAGTAGCAAGCACTTCAAATGCTCCCAAGCTCCAAGAACCTGGCCGTGTTCCGCGCGGCCTCGTCCCAGGCGAGCTTGCGGTAGATCTTGACCGACACGAAGCGGTCGTAGCCCGATTTCTCAAGTTCGTCGAGCACCGCGGGAAAGTCGAGATTGCCGCTGCCAAATGGGCCGCCGCTGCTCTCGCAAAGGTGGAAATGCCGGATGTGCCGGCCATGCGCGCGGATCGTGTCCAGGATCGAGCGTTCCTCGATATTCATGTGGATCGTATCCAGCATATAGCTCAACCCCGGCGAACCGATTTGACGCACGATCTCGGCGACCTCATCCGCGGTATGATGAAAACCGACTTGCAGGTGGTTCACCGGCTCGATCACCACCGTCGCATTCCTTTGGGCGGCCGCCTCGGCGACTTGCCGCAGGCAATGCGTAATCCGCTCGGCGGCCACCGCCTCGTTTGGCTCGTCACTCCGCAAGCCCTGCATCAGGCCCACCACGAGCACGGCCTTGAGCCGGGAGGCAAAATCGACGTACTCGATCAACCGCTCGACGGCCCTCGCCCGCACCTCCGCTTTGGAACTGCACAAGCAAAGGCCTTCATTGGAGTACGACCATCCGGAAAGCACGGAAACGACTGGCAGACGAAGTTTCTCGCATAGGGCCAGGACGTCCTCGGCCGGATAATCGGCAGGGTGTCTGGCCGTGAGCTCGATCCCTTGGTATCCCAGCGAGGCCAACAAATCCATCCTCGCGGCAAGCTCAGTCAGTCGCGCGACCGGTTCGCAGTTCAAGTAGCTAATCTTCATGTCAACTCCTTTGTCATCCTGGTTCGGGGCACCCGCTCTTTGCTCCGGCGTGAGAACCGCCTCAATCCTGGCCTCGTGTTCCTTGCGTATGCGGACCATCATAGCATGAATTTCATCGGGCATCGCGCCCGGCTGCGATTCCTTCTTCGGCCTTGCGGCGGGATGCTTGCAGATCCGGCTACGGCGCGGTCACGTGTCTGAGCTGTTTTTTTGTTTTCTATGGCGGTTTCCGCGGCTTTTCGTCCCGTCGGCGCCCCGTCCACGGCCGCGCGACCAAACCTCACAGCCCGCATTTGAGCCTAATGCCCGGCGCGCAATGCGACACGAGACGTGCGCCTTCGCTCGCAACCAGACCTTTCGCGCCCTTCGTGCATTTTGCCACTAGCGGGCTGAGCTCGTCCATCGCTCGCCGGCACCCCGCGTGTCATCTTTGCGAAGTCGCAACGGAAGCGGGACACATCTCCTCCAGGCGGTGCGCGCGCGTCTTGGAGATTCTGGCTCGATGTCGGAGGGCAGTTCTTGTCGTACTGCTCGGCAAAGGCTTTGTGCGCGCGCGTCTTGGAGATTCTGGCTCGATGTCGGGCGTTTACGACAATTCATCTTGGTTTTGTGTTTTCTATCGAAGAATTCGCATTCCCGGGCCGTCTTCGCGCCTTGAAATCGCTCGTCGAGCTTCCTCGACGGTACCAGCCACCTGGCGTTGAACCGCGCGCCAGCAAACGCTGCCACCCTTCGCGAGGTTTTCCACGTTTCAAACGTAGGGGGGACACAACTGTCCGCACTGTCCGCATCCGATGTGCTCCCGTCACAAATGTTGGTGCCACATCAACTTGTGTCCGATCAGACTGCGGACAATTGCCCTCCGCCCAACTGTCCGCAACTGTCCGCATGGAAGGCGAACGAAGAGCTTCAGCCACGGATGGACACGGACTCACACGGATGATTTTGTTTTGAATCTGCGAATTCCGCGGATACACATGCGCGTTGTCCGATCCGTCTTTCATCTTTCTCTTGAACATGGCCGTCTTCATCCGGCATTCGTGCGATTCGCGTCATTCGTGGATCGTCCTCCGCTGCGGCAGATCGGCAGGGAACCACGAAAAACACTCCAAACACACGAAAGATGGCAGGATTCGGCAAGCATGAGCTGCAATTCCCGTGGCATGCCGTCGTTCGTGAGTGGTGAATGCTGACGAGCTCGTCCAATGCAACCGTTGACTCCTTTTTTTCGTGTGTTTCGTGTGTTTCGTGGTTGAAGATTTCTTGTTGGAATAGTCAGTAGTCCCCGTACCCGATCCATCTTTGATCATTCTGTTGACCAAGGGCCGTCTTCATCCGACATTCGTGCAATTCGTGTCATTCGTGGATTCTCGTCCGTCTCTCCGCGTCCCCCCGTTGAGCGCGAAGCGAAATCCGCCAAAGACGGGTTGAGTTCCCGGCGAAATCCGCCAATGGCGTGGTCACTTTTTCTCCCCTCTCGCCTGTCCTCCGTCTGAGCCGTTTTTTTGTTTTCCATGGTGATTTCCGCGGCTTTTTGTCGCTGCGCCACCGCGCCCAGGGCCGCGCGACTGTCGTCCTCAACCGGCTTGCCCGGATGATCCATGGTCGATGAAGTCAGGCCCTGATCCGATGGGGAGCTGAAATCGGGCTTCCCACGCATCGGGTTAGCCAACTTGGAGAGCCTGGCCATCTCCTCGTGGTAGGCCGGTTCCTCTTGGTAGTCCCAGTCCGCGCGCTCGGACCTGTCCGTGCCGTCGGCCAGGTCTTCCCAAAAACCCTCGTCCTCCGCGCGCTCTTCTCCGTCACGCTCTAGGAACCAGAAGTAGCGGCCATTCGGTCCCCACCCTTCCCGGCGACCATCGACGCCCGCGACCGCCTTGGCGCGGCAGACCACGTGCCAGGCGAAGCCCGCCTCTTGGGCCGCCTCGCGCAGCTCCGTGACGCCGCGCGGATAAAAAGCCAACTCCCGCCGCAGCCAGTGCGCGGCGTCCATCTGGTCGAGCTGACCGGCGCTGGCGCCGAGCGCCGCCGCGCTCACCGCGGCATCGCCCCAAACAATGCGCCCGGCGGACGCCTCGAAGCGAAGCCCCTCCTCGGCCGCCTCCAGCGCGGCCCGTAACGTCAGCAGGAACCGCCGCGCCGGGCGGCGCCGGTCGCGGATCAGGGCCAGCACGAAACTGTCCTCGGTGATCGCCAGCAGCTTGTCGAGCCAGCGCCGCAGGCCGTGGCCCGCCGCCTGGCCCTCGATCGAAACCGCGACGACGATCGCCACCTTCCGCCTCCTCGCCAGCTCGTGCAACGCGCGCAGTGTTGCGCGGCTTGCCTCACTGAATCCGCGATGGCGCGAATCGAGCGCCAGCGCGCATCCGTCGATCACGACCAGTTCAATCGTCGGCTCGTCGGCCAAAGTCTCTTCGACGGCCCGGAGGTCTTTCTCGATATCGAACCCGCGAGTGACGGGCTGGCCCTGCTCGTCGGTGTCGGGGAAGTCGCGCAGGGTTTGGATGCGCCGCATGTCGGCGCCGGCCGCGGCGAGACGGGGCTGGACGACGCCTTCGGTGCCGTCGCGCGTGAGCAGCAAAACGTTCCTGGCCTTGGGGAGGTCGGTCTTGTCGGCACGGGCTTGGCTGGTATTTGCTTGATCGTCGCGCGCCTCCTCTGCGCTGAAGCCGGATGCGCCAGATTCGCGACCGCGTGGAAAGGCATCGCCGCGTGAGGCGCGGCTAACCAGGTCGAATAAGACCAGGCTCTTGCCCGCCGCGGCTTCGCCGGCCAGCACGGTGAGCCAACTTTTCGCCACGCGACCCGGCCAGATCCACGTTGTGTCGCAAGGCCGCACCGTGTCGAAGCCACACAGTTGGGGCTTGCGGACCGGCGGGCTGTTTTCGATCGTCGCGGCTGCCGGCGTTTCATGTAGCGGAATTCGTGAGAATTCCGACGCCAACGTAGCAGGCACACTCCGTGTGCCGTCAAGCCCCGCCGCCTCCGTCGGGATCGCCGTCTCACGGCGCGCCGCGATTCCCTGTAGTGGAATTCGTAAGAATTCCGACGCCAACGTAGCAGGCACACTCCGTGTGCCGTCAAGCCCCGCCGCCTCCGTCGGGATCGCCGTCTCACGGCGCGCCGCGATTCCCTGTAGTGGAATTCGTAAGAATTCCGACGCCAACGTAGCAGGCACACTCCGTGTGCCGTCAAGCCCCGCCGCCTCCGCCGGGATCGCCGTCTCACGGCGCGCCGCGATTCCCTGTAGCGGAATTCGTGAGAATTTCGACGCCGACGTAGCAGGCACACTCCGTGTGCCGTCAAGCCCCGCCGCCTCCGACGATTGTTGCCTCGCCTTGTCTTGGGTGGGGTTGGCGCCACGTCCATTCAAGATCGAGACATCGAGAGGCTGATCCTGGACCGGCGGAGAAAAACCTTTATCGGAAATGAGCGAATGCAGGTTACCGATCCTGGTTTTTGATTCGTCGCTCGTCGGTTGCAGTTTAACCCTGGCGCGGCCTCGTTGCGCTCGGCC
>Ga0307373_10007600_pt1 | contig 16862 bp, 13 predicted proteins | sample OX2MG_FD_202534 | JGI IMG/M metagenome (GOLD analysis project Ga0307373, IMG submission 202534) | Soil microbial communities from Risofladan, Vaasa, Finland - OX-2 | ecosystem: Environmental > Terrestrial > Soil > Coastal area > Acid sulfate soil | place: Finland: Risofladan, Vaasa | collected... | reverse complement strand
GCCTTCCAGGCCGTCTCCCACTGACGGCCTGGAAGGCCGCCCCACGAAGCGCCGTTGCAGGCGGCGAAAGCGCCTCCGTCTTTCAGCCCATAAAAAATCTTTCAGAAAACGCTTGCTTTCCTTCACAACCTGGCCATAATGAAAAACGTGTGAGGGGGGCAACTCCCAAACACTCGGCCCTTTGTAGGTACCTGCCCCGCCTGCGAAGGGCTTTTTTATTGGCTGCGGCGCCGGTCCGCTCCTCTCGGCGCCTTTTCCTTGCTGCCAGCCGGTTTTCTCAGTAAGCTGCATGCGCCGGCGGCTCTTCTCGCGCGCGGCCGGAAGTCGCACATCTTCGTCTTCACTTCTTTTCGCGGGGTGGCGCCATGTTGCTTGTTTGGCTCTGCATCACAGCGATCGCCTTGGGCGCGGCGGCGTTGCTCTTCGAATCGTTGCGCAACAAGGGAGCTTTCGCCAAAACGGTGGTTCCCCTGCTGACGGGCGTAGCGGCTGCGTTTGTCGCAATCACTCTGTCGGCCTTCTACTTCTTCTTGACGCTCCCATTGCTGGTTATCATCGGCTGGATTTGCTTCGCCGCCCAGGCCCGCACAGCGACGTTCGTAAAGTGGTCGCTCGGCGCCGTGCTACTCGTCCCTCTCTTGCTCGGCGGGTTTGAATTCCGCAGGTGGGCCAACGTTCGGCGAACGTATCCGCTCGAATCGCTCGGCAAACGATTGAGTTACGAATTGGACCGCGCGAGAGCCGCCGACGCGCGGCGAATTCCGCCTCGCAGCGAACAGGAAAAACAACGCTCGGTCGCATCGCTGAGTCTTTTGGAAGAAAAGATCCGACGGTTCTCATATCCCGGTCGCGCCCAGACGTTAGCCTACGCCCACGCAAGCCAGGTTCGGCAATTCATCGACAGCCAAGGCTTTGGCGTCGGACGAATGCGGAGACCCGATCCATACTATCTCCGATCTTCGAGAGCCCGACACGACCGCGTCGCAGGCGTTCGCGCCGACATCGCGCCGTCCTCTTACTCCGCAGTGCAGAACCAACAATCTCCGCCTCTGGCGCAGCAAGAGCAAGCGGCCCTGGAACTCGAGCCGTTGCACGTCGGAGCATTCGTCGATTTCGTCAACCCGGCGGTCTTCGGCTGGGTCAAAGACGCTGCGCACGTGGCGGGCTTCGAGCCGCACGCCTTCTCCGAGCTGCCGCGACTCAAGCCGGCCGCGCGCGATACGAAGGAACGCTGGCGGACGACGCGGTTGGAGCTGGTCAGCCTGCGCAAACACGAACAGCCGATGGTCTACGTCGCGAATCGCTTGCCCGACATGAACGAATTGCGAGATGCTCCGGTGCGTCCGCTCGATGCGTTCGAGCGCCAAGCGCTGGCGAAGCTCCACGAGGGCGAATCGTTGGCGATCGACGCCTCGGTCAATCGCATTCGCATGCTCGGACCGATCTTGGCCGTCGAGCAATGCCAACAATGCCATCTGGTCGAGCGAGGCGAATTGCTGGGCGCGTTCTCCTACGAGTTCCTGCGCGAGCCGCCGGTCGCGTTCGAGCCCGCGGCCGACGCGCCGTCGCGGCCCGAACTATGATCGCCCTCCCGGCGCCCTGAGAAAGGCGCGCCCAGAGCGAAACGAACGTGGAACCTGAAACGAGCAACCCGTATCGCTCTCCGCGCGAGCTTCCCATGATCCGACCCGCCGCGATTGAAGACGCGCCGGCGATCTGCCATTTGATCCGCCACCTGGCAAAACACGCCCGGCTGGAACACGAGGTGGCCTTCGACGAGCGGCAATTGCGCGAGCACTTGTTCGGGCCGCGGCCGTGGGCCGAAGCGCTCGTGGCCGAAGAAGCGGGCGAGGCGGTCGGTTTCGCGCTCTTCTTTCACAACTATTCGACCTTCGCCGGCAAGCCGGGCTTGTACCTCGAAGACTTGTTCGTCGAGCCGATGTATCGCGGGCGAGGCCACGGCAAAGCGTTGTTTCAGGCCGTCGTGCGTTTGGCTCTCGAGCGCGGCTGCGGCCGGCTGGAGTGGTCGGTGCTCGATTGGAACGAGCCGGCGATTCGCTTCTATCGCTCGCTGGGCGCCAGGCCGCTGGACGACGCCACCATTTACCGTCTGGCCGGCGAGTCGCTCGCCGATGCGGCGAAATAGCCGCGGGTGCGACTGTCGTGAAAAGTTTGTCGCAAAAAAGTGCGAACTAAATCTCTTTCAGCGCATGGCGCCAAAAACCTTGCAACTCGCTTGGCGTGCATGGTAGCTTAAGCCGCACAACAGCGTCCCACCGCAGCTCGCGATGGGGACAGAACGTTGTCTTATCTGAAGTCTTCTCTGACTAAAGTGTTTTTCGAGCAAACCTGTTTCCAACGACCGGGAGGCGCCAGTGCGATCGAACATGATTTTCTGTCGGCGGGCGTTGGTTGGCGTATTGGCGGCGGCGATGGCGTTTTCGCCTGCGGCGGCTTTGGCCCAGAAGCGAGCCGCATCGCCAAGAACCAAGCCCGCGCCGGCGCGGCGGCCGGCGGCGCCGCCCAAAGCGCCGCCCCCCAAAACGGTCGCGCCCGCGACGACCGCCCAAGTTAAAGCCGCAGCCTCGGCAGCCGCCCAGCCGCTCGATTTGAAGTACATCACCTCGCGTCCGCTGGCAGCGGCAATCGTGCACCCGCAACAGTTGCTCGCGTTGCAAAGAATCCAGATGTTGCCGCTGGAGGTGGCGCAGGCCCACGTGCTCGCGGAATTCGGCGTTGATCCCTGGCAGATCGAGGAGTTGGTCATTCTGGTCACCGTCGATTTGCCTCGACCGCCGACGGCGGCGTTCATTCTGCGGTTCAAGGCGCCCTACGATCGCAAGGCCGTGATTTCCCGCCTCGAACCGCAAGGGGGCGAAGGGCCGGACGAGGTGAAACTCTATAAAATCCGCGGGGCCGGCGATGCGCTGAGCGTGGCGCTAGCCAACGAGCGGACGATCCTGGCCGCGCCGCCCGAAGAACTGCGCGAAATGCTCGCCGACCGGCAGGCCGGCAGTCCGCTGTTGGATCGGCTGAAAAACTTCGACGCTTCCGACGCCCTGACGGCCGTCGTCGCCTTGGAGCCGGTGCGCGGGCCGATCCAGGGCGCCATGACGCAGTTGCCGCCGCTGCCGCCGCCGTTGCAGCCGTTTTTGAAAATCCCCGAGTTGCTCACGGCGATCGAGGCGCACGTGCGCGTCGAGTCTGAATTGGAAGTTTCCCTTGTCCTGGAAGGGCGCGACGCCGACGCCGCGGCCCAGTTGAACGGCCTGGTCGATCAGGCTTTCATTTTGGGCAATCAGTACGTCGATGGCCGCCTTGCCGCCCTCGCGGCGCGCGAGGCGTCGGCCGAGGAGCAAGCCGCAGTGCAATACACGAAGCGGATGCTCAAGACCGGCGACGAGTTGCTCGAGCGGCAACAGAAAAACGAGCGTCTGGCCCTGACGGTCCACGGCGATGCCGCGTTGATGCCCGCCACGAACGGCGTGTTGGTCGCGCTGTTGTTGCCGGCGGTGCAATCGGCGCGCGATGCGGCCCGCCGGGCGCAAACGATGAACAATCTGAAGATGATCGGGCTGGCCCATCACAATTACGCCGATGTGTTCAAGAAGTTCCCCCGTTCGAGCTACACCAAGGACGGCAAGCCGCTGTTGAGTTGGCGGGTGCATATTCTGCCGTTCATCGAGCAAAACAACCTTTACACTCAATTCCACCTGGACGAGCCGTGGGACAGCGAACACAACAAGGCATTGATCGCAAAAATGCCCGACGTCTATAAAAACGCCAAGCTTGACCCGGCCGACGCCGCGAAGGGCTTGACCAATTATCTGCAAGCGACCGGCAAGTTCGCCCTGTTCCGCAGCGACGCGGAGCCTACGTTCGCGTCCATCACCGACGGCACTTCGAACACGATTGCCGCGGTCGAGTCGGAGAAAACCGTGATCTGGACGCAGCCTGACGACTTGGAGATCGATCCCAAGCAGCCGTTCGCCGAGTTAAACTTCCGGCCCGGCGGGTTTCTGGCGCTGTTCGCCGACGGGAGCGTGCGCATGATCTCCAGCAACCTTCCGCCCGAGACGCTGGCCAATTTGTTCAATCCGCAGGACGGCAACCGGGTCGTGGCGCCGTGAGGGCGGTCGCCGTCGATCGCCGTCACCACTGCGGCGCCTTGCCCAGCAACCGCCGCAAGAGGCCGATCTGGCCGGCATGAATCGCTTCGTGCCGCGCGCACATCCATCGAGCATAGTGAAAAGGTTTTGCTTTGTCAGGCCTCTCCCAGTCGGCCGACTGTACTCTGCTTGACGTCGGACGCAAAACCGCCACATTAGGTTCGTCCGCGTGACGAACCTCGCGACCAGGCGCCCTTCGTTCCGACTTCCGATTCCGACTTCCGCACTCCCAAACATGCTCTTCAAAATCTCCGGCGGTACAGTCTACGACCCGGCAAACGGCATCGACGGCGAGATCCGCGACGTGTGGATCGAGGACGATCGCATCGTCGCGGCGCCGACCGATCCCGACGTGTGGGCCGATCGCACGCTCGACGCCGCCGGCCTGGCGGTGATGCCCGGCGGCATCGACATGCACTGCCATATCGCCGGGCCGAAAGTGAACATGGCCCGCAAAATGCGGCCCGAGGAAAAACGCCGCGATCCCAAAGTCCTGCGAACGTCGAAAACCCATAGCGGGACGCTGGGCAGCGTGCCCAGCACGTTCGCCACCGGCTACAAGTACGCTGGGCTGGGCTACACCACGGCCTTCGACGCCGCCGTGCCCCCACTCTCCGCCCGGCACGCCCACGAAGAGTTTGCGGATACGCCCTGCCTCGACAAGGGCTTTTACGTGCTGATGGGCAACAACCATTACGTGATGCGCTCGATCGCCGAAAAGGAGCCCGAGCGGTTGCGGGACTTCGTCGCGTGGCTGCTCGCGTCGACCAAGGGTTTTGCTCCCAAGCTGGTGAACCCGGGCGGCGTCGAGGTTTGGAAAACGAAACAGGCCGGCAACGTCCACGGCCTCGACGAGAACGTCGGATCGTTCGACGTCACGCCGCGGCAGATTATTCAGGGCATCGCTCAAGCCGCCCACGAGTTGAAGCTCCCGCACGCCGTGCACATCCACTCGAACATGCTCGGCATGCCGGGCAATTGGCAGACGACGCTCGAAACGATGCGTTCGCTCGAAGGCCGCCGCGGCCACCTGACGCATATTCAGTTCCACAGCTACGGCGGCGGCGAAGGGGACGAAAACACGTTCAATTCCAAGGTCGAGCCGCTGGCCGAGTATGTGAACTCCCATCCGAACGTCACCGTCGACGTCGGCCAGGTGTTGTTCGGCCAGACGACCAGCATGACCGGCGACGGCCCGTTGGGCTATTACCTGAGCAATGTCTACAAGACCAAGTGGTTCAGCGGCGACACCGAGCTGGAGTCGGGCTGCGGCATCGCCCCGATCGAGTATCGCAACAAGAGCCTGGTCCACGCGCTGCAATGGGCGATCGGCCTGGAATGGTATTTGATGGTCGAGGATCCGTGGCGCGTGGTGATGAGCACCGATCACCCCAACGGCGGCTCGTTTCTGGCCTATCCGCAGATCGTGCGGCTGTTGATGGATCGCACGTACCGGCAGGACGTGCTGAAGTCGGTCAACCCGCTGGTCCGCGAGCGCAGCCAACTGGCCGATCTCGATCGGCAATACACGCTCGGCGAAATTTGCACCATCACCCGCGCCGCCCCCGCGCGGATTCTCGGCCTGAAGCACAAAGGCCACCTCGGCCCCGGCGGCGACGCCGACGTAACGATCTACACGCCCGACGACAACGCGGAAACGATGTTCGAATTGCCGCGCTACGTGATCAAGGCCGGGCAGGTGATCGTCGAGCAGGGCGAAATCCGCGAGCCGGTCTTCGGCAAGACGCTGCACGTGTCGCCCGAGTACGATCCAGGCGTCGAGCCCGACCTCGCCGACTGGTTCGAGCGGTATTATTCGATCCAATTCCGCAACTACCCGGTGAGCGAGGATTACGTGCCGGTTGGCGAAGAGGTCGGCTGCGGGTAAAGAAGAACTGAAATTACGGCCACGTGATTCTGAAGACCGTAATTGACGCGGTATAATTGCCGGCGCCTCCGCGGCGAATCGACGCGTGGAGCATGAGCTTACAGCTTACGGCGCCGAGTTGATTCCCGGCGGAGAAGTCCATGAGCGGATTCGACGTTCAGCAGTTGGCCGAAGCGATTTCGTTTGCGGCGCGGGCCCATCAAGGGCATCTGCGCAAAGACGGCCGCACGCCCTACGCCGCTCACCCGATGCGCGTGCTGATGATTTTGGCCGTGGAGTTTGGCGTCGACGATCGCGAGACGCTGGCGGCGGCCGTGCTACACGACACGATCGAAGACACTCGCACCGACCATGACGACCTGAGCGAGCGGTTCGGCCCCCGCGTGGCCGATTACGTGGCCGCGCTGTCGAAAGATACGCGGCTGCCGGAAGACCAGCGCGAACGCGAGTACCTCGCCGGTCTGCTGCGGGCGCCGATCGAAGTCAAGCTCTGCAAGCTGGGCGACATCTACGACAATCTCTCGGACTGTGCGACGCTGGAAATGAAAGGGCGCCAACGGCAACTCGACAGAGCCCGCGAAGTGCTGGCCGGCTTCAGGCCCGATTTTCCCGAGCGCTGGCGGCGCGTGCTGGAACTGGTTTGAGGAGCGGATCGCAGAGGTCGAGCGGATGGCCTCGTGCGAAGATCGGCGTTGAGCCGCGTCTGCGGCGACGCTTTAGCGATACCAGCGGCTGGCGTCCGTCTCGGCGCGGCGCTCGGCCGCGACGATTTCGAACACGTAGCCGTTCGATTCGCGGAAGAAGAATCGCTCGAAGGGGGTCGGTCGCAGCGGCTCGATCAGTTCCGCTCCCTCGTCGGCCAATCGGCGCCGCAGCTCAGCAAATTGCGCTTGCGGAAACGCCAGCGCCACGTGCCGGCCGAATTCGCGTTCGAACTCCGAGGCGGCGAAGTCTTGCACTTCGATCAGGTGCAGTTCCTGCCCGGACGATATTTCCAGCCACGCCGCCGGCCGGCCGATATTGTTCGGCCGCTCGATCGCCCGCCAGCCTAGCGCCGTCGAAAAGAACGCGACCGACCGCTTCACGTCGCGAGTGGCCAAAGTCAGGTGGGCGAAGCTCATGGGCGGGCGCCTTTACTCAAGCGTTGTTTGATGCGGCGTACCACACAAACCCGAAGCGTCAGAGCGTCAGCGAGGCATTCCGCCGCAATTCTTCGCTGACGCTGCGGGTTAGTACTGCTTACCGCGATTCTCAGATTTCGGCCGCGGCGCCGCAACACCCCCCTGCGGCAGGAAATGCAGGCCGTTCGCCCCGTCGAAAACCGCTTGGCGACGAAAAACTTGAGCCCCGGTCCCAAGATTCCCATTTCACGGGCGAAGAGATCTCGTTGGCGGGCGTTAGGCGTCTAACCTGCCGTAAACCAAAGGTAATGCGAGCTTGACCCCGTCGCCGAGGTCGGGCTGCGAGAGATGGAGGATCGTGCGATGGTCAAGAAGGTGATTATTGCGAGCGCGGGAGCGGGGGCGTTGTGCCTGGCGATTTTTGGTCGCGAAGCGGTCAGCTATGTCGGCACGACGGCCGGCTGGTTCCAGGATTCAATTAAAAACAGCGTGCCGGTCGAGTTCGAGATCGACCGGGCCCGGCGGATGGTGCAGGATCTGGTGCCCGACATCCGCAAGAACATGCACCTGATCGCCCAGGAAGAGGTCGAGGTCGAACGGCTCGACAACAAAATCGCCGAGGCCGAAAGCCGCCAGGGGAAGGACCGTGGCGATATGATGCGGTTGAAGGCCGATCTGGCGACCGGCAAGGATCTGTTTCAATACGCCGGCCGCAGCTACTCCGTCGGGCAAGTGAAAATCGATTTGGCCAACCGCTTCGAGCGTTACAAGACGCACGACGCCACGCTGGCCAGCTTGAAGGAAATGCACCAGGCTCGCCAGCGCAGCCTCGAAGCCGCCCGGCAGAAGCTAGAGGGCATGTTAGTCGCCAAGCGGCAATTGGAAGTCGACGTCGAGCATCTCGAAGCCCGGCTGAAGATGGTCGAGGCGGCCCAAACCACGAGCGACTACAAGTTCGACGACAGCCAGCTCAGCCGCGCCAAGGAACTGGTGACCGATCTGCGCACCCGGCTCGAAGTCGCCGAGAAGCTGGTCAACGCCGACGACTATCTGCGCGACGAAATTCCGCTGGCCGAGCCGGCGCCGGGAAATATCGTCGACGAAGTCACCGAATACTTCGACGGCGAGAGTTCTGCGGTAGCGGAAATCGCGGTCGAGACGCGCTGATAAAAACCGATAGGCGAATGAGTTCACCACGGAGACACGGAGAGCACGGAGTTATTTTCGATTTTGGATTTTGGATTTTCGATTCAATCCAAAATCCCCAATCCAAAATCCAAAATCCTCAACTCCTCTCCGTGTCCTCCGTGTCTCCGTGGTGCAATCTCCCCGTTAAACTGGATAGGCAAATGCTCCAACCTTGGCGACTCAAGCTCCGCGAAGCCGACGAAGCCTATCAGGGCGGGCGGCTGGAAGAGGCGGGCCGGCTGCTCTGCGAAAGCGGAGTCCGCGAGTTTCTGCCGGCCAAGCAACTGCTGGCCAAGGTGGCCGGTCAGTTGGTCGAGCGGGCCCAGCGCCGCGCGGCCGGCGGGCAAAGTTCGGCCGGCTGGCGCGACCTGGAAGCGGCGCGCGACTGGGGCGCCGACGCTGATGCCGTCTCGACCTTGGAGCAAACCTTCGTCGAGCGGCGGCTGGCCGAGGCCGAGGCCTACCTGGCGGCCGGCGAGCCGGCGGCGGCCGTCTCGCGGCTCGACGAACTGGCCCGCCAAGGCGACGCCGGCCGGCAAACCCGGCTGCTGCGCGACGCAGCGACTCGGATGCTCTATGCCCAGCGTCTCTGCCGCCGGGGTGAATTCGCTCAGGCCGAAGAAAACCTGGCCGCCGCGGCCACGCTGGCGCCCAATGTGCCGGCGCTGGACGACGCCCGCAAAGCGTGTAGGGTGAAAGCAGCCGAGTGCCGCCGGCTGAACGAGCGCTTGCACGAGGCCGTGACCGCCGAGAACTGGACCGAGGCCCTGGCCGCCGCCGAGGCGCTGTTGGAATTCTGCCCCGAGCACGAGCCGGCCCGCGACGCGCGGCGCCGCGCCTGGGCCGCGGTCGGCATGCGCTGCGGCGATTCGCTGCGGCAGCGAATCCCCTCGGCGAGATTCGGCGCCCAAGCCTTCACGCGGCTGAACGGAAAACGTATGGCCCATCCACCCGAAGAGAAAAAGCAAAACCTGTTCGCCGCCGCCGCGCCTGCCGGCGAGAGCGTCGCCGTTGCGCGATTCCTGTTGTGGGTCGACGGCGTCGGCGGCTACCTGGCCTGTCCGAGCGATCAGGTGATGCTCGGCCAGCCGGCGCCGGACGGCCAGGTCGACGTGCCGATCCTGGGCGATATCTCCCGCCGGCATGCTCGCGTTCGCCGCGACGGCGAGAGCTACTTGATCGATCCCTTGCGAACCGTCCGCGTCGACGGCCGCACGATCGAAAGCGCCGCGACGCTGGCCGACGGCAACCTGATCGAACTGGGCGATAACGTGCGGCTGCGTTTCCGCCGCCCGCACCCGCTCAGCCGCACGGCGCGGTTGGAGTTCGTCAGCCATCATCGCACGCAGCCCTCGGCCGACGCCGTGCTGCTGGTCGCCGAGTCGTGCGTGCTCGGCCCCGGCGAAAACTCTCACGTGGTCTGCCGTGACTGGACGCGCGACGTGGTCTTGTATCGGCAAGGGCCAGTCTGGCACTGCCGGGCCGCGGGCGCCTTCGAGATCGACGGCGTCGCGGCGACCGACCGCGGGCCGATCGGCGGCCGCTCGCGCGTTGCAGCCGACGATTTTTCTCTAAGCCTGGAAACGATTTAGAGACCCGAGTGGACAAATGCAACTCGCAATCGCTAGTCTAGACGTAGGCAGGAATCGACCCATGAATCTCCGCGCCACGCAAGCCGAGCCCGAGCAGCAACCTCGCTCGGGCCCCATGAAATTCACCTACGCCAGCGGTTCGCGCCCCTTGGACGGCTTCACCATCAAGCGCGGCATCGGCCGCGGCGGCTTCGGCGAAGTCTATTACGCCACGAGCGACGCCGGCAAGGAAGTCGCGATCAAGCTGATCCGCCGCAATCTCGACGTCGAGCTGCGCGGCGTGACCCAATGTCTCAACCTCAAGCATCCCAACCTGGTCGGCCTGTTCGACATCAAGCAAGACGAACTGGGCGATAGCTGGGTGGTGATGGAATACGTCGCGGGCGATTGCCTGGAGAATGTCGTTTCGCGGCATCCGAACGGCCTGCCGCGCGAAGAAGCGCTGGCCTGGTTCCACGGCATCGCCGCGGGCGTGGGCTATCTGCACGATCACGGCATCGTGCATCGCGACCTCAAGCCCGGCAATATCTTCTGCGACGAAGGGCTGGTCAAGATCGGCGACTATGGCCTGTCGAAGTTCATCTCCGCCAGCCGCCGCAGCGGGCAAACCGAGAGCGTGGGCACCGTCCACTACATGGCGCCCGAGATCGGCAATGGTTGCTACGGCAAGGAAATCGACATCTACGCCCTGGGCATCATTCTTTACGAGATGCTCACCGGGCACGTGCCGTTCGAGGGCGAGAGCGTCGGCGAAGTGCTGATGAAGCACCTCACGGCCGAGCCCGACTTGAGCGGCGTCGAAGAGCCGTACCGTTCGGCCATCGCCCGCACGCTGACCAAGTCGCCCGAAGGCCGTTTGCAATCGGTCGCCGAGTTGGCGGCGCTGCTGCCTGCCGCGCCGCACGCCCCGGTCACGACGGCGCCGAGCAACTTCGCCGGCCCGTTGCCCGCGGCGGCCTCAGTTGGCGAGCCGGAGGCCTCAGTTGGCGAGCCAGAGGCCTCAGTTGGCGAGCCGGAGGCGTCAGCCTCCGGGTGGCCCGGCAGTGCCGTAGCGTCATGCAACCGGGGGGCTGACGCCCCCCGCTCGCCAAGAGCTTGCGGCGGAGCCGCAGCCGCCCTTGGGCCGGCGGAAAACAAAGTCGTCTCCGACGTCGTGCTCGTCGACGAAGAGCCAATCTGGCGGGCGATCCGCAATGGTTTGTGGAAAATCGACGACGCTTGGAAGTCCGGCCGGATTACGACGGGCGGCCGCGTGGCGATCGTCGGCATCAGCATTTTTACGGTCGTTATGTTTAGCGGCGTACTGATTCCGCTAACGATGATCGCCTTTCTGGCCTACGGCGTGTACTACGCAGTGCGCTCGATCGTGCTGGCCATTCAGCATCCGGCCTCGAGCCCATCGCCGCATCCTGCGGCAATGCGCCCCGGCGCAGCGCGTCCGACGGCGCCGGTACGCCCTGTCGCCGCCGCTCCGCCGCCTCAACCGCCGAGGGTAGGCATGGCTCAGGGAACGTTCGAACCTCCCATCAAAACGCTTCGCGAGCGAATGCAAGAACTGACCGGTTCGATGCTGGTCTCGGCGGCCGTGGCGACGGTGATGGGCGTGCTGTTGGGCGTGCTGCGCGGCAAGGCCGCCTCGGCCGAACAGTTCGTCTGGCTGGTGCTGGTCGGCACGGCCGGCGCCTGGACCGTGATGACGCCCGCGAAATTCTGGGAGCGCGGCGACGGCGAGGCCTTGCTGCGCCGCTGCTTGCTACTGTTGGTCGGCTTGGGCCTGGGCGCCTTCGCCTTCGCCAGCAAAAGCTGGCTGTTGGTCGATCTGCCTTACGAGTGGCGCTCGGTGTGGATCGACCAACAGCCAATCCAGCCGCAGAGCTTGATTAATTTCGAATTCACCGACTCCACCGGGGCGCCGACCTTGATGGGCCACATGGCCTTCTTCGGCTTCCTCTTGGTCGCGCTGCGTTGGTGGCGGCAGGCCGATCCGTTCCGCCCGCGCCGCTTGAGCCTCTGGGCGACAACGGTCAGCGTGTTTTGGGCCTGGCTGCTGTGCTACTTCTGGCCGTTCCCTCAGCCTTGGAGCCTGATGATCGCCGCCACGATTTCCGTCGCCGTGCAACTGGCCAGCCCCTGGCACGGCTCGCGGCGCCGGCGTGCGCGTCACGCGGCGTTGACATGAAAACATGGAGGGCCGGGCGCCCCCGCCCGGCAGAGAGACGAATCGAAAAGCGACGGAGGGCCGGGCGCCCCAGCCCGGCAGTGAAACGAATCGAAAAGCGACGGAGGGCCGGGCGCCCCCGCCCGGCAAGAAGACGAATTACGCGAGGCCGGGCGATATGGCCCGGCTCGCCGCAAATGAATCCCTTTCGCGTTTTCGCACTTTCGCGTTTTCGCGATCTCCCCAAGTAAATTCCCAGTCGGCAAATCAGACGTCGGAAGATCGCGAAAACGCGAAAGGACGAAAGCACGAAAAAGGGTAGAACCGTGCCCGTTACGACGCACCGCAGTTCTGCAAGTCGTCTCCTAATTCGCCGATCGCCGCGTGCTTGATACACAGCGGAGTTTAAAATGCACCAAGAAACTAATGTCGTCGCAGTCGTTCCCATCATTTTCCTTGCGGGATTCTTCTTGGCTGTCGCATTCGGCGTTGCGATCGTGCTGGCCCGCAGCCCGGTCGGCCGCTGGATACTTGCCTTCGGCGCACTCGGACTTCTGGCAGTGGCGGCGATGTTCGGATTCTATTTTGTAACGGCTCAGAGATGGGAAGATCTGCCCGCGACAATCGTCGATGAGGAAAGTTTCGTCGAAAGCCTGCCGGCCGGCGCTCCTCGCGGCAGCCAGATCGTGCTCTCGGACGACGAACCACACGCCGTACCCGCCGACGAGGGAAACGCGACAGCAACCATTCGCTCGCCCTCTTTCGACCTGTCGCCCCAACCCGGCGAGCCGATCCGCAAGCAAACGGCCGGCGCCGCCCGCCCGGCGTGGATGGACGAGCCGACGGGCAAGCGAGACGGCGTGTACCGCACGATCGCCACCGCCGGGCCTTATACGACGCCGCAAGAATGCCACGAAAAGCTGAACGAGGCCCTGAACGAAGCCGTCAAAAGTTACATCGATCGTTTCCTGACCGAACGAGCCGGCGCCAAAATCGCGCTGTCGCCGAGCTTCATCCACGAACACGTCGCTCGCGGCGAATGGCTCGAACAGAGCGAATATTCCGTCGGCCCGATGTACAACCTGCACGCACTGCTCGTGTTCGATAAGGAGGCGAACCAGGAGATCGACCGACGCTACCGCGAAAGCCAGGTGGCCGGCCGCCTGGCTGCGACGGGCGTCGGGGCGGCGCTGGTGCTGGGCCTGATCGGCACGCTGTTCGGTTACCTCAAGCTCGATACGCTGACCCGCGGCTATTACACCGGACGCTTGCGAGCGGCCGCCGCAGCGGCGATACTGGCTTTAGCGGGGGCCGCCGGTATTTTGGTGGAAAGGAACTTCGGTTTCTGAGCCGGGCCGCCGCGATGTTTCTCGCTGCGAGTCCCGTTGCCGATGTCCTCTACCAGTGAATCCGACAGCCTGCTGATCGACCGCATCCGCGCGGGCGGGAGCGAAGCTTGGGACGAATTGATCGCCCGCTTCGAAGGGCGGCTCTTGGCCTTCGTCGAATCGCGGCTGCGGCGGCGCGCGGCCAGCGAAGACGTGGTGCAGGAAACCTTCATCGGCTTTCTCACCAGCCTGCCCAATTACGACTCGGCCCGGCCGCTGGAAAGCTACTTGTTTTCGATTGCCGCCCACAAGCTGACCGACCACCTGCGCCGCGAAGGACGCCGGCCGACCTTGCCCCTGGCCGGCGGCGCCAGCAGCCAGGACGAGTGGGACTTGCCCGGCTCGGCCCGGCCGGCCAGCAGCATCGCCCGCAGCGGCGAGCGCCGCGGGCTGGAGTCGACGGCGCTGGTCGCGGTTCTGTCGCAGTTGATCGCCCACTGGCGCGGCTGCGGCGACTGGGAAAAAATCCAATGCGCCGAGCTGCTCTTCGTCCGCGGCATCGCCAACAAAGACGCCGCCCGGCAACTCGGCATCTCCGAGCAGACGGTGGCCAACCACAAGTTCGACTTCCTCGCCAAGCTCCGCGCCGCCGTGCGGCAACAGGGCCTGTCGGAGGATGTGTTTCCGGAGTTGTATGACGCGGGGTGAGCTTGCGGTTTTTTCGAAGGGGATGTGGGGATGAAGCGGAGATGAGGGAGATGAAGACAGAATGCAGAAGTTCCGAGACAGGTGGCGGGGGAATAAGGCTCACGCGGAGCCGCGGAGACGCAGAGGAAGAGAGGAGCGCCGCGGACTGAGAAACTGAGAATGGATGTGGATTAGAAAAGATGACGAGATAAGAGCCAAGCGTCAGGCATTCTCGACCTCGAGAATTACCGATAAAAAAGCGATCGAACTCACAAGGCGAAGGAATCCGCGAGTTCGTTCAGTGTTTCATCCGTTCAGGAATTCAAGCATGCTCATGTCGTCCCGCTACAACCTGCTCGCTGGCTCCGCGCCTCCGCGTGAGCCTCTCCTGATGCCGGATACCAACGCTCTTATCTCCCTCATCCCCCTACTATCCCCTTTCCAAAAACCGTCACCTCAATCTAGCGCAACATGAAGACGCCCTTCAGCGACACGGAACTTGAAGCTTACCTCGACGAGGCGTTGCCGGCCGAGGCGATGTCGACGATCGAGCATGCACTGCGGCAGACGCCCGAACTGACGCGGCGGCTGGCGGCGATCAACGCCCGCCGCGACGCGGGCGTCCATTCGCTGGGCGAAATCTGGCGCCGCCATCGGCTGAGCTGCCCGACGCGGGCCGAACTAGGCAGCTATCTGTTGGGCGTGCTGCCCGACGACCAGGCCCGCTACATCGCCTTCCATCTCGAAGCCGTCGGCTGCCGCTATTGCCAGGCCAACCGCTCCGATCTCGAACAGCATCAAACCGCCGCCGACGCCAGCCGCCAGCGCCGCCGCAAATATTTCGAGTCGAGCGCGGGGTACTTGCGCCGCGGATAAACCGCGAGACTCGCCGCCTATTCGGGTGCGGAGCATGCAGACATCCATCTATTTTCGCCGCTTATGGGTCGCGCCGGCAGGGACGCGCGCGCGTTTCGGTTCCTGGAACCTTTTATTTTTTTCTTTTTCAGATTCCCTTCGATGAACGAGATTTCAGAAAGCTCGGTAGCGTTCGACGGAAGCGACCAGCAATCCGCTGAGCGATTGCTACCGCTGGTCTACGGCGAGCTGCGCCGGTTAGCTGCTCAAAAGATGGCGCAGGAAAAGCCCGGTCAAACGATCGACGCGACGGCTTTGGTACACGAAGCGTATTTGCGTCTGGTGGACGCCGACCTTAGGCAATTATGGAACAGCCGAGGACATTTCTTTGCGGCTGCGGCCGAAGCAATGCGTCGGATCTTGGTTGATCGCGCGAGGCATAAACGAACGCTCAAATCCGGCGGCGATTGGCATCGCGTGGAGATGGCGGATCTGGCGCTCGCTTCCGCTCCGCCGAACCTCGACCTGTTGGCACTGAACGATGCCATCGATAAGCTGGAACAGCAGGACCGGCGATTGTCTCAGCTTGTCAAGCTCCGATTTTTCGCCGGCCTGACCAAAGAAACCGCCGCCGAAGCCTTGGGTATTTCCAAGTCCGCCGCCGACAGCGATTGGGCCTACGCGCGGGCCTGGCTGCGCGTGGAAATCGAGGGCGACACGACGTAGCAACCTCTTTGCGAGTACTCGCCGCCATGCTGCTACCCGATGAACGTGCGATTTTCGAAGCGGCGCGCCGCATCACTGGGCCTGACGAGCGGCTGCGCTACCTGGTTGAAGCCTGTGCCGACGACCGTCTGCGGGCGCGCGTCGAGGCGCTGCTGCGGGCGCACGAGCGGGACGGAGCCTTTCTCGATTCACCCGCGGTATCGTTTTCGCCCCTGGAGCAAGAGCAGCCCGGCGACGAGATCGGTCCCTACCAGCTTGTCGAGCAGATCGGCGAAGGGGGTTTCGGCATCGTGTTTCTGGCCGAGCGAAAGGAGCCGATCCGCCGCGTAGCGGCCTTGAAGATCTTGAAGCCGGGCATGGATACGCGGGAAGTCGTGGCCCGTTTCGAAGCCGAACGGCAAGCGCTGGCCATGATGGAGCACCCCAACATCGCACGGGTGTTCGACGCCGGCGCCACGCCCGCGGGCCGACCTTATTTCGTAATGGACTTGGTCAAGGGTTTGCCGATCACTCGCTATTGCGATGAGGAGCGTCTTGGGTTGCGCAAGCGGCTGACCCTCTTCGTCGAAGTCTGCCGGGCGGTGCAGCACGCGCACCAAAAGGGGATCATCCATCGCGATCTGAAGCCGAACAACGTGCTCGTCGCCTCGTATGACGGCAGGCCGACGCCGAAGATTATCGACTTCGGCGTGGCCAAGGCGCTGGGAGCGCGCCTCACCGATCGAACGCTGGTCACCACGCTGGGCGGTATCATCGGCACGCTGGAATACATGAGTCCCGAGCAGGCCGAGTGCAACGCGCTCGATGTCGACACCCGTGCCGATGTCTACAGCCTGGGCGTGCTGCTTTATGAACTTTTGACCGGCACGACGCCGCTGACGCATGAGCGGCTCAAGCAAGCGGCAATCACCGAAGCCCTGCGTTTGATTCGCGAGGAAGACCCTGCTAGGCCCAGTTCCCGGCTGAGCGATTCGAAAACCGCTTCGGTCGAGGTAATTCAGCGGCGAAAGCAGCCGCGGGAGCTGCTCGCACGCGCGATCCGCGGCGAGCTCGATTGGATCGTCTTGAAGGCGCTGGAAAAGGACCGCAATCGCCGTTACCAGACCGCCAACGCCCTGGCGCGCGACCTCGAGCGTTATCTGAACGACGA
>Ga0307373_10007596_pt1 | contig 16869 bp, 17 predicted proteins | sample OX2MG_FD_202534 | JGI IMG/M metagenome (GOLD analysis project Ga0307373, IMG submission 202534) | Soil microbial communities from Risofladan, Vaasa, Finland - OX-2 | ecosystem: Environmental > Terrestrial > Soil > Coastal area > Acid sulfate soil | place: Finland: Risofladan, Vaasa | collected... | reverse complement strand
TTCCAGTCTATCTCGGAAGCGCCGAATTTTATGATCCGAGCACGAACCTGTATCAGCAACTCGCCCCAATGCCTACTGCTGTGTTCAGTCAATTTACATTTTACGATTCCGTTCGGAAAGTAATATATCAACAAGGCGGTAGTTATAATGGAATCGGTGGAACCTGGCCACCACTTATGCAAGAATACTCTATCGCAACGAACACTTGGAGTAATGGACCGAGCTTTACCGTCGGGCATGATGTCGGCTTCAATACTCAATTGCCTGACGGCTCAATTGTTCTGGTCGCTGGAAGGACGGGTTCTTATACGGCAACGGATACAATTGAAATTTTGCAGCCAAAATCGAATGCATGGCAATTCATTGGACGCCTAACTTCCAAGCGATGGTATGGTCGGGTTATTGTTTCCGGGGACGATTCCATTCTGGCAATTGGAGGAAATAACGATCCTGGCATTAATACTAATAACTTCGATTCAACTAATTGGTTTTTTGTGAAGGAACATAAGACGGTTCAGGGGCCTCGAATGATCTCCGCGCGCTCTAAATTTGCTGCGGTCCTTTCCAAGCAGCCCGATTCGAATTGCGCTCATCAAGAAGACGTCTATGTCTTTGGCGGACTATCGAACGGGGAAATCTTGAGTGCTTGTGAAGCTCTGAATCTTGGAGTGAAAGTATCATCGGATTCCGCCTCCGCCCAGCCCCAAATGGCCTCCACCCCATTCCCTCCGGTCATCGGATGTTCGGATACGAGTGTCTGGGAATTACTCAGTATTGGATGCTCACAATTTCGAATCGACTCGGTGAGAATCGAAAGTGATACGGCCCACGCCTTTCATTTAGATTCCATCCTGAATCTGCCTCGGCTTATCGGCGTGAACGGGTCGGACTCCGTGCATGTGATCTTCGAGCCTCATGGTTCGGGCACGGTCGGCGCGCGGCTCCATTTGTTTGGGACGCTGCTCGGTTCGGACAGCGCTTACGATACCGTTATCACCTTGGTGGGAACGGATTCTTCGGCTTCCATCCAGCCGGAAATAGCTACGAAGCCGATTCCGCCCGTGGCGGGATGCTCGGATACAAGCGTATGGGAACTCCTCAGCGTTGGATGCTCGCAGTTTCGCATCGACTCGGTCGAGATCGAGGGTGACACGGGAAACGCTTTTCGATTAGATTCCAAACAAAAGCTCCCGCGGTTAATCAACGACAATGGTTCCGATTCCATCCATGTGTTTTTCGTCCCGGACGGACGCGCGGGTACCTTCGGCGCGCGGCTCCATTTGCATGGCACGCTCTCCGGTTCGGGCGCGCCGTATGATACCATTATCAACTTGCAGGCAACGTCCACATCGACGGGCAATCCGCTCCCCACGATCCGGTATACGCCCTTTGCGCAAGTGCAGTCCTGCAGTAATGGAGATGCCTACGCGTTCTATCGTATCGGCTGCACTCAATTCCGAATCGATTCGGTAAGGATAGTAGAAGACACGGCGAATGTTTTCGAAGTCGATCCGACGCAAAAATTCCCGCAGTTACTGACCGCCAACAATTCCGACTCGGTGCATGTGCTCTTTCGTCCCAATCATCGCCTCGGCGGATTCGGCGCGAAGCTCGAGTTATATGGAACCGACATGGGTTCCGGCGTGAGTTTCGATACGGTGCTTACGCTGCTTGCGGAATCGACGCTGCCAATTCCATTATTTTACGCATCCACGGACTTATACACATGGTCGTCACTCCCGGAATGTTCGAGTGGGGATACCATCATAAAATTCGTGAACCAGGGGTGCGACACGGTGAGTGCCGATTCGCTGCATCTTATTCCGGGCCTCACGCTCACTTCGCAGGGGTTGACGCTGCCGACGCTCGTGCCGCCAAATGGTTCCATTTCGTTGCGAGTGCATTTTGTGCCGGATGGACTGCTTAGCGATAGCCTCCAGGCGTTGCTCTATTATTCTTCGCCTGGATATGATGACAGCATTCCGGTGCAAATTAGTGCGCAGGCTCATCCCGCGCCGCCGGTACTGCTTTCGAGCGCTTCCAAAGTGAATTTCGGTTCGCAGCTTTCCTGTGATACGGTCGATACCCTGGTTTATTTCAAAAACACGGGCTGCGATTCGCTGACCATTACGAGCATTTCGAACTTGCTCCATGGGTTTTCAAACGATCCACCGCTCGCGCTTCCGATCACGCTCGCGAAAGGGGATTCGATCGCGCTGCATGTCCGGTATAGGCCGATTTCTTCGCGGGATACCCAAACGGTTTTTATTGGGACTACCAGCGGAAATCAAAAAGGAGTGGTTAAGATTAATTTGGCCGGCCAAATTCGGATCGGGGAACTTGCTGTCCTGACTCCAAGCGTATCCCTTTCGAGCATAGCAATTTGCGGTTCGGCCGATACGACGATCACGGTTTCAAATCCCGGATGCGATACGATGGTTATTACATCGGCAAGTCTCTCTCCCACGGGCGATGTCCAGCTTGTTGGTGTTACTCCGCCCATCGTGCTTCCGCCAAACACGGATACCACGATCGAGCTTCACTTCGCGGCAAAAACGGCGGAGAATTTCAGCACAACCCTCACTCTCTATTATGAGGATGCGGGTATTAAGGAACCGCATATCGACATTCCAATAACTGCGGTCGCGATAAATCCACAAGAAGAATTGGCGCTTTCCGATACCGCGCTTTCCATTGCATCTCTGCCGATTTGTGCGAGCGATAGCCTCCATGCCACGCTGTATAATCCGGGCTGCGATACGCTTATCGTTTCAGCGAACGAACTCACGGGCGATCCGGATTTCGTTTTGCTCTCGGCGCTCGATTCGATACGAATTCTTCCCGATTCTTCCGTGCAGGTGAATCTCGCCATTGTGCCGCAACAGAAAGGAACCCGGAATGCGCTGCTGCATATTCATTATTGGAACTCGCTTGGAACTGCCGGTACGCACGATAGCACGATCGATCTTTCCGCATTCATCACCAACGGCGCATCCCACCTGACGGCGTCGCTTGCTTCGGCTAACTTGGGAACGATCAGCGAGTGCGCCTCCGCCGATACGCTCGTCACGCTGCAAAATACCGGCTGCGACACGCTCACGATCGATTCCGGAATGCTCGATAATAATTATTTTACGATGTCGCCGGATACGGTATTCCCCGTTCACATCCCGCCCAATTCCGCGATTACCTGGCGGCTCGATGCGAATCTCGATACGGCGGGACATCCATCCAATCTTTCGTCGAACCTCCGCTTCACTTCGCCGGATACGGTTCTTGCGCCAATTCCGCTTTCGTACTCGATCTATTACGCCGTGCCATCGAGTTTGGCACTTGTTCCCATGACCGGTGCTCAACTGGCGGATAGCCAGATTTATTATGATATTCGCAACACGTCGGGCCTGGCCGGATTGGGAGTAAACGACGTTCGATTCTCGCTGCATGTCGCGCAGGATGTGTTGGGATATAAGTCCTTCGAGGGACCGAATGTGGTTTCAGAAGATTCGACAATTTCGAATGGGATCATCAATTATAATTTCAATATCACCGGCGCGCCAGTTACTCAATGGACGGACGGTACGCTCGCGCGACTATGGTTCCGGACCTACGTCGCGCTCGAATCGCGCACGGCCATTTGGATCGACTCGGCCCATTTGAATCCTGGCGATCCGGAGTTTGAGCGATGCACGGCGTATCTAAGGCCATCGACTTCCGACACCACGTTCGATCTCCTTCCCTCCTGCGGCGATTCCGCGTTGCGGAAGGTGATGTCGGGCCAGAGCATTTCGATGAGCGTGCGAACCGAAGGCGGTAGAACGATTTTCGTGATTCACTCGCCGGAACTTGTTCCAGCGCATCTTCGAATCTCGAATCTTCTCGGCAGTGTCGTCTCCGAAGAAAATCTTGAATTGGTAAAAGGGGAAACCGATTATGAAATGACGCAGCCGCTTCCGGATGGGCCGTTCTTCGTTATGCTCTCGGATGCAAACGGTGCCGTGGCTCGTGCCGCATTCATTTCGATTCATCGGTAGTAAGCATCGTGGGCGATGCAGCAACCTTTAGGCTGCGCGGCGAATAACCAGGATGGGCCGATCGTCTCTGAAATCGTGCCCGGCCACTGCGCAGGCTGAAGCCTGCGGCTACCGAATTGAGAATTAAGTATGAGGAATGTGGGTTTGGAACGGAGCACTCAGGAACGCTCTGATTAAAACTCGATTTCCATGCGCTCTGTCTCCGTCGTCATGCCGATTTATAATGAAGAAGCTCTTTTGAGAGAGCTGTTCGAACGGATGGTGCGCGTCTTCGATTTAGTCCAAACGGAATTTGCGCTTGCCTGCGAATGGGTGCTCGTCAACGATGGCTCACGGGACCGCTCGCTCGAAATGCTTTCGAAGTTTGCCGCTTCGGATGCACGCCTCGCCGTGCTTGATCTCTCGCGGAATTTCGGACACCAGCCGGCAATTCAAGCAGGAATCGAATATGCTTCAGGCGATGCGGTTATTATCATGGATGGCGATCTTCAGGATCCGCCGGAACTTATTCCCGATCTCATCCGGTCGTGGCTTGCCGGACATAGGGTGGTCGTCGCGCAGCGGCGGTCGCGCGCGGAGCGGGGCGTGAAGGGAATGATGTTCGCGCTCTTCCATGCGATGCTTGCGCGCATGAGCGATCTGAAAATGGAAACGGGCAGCGGAGTGTTTGGCCTCCTCGACAGGCGGGCAGTGAACGATCTTCTGAAATTGCACGAGCGCAATCGTTTTCTTCCGGGGCTGCGAACGTGGGTCGGATATGAGCAAGCGCATGTTCTTTACGATCGCGAAGAACGTGCGGCCGGCAAACCGAAGCAGAGCTTTGCGCGGCTCGTCCGCTATGGCTTCGATGCGATCTTCAGCTTTAGTTTTAAGCCGCTACGCGCGATCTGGACGCTCGGCTTCATCGTCAGCTTCTTCTCTTTTTTCTATGCTCTCTATTTAATTCTGATGCGCATTTTGCATATCAATGTCGTCGCCGGGTTTACCACGCCGACGGTCGCGATTCTTTTGCTTGGCGGCGTCCAACTAATCTCCATCGGCATCCTGGGCGAATATCTGGGCCGCATTTACGATGAGGTCAAACAGCGGCCGCATTATGTGATCAATAAAATTATTCGCTCTCCAACTGCCGTGTGGCAACCGGAGTATACTCCGGTTGCTACACAACCCATCCCTGCCCATGCAGATTGAAGAATACGACGCGCTCGAACGCGTGGAGCGTGAGCATTGGTTTTACAAAGGCAAGCGCCTGCTCGTGCGGCATTGGATCGAGCGCGCCGCGAACCTCATGGCGGGCGACCGCATTGTCGATTGTGGCGCGGGAACCGGGGAACTCGTGCGCGAGCTTCGCGGCATGTTCGAGTACCAGGGTATTGCCGTAATCGGGATCGAATATTCGGAAGAAGCCCGCCGGCTCGCGCTCGAACGCAAAGGCACCGGATTGCTCGCCGGGTCGATCCTCGATCTCCCACTCAAAGATGCAACGAGCAAGGTGACGGTCGCGCTCGATGTATTGGAACATGTCGAAGATGACCGGCTTGCATTTTCGGAATTGCTGCGCATCACGGCGCCGGGCGGCATTATCATTATCAATGTGCCGGCCTTTATGAGTTTGTGGAGCCAATGGGACGTTTCGCTCGGCCATTATAGGCGCTATTCCAAGGCTATGCTCCACGATGTTCTCGCGCCGCATCGAATGGAGTTCGAAATACTTCATTTCGAATATGCCAATTCTTTTGCGTTCCTGCCGATTCTCTCGCTCCGGAAATTTTCTCGTTTATTGCGGCCCCAATCGCGTATGGAAGACCGCATCCCCGCGCCGCGCACCAATAAATTATTGCTCGATCTCTTCGTCGCGCCGAGCAAGGCATCCTGGTTCCATCCACCCTTTGGTTCCTCGCTCTTTTGTGTATTAAAAAAACGATGACGCTCGATAATAATACCCCCTCCTTTTCAAGGAGGGGGAAGGGGGTGGTTTTCAACTTCGAGCGAACAACTCGCTGGATCGCGATCCTGTTGGGCGCGGCCTTCATCGCGCTCGTGCTTACGCTTTCGATTCTGCGCCTCATGTATCCATACGAGATCGAATGGATGGAAGGCGCGATGGTGGATCACGCGATTCGTGTGATCGCCGGACAGCCGATCTACACCGCACCCTCGCTCGATTTCGTCGCATGGCTCTATCCACCGCTGTATTATTTTGTGGTCGCGGCGGTGATGAAACTCACCGGCATCGGCTTTTTCGCGGGAAGGATCGTCTCCTTTCTTTCGACGCTCCTCACCGCGTTCATGCTCGGCTGGATGGTAAAGCGCCAGACGGCGAACCGCATTTTCGCGTTCCTTACGATTGCTCTGTACTTTGCAACCTATCACGCGACGGGATTTTATTTCGACATCGTCCGCAACGATGCGTTTTTTACGTTCCTTATTGTGGTATCGGTTATTCCCGCATTCTTTAACAATCGGGGCGCGCCATATCTGAGCGGACTCATCCTCGCGCTCGCATTCTTCACAAAGCAGCAAGCGATCTTCTTCCTTCCACCGCTGGCAATTTTCTTTTGGCTTCGAAATCGCAAGTCAGGCATGGAATTCCTACTGAGCGCTTTAGTTCTTGGTGTTCTTTCCATTCTTGTGCTTAATGCCGCGACACACGGGTGGTCCAACTATTATATGTTCGCGATTCCCCATGCAAAGGAAGTGGATTTTTCCGCGATTCGGATGTTCGATGTGTTTCCCGATTACGCGTTGGGTCCATTCGCAGTCTCCTTTCTGGCATTGATTGCACTCCCCCTCCTAAAGAAGGAGGGGGCAAGCATCGCCCACGATGCGCGGGGATGGTTATGGTTTTGGGCGAGCAGCGCGGGGCTTCTCGTAATGATGGCCCTTGCCGCGCTCATCGCGGGCGCATTCAGCTTGGGCAACGAGGGTGGCTACCGGAATGTGATGATGCCGTTCGTGGCCTTCGTGCTGCCGCTCTTGCCTATTGCATTGAACAAGATAAAAATCGCACGCCCGGAATTCGCGCGATATATTTATCTTGCGTTTCTCTTTCAATTTATTGCTCTCTTTTTCAATCCGCTCTCGGAAAAAATGCTGATCGCGAGCGCGCATCAGCGGCGCGGAGCTGCGGAATTTATTCGCAAACTCGCGGCCATGCCCGGCGATGTCTATATTCCTTATCATGGATTTATCTCGCGGCAGGCCGGCAAGGCGACCCACGCGCAAATCCTTGCCGCGCTCGATGTGCTTCACATGCACGACACCACTGCCGCGCGCCTGCAAGCCGAATTCGATAGCGCCTACGCACAACACCGGTTCAGCGCCATCATTATGGAAGAGAGCGACGCCTTCCGAACCGATTCGATCGCGCACTATACTTACGCTGGGCGCATGCTCGCCGAGCCGAACGTCGGCCTCACCCGCGTAGCCGATGGCGCCACCCGGCCGGAGTTCGTGTTTGTGCCGAAGTAGATGCCGAAGAGTGTGGAGCGAAATCGTATTTCGCTCCACAAAAGCAACCAGGGCGAAATACCATTTCGCCCCACACCCAAATTATTGCTTCAACAGCGCAACCCGCTCCAAGCGCCCGCCCATGCGAACGATGCACCAATAGCTTCCCGGCGCCGCGCCACGCGCATCCCACGCGAAGGAATGATTCCCAGCGCCAAGCTCGCCCGAAAAGAGGTGTGCCACCGGCGCGCCGAGGATATTTACGATGGAAATGCGAGGCAGAAGAAGCGATTGGCATGGGGATTATGACTTATCCCTAATAGACACACTAAGTGTACTAAAAACCAAAGGGAAGGAGGAAGTATGACCGAAATTATGAACACATCGAACCATAAGGCACCGACCCGTCGGGTACTTGCCTCCTTAGCGGTTAATTCCGTTCTGTTGTGGCATAGCTACTCTACGAAGACGATAACGCCTGACGCTCAGTCCTCTCGCTGACTGAGCGAAGCATCGACAATTCACAAGCGCAATCGCGCTTCATGGCATTATTCACTTTTAAAACACAAAACAGCTATGCATACCATTCAACCGACCTTATTCGAACAACAGATCCATCCTGACCGAACCGCACTCATGGATGCGATCCTATTGATTATTCAGCACGAACAGCCTTTGAAGGCTCGTCAAATCGCGTACCGTTTATCTCGCAAATACGGCACAACGATTTCGCGGTATGAGGTTAATCGCATTCTTTTCAGCAAGAGCGGACTTCTCAGAGATGTGATCGTCTCAAGAACTGACTTCAAAGCGTATTTAAGGACAGCGACTCAAACAAAATCACAGCAACGACCAATCGCGAAGCCGATAAGAGCGAAAACCGATCGAGTTCTAATCGGCATACCGACACAGCCTTTGGTGCAGCCAAATCCGCAAGCGACAGATGGGGTAATACGTGACAAATTAATCCGGCGTGGGATCGGATTGGGCTACGCCTTCCTTGCCTTCGAGGTAATCAGGTTATTACTCTAAGTCAGGGCGGCAAGATCTAAATCAAGTTGAGGCGTTCGGGGATATGACAGTCATTTGTAGTGAAACATGATCAACCCCGGCGCCGAGAAGGCAGCGACCGTTAGTAGTGGCGGGTTCGCTGCCTTTTTTATTGCTGAGATCGTCTAATAATTGATTTCCTCAAGTTCAATTTTAAACGTACCAATCGCAGGGAATGACCGATAGAGTTTGGGTCTCTTTTCCTTCGAACTAAGTATTTCGATTATTTTCGTGCGGTTCTCGGAAGAAATGTTGATGCCGAGGATGACTTGATCGATTGTACCCGGTTTAAGCTTCAATTTATACTTAGCCTCCCCAATCATCCTAAACTCCTTTTCGTATTCCCAACAACGCGCTTTTGAACAAAAAACTTTGATCCATTGCTCATTAGACTCAGGGCTTTGATCGGTTGGATCGATGGCCGGATATTCATCATCATACGAAACCTCAGTCGGCTTTCCCCATTCTTCAGAAGGTAGTGAAGAAACCAGCAACTCTCCGTTAAAGCCGATAGTAAAACCGGTGTGGCCGTTGGAGTAATGAGATGACATTAGAATGTTAAGACCGTCAACCGAAAGAGAGAATATTCCTAATCTCAATGCGGACTTCTTAGCAAGCGCATGCGAAGCATCTCGCTTTTCTTCATCTGTTCGAGGCCATAATTCAAGTTCACGTGCGACTTTGTCAGCAATTAAATGTGTCGGAACGTTATTCTCTCTAAAAATTCGAGTTAGTGTCTTTGGAATCTCATTAACTGGAAGGTAGTAGTATGGAACAATGCACTGGCAATCAAACGGATCATTGAATTCCGTTGGCGGGGTAAAGTATAGCACCTCGTCAATTAGAAGAGGCAGAGAGAATGGACTTTCGAAATTTCGATATTTGAAGTACGAAGGATGCATTTAATTCCTTCGCCAGACCGTGCCCGTTGCGGTCTCGTGTTCGAAGCCGTAGAAGTAATAGTATTCTTCAATAAAATAGTACTCGTAGTTATGTACATCCGCTTCGACAAGACCAATCCCTTTGGCAAAATACAAGTCAGCGTTCGCCGAGTATTTCTTTTCGTAAATGTAAGGGCCGAAATTAGTTTGCTCACTATCACGCAATGAGTCAAGATAAGTGACGGACACTTGCAAAACATCGGAATATGAAGTGCCACCTTTATTAGTAAATTGCGAGAGGCGCTGGACCAGCCTTGCTTGGCAACTCATTCTCATTTGCGGATACGGGGTCCACGATTGGCCTATTCTCATGCTCTGAGGCAAAATGGTTGCTGCACCTGAGTTGATATAGTGATTCATGGCGAACACTTCGCTATCAAGAATGCCTCCATAAGCGACCGGGCTTCCACCATCGGAACCATAAATGGGGTGTACATTTTGACCATCGTGAGTCTCGACAAACCCGATTGACGCGTTATAGTCCTGATCTATTTCATCCGTGCCGGTAACATTGCCGTTGGTATCCAAATGTGTAATCGTGCCGCTAATGTGACCTGGTAAAGCGGTATTATCAGTCAGCGGGAAATAGTTAGCTCCATAAATTGTCGAGCCGTTCGAATTATTATTATTCGACCCCGGTGTAGTATTATTGCTGCACGAGGCGAAGAGTAAAAAAGCGAGGAAGGCGAAAGACAGTTTCATTTTTTTTATTCCTTGGGTTCTAAGCTGGCGAGCCACTGGCGGCCGTCAGCATCGGTAAAATTGAGATTTAGCGCTTCGCCATCCGGCGAAAGTCTTACAAAGATACGACCTTCCTGGGACGATAGCGCGAAAACCGAATCTTCGCGCGACCATTTCCCATAGCGCGTAGATTTATAGACGGCGGGAATCAGCACGCGGTTCGCGGTCATTCCGAATATCTGCTTCTCGACCCGCACGTCTTTCAGAACCGCAAGACTCATGGTGTATGTGCTATCCGCATTCAGCGAAAGATCGAGATAGCCATATTTCGCGATGGGAACGAAAATGGATTCCGTTCCTTTCGTGATCGTTACGTTGTCGCCGGACCAATCGCCCACGAGCGTGCTGCGATGGTTGTTTGCACAAGATGTCATCAGCAAGGCTACGGATATGAAAATGAGCGCGAAGCATTGTTTCGGGATCATGGCACCATGAAAGGAACGCATTCCGCCAAAAGTGCCCCCGGCGCAAGGTGGTTTTGAGTGACCAAAACGGAAACGGCTATACTACTGTTAAGGAAACTCTGATTAAGTCCATAAGCATGTCATTGCGAGGAACCTTTGACGACCGAAGGGAGTCAAAGGTGACGAAGCAATCCCTTGATTTAACGCGGAGATTGCTTCGTCGAACAAAGCTCCCTTCGGTCGCTTTGTTATCCTCGCAATGACGGGAAAACTGACTTAATCAGAGCTTCCTTAATCCATTATATGCAAAACCTTATCGTTATCGATCCCGAAATCATGAGCGGCGAGCCGTGCTTTGCGGGGACGCGGGTGCCGGTGAAGAACCTGTTCGATTATCTGGAAACAGGCGAAACCATCGAGTCCTTTCTGGATGATTTTCCAACCGTATCACGGGAACAAGCCCTTAAGGTGTTGGACCGTTCCGAAGCACTTCTCATTTCCGAGGAAGCCACCGCGTGAGAATACTACTGGACGAGTGTGTTCCGCGAAAACTTGCCCGCGAATTCATGGGACATTCTGTCGAATCGGTCCGAAGCATGGGATGGCGAGGAATTAAGAATGGAGAGTTACTCCGCCGAGTAGTGGATTCCGGATTCGAAGCGTTCATCACGGTTGACAAAAATCTTGAATACCAGCAAAAGTTGTCTGCGCTGCCGCTTGCGATTATTGTTCTGGAATCGTTTCGTAATACCCTCGCGGAGCTTCGTCCATTAATCCCTGCGTGCCTCGCCGCTCTGTCCGATTGTCGGCCTGGCACCGTCTATCGCTTCTCCGAGTAAATAGTGCCCCCGGAACATTCCCGCCCGCTCTTCGGTTAATGGGCCGCGCTGAAAAAAGCGGCGCGCGGCGGAATGGCGCGAAATTAGCTACGGTTCGCGGTTTCTCTCGGAATTTTGATGCAAATACCCTTGATATGATAGCATATTATGGGTATGCTATCGTTTCCGGGCTGCGGATTTCATGGGCACTAACAGGAGTAGATGGCCAAACAAGGGGCGATCACGGTCGATGGGGTAATTGAAGAGGCGTTGCCGAACGCAACGTTTCGGGTCAAGCTGGAAAACGGCCATGCTATCCTCGCCCGAATCTCCGGCAAGATGCGGATGCACTACATCAAAATCCTGCAGGGCGACCGGGTGACCGTCGAGCTATCGCCGTATGACCTCAGCAAGGGGCGGATTACGTATCGGTATAAATAACCACCCCCTTCCCCCTCCTTGAAAAGGAGGGGGTAATAAGAAAGACGAATATGAAAGTACAGGCATCGGTAAAAAAGCGCTGTGAGAATTGTAAGGTCGTGACCCGAAAGGGCGTGGTGCGCGTAATTTGTAAATCGAACCCGAAGCATAAGCAGCGCCAGGGGTAATGGCCTTTTTTAGCTATTTTGACCTTAGTTAATGAAGCACAAACGCGCGCGCAGAACAAGCACAACTTTCTAATAGACATTAAATGGCTCGAATCGCTGGAATCGATCTTCCGAAGAACAAACGGTCCGTCATCGGACTGACCTACATTTATGGCATCGGCAAGACGAATGCTCATAAAATCCTCGTCGCGGCGGGAATTCCGGACGATAAGAAAATTGGCGACCTGACCGAGGACGAAGTGACATCCGTTCGGCAAGTCATCACGACCGATTATAAAGTAGAAGGTACGGCGCGAAGCGAAATGCAGCTTGCGATCAAGCGGCTGATGGATATTGGCTCGTATCGCGGGCTTCGGCATCGCAAGGGGCTTCCCGTCCGCGGCCAGCGCACACGAACGAACGCGCGCACCCGCAAGGGCCGCCGCAAGACCGTCGCCGGAAAGAAGAAAGCAACGAAGTAAGAATTTGTAGCGGACGGGTTCCCCGTCCTGCTCTTTGAAAGAACCGAATATCCCGAAGAAGGGAAGGGCGGGAAACCCGCCCACTACAGGAAATAATGGCAAAAGCAGCAGCCGGTACAAAAGCCGGTACCAAAAAGAAGAAGAAGATCCAGGCGGAGGCGCAGGGCGTCGCGCACGTGAAGGCGACGTTTAACAACGTCATGATCACGCTGACGGACCGCACGGGCAACACGCTTTCGTGGGCGACGGCCGGCAAGATGGGCTTCAAAGGCTCGCGGAAGAACACGCCGTTCGCCGCGCAGGTCTCGGCGGAAAACGCCGCGAAGGAAGCGTTCGACATGGGGCTTCGCAAAGTAGATGTGCTGATCAAAGGCCCCGGTTCGGGCCGCGAGGCCGCCGTGCGCGCCCTGCAGACCGCAGGAATCGAAGTGCTGACCATCCGGGACATCACCCCGATGCCGCACAACGGCTGCCGCCCGCCGAAGAAACGGCGCGTATAGCAGTGGCGAACGGCGAGTGCCAAGTGGCGAACGCCGATAAATTGAAAGCGGAGAAGTAGTTTTTTAAAGCTGTAAACTTCAGTCAGACCATGATGGAGGATGAAGGCAACGAAGTACGAATTTCATAATTCATACTTCATAATTCATAATTGTTGAAGCATGGCTCGTTATACTGATTCCTCGTGTAAGCTTTGCCGCCGGGAGCGGCAAAAGCTGTTTTTGAAGGGCGCGAAATGTTATTCGGAGAAGTGCCCGGTCGAGAAGCGCGCGTACCCGCCGGGGCAGCATGGCCTTAGCCGGCGCCAGAAGGTCTCGGAATATGGCATTCAGCTTCGGGAGAAGCAGAAAGTCCGCCGCCTCTATGGAATGCTTGAAACGCAATTTCGCAATACGTTCGAAAAAGCCGCGAAGCTTCGCGGCGTCACGGGCGAAAATTTGGTAAAGCTGCTCGAGCGCCGGCTGGATAACGTCGTCTATCGTCTGAACCTCGCGCCTTCCCGCAAAGGCGCGCGGCAGCTTATTATGCACCGTCATATCACGGTGAATGGCAAGATCGTAAACATTCCGTCGTATCTGGTTTCGCCGGGGGATTCGATACAGATAAAGGAATCGAGCCGTCGGCTTTCCGTCGTTCACGAATCGCTTCAGCGGACGCGCGGCGACTCCGCCGTGCCGAATTGGCTTTCGCTCGATAAAGCCAATTTATCCGGCACATTCTTAGCCGTGCCGGAACGCTCGGACATCCAGCTTAACGCGAACGAGCAGCTTATCGTCGAATTGTATTCGAAGTAGTGTAGCGCAAACTTTTCGGATGATCGATCATCCGTTGATGAGCGATCATCCGTTTGCGACCCAAAAAAGTTTTTATTCCATCACTAATCAGGAGCCCGAAGAAGAAATGACCAACCTACACATGCCAGACCGGATCGAACTTGAATCGTCGTCCTCGACGAATACCTTCGGCCGGTTTATCGCCTCACCACTCGAAGAGGGTTATGGAACGACGCTCGGTAATTCGATGCGCCGCATCCTGCTCTCCTCGATTCCGGGCACCGCGTTCACGAACGTCCGCTTCGAAGGCGTGCTCCATGAGTTTTCGACCATCAAAGGCGTCGTCGAGGACGTGGCCGAAATCATCCTGAATCTAAAAGGCGTACGGCTGCGCGCCGATCAATCGAGTTCCACGCGCATCCTGATCGATGTGAAGGGACCGAAGGATTTCACGGCAGGTGATTTGCAGGAATCCTCACCGGAAATTGAAATCCTAAATCCGGAGCATCATTTGTTCACGATGTCGAATGGCGCGCGCGTCCAGATGGAACTTCGCGCCGGGCATGGCCGCGGCTATGTGCCCGCCGATGAGAATAAGAGCCTCGACGCGCCGCTCGGAACCATCGCGATCGACTCGATCTACACGCCGATCGTCAACGTCCGCTTCGTCGTCGAACCGACGCGCGTCGGACAAAAGACGGATTACGAGCGGCTGATTCTCGAAGTCTCGACCGACGGCTCGATCACGCCGGAAGAAGCGGTGACGCAAGGGGGACGCATTCTGCGCGACCACGTCAATCTGTTCGTTCGCTTTGGCGGCGAGGAAGAAGAGACCGAGCGCCGGCCCATCGCCGATAGCGAAGGCGAGCGCATCCGTCAGGTGCTGCTCACGCCGGTCGATACGCTACAGCTCACGGTACGCTCGCAGAATTGCCTGCGCGCCGCGAACATCAAGAATATCGCCGATCTTGTCCGCAAGGACGAACGGGACTTGCTGACCTTTCGCAATTTCGGGCGCAAGTCGCTCGATGAACTCGGGCGCATCGTCGATTCGCTCGGGCTGACCTTCGGGATGGACGTCGATCGTTATATCGAAGCGCCCACTGTAGAAGCGCAGTAATTGTAGCCGTGACCTTCAGGTCACGGTGTGAAAGTTTTAGGCTATCATAGCAGACCGTGACCTAAAGGTCACGGCTACAAAAGCATTATGAGACACGGAGTAAAAGGAAGAAAATTAGGACGCACGGCGAGCCACCGCGCCGCCACCCTGGGTGGTTTGGCGACTTCGCTCTTGCTGCACAAGCGCATCCGCACGACCGAAGCGAAGGCGAAGGAAATGCGCCATTTCGTCGAGCCGATTATCACGCGCGCCAAGCGATCGCTCGCGCTTTCGGGCGTTGATGCAGCGGCGGCAAAAATTCATGCGCGCCGAGAGATTGGGAAGATCATCAAGGATGAGGCCGCGATAAAATCTCTCTTTACCGAGATCGCTCCGCGTGTCGAAAACCGCGCGGGAGGATACACCCGCGTCGTGAAGCTTGGCTACCGGCATGGCGATAACGCGGAGATGGCCGTCATAGAGCTCGTCGATTGGAACGAAGCCGAAACCGTTGCGGCCCCAGCCGCCCGCATGGCCAAGCCCCGCCCGACCCGCAACAAAGCCAAGACCGCCGAAGCGAAACTCGCCGAAGCGGAAGCCGGCGCTTCCGAGGATAAGCCGAAAAAGCCGAGGGCTGCGCGGAAGAAGAAAGCGGAAGCGGCGGAATAAGCGGATTGGATGAACGGATCGATGCAGGTTCCGGTTAAAAATGGCAAGCATGATAACCGCGAAAGAACAAGTGAAAGAGCTTCTCGAAGTTCTGCCGGATGATGTGACATTTGACGATCTTCACTATCATATTTTTGTTCGAGAAAAGATCGATCAAGGCGTGAAAGATTTGGAAGAGGGCCGAGTCCTCTCCGAGGAAGAAATGGAAGCCGCCTTCAAGCTATGGCTCGAAGAATAGTTTGGTCCTTTACGGCTCGGAAAGATTTGGAGTCAATCTATGAGTTTCTTCATCGAAGTTCTCCGCTTTACGCAAAGCGGTTTGTGATCAAGGCGCGTGAGGCTGCGCGGTCACTCAAGCAACTGCCGGACCGAGGGCGTTTTGTTCCGGAATATCCCGGCTCCGGAATATCCCGGCTCCGGGATTCGCGAGATTTTTGTTGACAGCTATCGGCTGCTTTATCGCTTCATTTTCGACGAGATCGAGATCGTGGGAGTCATTCACATGTCGAGGGATTTTTCGAACGTAGAAATTGATTGAAATGGCAAAAACCATGAAGAAAGTTTTTGACGCCGTGGAATGGGTTCGTAGCGTCCGCGATGCGAACTACAAGCGGCTCGGCCATTTGCCGCCGAAAGTTTCCGCCGTCTTTCCGAAGAGGGCAGGAACTCCTCGTTAGCGAGGGAACTTGACGAAAAGGACAAGCGAGCTAAGAAGAAATAGTAGAGAGATGTTAGCGGCAACTATTTACCGCTGTCTTTCCACGGACGCCTGGAACTCCGTGAGATACATCGGTTCGAGCGTATCGAGGGTGCCATCGCGTAACAGTGTCGAAGAGGATGCCGTTAGACGCGCGATCGTGGCGAGCGAAGGCGAAACATAGGTGGCGGTATCCGGAAGGAATGGCGAGGGATGAAGCAAAAAATGGTCGTGCAATAGCATGGGGACGTTCCCAAGCTGCGAGATGGCCGCACCGTTTAGCAATCGAAGGTCCTTCGATTCCGGGAATTTCGCTATATAAAATAAATCTTCCCGATACCCAGGTGTGACGATATAGATGCTGCCAGTAGCCTTCGATTCCGCAGCCATCACTTCATGCTGCGTTAGCGGTACCAAACCGGGGCCTGCTGTGGAATTGGCGCCCGCTGCAAAACAAAATCCTTTTGCGAACGAAAGGCCGATTCTCAGTCCCGTAAAACTTCCCGGCCCAATGATGAGACCGATACGGGAGATTTCGCGAGCGGGAATTCCGCTCTCCGCCAATAACTTCGCGGTTTCGAGCGCCAGCCGCGCATCATGGATACCGCGCTCGCCCTCGGATGCATCCG
>Ga0307373_10007594_pt1 | contig 16872 bp, 15 predicted proteins | sample OX2MG_FD_202534 | JGI IMG/M metagenome (GOLD analysis project Ga0307373, IMG submission 202534) | Soil microbial communities from Risofladan, Vaasa, Finland - OX-2 | ecosystem: Environmental > Terrestrial > Soil > Coastal area > Acid sulfate soil | place: Finland: Risofladan, Vaasa | collected... | reverse complement strand
ATAAACCCGTTTCATCCGATGCCTTCCAGGGAGCGGTTGCGAAGCCTTCAGGCTTCCCCTCCAGAGTATCGTTGGAAAAGGAGGCGGTCAAGGTGCCAGCGCGCCGGGAAGTGACTCGGTTGACCGGGGGCCAGCCAACCGCAAAGCACGACCGATGCGAGGCGTGCGACGTAGCCACTCGGGCACGCTGCCTTGACAGGCGAGTGCACGTCCGATAGCGTGCGGTAAGGGGCAAATTGCGGCGCGCTCGTACTATTTTCTTCGAATGAAATCCGATATGGAGACTTATTTTGTCTGATCCCATCGTCACGCTCACCACAGATTTTGGAATGCACGATCACCTGGTCGGGTCCATGAAGGGCGTTATCCTGAATATCAACCCCGCCGCCCGAATTGTGGACATCAATCACAACGTCACGCAGTTCGATATCCTCGATGGGGCGCTCAGCATTGCAAATTCTTACCAGTATTTTCCGCCGCGCACGGTCCATGTGGTCGTCGTGGACCCGGGCGTGGGAACCGAACGGCGGCCCCTGCTGGTCAGCGGAGAAAAACAGTATTTCGTCGCGCCCGACAACGGCGTCCTCTCGGTGATTTTTGAGCGCGAGCCCTGCACCGTCCGGCACATCACCGCGGAACATTATTTTTTGAATCCCATCAGCCCCACGTTTCACGGCCGGGACGTATTCGCGCCGACCGCCGCATGGCTCTCCAAAGCGTTTCAGACCGAGGCTTTCGGCGAAATCATTACCGACTACGTGCGATTCACCATGCCGAAAGCCAAATCGGAAGGGCCGGGGTTCAAAGGGGTGATTTTGCGCGTGGATGCGTTCGGCAACCTGATGACGAATCTCACGGTAGGAAACGTTCCGGCGAGCGCCGTGACATCGGGGGAAATCAAACTTGCGGTCAACGGAAAGGAAGTCCGGAAATTCGTGCAGACGTTCGGTATGGGAGCGCCGGGAGAACCGGTCGCCCTGTTTGGTTCCGCGGGATTCGTCGAGGTAGCCATAAACCGCGGCAACGCCGCGCGCGCTTTGGGAGCGAACCGTGGCGCGGAAGTTATCATCGATGTGAGTTAGTTCCCTTCTCTCATCGTTCGCACCGTATTTAAGTAAGCAGGACAGGCTTCAGCCTGTCTGCCGCTGATCTTTTTGTACTCTCCCATCAAATGCAAAAACCAGACAGGCGGAAGCCTGCCCTACCGGGCCTCCCGCCACATTTTTTCGCAGCAAACATTCATCGCGGCAAATCCATGGTCACCAGAAATGCGCGCGTGCGCGGATCGAGCCAGTCGCGCAGCGCGTCTCCCAGCAGATTGAATGCGAGAACGGCCGCCATGATTCCGAGCGCCGGGAACACGACCAGGTGCGGCGCGTCAAACAGATGGTTGCGCGCGTCATTGAGCATGGCGCCCCAGCTGGGCGTCGGCGCGATCACGCCAAGCCCCAGAAAACTCAGCGTCGATTCCGCCAGTATCGCGCCCGCCATTCCGATGGTCGCCTGAATGAGCACGGGCTGCAGCGTGTTCGGCAACAAGTGCCGCAGCAGGATGCGCGTGTGCGACGCTCCCAGGGAGCGCGCCGCGACGATGAATTCCATCTCGCGGATTTTCAGCGCTTGCGCGCGCGCCAGGCGCGCGTAGCCCGCCCAGCCCGTGATCGTCAGCGCTAATATCACCTTGTCGAGCCCCGGCCCCAGAAACGCCGCAAACGCAATCGCCAGCAGTATCCCCGGAAAGGAAAGAAACGAATTGATCAGGACAATATTCACGAAACGGTCGAACCCGCCGCCGAAATATCCCGCCAGCGACCCCAGCGTCAGGCCCACGATGCCCGCTCCCAGCACCACCGAAACGCCCACCAGCATGGAGACCCGCGCGCCATACAGCGTTCGCGAGAGGACGTCGCGGCCCAATTCGTCTGTGCCCATCCAGTGATGCGGGCCGGGCGAGAGCAATCGCTCCGCCAGGTTCTGCGCGGCAGGATTGCTCGGCGCGATCCACGGCGCGAAGACCGCCAGCAACACGAGCAGAATGGTTACCGCCAGGCCCCAGCGTCCCAGGGCGCTGGTGCGCAGGAATTGACGAATCTGCGATTCTTTCCTCATGACCTTCCCATCCACGCCTTCGAACATTTTTTCGCGCGCCTCATTGCAGCCGCACCCGCGGGTCCACCACCGTATAGACCAGGTCCGTGAGCAGATTCACGACCACGTAGGAAAGCGCGATCACCAGAATGCAGCCCTGCAGCAACGGGTAATCGCGCGCCGAAATCGCCTGTACGGCCAGCCGCCCGATACCCGGCCAGGAAAAAATCGTTTCGGTGACGATGGTTCCGGCCAGCAACGATCCAAACTGCAGTCCGACAATCGTAATGATCGGAATCAGGGCATTGGGAAAGGCATGGCGGAACAGCACCGAAGTTTCCGGTATTCCCTTGGCGCGCGCCGTGCGCACGTAGTCGCTGGAAAGTTCCTCGATCATGGAACCGCGAACCATGCGCGTCAGAATCGCCGCCAGCGCCGCGCCCAGCGTGATCGCGGGCAAAATCAAATGGCTGATGCCGCCGCGTCCCGACACGGGCAGCCACCCGATTTCCACGGAAAATATCAGTATCAACACGGGCCCCAGGGCGAAGTTCGGAACGGACAGGCCGAACAGCGTGAACACCGAAGTGGCATGGTCCGCGCGGCTTCCGCGGCGGCGCGCGGAATACACCCCGGCGGGAATCGCGATGGTAAGACAAACCAGCAGGGCGGCCAGAGACAACTCGAGCGTCGCGGGAAAACGCTCCAGCACGATCTGGCGGACCGGAGCGGAATAGCGAATGGATGTGCCCCAATTGCCGCGGGCCAGCCCCACAAGGTATTCCTCATACTGCACGCCGATCGGCTGGTCCAGCCCGAGCGTGTGGCGAAGCTGGGCAATGTCGTCGGCGCGCGCGTCCTGGCCCAGCATTTGCAGCACCGGATCTCCCGGCACAATGTGGATCAGGAGAAACACCATGGTAAGAATCAGCCACAGCGCGGGCAGCGTGTAGAGAATGCGGAGAAGGATGCGTCGAATCATTCGTGTTTCCGCGCATTCCCGGGCATCGATTTCGCCCCGGCCGCGGGAGCAGCAGCGGAGGGCTCACCGGGCTGCTTCAACCGCTGAATTTTGATGCGCGCCACGCGCCGCCGGTCCATTTCCACGACGGTGAAGCGGTAATTCCCAAATTCAAAACTCTCTCCCCCGCGGGGAATGAATCCGAGCCTGGCAAGAACGAAGCCTCCGGCCGTGGCGTAGGAAGGATCCTCCGGCAAAATAATGTTGTACTGCGATTCGAGGTCGCGCAGGCTCAGCGAGGCGTCGAAAATCATGGCCGTATCGGCGCCGTGGCCGATAATCAGCGGCTTTTCGATCACGTCGTACTCGTCATGGATCTCGCCGACCAGTTGCTCCAGAACATCCTCAAGAGTGACCAGTCCCAGGATGGTGCCGAATTCGTCGACCACCATGGCCATCCAGCCGTGGCGCAGGCGCAACTCCAAAAGCAGTTCGTTCACCGGCTTCATTTCCGGTACGATGACGATTTTATGCAACATCTGCCGCAAGTTGAATTCCGGCGCCGGCCACCCTTGTTCCGCGCGGCGTTCCCGGTCCAGCAACACCCAGACCATGTCTTTGATGTGGACATACCCGAGCACTTGTTCACCGGGCCCCTCAAATACGGGCAGGCGAGAGCGCTGCGAGGTCACGAACACGCGCATCACATCGTCCAGGGAAGCGTCGGCCATCACCGAATGCATGTCGGGCCGCGGCACCATCAGTTCCCGCACCTGCATGCTGTCCAGTTCGATGGCGCCGATGATAAGCTTCTCATCTTCCAATCCCAGCAAGCCTCGCTCGCGAGCCTGTTGAATTTGAATCTTCAATTCCTCGGCGGAATGCACCTGCGTGTGGCTTGGCCGCCCTGACAATCCCAGTCCGCTCAAGATCCACCGGCTGGCCCCTTCCAGCAAAGTAATCGCGGGACTGAATACGCCGAGATACCATTGGAAAGGAGGGGCGACCAGCAGGGCCACGCGCTCGGCGCGCTGCAGACTCAGGCTCTTCGGAACCAGCTCGCCCAACACGACGTGCATGGTCGTGAGCAGCGTAAACGCCACAGCCAGCGAAAGCGCGTGTACCAGCACGACCGTGTGGTGCCCGGGAATGTCCTCAAACATCGGGCCTAAAATCGTGGCAAGCGTTTCCCCACCGAGCGCGCCCAGTGCCAGGCTGGCCAGCGTGATGCCCACTTGAACGCCGGAAACCACGCGATCCAACCTGCCCATCAAGTCCAGAACGATCTTCGCCCGCCCGCGTCCCTCCTGCACCAGCTGCCGCACGCGCGACATCCGCACCGTCACCAGGGAAAACTCCACCGCCGCGAAAAAACCATTCACAGCCACGAGCGCGAAGATTCCGAGTAATCGCAGCGCGATCAATGAAAACGGTCCCCTGGCGCCCAATTCTAGCAGCCTCGGCACTACGGCCCAAGCAACACTGAGCGGAGAATTGCGCAATGCGTATTCCATCCGCGAAGCCGTGCGGCGGGTGGCGCCGGCATTTTTGTGCGGATTGGGGCAATCGTGTCCCGCGCCGAAACCCGGGCGTTTCGCCGCCTGACCGCACATGTATCCCTCAGATACCATAAAGCGGTTGTTTCGGTTCTTGCGCGTGCATTAGAATGAGTGCTCGCAATGACAACCGCGAATCCAGCATCGACGAAAAAGGCGGACGCCGCAAAGAAGCCCGATTTCGAAAATTCCCTCAAGCGCCTGGAAGAAATCGTGGGCAAACTCGAAAGCGCGAATCTTTCGCTCGATGACGCCATGAAGCTTTTCGAAGAGGGCGTGGTGCTCTCTCGCGATTGCCAGAAATATCTGGAACAGGCCGAGGGCAAGGTGGAAATTCTGCTCAAAAAGGCCGGCGGCGAATTGGCCGCCGAGCCGTTTGATCCCGAGGCCGAGGAAGATTCCTAGCCGGCCGCCCTCGCCCGGCGCGCCCGAGCCACCCTCCATCTGATGAACCTTCCCGCATTTTTCGAACAAGACCGAGCGGCGGTGGACGCCGCGCTGGATCGGCTGATGCCCGGCGGAAACGTGCAGCCTCCATCGATACATACGGCCATGCGTTACAGCGTGCAGGCAGGCGGAAAACGCGTCCGGCCGATCCTGTGCCTGGAATCGGCGCGCATTTTTTCACCCGATACGGCTCCCGTGCTGCCGGTCGCCTGCGCCCTCGAATTCATTCACACCTACTCGCTGATCCATGACGACCTGCCCGCGCTCGACAACGACGATTTGCGCCGCGGCAAGCCCACCTGCCATAAAAAATTCGGAGAGGCGACGGCCATTCTTGCCGGTGACGCCCTGCTGACGCTGGCCTTTGAAACCCTGGCCAACGCGCCCATCGAGCCGGGCCGGCGCGTGGCCATCCTGGCCCACGTGGCCGCCTCTGCGGGCACCGTGGACGGCATGGTGGGCGGCCAGGTCGCGGACCTGGAAGCCGAAGGACGCGCCATTCAGCCCGCGGAGCTGGAATACATTCACCGTTCGAAAACGGCGGCGCTGATTCGCGCTTCCCTCGTCGCCGGAGCGATTGCCGGCGGCGCCGACGAGGAAAACGTGGCCCGCCTGAAACGCTTTGGTGAGACGATCGGCTGGGCGTTCCAGGTCGTGGACGACATTCTCGATGTGGAGGAGTCTTCGGCGTCCCTGGGAAAGACGGCGGGAAAAGACGCCGCGCAAAAAAAGGCGACCTATCCGGGGCTGTACGGTCTGGAAACTTCGCGAGCATTTGCGAAAGAGCTCGAATCGCGCGCCATGGCGGAACTGGAACCCTACGGCCCGCGCGCCGCCCGTCTGCGGGAACTTGCCGATTTGATCGTTCACCGCCGCGCGTAATTGAGGATTTCATCCCCGCCTGACGGGATCTGGAACGGCAGAGCGGGAATTCAGCAATACTCACAGGCGCGATTGGTCAATTGCCTTGCCCTCCAGGCCAAAATCGGAAAAAAGACGGCTCGACGTGCTGGTCGTCGAACGCTGGCTCGCCGAATCGCGCGAGAAGGCGCAGGCGATGATCCTGGCCGGAGAAGTGCGCGTCAATGGCGCGCGCAGCGATAAGGCCGGGGTGCAAATTGCCGCTGACGCGCACATTGAGATCAGCGGAGCTTCCCCGAAGTATGCCAGCCGCGGCGGGTTGAAACTGGACGGCGCGCTGACGGATTTCGGGATTGACGCATCGGGGAAAACTTGCCTGGATATCGGCTCCTCCACCGGAGGGTTTACGGATTGCCTGCTGCAGCACGGCGCGCGACACGTCTACGCGGTGGACGTTACGCCCGAGCAAATGGCGTGGCGCCTGCACCAGGACCCTCGCGTGACGCGGATTCAAGAGAATGCGCGAAACCTGCGGCCCGAACAAATTCCTGAATCCATCGACCTGGTAACCGTCGACGTTTCCTTCATTTCCGTGGCCAAGGTGCTGCCTGCTGTGGCGGCGGCCAGCGGGCTCGCCGCGGAATTCCTGATACTCATCAAGCCGCAGTTTGAGCTGGATCGCGGAGACATCGGCTCGGGCGGGATCGTGCGCGACGCGGCGCTGCACCGGCGCGCCATCGAGCGCGTGCGCGACGCGGCGCTGGCCTGCGGTCTGACCCTGATCGGCGACACAAATGGCGCAACCGATGGCGAAGGGCGCGGCGTGATGGATGGCGTGCGCCCGAGCCATATCACGGGCGCGGAAGGCAATCGGGAATTCTTTCTTCACGCGCGAAAAAAACCGCGCTAACCCGGACGCTGATAAATGCTAGAGTAGGACTCGCCCAAAACTCATGCCGGACACCACGAAAATAATCCGAACCGTCGGAATTATCGCCCGACCCCGCCGCGAGGACATCGCGCGCGTGGTGCCGCCGCTCATCGCCTGGTTACGGGCCCGCGACGTCACCGTGGTCTGCGATTCCGAAGTGGGCGATTGCATTGGCGCCCTTGCCGGAGAATCCCTGCAGCGCGAAGAGCTTCCCAAGCGCTCCGACCTGTTGATCGTGCTGGGCGGCGACGGCACGCTGCTCTCGGCGGCGCGCCTGGCGGCCGAACGCAAGGTGCCCATCCTGGCCGTAAATCTCGGCGGCCTGGGCTTCCTGACCACGGTTTCGCAGGACGAAATCTATCCGATTCTGGAAGAGATTTTTTCCAGCAGGCACCGCGTGAGCGAACGCGTGATGCTGGCGGCGGAAATTGTCCGCGATGGCGCCGTCATTCGAAGGCAGATCGCGCTCAACGACGCCGTGCTGAACAAAGCGGCGCTTGCCCGCATCATGGATCTGGAGCTGCGCATCAACGACGAATACGTGACCACGTACAAGGCGGACGGATTGATCCTCTCCACTCCCACCGGCTCCACAGCCTACTCCCTGGCCGCCGGAGGACCGATCGTTTATCCCACCGTCGAATCGTTCATCGTCACCCCGATTTGCCCGCACACGCTTACCAACCGCCCACTGGTGATTCCCGACTCCGCAAAAATTGAAATCAATTGCAAGACGGGAGATGACTCCGCTTTTCTCACTCTGGACGGGCAGGTTGGGATCGAGCTTACGCGAGGCGACCATATCCTGGTGCAGAAAGCGCCGGAAAAACTATACCTGGTCCGTCCGGCGAGAAAGACCTACTTCCAGATTCTGCGCAGCAAGATGAAGTGGGGCGAGCGGTAAAATCGGTGCGCAGAACGGTCCGCCGCGGCGGGTGATTCCAATACACCTGCTTTCTTACTCCCCGCGAACCAGATCGGCGCGCGTCTCGCGGCGGCGAATTACGCGGACGCTCCGCCCGGTGACCAGGGCTTCCACGGGACGCGGTCGCGAATTGTAATTCGAAGCCTCGACAAAACCGTACGCTCCGGCTCCCCACAGCACGAGCACGTCACCCGGCGCGACGTTTCCCAAAGGCCAGTCCTGCACGAAACAATCGCCGGACTCGCACACCGGCCCGACCACATCGGCGCGGGCAAGTTTTCCGGAACTTCGATGGGCGCGCGTGATGGGATGCGTCGCGCCGTACAGCACGGGCCGCATGAAATCGTTCATCGCGCCGTCTACGATCACGAATGTCTTCCCCCGATTGAGTTTGGTATACAGCACGCGCATCAGGAGCACGCCCGCGGGACCTATCAGCGAACGTCCCGGCTCAATCAGCAGGTGGCACCCCAGCGGGCGCACCGCGCGCGCCAGTTCCGCGGCGTAGGCGGCATGCTCCGGCGGCTGCTCCGATGTGTAGCGCACGCCCAGGCCGCCGCCGCAATCGAGATATCGTAGGGCGATTCCGGCGCGGCCCAGTTCGCGGACAAAACTCCCAAGGCGAGCCAGGGCGCGACGGTACGGCGCGAGCGTCAGAATCTGCGAGCCGATGTGCGCGCTGATGCCCTGCCAATTAATCCAGCGCGAGGAGGGCTGCTGCAGATAGAGGCTGCGCGCCGTTTCCCAATCGATGCCGAATTTGTGGCGGTGGTGCCCGGTGGAAATGTGCGGATGGCCGCCCGCCTCGACATCCGGATTGACTCGGATGGAGGTTGAAGCGCGCACGCGCAGGCGCGATGCTTCCGCCGCGAGCAGATCGAGCTCGGCCGGCGACTCCACATTGAACAGCAAAATGCGCGCGCGCAGCGCTTCGCGGATTTCTTCGCGCGATTTGCCCACTCCCGAAAAAACAATGCGGCTGCCCGGCACGCCGATGCGCCGCAGGCGGTACAGCTCCCCGCCGGAGACGATGTCGAATCCGCTGCCCATCGCGGCAAACAGGCGCAGAATGCCCAGGTTCGAATTCGCTTTCACGGCATAGCAAATCGTGTGCGGCAGCGAACCGAACGCCGCGTCCATGCGTCGATAGGCCCGCTCGATACTCGCGCGGCTGTAGAGATACGAGGGCGTTCCCAGTTGGTCCGCAATTTCGTCCACGGGCACGCCTTCGCAGAACAGGCGCGACCCCCGGTACGAAAAACCGTGGGTGTAGCGCGCCGGATCGGCGACACGCGTGGGAGAAGAACTGCGCGAATGCGGCGATGCGGCGCTCACTTGACTTTCATCACCACGAGGGTTCGATCGTCCGTAATGGCGCCTCCCTGCGTATAGATACGCACTTCCTCGAGCAAACGATCGGCCAGATCGGCCGAAGAAAGATGTGCGTTTGCCGCAAGCAGTTCGGTCAACCGGGTGGTGCCGAAGAACGCTCCCTCCCGATTGCTTGCCTCGGTAATCCCGTCCGAATGGAACAGGAGAATATCGCCGCTATTCAACTTGGCGCTCCATTCATCGTACGTTGCGTCGTCAAAAATCCCGATTGGAAAACCCGTGAGCGGTAGCTGCTCGACGCGTCCGTCCTTCCAGAGCAATGGCTGCGATTGCCCGGCATTGGCCACGCGAAGCCTGCGGCGGCCCTTCTGCCAGGTGGCGAAGCAGATGGTCATGTAGCGGCCATCGACGCGGCGGTCGCTCACCAGTTTATTCAGCTGGCGCAGAAGTTCCGCGGGCTGCAGCTTGTGCGGAGAAAGGCTGCGCAGGATTCCCGTGGCGACCGCGCCGTAAAGCGCCGCCGCGCTGCCCTTGCCGCTGACGTCGCCCAGGGCGATGCCCAGCTGCTGCGTGCCGTAGGAGAGAAAATCGTACAAGTCGCCGCAAACTTCGCGGGCGGAAATAATGCGCGCCGTGATATCGAGACCAAAATCGATGCTGGGCACGGGACGCAGCAGCGCGGTCTGCAGGCGCTGCGCGGCCGTAAGTTCGCGCTCCATGCGCGCTTCGTCGCGGGCCAGCCGCTCATACAGGCGGGCATTTTCGAGCGAGACCGCCAGGTGCGCGCCCAGAATCATAAGCGTCTGTACGTGGTCCTCGGTGAAATAATTCGTTTGCGGGCTTTCCAGATCGAGCACGCCGACGACGATTCCCTTGTGAATCATGGGAATCACCAGTTCGGACCGTGTTTCTGGATTCACCATGATGTAGCGCGAATCCAGGGTCACGTCCGCCACGCGAACCGGCTGGCCGGTGGCAACGGCCGAGCCCACGATCCCTTCGTTGGCGGTGACGCGCATTTTTCCCTGCGCGCTGTGGCCGTACTTGACGTCCATGCGGTGACGGAACATGTTCGTCTTCGAGTCGTACAGCAGAATTCCCAGAATCTGGTAGTCGATGACGCGCTTGACCAGTTCGGCGGCGCGGCGCAGCAATTCCTCGACAACGAGGATGGAATTGGCTTCGCGAGCCACTTCGTTCAGAACCCGCAGCGTGTCGGCCTGGCTGCGAACCCGCTCAAACAGCCGCGCGTTTTCGATGGCAATCGCCAGCCGGCTGGCCATCAGCGTCAGAATGCCCTGCTGATCGCGCGTGAAGTAATCCACGCGCGTGCTCTGGATATCAAGCACGCCGATCGACTGGCCCTTGACCATCAGGGGCACCACAAGCTCGGAGCGGACCGCATCGACAATATTGATGTACCGGGGATCCTCCCGGACGTCCGGCACGCGCAATGCGCGGCCCGTGGCCGCGGCCGTGCCCGTAATTCCCTGCCCGAGCGGAATCTGCCAGTCCTTGCCAGCCTGTTCGCCATAGCCGATGGTGAAACGGTGATACAGCTTTTGCATGGATTCGTCCAACAGCAGCACGCTGAACATTTCGTAATCGATCAGGCGCTTTACGAGCGACGCGGTTTTCCGCAACACTTCGTCGAGGTCCAGCGAGGTATTGATTTCCTCGCCGATTTCGACAAGCGTCGCGAGCACCTCCGCGGGCATGTTGAGCGGTGTTTGCGCCTGTACTGGATCCATACGTTTTTGAATTGGCCCGCGCCCGGCGGGCTTCCTGCGCCCGGCGCAACTCCCCAAGAGTTACCTAGTATAACAGGTGGCGATTAACGGCCCGTGAAAAAGCGGTTAAGACATCCGCCATTCGGCCGCGTAATGCGGGGCCGCAAAAGCCGCCCACGGCTACGAGCCGCCCGATTCAGGGGTCGAGGGAGGCGCGGGAGGCGCCGTGCCCGCGGCCTGCTCCATAATCTTTAAGCTGGCGCTGGCGCCGATTCGCGTGGCCCCGGCGCGCACCATTTTCTTCAAATCCTCAAAACTTCGCACGCCGCCCGCGGCCTTGATGCCCATTCCCGGACCCACCACCGCGCGCATCAGTGCGACGTCTTCCACCGTCGCTCCCGCGGTGCTGAAGCCCGTCGAAGTCTTCACGAAATCGGCGCCCGCCCTTTTGCACGCCAGCGACGCGCGCACTTTTTCCTCCACGGTGAGAAGCGCTGTTTCCAGAATCACTTTGCAGATCGCGCCACCCCGGTGGCTGGCTTGCACCACGCCGCGAATATCGGACTCCACCAGATCGTCCTGGCCCGATTTGAGCGCGCCGATATTGATGACCATGTCGATTTCCTGCGCGCCCACTTTGATCGCCTCTTCGGCCTCCTGGATTTTCACCTGGGGAAGCGTCGCGCCAAGCGGGAAACCCACCACGGTGCAGACTTTCACGTTCGTGCCGTGGAGCAATTCCGCGGCCAACGGCACATTCCAGGGGTTGACGCACACCGACGCGAAGCCGAACCGCGCGGCTTCCCCGCAGAGTTTCCGTATTTCATCGCGAGAAGCTTCGGGCTTCAGGAGGGTATGGTCGATCAGGCCGGCAATATCCGCGTCCAATTTCACCACGGTCGGGCCGCTGGAAATGCGGTCGGCGGCCGCTGCCGTGGCCGTACGAACAAGTTGGTCGATTTCGTTTTGATCCACAGGCTTGGCCTGACCAGCATCGTCCCCCGCAAAAACGGGACGCGTCGCATCTTTTTCAGCTTTTCGTCATGACTTCGTCCGGCGCTTCTCGATGCTTCAAATCTTCTCCAGGCCTCGCTGCGGCCGGCCCGCCTGGAAAACAGTCGTCCGCCACTAGGACGGGGGCAGCGACAGCACGCACACATCTTTCAGATTGCGATAGCGCTCGGCATAATCCAGCCCGTATCCCACCACAAATTCATTCGGAATCTGAAAACCGATGTAGTCCGCCTTTACGTCTTTCTTGATGCGCCGCTCCGGCTTGTCCAGCAGGGCGGCGATGCGCAGCGAAGCTGGTTTTCGTTGCTGCAGCACGCGCAGCAGGTATCCGAGTGTCAGGCCCGTGTCCAGGATGTCTTCGACCACGATGACGTTGAGGCCCTCGATGCTGGTGTCGAGATCCTTGATGAGGCGTACCTGCCCGGAAGTTTGGCTGCCATGCCCATAGCTCGATACCGACATGAAATCCAGCGACACATCGACGCGAATCTGGCGGACCAGGTCGGACATAAAAATCGCCGCGCCTTTCAAGACCCCGATCAGATGAACGCGCTGGCCTTTATAATCCTTCGAAATCTGCGCGCCCATTTCGCGCACGCGCTTCTGAATGGCGCTGCTGCGCAACAGGATTTTCAGATGTTCCTGGCCATGACCACTCACGGGGAACCACCTCCGGCCCAGTAGGACAGGCCTCACAGGTTGCGGAAAAATCGATTGGTACGCCTTCAGGGGTTAAAACCCCTGAAAAACGCAGGTGTTATGTCGTGCCTGAAGGCACGACCCACAAATATTTCCACTATTTCCGCAACCTGTTCCGCCTGTCTGCATTTAGCGCCGCGCTGAAAAAAAAACCAGACAGGCTGAAACCCACCCAGTTCACGATCTGGAATTGGCTACTCTAGCTCAGGCGCAGGGAAAGCTCAAGGATGCCCCGGAGCCGCCCCATGAAAAGCGCGGAATCGGAATTGCTTAAGGCGCATTCGCGTGGCACCCTTTGTGGGCACCCGACGATGACACCTGCGTCCATTTCGAATCAGGATTGGAAGAACCGGCGCGCGATTGTGACCGGCGGCGCGGGATTTATCGGCAGCGTGCTCGTCTGGGAGCTGAACCGGCGCGGGTGCTCGGAAATTGTGATTGCGGACTTCCAGCCGCCGGCCGAAAAGCGCGCGAATCTCGACGGGCTGCTATTTTCCGACTACGTCGACCCTTCCAACCTGCACGCGTGGCTCGCCGCGGGCGCGCTGGGGAAATTCGATTATATTTTCCATATCGGCGCGTGCTCTTCCACGACGGAAACCAACGAGGCGTATCTGCGCGAAAATAATTTCGAATATTCGCGCAAGCTTGCCGAATGGGCGCTGCGGGAAGGCGTACGTTTTGTGTATGCATCCTCCGCGGCAACCTATGGCGACGGCAGCGCGGGCATGGACGATGCCGACCCCGGGCAGCTCGAACGGCTGCGGCCGTTGAACCTTTACGGCCAATCCAAGCAGTGGATGGACCTGCACGCCCTGCGGCATGGATGGCTCGACCGCATTGTGGGCCTGAAATATTTCAACGTCTTCGGCCCCAACGAAAATCACAAGGGCGACATGCGCAGCGTAATCTGCAAAAGCTACGCGCAGGTGCTGGAAAGCGGCGTCATTCATCTTTTCAAAAGCTACCGCCCCGAATACCGCGATGGCGAACAGCGGCGCGATTTCCTGTACGTCAAGGATGCCGTGGCCATGACGCTGCATCTGGCCGCCAATCCCGCGGCAAACGGAATTTTCAATATCGGTTCGGGAAAATCGCGCACCTGGAATGAACTGGCGCGCGCCGTGTTTGCCGCGCTGGGCCGCGAGCCGCGCATCGAATATATCGACATGCCGGAATCGATTCGCGACAAATATCAGTACGCGACCGAGGCCGGTATAGCCAAGCTGCTCTCCACCGGTTACGACAAGCCCATCACTTCGCTCGAAGACGCCGCGCGCGACTACGTGCTGAATTACCTGGTGCCCGGACGCACGATTGCATCCGGACTTCCCGGTTCCCACACGAAATTCTAATCCCCAGGCATGGATTTGGTTTCCAGTAGGACAGGCTTCAGCCTGTCTGATTTTTGAGTTTGGGCTGCGTTTGGTTGGGTTGGGGCTTACCTTAAGTGCCACAGGCTGAAGCCTGTGCTACCGGGGGGGCCTGGCTATCGAAGCGTCAAGCGCGCTGGAATATCCCGTTTGGGGCGCAGCGTGACCGAAGGCAACATTTCGATTTTTTGTCCGGGAGCGATGTGCACCTGAAATCGTTGCGCGATTGTGGCCAGCAGCAGCGCGGCTTCCATCATTGCGAATCCCGCGCCGATACAGACACGGGGTCCTCCGCCAAACGGAAAATAGGCGAATCGCGGCAGCGATGCGGCGCGCGGGTCCTGGGGATACCAGCGATCCGGATCAAATCGCTCGGGGTCGGGGAAATATCGCGCGTCATGGTGCATCAGCAGTTGCGACATCATGACATTGGTATCCGCGGGCAGTTCATAGTCACCCAGACGGAACGGCGCCAGGGCGCGCCTGCCAATGATCCAGACGGGCGGGTACAGCCGCATCGACTCGCGCAGCACCCTGTCGGTGTAAACGAGTTTCGGCAAATCGGCCAGGGTGGGCGGCTTGCCGCCCAGCACCCGGCGCAACTCTTCGGCCAGCTTTTCCTCCACGCCGGGGTTCTGTCCCAGCAGGAGCCATGTCCAGGAAAGCGCGTTGGCCGTGGTTTCGTGCCCGGCAAGAAACAGCGTCATGATTTCATCGTGGAGCTGGCGGTCGGTCATGCCCACGCCTTCGTCGTCCTGAGCCTGCAATAACACGCTGAGCAGGTCGCCGGACATCTGGCCGCTCGAGCGCCGCGTGTGGATAATTCCGTAGATCACTTTATCGAGCTGCTTCACGGCGCGCTGCAGCCGGCTGGTGGTGGGGATGGGAATCGAGGAAGGCAGGAGAAAGGCAAATCCAGCTTGACGCATGAATTTGCCCATCAAGACATCCAGCGCGGCGCCCACGTCTTCGGCCTCGTGCGACACGTCGGTGTCGAACAAGGTTTTGGCCACGATGTCGAGCGTCAAACGCATCATGGCCGCATGGATGTCGAGCGATTGCCCGTCCGACCAGGACGCGAGCATGCGCTCGGTGTACCCGGCCATGACTTCGGCGTAGGCCGCGATGCGCTCCTGGTGAAACGCGGGCTGGACCAGCTTGCGCTGCCGCCTCCAGAATTCGCCTTCACTGGTCAGCAGCCCGTTGCCGAGCACGCGGCGCAGAGCCCGGTAGTCCTTCGACTTTTCGAAATTGCCGCTCTGCGTGACCAGCACGGATTCGATATATTCGGGCCGGTTCACAAAACACATCGGCACGCCCAGGAAACGCAAAAATACGATGTCCCCGTATTCCCGCACGCACCGTGTGAAATAGCCGATGGCGTCTCCGCGCGGTTCGAACATGTTGCCGAACAGCGGGAGACCTTTTGGACCTGGCGGCAGATTCAAATTAGACGGACTTCCCTTTCACCTTCGACACTTCCGAGGTCTTGGATTCGCCCCAGACCTCGCGCGCCGTCTCCGCCACGAGCCGCAGCTTTGCTTCCTGGTCCGCTTCGGTAAGCGCGTTCCCCTCCAGCGTGGACGCAAATCCGCACTGGGGGCTCAAGGCAAGCCGTTCGAGTGGAATGAACTTCTCCGCGGCATGGATTCGGCTCTTGATTTCGTTCTTATCTTCCAAAGCGGCCTTTTTCGAACTGACCAGGCCCAACACGACGGTTCGGTCGGAGGGAACCTGAGCGAGCGGTTCGAAGCCGCCGGAACGTTCGTCGTCGAATTCGAGCAAAAATCGCTGGAATTTGGTGCCGCGGAAGACTTTGGTGATGGGGGCGTAGTCGCCTGAAGCATAGAACTTGCTCTGATTGTTGCCCCGGCACAGATGCAATCCAAAAACCACGTTGGGGTGGCCGCCGATCACCGCGTTATCCATTTCGATGGAAAGGTCGAGCAGGCGATCCGGGTCGTTCCCCCGCTGGCGGTAGCCCTCACGAATGCCAGGGTCGATCAGCGCAGCATACTGCGGCGAGTCAATCTGGATGTAGGTGCAGCCCAGACGAATCAACTCCGCCACTTCGTCGCGAAGCAGGTCCACCAGATCGGCCAGGAAAGCATCCACGGTGGCATAGGCGGCGCTGGATTTTTTCGCATCGTAGTAGGCAGCCGCCTGCTGCGCGCTCACCAGGGTCGTCTTGGCCGGATGACCGGTGCGCGCCCTCAGATAGGTGAATTCCTCGGCGCACATATGGCGTTTCCGGCGCATCCGGGAAACGATGAGCGGCCTGGGATGGGCGACTTCCTCCCCTTTTTCGTTTCGAAACGGGATAGACCATCCACCAAACTTGTCAAACCCTTCCACCGCATCGATCAAGTGACCGTAGAAGGCGTAACGCCGCATTTCGCCATCGGTCAGGATGTCCAGGCCGGTCCGTAACTGGAGCGCTACAGCCTCATCCACAGCGCGGTCTTCAATTCGCTTAAATTCGGCATCGGTGAGACGGCCGGCCGAGAACTCCTCGCGTGCCTGCTTGAGATAGGGAGGGCGCAAAAGACTGCCTACAACATCACTTCGATACATGGAGGGCTCCTTTCCGCTCACATTCCATGATTCCGACGTGGCGGATGTGCCGCAGTATATCATCGGCGCGCGGTTTGCCAAATCCCCTACAAAGCAATGAGGTTCGCTGCCCTGAAGGACGCCAGGAAAACATTCTGGCGCTGATCCCCCCTTTCTGACCCTTGTCTGGCCCCTGGCTGGGGCCATTTGCGAGCCAAACCGGCAAACTGGCGTTCGATAAACTTTCAAATGCTCTTAACAAAAACTATGAATTGGCTTCCGATAATGTCTTGCCCTATTATGGCGCCAACTATTGGCAGGCCGGAAACGTAAGCCGGGGTGAACGGTCCATGCGGATAGTAAAAATCAGCAAGCTGAGAAAAGTGGAAGAAAGAGGGGTGT
>Ga0307373_10007592_pt1 | contig 16875 bp, 18 predicted proteins | sample OX2MG_FD_202534 | JGI IMG/M metagenome (GOLD analysis project Ga0307373, IMG submission 202534) | Soil microbial communities from Risofladan, Vaasa, Finland - OX-2 | ecosystem: Environmental > Terrestrial > Soil > Coastal area > Acid sulfate soil | place: Finland: Risofladan, Vaasa | collected... | reverse complement strand
GCGTTTTGTTTGCTTTTTCCGTGGCGCGCAGGTTGCCGGTACTGGTGCGGTTCGATTCGTTCGTCCGGTCCTACCATCTGCTTTCGTCGTTTCTGGGGATGATGCCGGACCTGCGGGAAAAAACGGGCACGGCCAGTAACGTAGCCCTGCTCGTGTGGGCGCAACGGCATCTGAAAAGTGGCGATCAGCGAGTCGACAGACATGAACAAAATTACGCTAGGTAGAGCGGCAGCTACTGAAGGGTACGGCGATGCGGCAAGGAGGCACTCGGGTGCGCCTGCTTATTATCATCGGCGCATCGAGCTATCGGTAAACTAACTTCAATTGTTGTGCCGTCGCTGCTAGACCTGATATTAAACCGGCCCTTCATAACTCTGATCCGTTCACGCATTCCCGCAATGCCTACTCCGAGAAGGGGACCACCCGTATCAAATTGTTTGAGAACGTCAGGAGCTATGCCGCAACCCTCGTCGGAGATCACCGCGGTGACCTGCTCGGTATTCTGGCGGATGCTGATCTTCGCCACACAACTTCCAGAATGGCGGTGAATATTCGCGAGACTCTGCTGCACTACCCTGAACAAGGCAGTTTCAGTATCGCCGGCTAAACGTCCAAAGTCCTCGGGAATGTCCAGTTCAACGCGTATGCTGCTGCGCTCGGCAAAACCCTCCGAATAGGACCTGATAGCGGAAGCGAGTCCCATCTCATCGAGCAGCGGCGGGTGGAGCAGGTACGACAGGGTTCTGATTTCAGATGTACAACGATCCACCATCTCCCGGCAAAAAGATCGCTTTTCCGGCGCGGCACTCGGAGAAAAGTTTGGGTGGCACGCTGGTGGGAGGATGTAATTCAAGCAGACGGCACGCTCGGCAGACTGAGGCGGTCCGAAGTGATTGGGACCGTCGCCGAATTTCCGACGCGCCGCCTTGCGATGCAAGCGCTGTCTCGATAACTAGGGTCAGTCAACAGCGGCAAGGCACGACCGCAGTCCGTCCGCACATTTGGCAGTTTTGTCAAAAAAGATGATTGGACGCTCGTGGTTCTGCCAACACTCAAGTACGCAACACAGAAGCACTATCGGTACATGCCCGACGCGCATCTCATTCCGACTTTCGGCCAGAGGCAGCTTCGCGAACTCACGCTGGAAGAGTTGCAAAGCTTTCTCAGTCGAAAGCTCAAGGGTGGTTTGGCGTGGGGAAACCGTTCATCGCTTCAAGTATGGTCTGAGCAGGATTCTCGATGCAGCCGAGGAACCGGCCACGTCTCCGGGTTAGTGGTCGGGGCGTGGAGATTCGAACTCCAGACCTCCTGCGCCCAAGGCAGGCGCGCTACCAGGCTGCGCTACGCCCCGACATGAAGTGCGTATTGATTATACGGCACTTGCCAACGCGGATGCTGCTCCAACAGGCCAATTTGGCCTTCGACTGTGCCAAAACTGTGCCAAATAGATTTCATTGAACCATCACTGTGCCAGAATCCAGACTCGAATTCAGAGGCATTTCGTTCGCTTGGCGGTTGATCTTTTCCAGAGCTTCTCTCTTCATCTGCAACTTCATCTGAGAATACCGCTTGAAGACTTGAGAGTCACCCTGGCGAAGCAACTGCGTCACCCACTCGTCGGCTACGCCGCCCGCACTGAGGCGGGTGGCGTAAGTGGAACGCAAATCATAAATCCGAAAGTAGGGGACCTTCGCTCGCCGAAGCGTCTTGCTCCAAACCGTTCTCAACTCCACTTGATGCCCGGTTGGATTTAGCCGACTTGGAAACAAGAATGGCCCCGGTCCCGCGATTGCGAGTTGATCCTTGAAGGCTTCAACCGCAAACGGTGTGAGAGGCACTTCCGCGATTCCGTTCGGAGTCTTGGAGTCAGGAATCCAAACGACAGCATTTGCGAGGTCTACTTGGTTCTTTTTCATGGACATGAGTTCCTTGTAGACTCGCAGACCTGTCTCCGTGATGATCCGAACGATGTTCCTCAAGTGAGGCTGTGCGTTTTGTTCGATGCGTTTCTGTTCCGACCAACTGACGTAGTGCGGTCGGAACAGACCCTTCACACGAACGGGAAATTCGACTCCCGCGCATGGGTTTGCTGGCAAGAGCTTCTTCCGAACGGCGACGTTGAGCATTCGCCGCAGGACGCGAAACTCCTGGTGTACTGTTGCAGGTTGAAGCACGTTTCTTTCCCTGATGCCAAGTGAAGACTTGATTCGGACTCGCTGACGGAGGCGATCCCGAAGATAAAGTTCCACGTGGTCGGCAGTGATGTCCACTAAACTGCCCGACGCGAAAGCTCCTTTGAGGTGCTTCACGGCACGTAGATTTATCTCGTGAGTTTTCTCAGCTCGCATGGGTGGCTTCGAGTAGGTTTCCAAGAAGAAGTCAGCCCATTGTCCAAAGCTCAAGGATTCCCCTTTCTTTACGACATCAAGTACGTTGTTGTCCCTGGCCTGAAGCCTGTCTCTGAGTCTTTTCTGAGCTTCATTCCAGTCTTCGGTCTGCGTGGACTCTCGCCTGCGAACACCGTTGCGGTCGCGGTAGCGAACCCACCAGACCCGGCTTTCCTTCCTGCGAAAAACAACTCCATCGTGTACCCGTGATCTAGACATTCTCCATCTCCTGTTTGAACGACGCGCGGAACGAGACCAATTCCGATTTCAAGAACCGGATGTTGCGGCCCATTACGCGGAGATGGGGAATCTGCTTTCGCTCCACCCAAAGATACACAGTCTGCTGGCTCACGCCAAGAAATTTGGCTGCGTCGCGGACTGTCAACGGGTATTCATCTTCCGGCGTCGCGGTTCTCGGATCAGGTACATCTATGATTGTGGTGTTCATGGCGTTTCCCTTGAGTTATGGGTGATTTCGGCTACTTCGGAAACCTGTGTTCGGGCGCGGCTTGTCAAATCTGCTTGCGCCTTCGCGACGGTGTGGCGGGCATAGTATTCGGGATTGTGTTTGTCGTTGGCTCGGTAGTCGGCGATACGACGGATGATTTCTTCGGGATCGTCGCTTCGCGCAAGAGCGCGCTTCGCATAGGCCCAATCGCGTTCGGATTGGGTGAGCGTTTCTCGCCCGCCGCCTAAGCGGGGTGGGCCTTGCTCTGGGTTGCGGTCGTCCTTGGCCGGACCGGATGCGAGTTTGAAATCTCGGAAGTTGTAGGTCTTGTCCGAGTGCTTTGTGGCACGGACCGTGCATTCCGCATCATATTTCCTGTTGCCGAATCCGGGAAGCCTGAGGACGCGTGACGCATCGGTTGCGGCGATGTCCGCCCCGAACTCGTGAGCCATCTGCTGCTGTAGGTCTTCGGCTTCTTGAGTTGTGACACCTGCGACTTTCCATACAACCTGGTGCTTGCCCGGCGACGTGTCCAAAACGAAATTCGGTTTCGGTACTTCCTCTGAATTCTGGATCGCCTTGAGAGCCTCGGGGCCTCGGTAATCCAAGTCGAGATAGACATGCCTGATCTTGTGGATGTCCCGCTTCGTCCGGCTGTAGGCACCGTTTTTCAGGGTGTTCATTCCGACGTAGATGTCGAATCCCGCCTGATTCCTGTCTGTGAGCCATTCCTGAAAGTCGCGGGCTGCGATCTTTCCCGCCGATGCGATGCGCTGGATGACTTCGCCGCTACAGCGGTTCCGAAGAAGGACGGCAACCCGGTCAGAGGGCTTGAAATTGTCGAGGATGTATTCGGACGCGGTAAGAGAGTCAGGCACGGAATCACCCAAAAAAGCGAGCTAGAGTTGCGCCGTGAAAACTGAGGACAGGTCGTAACGGTCGGCTTCAGGGCTGTGGCCGCGAATTTCAATGACCTCGGAGATGAATCGCTGCCCTGTGCGGCGCTCCAGTTGAATGAGCACGTTCAGCGAATCTGCGATGTTGCTTTTGATGGCGCGATAGGGCAGCTCGATTCCGCTTTGGAGAACGCAGCTTGTAAACCGCGCAAGGGCTTGCGCAGCGGAACTCGCATGAACGGTGGAAAGCGTTCCTGAGTGGCCGGTGTTGAGCAATTGGAGCAGGTCGAAAGCTTCACCGCCCCGAATCTCGCCAAGGATGATGCGGTCTGGCCGGTGCCGCAAAGATGCTTTCAGCAAGTCGCGAATTGTGATGGCGGGAAGGTCGGGCTGCGCCTGGCGTGCCTCAAAGCGAACGAGATTCGGTTTCTCCAAATGGATTTCCGATGTGTCCTCAATCAGCAGAATCCGGTCTTCGTCGGGGATGAGTTTTCCGAGCGCGCTTAGCAGGGTGGTTTTGCCGCAGCCGGTTCCGCCGCTGATGAGGACGTTCTGACGGCTCTGCACATACCGTTGCAACCGGGCTGCAAGCTCGGAATTCAGGGTGCGCATTCGCACGAGGTCTTCGACGGTGAAGTGTCGGCTGTTGAATTTGCGAATTGTCAGGGTGACGCCGTGGATGCTGCACGGCGGAATCACTGCCGCAACGCGGCTGCCATCCGGGAGCCTCGAATCGAGAATGGGTTTTGATTCCGAAATGTCGTCTCCGAGGCGGCGGGCGATGTTCTTGACCGCGACCATCAAAGATTTCTCGCTCAACGCGAGGTCGGGAACCTGCTCAAGTACTCCGTCTCGCTCAATGAAAACACGGCTCGATCCGTTGACCATGATTTCGCTAACAGAATCGTCGCGAATCAGGTGCTCGATAGGGCGCAAGAACGGAAGGATGGTTTCGAAGCCGAGTGTCACACTTCACCATCCGCGATCTGGCGAAAATACGACTTGTTCACGTCGTTGTAGTAGGGTTTCAGATAGCAGAACATCGGCGGCATGGGGTTCAGGCCGTCGTAGGCGATGATGATGGATTGCGCGTTCTTAAGTTCCGTAAAGGTCTTCATATCGAAGCGGAAGTCGGTCTGCGTGTTGTAGCTCTTTGAGGCCGTCACGTTCGCGCGATGAGCGATCGCTTTTCCGGTCAGCAAGCTGACTCGGGCATCGTGCCCGCTTTCGGAGATGTTGTAGCTGACTTTCAGCTTGTCTTCCCGCCCGCAGAGTTCGCTCGCGGTGCGGGCCGAGAAGTCGTCTGAAAGAGCGAGAAAAATCTTGGTGCGGAAGGTCTGCAAAAGCGTTCGCCAAGTCTCGCCGGGCAAGACGGACTTCAGGGAACTGATGCTCTGCGTGGCGACAATCGGAATGCACTTGGGTTGACGGGAAAGGCTGAAAAACTTCTCGTCGCCGGTCGGCTCGTTTTCCCCAACAGTGGCGAAGTTTTGGTATTCATCGCAAACGAAGAAAACCTCGCGAAAATGCTGCTTCGGATTCTTGGCCATCTCCGGCACTCGATTGAGGACGGCTCGCTGGAAATCGAGCTTCATCATAACGCCCAGAGCGCGGGCCAAGCCTGGGTTCATTCCGATTGGGAAATTCAGAGCGCACACTTTGCCGTTTTCGATGAGCCATCGGAACGAGGGCAGCGGCTTACCGAATTTGCCGTCCGCATTGGCAACAGGGTCGTAACACTTGGCCGGTGGGCAGAAGGTGCGCTTCACGCGCGGGTTGTCGTCGAAAAGGGATAGGAAAACGGAAATGCCTTCGACAATGGAAGTTCTGAGCTTCGGTTCGATTCTGCGCCAGTCGTCGTAGAACCATCGTTTGACGGCTTCAAGCTGCTCGCGTTTGAACGAATCGGGATCGTCTGGCGAAGACTCGGTAAGAGCCTCGAATTCGATGCCTTTGTTATGGAGGAAGACGCGAAGGTGTTCCGAGTCGTCGGCGCGGTACATTCCTGAATCCGCGATTCCGAGGGTGAACTTGAATGGCGAGAGCTCGTTGACGTGGGTGAGGTAAGCCTCGGACGGAATGAGAACGTAGCGGCGACCGCCGATCTTCTGCTCCGCTTCGTGGATTATCTTCTCCAGCCTGTCGGGTGAAATAGCGCATTGATAGACATCGAACAAGGTCACGTAATCGTAGGTGATTTTGTGAAGCAGAATGATGAACTTCACGAGGTTGGTGTATGCCTGCTGCCAGAAGGGTTCCTTGCTCTTGCCGAACAGGTTGTTCAAGAGTGACGCGATGCTGTAGGCCAGTGCGTAGGCGTCGAGGTCGTTGTGCAAGGGGTTGTAACGATATTCGGAATCGAGGCTAATTTCGATGTAGTCCTCGGCCCGGTCATGCCTGGTGAGAATCTCCTTCACCTGATGGCAGAAATCGCCCTTCACTTCGAGGACGAGTCCGCCAATCTTTTTCTCTGGGGCTGAGGCTTTGTACGCGACAAGCTGCTCGACAAAGGGATACATGCAGCAACTGGTCTTGCCGGTTCCGACTGCGCCGACAATCGCAATTCCAGTGAAAAGCCCGCGCTCAGGGATGATGAGCCATCGGGGTGTTTCCGAGGGCACAGCTTTACGCGGGTTGTGAACCTCGCCGACAACAAGAAAAACATCCTGCCGCTCGCGCGGATCGGGATACCGGGGCAAGCGGCCTGCGGTGATCTTCCGGTGGGCCTTCAATGCGGAGATGTATAAGCCGGACAGAAGAATGGAATAAACCATGTACGGCGTCGAGAAGAGAAACAGGTTGTAAGACCACCGCACGCCCTGGAAGACAAGCGGGGCGCGAATCGCCATGAGTTGCAGAAACACATTCTCTGCGGGGAACGGCATATAGAAGTAAAGCGCCATTCCCGTGCCTGCCGTTAGGAGGAAGGCGACGAAATTCTTCGAATTGAGGAGTCGCTGAATCACGGTTTTTTCACCTCGGCGGTTTGCGCCGTTTTGCGGGCTTTCTTTTGCTCTTTCTGGAGACGGTCAAACTCCTTGTCTTTACAGAAGACGAATCGAAGGGCAGAAGCCACGACGTGATCGGGTGTGCTGCCGATGAACTGGGCGTAGCTATCGAGGGTGTGAGCGAGAGGCTCTTCCAATTGGAATTCACGGCTGACCGTCTCCGGTGGTTTCTTGATGAAGGACACGATGTCTCTCCTTTCGAGATTTCGTTTGGTTGACTTCGGAGCTTTTCTTGACCCCGGACAAAACACCTGGCACTGAATTTGTGCCATTGGGCGGTAGCGACCCCACGAACCTTTTGGGCGGCTCACCGAGCCAAAAGGCGGGGTCGCTACCGCCCAAGCTGCCTGTTTTGTCCGCGGTCTTTTTTCACGCTTGGCGGTTCGTATCTCGTTCGGTGCTTATCGGCTGCGTTGGGCGGTGGGGTGAACGCAACGGCTAAGAAGTGGGGTGAACACTCCGTGTGTTCCTGTGTTCACCCTTAAGCAGCCATGCCGGAGTAAAGGTGGCGACGCGATGTAACGGCATATGTATCGAAGGCGATCTTCCGATTGGAGTCGGGTGCCGGAAAGAGAGAAACCAGGTGAGCTTCGGTAAGCGAGCCTGTTTTCCATTCCTTGTAAATTTCCTGAATGTGGCCTGCCGAAAACCTCCGGGTGGCCTCGTTGAGAAATTCGATATCTTCATTTCGCAGCGCCGCAAACTTCCTCGCTTCCCACAGTTTGCGGACCTGGAAATACCTGCTGATCTCCGCCACAGAGGGCAATTCCAAAGGGGCTTTTACTACGGAGGAAAAAATCGCACGAGCTTTCGGAAACAGAGGCTCACAGGGGGAGACGAATAAAAACCCGAACTGTTTCAGGCTGCGAAACAACGGCAGATAGTTTTGCAGGTGCGTTACGAACGCGACCAGATTTTCAGCTTCCGGCGCGATGTAGGTGAAGGTGACGACGGGCGAGCCGGTCATTGTGGGGAGAAACATTGGGAATTTGTCCACGAAATAGCGAGGCGTGATCGAGGGGTTCTGAGTGCCCAAATACAGCTTCGTCGGCAACGCCTGCTTCTCAATTCCTAGAGCGCCACAGAAATACCGAACTTTATCGGCCTCGGTTTCGAAGTACTCATGGCTCTGATTGACGAGAATGAAATCCAGCGCGAGAAGCCGCGCCTTGATGAATTGAAATTCGTGGTCCCGGCGGTTGCGAATATTCTCTTTGCCGATGGGGGCATAAATCTTGCGGGAAAAGATGTGATACACCCGCGCGTTCTTTCGAAGCATCTCGGCTGAAGCGTGCTTGTTTCTGACGAGCTTCTCCGCCAATTTGTCGGAGCGTTTCCCGCGCTTCGCCTGGGCAAAATCCAAGAACTGCCTGATTGCAAAGTAGCCCGAGTGGGTGGCCACAATATAAATGAAGCGAGCTTCGACCTCGGTGTAGCCAAGTTCTTTCAGCGAGTCGAGGTAGATGTCTTTGATGTTCATAGATTTAGTATCTCCGCAGTGATTTCCCGGTCGTTCAAAACCCGTCGCAAACGGTCGGAATCCTGGGCGGCGGCGTAGAGAGTGAATCCAGCCTGTGCTTTGGCTTGAAGCTGGCCGGCCCGGTAGTTTTTGGTGGCGAGCTCGAGATTGACTCGGTCGAGTTGGCCTTCGGCGTTCTCGTACTCGATTTGCAAGTCGGGCACAGCAACCCTGCCATTTACCACTCTCACGCCATGTTTCTCGGCGATTCCATTTTTCTTGCCTGGATTGTTTCGGTCAGCGCCAAGCCGCGCGAGTTCTTGGTTGATGCGCTTTTTCAGTTCATAGTCCAGCGAGACTTTTCGGACCTTGCCGCCTTCGCTTTCGATCTGACGAGCCGCCTTGTGGTAGAGCCGATAAAGAGTGGCATCGTGACGCGCCTCTTTCGTTTTGACCAAACCGTGATAGATGGGCTGGTCTTTCGGCATTAGTTTCTGCTTTGTGAGGAATCGCTGTCCGGCCTTGGTCAAAGTGAGCACTTGGAAGCGTTCCTTCTCAGGGGCGTCAACGCTACGCCGCGTGATGAGCGATTGCCGGATGAGATTCCGCAAATCCTGTTCCATGCGATCCCGGTTCCCGGCGTAGCCAATTTCGGCGAGTGCTTCGGAATCAACTGCCCTGAACGTCCCAAGCTCACGAAGGGTTTGGATTTCGGAGATTCGCAACGAATACGTCCACTGGCGATCCCGATAGGGTGTTCTGGGTTCGGTCGAACGCTGTTGATTCAGGTTTACATTGCCCTGCTCCCGGCTAGGCTCTGCCGTTGCCGAACGAGCGCCACAGCCTCGCTCATCCTCGGCATCGACTTTCCGCTGCCGCTCAGGACCTTGAACCTGCTGCCGCACAGAGTCCGAGAGAGGAGCAACCTCGTTTGGCTCATACCTTCGTGACACGGGGCTTCATTCCTCGTCGGGGACTTCGGCGGGCACGTCGCGGTGGCCAACAGCGAACTGCTTGTCGAGATGGGCCAGCTTCCGGCCAGTGTCCTTGAGGAAGAATTTGCGGTTCAGGGCGAAGGCCGCCGCAAAGATATTTGCGAACAGGAGACCACAGTAGGAGAGGATGTATGCCGAGTATGCCTTCCAGATGAGAACTTTGAACGGGATGAAAAATCTTAACTCGCCCATGAGGTAGAAGGCGATGCCGAGCACGACTGCGATAGTGATAAGAAGTGCGTTGGCAATCATGTGAAAGGCTCCTGGCTTTGACGACTGAAGTTGCGCTACTGAAAAGCTTCGTCTTCGCGGAAGTAGGTGATGGTCAGACCAAGCGGGTTGATGGGGATGAGTTCATTGGGCACGTGAGTCCTGAAGAAGAAAACGAAGTTGGCCGTGTAAAGCGTGCGTTTGAGTTCGCTGTGGTCGGCGGGAGAGTAATAGACCATGTAGAAGTCCACGCGGGCGCGGTACGGCGGCTTTTCGAGTTCCTCGATGGCGACGTTCTTCACTTCGATGTCGATCTCGGGCTTGGATGGGTCGGTCAGAAAGCTCTTGATGATGTCGCTCTTCTTGTACGCGTCAATAATGTCGCTGGCGAGCTTGCCGTCAAGGAAGTAGAGCGACTTCGAGAAGTCGTCATTGATGGTGTAGCGGTTGCGCCCGTAATAGAGCTGGCAGAACTGCGAGAGGAAGTAGCGCACCTCGGCGTCTTGCGGCTTGTATTCAAAGTTGCTGTAGCTGAGGGCCTCCGCGCGGCCCAATTGGTCAATGCGGATCACCAGCGGGCGGAAGTTCTGGAACGTGCGAATCGTTCTCAGGTCAATTAGGCCGAGACCAATCGCCACAAGCGCAAGCAAAACCAGCGCAATCTTGAGGTAAGTGTTCGTCACCATCGGATCACCGTATTGCTCCAAATAGAGCCGCTTTGCGTCGTGAAAACTGAGATCGTTGCTCATAACGGATTTGCTCCCCAAAGTCGCTGCCGATTGGCAGGCCGCACTTAGGCTTTCAGGCGGGCAGCGAGAAACCCAAGCAGCGCACCGGACGAACCGCCAGACGCGCCGCTGAAGATATGGTTCGTGAGGACCGGGACTTTCAGAAGTGCGAAGATCGCAGCAAGGAAGGTGATGAGAAGCACCGGAAACCAGGCCAACAGTTGCACGGTTGAGAGCGTGCCGGGCGGCGGGAGACGAAGCACTCCGACAAGCAGGTTGGCAATGATATAGACAACCGCCGCCGCGATGACCTGGTAGAAGGCGTATTGGATGAACGCCTTAAACCATCCCCAGAAGAGCCATTCCATTTCTGGAACGATGAAAAACGGAATGAAAATCGGCCCCACCAAAACGCACACCGCCGTGGCGATGAAACCGAAGGCCACAACAACGATAGTGACGGCCTGCGCTGCCGCGAGCAAGATAATGATGATGACGTAGATCGCGGTCCCGAGGAAATCTCCGAACGTGGGCGAATCAAGGCGGGCCTCGAAGTCGCTCACGCCGTCAATCACCGTCTGCAATTGATTCTGGGTGATCTTGTTCGCAAGGAATTGGGATTCGTCGGTGATGAGGTCGTGGAAGCTTGAGCCGACACCGGGGATGGGCCGGTTGTAATAGTTGACCATGCCGAAGCCGAAGCTGATGGTCAGGATGAGGCTGGCGAGGTTCTCGAAATGAAGTGACTGGTGGCCGCTCGCGGCGGCGAGAGCCATCTTTACTCCGTACCACGCGACCAGGATGGTGGCGAACATGCGAAAGAGATTTTGGCCCATGGCGTCGAAGAAGCCGAGATTCTGCGTGAGCATGTTGTTGATGGCCTGATAGATGAACTGCAGAAAGTCAGTCTGCATAGGTGGCTCCTTCAACGCTGCGGGGATTTTGGTGGGTTGGGCTTACGGCATTCGGTAGTTCTGGAGCGAATTGCCGAGCGTGCTGGTGACCTGGGCGAGATTGCCCGCGAGGGTCGCGCGCCGTTCGATCTCGGCATTGATGGAATTGGCGGTTGCTTCGCGCTGCTCCTTCGCCGCGATGACTTTCTGTTCAAGCAACGACAGCAACAGTTTGTTCGAGTCCTGGACCGTGCGAAGAGTGAGCACGTTGGTGGCGTTGATTTTGTTCAACACCGAGATTTCTGTATTGAGGTTCGGATTGTTCGAGAGCGAATCCTGTTCGAGGTTGTTCATCTGGTTTTCGATGTTCTGGGCGTCGTTGCGGATCGCGCCGATAGTGGCCATCGAGGTGACGTTCGCACCATCGGCGAGTTCGACGGAGGCGTACTGCGACTTCACACGGTCGAGTTCGCCCGGGGTCATCCCGGTCAGTTCCTGGCTGTTGTACTGGAGCAGCGGGACCGTCGCCTGCTGGTAGCCTGCATTGACCGCACCCGCACTTCCGGTGTTCATGCCGTTGATCCACGTTCCCGTGTTGCCGTAAGTGTTGGGCGCAACGACGTTCCGCCAGTTGGAGAACTGAGCGCGGTAGCGCGCGGGCATGTTTTGAAGGTTCCTGGACATTTGGACGGCCAGATTGTATTGCTGCACGATTTGCGCGTAGGTTTGCCGCAGTTGAGCAAGCTGCTGGACGAGTTGGGAATAGCGAAGGACAGCATTCGCGTAGTTGGTCGGGTCGTAGACAATCCCGAACCCGAATTGGGCCGACGCAGTGCCGACGCACAGCCCGATGACGAGCAAGACTGCAAGGATTCGCTTTTTCACGGTATGTTCTCCCTTCGCGAATTCGGACAATTCTGTGACTGCCGTTGAAAACTACAGGTCAGAAGGCATTCTGTGATTTGCGTAGTCGGGAAGCGCGAGGTCGCCGGAGAGATAAATCGTCACGCGGTGGCCTTCGCGGATGGTGACGGCCGGCAGAATGTTCAGGAACTTGTCGAGGATGCGCTGCGAGGTCTGGCCCATACTCTCGCCCACACCTTGCTGAATGCTCTGAGTGCCGGATTGAGTTAGAACGCCGCCCGAGCCCGCTTCGGCGACACCGCCGATGGCTCCAACTGCGAGCGAAGCGCCGAAAATTTTGAAATAGTGGTTGTTCACCCTGTCGCGCAAACCCACGTCACCGATCTGATTCATGCCTTTGAACTGGTCGAGGCTGACAGAGTAGCCGTCCGGCATGATGAGCCGGTGAAACGCAACGGCGAGCCGCGTCTGGCCGAACGTGTCCACGCGCTTGGCTTCTCCGAGCACTTTTGTGCCTGAAGGAATGAGGAGGTGCTGGCGGTCGTGCGAGTAGATGTCGTTGGTCACGAGGCATTCGACCGGGCCGTTGAAGTCTCCGTTGAGACGGTTGAGGAGCACAGTTTCGAGGATGGTGCCCTCAAAAAGGACGTAGGTCTTGCCGATTGCAGCGTCGAGGGAGTTCGGATTTGCGGAAGCTGGCGCTGTCTTCTCCTCTTTCTCCGCCGCCGTTGTTCGCGGTTCCTGCTTTCCGGGCTGAGGAACGGCTGCGGGAAGCCCGGTCTGTGGCGGAAGAGGCGGAACTTGGGCGAGAATCTGAGCGAGTTGAGTCATATCCGGCTGTTGATTGGGATAAGTCAGTCCCGGCGCTTCGTTGGGAGCCTGAGCGTTGGGCGAAGATCGCTCCGGCTGAGCGAATTCCTTCCGATGGCTCAACGCCACATTCGAAGAGAAGAGTGATATGTAGGCTCGCCTCTTCTTTTCCGCTTGGACAGGATCGGGCGGTGCGGGTTCGGGAGCCGGACCCGACACCTGTGCAGGAGCGGCTGATTGCGTCCCGGACGCGAAGAATTTGTTTTGTTGCGTGATTGCGGTTTGCTGCTCTCGTTGCAACTCCTGAATCCGATTCTGAAGGGCGGCAATCTGCGCTTCGTTCACTTCGGGCTGCGCCGATGGTTGGACGGTCGAAACATTTGTTTTCGCGGCGGGCTGGGCCTTCTTTCCGCCTGTGAGCCACATGATGACGACCATCAGCACAGCAAGGCCCAGCATGACCCAGGCCTGAACGTTTTTGGGCATCAGGCCGGGCGGTTTGGGTGCTTTGTCCTGAATCGGTGCAGCGGCGGGCGCGATAATTTGTTCGGTCATGTCAGTCCTCTCTTTCGTCGTGATGGGTTCGCCGCTTGGTCTATTGCTGATGCCGGGTGAAGCTGACCTTCTTCTTGCCAATCGCCAGATAACCGGCGTCTACAATTTTCGGGATGATGTAGACGCCGTTCTCCAAGTCGAAGTTGATGAGATTCGGCTTGCCGTCCTTAATTTCGTAGATGGCAGGCTTCTCGGGAGCGGCGCACTTGATATATGTGAAGCGGTCGTCGTGGAAGATTGCGGAAACGAGGAACGGCTCGCGCGTCGCCTTGCGGTCTAGTTCATAGTCGAACTGAAGTTTGGTCGGATACTCGGAACGAAATTTTTCGATCTGCTGTTTGGCGCTTGCCTGGGCCGCCTGAACCTGGGCGTTCGCCTGATCGCGAGTCCTCTGGATTTCACGTTGGTAGGCTTCTGCTTCGCTGGCGGGCACGAAATTGCGAGCAAATGCATCGGTACCGATGCCGGATTGCTCCTTCGGCTCGATGAAGATTTTCAAGTCCGGCTCGACGTTCGGCTCGTTGCTGATTTCCTCAAGCAAGAAGGAATAGACGTGGCCGCTCGCCGTGATGAGATTCAGGTTGCTGCGAATGCCCACCTTGGCGGGGTGAACGTAGCAGAGGTTGTGCGCGCCATTGATGATCCAAAAATCTTTGTCGCCTGTCGTGAAATCGAGAATCTCCTCGTTTTCCGGCAAGACGATGAGCGTGGAATAGCGCAACTTGGCGTGGACGGTGACGATGTCATCTTGGCCGTACTTCACGACACGCGCAGTTTCAATCGCCGCGCGTGCTGGGGTTTGGCCGAGCGCCAAGATGCTGATCAAGATGGCTGAGACCAGCCCGAAGATACGAGATCTCCTAGATATAGATGTAGCGTTCATTCCGTTGCTCCTTTGGAGAGATTTGAGGATTTGCTGAATCCCGGTTCCGTGCGGCGCTGGACCAAGCGGGCCAGCTCGAAAAAAAAGTCCTTGACCCCGTACTCTGGTACGGGGTTTAGACTTACCTCGGATATATGGAAACGAAATCGCTCACGATCGGTCGCCTTGCCCGAGAAGCCGGAGTCAATCTAGAGACCGTGCGTTACTACGAGCGCCGGGGCCTTCTGCCAAGGCCGCCTCGAAGCGCCTCGGGTTATCGGCTCTTTCCAGCGGAGGCGGCGCGGCGGCTAAGGTTTATTCGCCACGCTCAAGAGCTTGGCTTTTCGCTTGGCGAGATTCGCGAACTTTTATCGCTCCGGGTGTCGCCTACCGCAAAGCGAACAGATGTCCGACGGCGCGCTGACGCGAAGATTGCTGATATTGACGCAAAAATTCGAAGTCTTGAGTCTATGAAGAAAACCCTACGGAAGCTGACAAACGCCTGCGAGGGCTGTGCGCCGGTGGCAGAGTGCCCGATTCTTGAAAGCCTGGACCGGGAGGGCACATGAAGCGAGCCTGGAAGCAAAGCATCTTGGCACTGCCGGGTGTTGGCCTCTCACTGCTTCCCAAGCTGGCCTGCCCAGCGTGCTGGCCAGCCTATGCAGGGTTGCTCTCTTCCGTTGGACTCGGCTTCCTGGTTTCGACGGTCTATCTGTTGCCTTTGACCGTTGCATTTCTGGTTCTTGCCTTGGCGGCGTTGGCTTTCCGAGCAAAGAAACGGCGCGGGCACGGCCCTTTCCTGCTCGGGATGGCTGCTGCCGTGGGCGTCCTCTTAGGCAAGTTTCTTTGGGAGTCCAACGACATCTTGTACGGCGCGGTAGGGCTATTGGTCGCCGCTTCGTTGTGGAATACCTGGCCACGCCACAATCACCAAGCAGCGACGTGCCCCGGCTGCGAAACGCAAGAAGCTCAATGAACCATTCGATTTTGAGAATCTAGGAGGAACACGATGGCAAACAAAAAGAAAATTGAAGTATTTAGTGCTGGTTGTTCAACGTGCAAGGACACCATCGATCTGGTCAAGCGCATAGCTGGCTCTTCGCATGAGGTAGTGGTCCACGACATGCATCAAGCCGAGGTCTCTTCCCAGGCGAAGCGCTACAGCGTCAGAAGCGTGCCAGCCGTCGTGATTGATGGCAAGCTGGCGAGCTGCTGCGCGGGACGCGGACCGGATGAGCATGTGCTGCGCTCTGCTCTCAGCTAGAAAACTATAGACGGCGGACCTGATCGCCGAACGACCGGGCAAGCCACGGTACCAACACGGCGGTCAGTACCGTTACAGTCGCCATGATTGCGGGCACCCACGCTTCGAACGCGCTCGGCAACGACTCGGGCCAGCTTTTAATGCGTGCGATCTCGTAGCATACGAAGAAAAACAGCACGAGCACAGTGAACGCCACGAGAGGGAGTGGCTTCATTGGGGATCTTCCGCTAGAACTTCCAATCCTTTTTCAAATCCGTAGGTCTCGAACGCTTCCCGCCGCTTCCGGTTGTCGAACGGATCGTTCGTGTACAGCCAATAGCTCTTCGCGTCCACTTCCAGATTGGCGACCTTCGCCAGTTCTGGCGTCTTGATGAGGAGTTGCTGCTTGGGCCGGAGCGTCGAGATAAGCTCGATCTCGCTGTCGTTCAGATTAAACTGGCGGCGGTACAGGTCCCGATCCATGTCCGGGTTGGCCAAAAAGATTTTCGTCGGGCAACTTTCAATGATGATGTCGAGAATTTCCGACTTGCGCAATTCGTCGAGCGATTGCGTTGAGAGAATCATCGCGGCATTTTGTTTCCGCCAAGTCTTGAGGGCCTCGATGATGTAGTTCTTGATGGCCGGGTTCTTCAGAAACAGCCAAGCCTCGTCAATGAAGAAGGCCTTGAAGATGTGGCTGATCTTCGGATTGCAGATGATGGCGTTCGCGCGATGCAGGATGTAGAAGAGCAACGGTTCCAGCACTTCCGGGTATTGGTTCATTCCCTGAAAATCGAAGCACTGGAATCGGGAGAAGGTGATCGTGTCCTCGGCGTTGTCGAAGACGAAATCGAACTGCCCGCCTGTGGTCCACTTGGCGAGGCGGTCGGCGAGACGGCGGTCAAGTGTATTCGACAGGACGGTGAGCGTCCGAAGTGCTGGCTCGATTTCGTAAAGGTTCTCGATCTGATGATAGAGGTCGCGCTCCTCGGCGGGCGTCAGCTCCAACGGCGAGGAGCCCTGAATCAGAACCTTGAGAAAGAGGGCGAGGAAGTCGAGATTCTCTTTCGTTGGCGGAACGGAAAACGGATTGACCTTGAAGCCCGGCGAATTTAGCCCGACGCGGACATACGTGCCGCCAAAAAGCCGAGTGAGGCTCTCGAAGCTGCCGCCCAAATCGAAGATGAAGGTGTAGGGGTCGTACTTCTGCATGTTGGTGATGAGGAAGTTCAGGAGGAACGACTTGCCTGACCCGGTGCTGCCGAGAATCATCGTGTGGGCCACATCGCGGTGATGCAGGTTCAGGAAGTAGGGCGTGTTGTGGTTGGTTTCGAGAACTGCGAGATATTCCTGCCGCAGATGCCGGTTCTCAGGCTCGCCACAGTGGAGGGTGAAGAGAAATGAATAGTCCGCGTAATTCGTGTTGAGCAAGTACATAGAACGGAGATTGAAAGCGGAGCCGCCCGGAACGGTTGCGAAAAAAGCGTTAAGGAGGTTGTACTTCTCTTCATAAAGCT
>Ga0307373_10007591_pt1 | contig 16876 bp, 25 predicted proteins | sample OX2MG_FD_202534 | JGI IMG/M metagenome (GOLD analysis project Ga0307373, IMG submission 202534) | Soil microbial communities from Risofladan, Vaasa, Finland - OX-2 | ecosystem: Environmental > Terrestrial > Soil > Coastal area > Acid sulfate soil | place: Finland: Risofladan, Vaasa | collected... | reverse complement strand
TTCCCTGCACCGTGATGGTATCGGTCGCTGGGTTGCCCGGCCGACCGAAGTTTTCTGCCGTCATTATTGTCTGTGCAAGCAAGAAGAGCGCGAGAATGCAGAGAACGCCGATGAGCACGGCGCGCGTGGCACCGCCATCGAACAGTTTAGAAAGTGGATTGTTGTTCATAGAAAGTAATTACAATTAAGGTTGGTTTTCGATATTAAAACCATTATTGCCCCTGAAGAGTCGTGAGAAGCTTTACAAGTGCGGCATACGCTGGCAGCGTCGAGGGATCGAGATTCGGATCGGTCCAATTTGCCACATTCCGATCGATTGCATCGAAACGCAATACATCTGAGCTACGGGCGAGATAATATGCTGTGTCAATGATGCCCTCGAAACGCTCAATTGAGACGACAGTGAAGCGGTGATTTCCAAGCACTGTGGAAGAGAATGCAGTCACTCCCACCGGCGCTCCAGAAGCGGTGTTGATGGCTGTCTGCTGTATAGTTGTGAGTGCAGTCGAGGATGCCGCGATCGCATAACGGCGAATGACGATGTCGGCGGCGCTCGTTGAAGACGCGGTAGTAGTTGATTCATATGCAGCAACACTCGCCGCATCGGGAAGCGCAGCAGCCGTGAATCCGTCAGGTACCGCGAAAGCGATACTGATGTCTGGTAGGGTCGTGTTCGGCGGCGGACATGCTGGAAACGAGCAAGAAATGCCGGTGCGCGAAACCGAAGTGCCATCGGGACACGTCTCGGCGTCAAGCGGGCACACGATCGGCTGAAACGGATGCTCGACGGCATTACGGTACACAAGCCCACCGAAGCCGAGGATGATTATGAGCAGGATGCCAAAAAAGAGGCTTTTCATGAGAATATATTCTACCACGCACTTAATTTTGGGCGGCTATCGGGAATTGAACCCGAATTGAGAGCTCCACAAGCTCCAGTGTTAACCGTTACACCATAGCCGCCATGCACGAATTTTTTATAACACGAAATCGAGCAGAGCGCGAAGAAAATCAGTACCGTGGTGTTTCCTCTGCAATACCGGCAAGATGATTCGCGAGACGCGCGAGCGCGAAGAGAAGCGAGGAAAGGCGGTTCAGGTATGCGAGTGTCTCGGGCGTGAGCTCGCGTAGGCCCAGCTCTTTGACCGCAATGATACGCCGCTCCGCGCGGCGCGCAATTGTCCGTGCGACATCGAGGAGCGCGGAGAGCTCAGTTCCACCGGCTATGGAGAATCCTTTCAGTTTTGGAATTTCTCTTTCAATATTGTTCACTATCTTCTCAAGATCTTTCACGGAGCCCTCCCCCACTTTTTTATCGGCACCTGCGACTTCGGCCTGGATGATAAACAGCTTCTCTTGCACCTCGCGCAAAACATCCGCAATATGCGGTTCCACCTCCGCACGCATCTTCACAAACCCGAGAAACGCATTCAACTCGTCGAGTGCGCCGAGCGCCTCGGGCAATTCTGACGACTTTGAAATTCGCTGCTGGTCGCAGCCGAACGTTGTCGTCGTTCCCATGTCCCCCTTGCCAGTGTAGAGCATACAATGCTTTTAATTTCTCAAGTATACATTGTTTCCCTCTCGTATTGACTAGGAACGACTTTATGTTTAGATGCTACATAGAACCCCGTTTACTCTTTGGAAAGGAGAAGACAATGAACGTTGTGGAAGTGGTTGTGGTTATGATCGGCATCCTGTTTTTTCTAGGGATACTTGTTTATCTGCGTCATCGAAACATCGTGATGGATAGGTACGAATGGCTCGAGATATTGAGCTACGACGCGTATCAGAGCGTCCAAAAGATACGCGAAAGAATGGAGACGTTGAAGAAAAAGAAGCCGATTAACAATGCGGCGATTTACGCGGACCTCGAGGAACTTGAACTTGAAGGGCTCGTAACGAGCCGATATCAGGAGAGAAAAACCAGTTCCCTCTCGTTCTCAATACTCGAGTATAGGCGAATACGAGGGAGTATCAGCGACAAGGCGAAGAATAGTGAGGAAACCCATCCTATCTTGCAACCGACTTGACGCAAGGTGTCCTCAAAAATCCGGCGCGGCTCTGTCGCCCGGATTTTATTTTCAGGAGCGCGTGGCTATTGACTTATTCTTGTTGAGGTGTTATTGTATTCTTGGACTAACAACCGGGAAAGAAAATGATAGAGGATTTAAGGCACCACCGCCGCCGGTTAACCCGGTGGGAACGACTTGAAATGGCGACGGATTCTCTCCTCGAGAGGATCCTTCGCTGGATGCTCGCGAAGAGCTTCGGGGAACTCGCGAGATGGGAGATCCTTCTGCTTGCGGGCGGGGCAATCTTGGTCGCTCTATGCTTCTTGAACCTCCTCCCGTCGGAGAAGATATGGGAGCAGGCTGGGGGGTATGCGACACGTTACATACCCCAATGATACAGTGGGTCCGGATGCATGGTGCAACCGGACCCACAGTTTAGAGGAAGCCGAAATGAAGAAGGGAAAGAGGGAGGTTTCAATAGTCGGCTACGATGGGATTCACTCTGCCATCGTCGACGAAGAATGGGTAAAGGAGATAACAAAAGAAGTGGTGCCCACAACAAGTGAAATACCACTAGAGCGCCTAGTGGTAGAAGTGGGGGCCATTATACTCATAGTTGGCATGATAGTTGTCATGACCAACTAATCAAAGCCCGGACGCACGTCCGGGCTTTACTTTGTTCAAGAGCGAAGAAAGTTGCGTTTGCGCAAAATCTTTCTTGCTCCCCTCTCTTTCTTGACCTGCTTGCGTCTACGGCGCACGAACTTTGCTGTCGCGCGACATGCCTCCCGACGACGGTTTTTCTTCAGAATCTTAAGCTTCTCGGAAATTAGCCGGGGGTTCTTCGGTTTCAGTCGCTCCGGTTTTCTGATGGTCCGGATATGGTTCACTCCCCGTGCCGTCAAGAACGAATGACACATCAGCATTCTCCTTCCTTTGTTTTATTGCTGTTACTGGACTTTCCGATAAGAATGCTAACACGGCTGAAACGGGATAAATTATTCCTGTGTATTTCGTGTACCAATGAATATCTCTTTCCCAAACTGAGCCATATCTATGCGAAGTGCGTTTCGAGTGCTGAGAAGATGCAACGACTACCTTACCTAAGGACTAGGCTGGATTAGAAAAGATGAAGGCGCACCCAGATTGCTCCGTGTGCGCCCTTGCTGAATCGATCAGCGAACCCCGAGCATTGCACCCGAGTACTCGAGACCTTTCGGCTTGATGACGACTTTTTTCTCCTTGCTGTTCTCGATGTAGCCGGCATACAAAGCGCCGAGTCCCAGGTTTTTAGCGATATTGGTTACTTCATCGGCATCCACATTTGCCACATAAAGTGCGAACCCTGCACCCATGTTGAGATTGCCGTATGATTCCTGGTCATCGACAGGACCGTGTTCCTGGATGAAGTCGAAGATCAGAAGCTCTCTTGGTAACTGCTCGATCACGTAGGCGAATGGTTGCGTCGCCCGCATGAGCTTGCGCCAGCCGTGCCCAGTGATGTTCACCGCATAGTGAATATCGATGTTGCGATCAAGACATTTCTCCACGAGTCTGACATAGATGCGTGTCGGATCAAGGAGCGTCTCACCGTATGTCCGCCCGTCGGACAGTTTGGTGAGATAACCTTCTGGTAACTTGTCGGCAATCTTCCGGGCCAGAGTGAGTCCATTGGCGTGAATGCCGGAACTTTCGATAAAGACGATTGCGTCACCATGCTCGATGTTGGACGGATTGATAAGCTGGTCTTCCCAGGTGATGATGCCGACAGTTGCGCCTGCGAGGTCTGCCGTGCCCGGAATGATGATGCCTTTGAGCGTTGGTGTTTCTCCTCCGCCCCAAACACAGCCAGCTAATTCGCAGGCTTTCTTCGTCCCTTCGATCAGATCGCGGCTTCGCTTCTCGTCATCGAACCATTTGGAATCACCGACGGCGAGATACTGGCCATACACGACAGGAACTGCACCGAGAGTAATCAAGTCGTTGAATGCCATGGCCGCATTGCATTGGGCCACATTGTCATAGAACGACCTGCCAGTCAGTGATTCCATCGTGGAAGCCAGTTTGTATAAAGCGTCAGCAACCAGACTTTTGGTGCCGAGGCCTTCGACGACGAGACCAAGATATCCCCACAGTGTCTTGATGAGGAAGACACTTTCACCGCGTGTCCACGATACAGCCGAGAATCCGAAACGACTCAGATTGTGGTCCGTCTCCAGTGCGGCCATTTGCGCCATGCGCTTGAATGGGTCCATGGCATCATAGTCGACGCCAGTTCCTGCGTAGGTCAGTGCTTTATCCATGCTGTGTTCCTCCAAATTCGTTGAGTGTCAAAGCCCACGACGGGTGCCGTAAGAAACAAGCCGAATGGAACATAACACAAAATCTTAAAAACTAAAACCGTGGTGCCCACGAATACCTCTTTTCCGAACTGGGCCATATCTATGCGCGGTGTGTCGTGAGTACCGAGAAGATGTACCGACTGACTTGCCTGAATACCGGAGCTAAGTCTTATTTCAAAATCTGATCCGCTCTTCCACACCAAGCGCCGCAGCAAGTCCGTTAATTGTTCTGACGAAGTTACGGGCGCGTATGATGTAGCCTTCTTCCTTTTGATTCAGTAGCTCATTATTCTTAGAACGCCCACGGGCAGCCCGTGCGGCAGTAAGTATGGGCTCATTCGGAAGAGGAATGGCATCAATGAGCACATAGTTCCACCCGCTGTTTCCCGGATAAAGGATTACATTATCTTTTCCTGCGAGTGCCAAAATGTTGCCTGTTTCGTTTGCGAAACGAATCGCTGTCTGTAGGAAGTCAATCGTGCTCTTTTTTAGTTCCGGATCCTGTTCCGTCCTCAAGACGAGATCTCGAAGAGCATGGGTATCGGGGTTGTCCTGTAGACGAAAGAACTCTTCCAGATCTTCTGGCTGTATCGCATCTCCGTGTTCAAAAACCTCGCTGAAGTGTCCATACTCACTGGGACTAAGATCGTACCCGCGTTCTTCAAGAAAACCTCCAAAGTACAGACCAACATGATTAGGGTCTTCAATCTGCCGAGCTCTTTTCTGCACCACGACTGCAGACCAGGCGTCCTGTATAGACGCAACACCTGGAGGTGCCGCGCGCCCTTCCCAGTCATTTTTGAATATTTCCCGAAGTACCTCTGTACTCACTGGCACCTGCATAAGATACCTGCGCTCAGCGAGCGTGTGTTTTGCCCCGAAGTATTTTCTATACTCCTGTATCTGCGTGTTCTTTTCTGCAATCTCTTTGTCTAAGCTTGCGTACATTTCGTCGGACACATCATCAAGCGGCAATCCTCGAGTCTCGTTATCAATAAGTATGTCCTTGATCTTATATGTGGATGCTTTTATAACGACGTCCGGGTGTTCTGAAGCCTCATACACAAGATGATCGCCGCCTCTCGCAATAAATCGTGGTTGATAGTGTGACACAAGCTCGTGTTCTGAAGGCAACGCGTCATATGCACTTTGTTTTTCTATCGACATAATTCTACGCTTCGGCTAAATGAGCCTGGTCATTCCATACAAGGAGTCGCCATGCCGGGTCCGATAATTCGCTATCAAATCCGAGCACTGTGAGACCAGTGTTTTCTGTTCTTATGCGCCACTGGAAGTGCTTAAAAGAGTCTCCATCGAGTTTATCGCCAAGAAGGACGAAGGCGACGATCGTCCTTAAAAAAAAACCGTGTGTAACTACAAGAAGCGACGTTTCGGGACGATCTGCCAGATACCGGAGCGCTTCCTTGGCACGCACCGCAAGGTCATCGAAGTTCTCACCATCTTGTGCACGATAACCGGATGTATATAAACTTTTTTCCCAATCAGTGTTGAGATCTTCTGCTTCTGGGTCTTCATGCGCCTTGCCATTCAGCGCACTCGGCTTCTTTCTTTCGAGGAAAAGATCCGAGAACTCTACTGGCCTGCTGGTCGAGTTTGCGATGATGTCCGCCGTGTCCCTCGCACGCGCCTGAGGACTACTGATGATTGTCTCAAACGGTAGGTGGCAGGCACGTTTTGCAAGAAACATAGCTTGTCGCTTCCCTTTTTCCGTTAGCGGAGAATGGACCGGTTGATACGTGGTTCCTACATTGCCTTCGCTTTGTCCATGACGAACAAAATATACTGTTTTTTGAGCCGACATGTGGGCAGTATATCAAACTAGAGAGTTCGGAAAGTAGTTTTGGTTGCCTTCTTTTTCCGAACTATAAACACAAAAACGACCGAGCAAATACTCAGTCGTTTCTGTTTGTTGGGAACTCTGGTGCCCAGGAGAGGACTCGAACCTCCAATCCCTTGCGGGAGCTACCACCTCAAGGTAGTGCGTCTACCAATTTCGCCACCTGGGCAGGTCGGACCCTATACTACACTACTACTTTCTCTTCTTCTGCGACTGGCGAAACAGCCTCGCTTACTTCGCTCGCCTCCGGAGTCGCTTCCGCGAGCGCAATCGTCTCGTCGCTCTTCTGGTGCAGCATGCGCGCATTACGCAACTGGCGACGCACGGCCTTGGCCGCCTTCTCGCGAATGAAGTACAGTTTCGCTCGACGGACGCGAGAGCGTTTGACGATCTCAATCGAATCAATAACTGGAGAATAAAGCGGGAAGGTCTTCTCGACGCCGACACCCGAGAGCGTCGCACGAACCGTGAACATCCCGCCCGCCTCGGCACCGTGCTTGGTCGAGAGGACGAGACCTTCAAAAACCTGCTTGCGTGCATTCTTGACTGTTTTCTCTTTCTTGTCGGTACCGCGGTCTTTTTTAAGCTCGACGATGTTTTGTACGACGCGCACGGTATCGCCCGCCCGAAGTCCGAGCTTCGCGCGTCCTTCCGCATTAATAGGGGTTATGACCTTACGCATGTGCCGCGCATCCTATCACGCGTTATGGTGTGGAGCAACTTTATCCTCTGCACCGGGAAAGCAGGCGAGCGCAGCAGCGAGATCGTCCGGCACAGGCGCTGTAACTGTGACGCGACCGCCGCTCGGGAGCGGAAAATCGAGTCGATACGCGTGAAGCCCGAGACGCATGATACCAAGCTCGGTTGGGCGATTTGGAGCATAGAGCGGATCACCAACAATCGGATGATGAATAGCCTTGAGATGCACCCGGATTTGATGCGTTCTGCCGGTCTCCGGACGCACTACGAGAAGCGAGTGACCTTCCGTTTCTCCTATTACCTCATAGCGGGTAAGCGCCGCTCGCAGCCGCCCTTTTGCTTTTGGCTGGGCGCTCCGGAGGCGGAAATCACTTCGTGAACGCCCGATATCGAAGTCGATAACACCACGTTTCTCTTTCAACGTTCCATAGACGAATGCGAGATAAGTCTTCTGTACGTTCCTGTCATGAAATGCTTTGCGCAGGAACGCATGCGCCACTGTATTCTTCGCAAAGACGAGTACACCGGAAGTATCGCGATCGAGCCGATGCACGTACCCGGCGCCTTCTGGATATTTTTTCTTAAACCATCCTTCGGCCGTTTCTTCATGGGTACGCCCGTCAGAATGCGTGATAAGCCCCGCTGGTTTTGCGACTGCAACGATATCTGTATCTTCGTAAAGAATGGGGAGTCTCATTTTCCACGCCGACGTTCGCGCTGCGCGAATTCCGCAAGAATAGAATCAAATTCCCCCTTTGTGAACGCGGGCCACTTTGTGTCGGTAAAGAAAAGCTCGCTATAAACCGACTGCCACGGGAGAAAGCCCGATAGACGCATTTGCCCACCCGTGCGAATGATGAGGTCAGGATCGGGCATAGGGTGCGACCAAAGTCGCTGCGAAAAAGAATCTTCAGTAACGATGGCTTCCTCCGCGAGAAGCGCATTTACAGCCGCAACAATCTCCGCGCGGCCGCCATAGGACATCGCGAGATGGAGTGTGGTGTCATATGTGACTGCGGTTACCGTTTCCATATTCTCCATCAGCACCCGAAGATCCTCCCCGAAACGCGCCCGATCACCGATAAAACGAATGCGCACGCGTTCTTCGATCATTTTCTTTGTTTCATTTTCAAGCACAGAACGGAATAATTTCATCAGGTGGCCAACCTCTTCTTTTGAACGCTGCCAATTCTCCGTGGAAAATGCATAGGCGACCACGTGTGAAATACCAGCTTCGCGCGCCCATTGTACAACCTCTTGGAGTTTTTTATACCCTTCGGTATGGCCCTCAAGCACCGACAGCCCGCGTTCCTTCGCCCAGCGGCGATTTCCATCCATAATGATGCCGGCGCACACAGGCGCCGAAGAAGCTTCGTTCATATATGTATCAACCTGTATACCACGCCTTTCGGTTTCAAGTGCGCGGTGCAGGACTCGAACCTGCGACATCTTCGGTGTAAACGAAGCGCTCTACCAGCTGAGCTAACCGCGCATCATCCTCTCATCGCACCGGTGGGCATGGGGAGATTCGAACTCCCACGTCTTGCAACATACGCTTCTGAGACGTACGCGTATACCAGTTCCGCCACATGCCCTTTATACCTCCTTCTCAAAATCATCGGAGTTCCCTTTCCTCCCTCCGACGAGAAGATAGTACACCACTCCGACAATCAGAACTATGATGATACTTCCGGCGATATCCGTTACATGATGGATACCGCTGTATACTCGTGCCCAACCGATGAGAAGTGCAAGCACCCAGAGAGCAACACTCAATTTCTTGTTGTAGAACCAGAGAACCATTGCAACGGCTCCCGTGAGAAGCATGTGATCCGAAGGGAACCCGTTGTCAGGGGCATGAGCAATGAGCGGGATGAAATGGCCGACAACGAAGGGTCGCGGATCATAGTACAAGGCTCCGACGATTCTTGAAATGACATACGCAAGAGGCGCGATAATGAGACCGCAGATGAGCATGCTCTTTTGAATCTTTCTCGACTGAAGAAAAAAGAAGATTGCTCCAATCAGCAGAATGATGCCATACAGGTACTGCGCAATAAAAATAATGACTGTGTCCATGGATGTATGCAGCATCAATACTATGGGTGCTTTGACCACTATATACTACATGATTCCAGGCTTGGCATTGCTTATCATTGTAATGTGTTCCAAGAAACATGGGGGGTGCTATACTATGTGGGTCAATATTTATTAACATCTTACCTTAATTCGTATGATGGATGCGTATCAAGCGAGCGCCCCCATGGCCATGGGAATGGCGCCTATGCCCGTGACCCCAATCGATATCGGGGTCTATGTTGTTGCAATCTGTATCGGTCTTGTCGCCATCATTCTCGTCATTCGTCTCAATCGAAAGTTGGGCGGAAAGATAAATTCAGCTCTCTGGTTCTTTTCGTTCGGCGTGTTTATTAACATGTTCGCAATGCTATGGACGGCATTTTTGGGCCACACCTATACGCTTGGGACGATGACCTTTGACGTGCACAACGTCTTCATGGCCCTGGGCATGATCTTCTTTATTCTTTCGGCGTATCGGTTCTCTCTGCTTGTGCCGCGCGAATAATGACAGCGCATGGGAACCGACGCCCCCAATAAAACAATTCGGGTCGATTTCGCAGCACTCCTGATTGCGCATGTGGTCGACCTCCTGGGCCCGAGCGAGGTACAGAAGATTGTTGGCGCGAAACTCGGTCGCGGTTTTCTTGGCTTTGGGTCGGACAAGGCGGCGCTTGCTCTTACCGAAGAGGGAGAAGAGGAACTACAGAACAAAATTGCGGAACTTATCGCGCTTATTATGAATGCCTTCGGTACCAATCTTGCTGACGCGAATCTGGAAGATATTTATACGAAACTTGAGAAAAAGTATTCTCCTATGCTTGCAAACAGCAGTATCCTGCCGCTCATACCGGATAAGTTTCTTGAGAAATATCGTTTGCACTACCTTTCAAAAGAAGAGCTTGAAGCGCGCGTAATCGAGCAATCAAGAGAAGTACAGCAACTCAAGGAGCTCGACAAACGCAAGTCTGAATTCCTCTCGGTCGTGACACATCAGTTGCGCACGCCGCTCACGGGAATTAAATGGGCTCTCACCATGCTTCAGCAGAGCCAATCGGGACCGCTTTCGGAAGTGCAGAAAAAGTTGATTCTCTCCTGCGAAGAAGGAAACGAACGAATGCTCTCTATCGTGAACAAAATGCTGCACGCGGATCGAATCAACTCGGGAACATTCGAATTGGCACCGGTATCGACAGACCTGGTAGCTCTTATTTCGAGCGTTATCGAAGAAGCGCGACTCGCGGCGGCCGAGCGGTCGGTCGGTATCACCTTCACTCACGATGCGCACATTCCAGCGCTGATGCTTGATCCAGAAATGATGCGTTTTGCGTTCCAGAATCTGCTTGATAATGCCATCAAATATAGCCCCCCTCGCCGCGCCGTTCTTGTGCGAGCCGAAGTGCATGGCACGCAGGTGGTCTGTTCCGTTGCCGATCACGGCATTGGCATTCCTTCCGAACAACAATCCTATATTTTTTCGCGCTTTTTTCGCGCAAAAAACGCAATTTCTACGGAGCCGAATGGAAACGGACTTGGGTTATTTATCGTAAAGAGTATACTGGAGAAGCATGGGGGAAGAGTCTGGTTTACGAGTGAAGAAAATAAAGGAACAACATTTTATTGTGCTATTACTTTATAGCTAATGACATGCATTATGGAGACGCAGACTGCCGCGAGCAAAAAAAATGATCCCGTTCCAGCCCTCAAAAAGAAGATCTTGTGGGTCGAGGATGATTCTTTTCTTACTGATATAATCGCGCAGAAATTATTGGGGGAGAATTGGAACCTTTTATATGCTAACGAAGGAACCCGAGCGCTTGCCATGGCGCATAAAGAACAGCCCGATGTCATCATACTCGACATTCTTCTACCGGGCATGGACGGTTTGGAAGTACTCGAGAAATTGAAAGCCGACGAGACGACAAGACACATTCCTGTGATTATGTTTTCCAACTTTGACGATAAAGAAAAAGTGGAAAAAAGTAAGACACTCGGCGCAGAGGGCTTCTTTGTAAAGGCAATGGTTACTTTGGAAACTATTGTTGCTGAGATACAGAAGGTCGTCTCCCGATAAGGGAGTGCCGGGGGTGGTACCCTATGCTGGTTGAATTGCGACGAAGCCCTTTTAAAAAGCATGGGAATACAACTTAAGATTAGACTGTCTGTGGACTAGAGGAGTCTGATGCATGACGAGAAGCTCTCTGCCGGTATCATTACACTACCAGTGATAGAAAAAGGAGGCAGGTCAAAACTGGTTTCTATAAAGCTATCAATTCTCAAAGAGTATTTAAGGAGATTCTAGCCAGCATTGGTTCGATTCCCATCGGGGGTCATCCTTGATTGGTTCCAAAAAAGCCCGCGTATAAGCCTCTCGGTCGGTCTCACTAGCGTGTGCCCCCAGCTGGAATCGAACCAACATCAACGGCTTAGAAGTCCGCTACTTTATCCATTAAGCTATGGGGGCAATACCCACTTCTCTACCCTAGCACAAGCATCATTGCGAAGGGTCGACGTAGCGATAAAAACCCGTTACATATTTTGTCTGCTCAGCAGCGCGGTTCACGAAAATAGTGTGGATAGCATCAAGCGAAGCGCTATTGAAAAGCGGTGGGGCGCTTGACGCAGGGACGCCAATAACACCACCATTCGCGATTGTATCGAACATCCACACATTCCACACGATGATGCCCGCAAGCGCTATAGAAGAAAGTGTAAGGAGCACCAACCAGTCGCGCACGGGATCCTGAAGCGCACTGGTGCGCAAACGTTTTAAGAAAAAACCGATGGTGCCGAAGATATTCATGGTGTACTCGATGCCACAGCCGCGGGAACCGAACCGACGAGAAGTGTAAGATCGGCATGCCAGCTGTTCTTTCCGTCCTGCCCAAGCGAAAGTGTCGAAATCGATAGGTCATACGGCGCATATTCGATTGCTCCAACGGTACGCATGCACGCATCAAACGTTCCTCTGACGGCGAGTGCGAACGTAAGCGACGGATGCGCTACCGTTCCACTCGTCGAGACGGAAAGGATACTGACGGCCGCCCCTTGCGCCTGTCCCAGTGCTTCAAGAGCATTAATGAAAGCGACAACGCCGCTCTCCGAAACGAAATAATTCTGTATGCTCGCTTCGTCGCCTGCAATCTCGGCAAGAGAGACGCGTGCAGAAGCGATGCGGCTCGTATTTTCGGTATTTGTTGTTATTTGGTTTTTCAGACTATCCACGGTGGCGCTCTCCGACTCAATGATGGTATACCATATCCCATACCCAATCAGCGCACCGACGCATATGACACAGGCGAGAACGAGGTGGAAAAAAGGCGATTTCATGATGAGAATGTCACGGTGATCGTGAAAATGATATTCGTATCATTCGCATACGCAGAGACTGGAAGCGTGGCGGAAAGGACCGACGGCGCACCCTGAAGTGCGAGCTGATAGGCGCGGAGCGCATCGCGGGTTGCCGCAACGCCGAAAAGAGCAAGAGTCTCTGGAACCTTTCCAGAAACCGGCGTATAGGTAAGGCCGGACAACGCAATGCCAGAATGCGGCACAGCGAGCATGGTGCGAATAATTGCGCTTGCTGACGGCGCGCTTGCAAGTGCGGTCAAGGTTGCCACATCCTCGGTGAGTGCGGTAAGACGAACTGAGAGTGCCGTTTCATTTGTCGAGGAAAGTGTGGACTCTATACTCGCGAGGCGTGCTGCTTTCGCCCCCGCATTCTGCTGGAGGAATACATACGCCGGTATAAGCAGTATGGCGGCAATAAACGTGAGTGTGATCAGAAGTACAACACCGACGACACCGAGCCGTAAGAAATAATCATGCGTCAGTACGCTCTGGCGCTTAGAAGGAAGAAGGTTGGTGAGTTCGTTATACATTGGGTTTGATGTCATCACGAAGCGCGAGGCCGATCGCAGTAGCGTATGCAAGCGACTCGGTGTAATCAAGCGCTGGGATCCATGTGTCGCGCGAGGCGAGATTGGTAAACACATCGCCAGTCGTCACCGGAATTTTGAGCGAACCTTCGAGATATTCGGGAAGCCCGCGCACCGACGCGTTGCCGCCGACAAGGATCACATGCGACACCGGCTCATGACCGGGAAGCGTCGCTTTCTCCTGCCAGTAATTGAGGCGGAGCAAGATTTCATCGCGGATTGCGGAAACAGTCGAAAGCATTGCGGCGAGATAGTCCTCATTCCCAGGCGCTGGCACAATACCGCGCTCGACCTTCACCTTACGCGCTTCGGATTCCGTCACACCGAAATGCTTCTGGACCGCGAGTGTGAGCGCGTGGCCTCCAATGTTGATCGTCGTGGCAAAGCGCGGTATGCGCTTCATCACGATTACCAACTTCGTTGTTGTCTTGCCAACATCGACAATGAGCACGGTAGAAGCATCGCCTGCAGGAAGAAGAGCTCGGGCTATCGCGAAGGGCTCATCCTCAAGCGAGCGCACGTCAATAGTCGCCTGATCAAACGTGGAGAGAATATCGTCGATGACGCGCCGTGCAAAACCAACGCCCGCGACCAGCGTGTCGCCTTGCGCCCCTTGCCCAACGCCAACGATGTCAAAAGCGGTCTCCGGTGGTGGCAGCGGTATAAGCTCGTCAAGATGCTGTTCGACTGCGGTTCTCCATTCGATTTTCTTCGCACCAGACGCCATCGTCTCGAAGAGATACGATTTTGACTCTGGTAATGCCACATTGGCGGAGGAAATCCCGGCGATGCGAGCGGTGGTGGCGAGAGCTTCGACAACCGCAGCATGGTCGACTATCTCGCCATCGGTAAATGCGCCGAGTGGTAATCGCGATTGCGCATAATGCAAAAGGACAAAACCGTTTTCTCCCTCAATGAGACGCACCGCCTTAACGCCGCTCGTTGAGAGATCGATGCCAGAGAACGGAAGCGCGAGATAGCGCGGCGGCGCAAAAGCGGAACGGAGTCGTTCGCCGAAAACGGAAGACATACGTGCAGTATACCGTGCCGACGCACCGTCCTTATATGCTAGTGTGCACTTGTACCAGGCGGCACTTCTCGATCGGGCGCCAGAAATGCGAACGACTCTCCTGTACCGACCGCAAAGAGCATACCGTTGCTTTCTTCTCCTCGTATCATTCTCGGGATGAGATTTGTCACGAATGCAAGCTGACGACCGACGAGCGATTTAGGTTCCGCTACATACGTGGCAATACCGGAAATGATTCGGCGCGGACCGGACAATTCGTTAAAATCAACTTCGAGCCGCAATAACTTGTCGGTTTCGGGCACACGCTCGGCGCTCCGTACTGTGCCGATTTTGACTTCCAGCTTGCTGAACTCGTCTATTGAAATGCGCGGTTTATCCATGGCGAATATGTGAAAGATAACTAGTGAGGATGAGAGCGGCGGCGGCGGCATCTACATTCGTGCGGCGCTTTGTACCGCGCGATCTTAATTCTTTCACTGGCGCGCGGCGTGCCTCAGCACTGGTAAATACTTCTGACTCGAAAAAAAGAGGAACGCCTGCGCGCAGGGCGAGCAACTCACCCTGCGTGCGGGCGTCCTTTGCGATTGGATTCTCGCCGCCAGAAAGCGTGCGCGATTCTCCCATCACTATGGCACTGACATTCTCTTTGGCGATGAGCGCACAGAGCTCATCGACAAGTTTCGGTGTATTGGGAATGACGGCGTGCGGAAAACCCATCGTTCCTGCGTCATCCGAAAGCGCGAGACCTATCTTTTTGCTGCCATAATCGATGCCGAGATAGCGCATGAACGTATAGTGTATGGTATAATGTCTGAGTATGCACTATGAACCGTTTTATTCCCCATTAACGATCGGGGCAGTGTTTCTTCCACTCCTCATTATCATCGCACTTTGGACCATCGTCCTCAAGGGATATGCGCTCTGGTATGCTGCGCGCGGCGGTCAGAAGTGGTGGTTCATTGCACTCCTCGTTATCAATACACTCGGTATCCTTGAGATTATCTACCTCATCTGGTTCCGTCTCAACTCTTCTACAACGCATCATTCACGAGTCTTGGGTACGCCTGCGCACCACTCATCACCGTAGGCGTACACAGTTCGGGAAGGGTCGGATAATGGTTATTCCACCAGTCTTGAAAACTGGAGACCGCAAGGTCATGTGGGTTCGAGTCCCACCCCTTCCGCAGTTTTCCGATGCTATACTTTCTCCATGCCACGCAACGCTCTTTTGGAATGGGAAGGAAGAGAATACGATCATAACCCGAAGAATGCCGACTGGTATTGGGCGCTCGGTATTATCGCCGTCGCCGGCACAATAGCAGCAGTACTCTTTGGTAATTATTTGCTTGCACTGCTCATTATTGTTGCGGCGAGCGCTCTTGCGCTCCACGTCGCAAAACAACCACCCCTACACCGCTTCCGCCTCATCGAGCAAGGAATTATGATCGGCGACGAACTCCATCCTTTTGAGCGCATGATTTCCTTCTCCGTCCTCGAAGACATTGAGGGTGAATTGCCGCCAATGATTTCCATCAAAAACGAGAGCTGGTTATCGCCGCATCTCATCATTCCGCTCGCAGGCGTCGATGTTGATATGATCTATGCTTACTTTATCCAGCACGTTGAAGAGAGCGAGCACACACACACCTTCACCGATCTGGTGGCGGCATGGCTCGGATTCTGATATACAATTGAAGTATTCCTACCTCGCTCTCGTCGTTCAATGGATAGGACATCAGCTTGCGGAGCTGACGATGACAGTTCGATTCTGTCCGAGAGCACATAAGATACAAACACATGCATCTGCTTTGCGATAGGTTCGGTCAGCAATTTGTGACCCCAGAGAAAATTATAGTATTGTGAGCAAGATGTTCTCGTATGTAGTCATACATGAGCTCATTCGGAGAATACGTCTACACGAGGATATGTCATTGTATTTCCTCACTTTGCTCTCGTCGTTCAACGGATAGGACAGCTCCCTCCGAAGGAGCAGATAGAGGTTCAATTCCCCTCGAGAGCACACAAAAGAAAAGAATCCGCGCCGCAGAACGGCGCGGATTCTTTTCTAGATACTTATTTATGCCCTCGCTCTCTTTATAGAAATAGCGAGGCGAGACTTTTTCCGGTTGGCAGTGTTGCTTTTTATAACCCCGCGCTTCATCGCCTTGTCGATTGCTTTATACACCGCCGCGAGGAGTTTCTCGGCGCTAGCGATATCCTTTGCATCGAGCGCTTTGGTAAGCATCTTCGTCGCATCGTGCAACGTATCCTTGCGACGCACATTAAAAACATGTCTCTTTACCGAAACACGCATTGCCTTCTTTGCCGAACTGGTAATTGCCATGGATATTCCATATATACGCTATCTCCCGCGCGAAGGCAAATGGTAGTACGATACCTGCATGATACGGCATATACACGGAAAGGTGCTTTCGGTTGGCCCTGTAAGCGCCGTGATCGAGATTGCGGGCTTCGGCATCGAAGTTCGAATGAGTACACCCCAGACGCTCTCGGCAGGCAGCGAGGCATCGCTTGCGACACATTTGGCGATTAGACAGGACGGCCTGGAGCTCTACGGCTTCTCCGACGATGCCGACCGCGATTTTTTTGAACTCATTCTTACCATTTCGGGTATCGGACCGAAGACGGCGCTTTCGGTACTCCGTCGTTCCACGCGCGAGGCACTTGAAGGCGCTATCGGTAAACGCGACCTCGCATATCTCACTAAGGTTGTCGGGCTCGGTAAGAAAAGCGCAGAAAAGATGCTAGTGGAACTCGCCGACAAGGTTGGTCCACGCTCTCATGACAATGCCGATGGCGAGGTCTTTGATACTCTTGTCGCGCTCGGCTATACCGAGCGCGAAGCGCGCAAGGCGCTTCAGGCAATTCCTGAAACGATTGCCGGGAAAAACGCGCGG
>Ga0307373_10007590_pt1 | contig 16876 bp, 13 predicted proteins | sample OX2MG_FD_202534 | JGI IMG/M metagenome (GOLD analysis project Ga0307373, IMG submission 202534) | Soil microbial communities from Risofladan, Vaasa, Finland - OX-2 | ecosystem: Environmental > Terrestrial > Soil > Coastal area > Acid sulfate soil | place: Finland: Risofladan, Vaasa | collected... | reverse complement strand
GCAGGTGACCGAACCGTCTTCAGATGCAGCTAAGCGATTGAAAGCGCTGACAATCCAACCACCAAAACCGATCCTGAATCTGGATTGAGCGCCTTTCCGACCTAGATACACGCCAATTTCGGCAATTTCGCCGAAAGCCTTACGCCATGCGGCTTTCCGAGGCGTGTGTTACTGGGCGGTGTCAAAGTCGGGCCAGACTAACCGCCTCAAAGCACGCCTACGGCGTCGCGCGCTTTCCTTCCCCGCCCTGAAGGACGGGGTTTGACGCGCATTCCGGTCACCGAGGCTTATCCGGCGCGCCCGTTTCTGCGGGGCGCACAGCGAGATCGACGCGGTGGGGCGGTCAGCACCGACCGCATTGTGGCCAACGGAGACGCGGCGAACAAGATCCGCACCCACATGGGGCGCGGTGCGGGCGCAGCGCCATCACGTGCCTTTCTACGTCGCGTGCCCGGTGTCGGCCATCGACCCGCAGGCACCCGACGGCGCCTCGATCTCGATCGAGGAGCGCGCCGTCCGAGGTCACTGGGTTTCGCGACGAGCAGTGGGCTACACGGGGCGTGTCGGTGCGCAACCCGCAGCGCGGCGGGTGCGGCGCGCTGCTCACGCCGCGCGGGTTCGCCCCCCCCCCGCGCGTCGGTCGGTCGTCGAGCAGACGTGGTTCCTGACCGTCACCGGCGCCGCCTCGGCGCGGCAGCGCGAGGGCGAGCGCTATGAGTTCTCCTGGCGCTAACCGTCAACCGCTTCGCTCGGCGCCGGCACTGTTTGCCGCCGGAGAGTACTCCGGGATCCAAGTACGCAGCCGGGCGCGCACCTCCTCCGGTTCCGGATCGCCGGGATCGCCGATCCAGGCGAGCACCTCCTGCGCGAGCCGTCCGTTGTCCGGCACGCGCGCCTTGGCGACGCGCAGCTTCGGATGCGGCGTCGGCAGCGTGTGCTCTGCGTCCGCGAGCAGCTCCTCGTAGAGCTTCTCGCCCGGGCGCAGCCCCGTGTACACGATCCTGATGTCGCTCTCCGCGAGGCCCGAGAGCCGGATCAGCTGCTTCGCCAAGTCGACGATCTTCACCGGCTCGCCCATGTCAAGCACGAAGATCTCGCCGCCCTTGCCCATCAGCGCCGCCTGGAGTACCAGCTGCGCCGCCTCCGGGATCGACATGAAGTAACGCGTGATCTCAGGGTGCGTGACCGTCACCGGCCCGCCGCGCGCGATCTGTTCGCGAAAGCGCGGAATCACGCTGCCGGTCGAGCCGAGCACGTTGCCGAAACGCACGATTACGTACTGCGTCCGGCTCGCCGCCTGTTGCGCCTGGATCAGCATCTCGGCGAGCCGCTTCGACGCCCCCATCACGTTGGTCGGATTGACCGCCTTGTCGGTCGACACCAGCACGAACTTCTCCACTCCGGCGGTCTCGGCGTGGCGCGCCATCGCCACGGTCGAGAGCACGTTGTTCGCCACTGCCTGGAAGGCATTCTCCTCCTCCATCAGCGGCACGTGCTTGTACGCCGCAGCATGAAATACGACCTGCGGCACATAGCGCGCGAAGACCTCCTTGACCCGCGCATCGGATTTGGCGTCGCCGATGACCGCGGCGACCAGCAGCTCTGGAAAGCGATCGTGAAACTCCTGCTCGATCGAGTACAGTGCGAACTCGGACATGTCGAACAGCGCGAGCGTCGCCGGCGCGAAGCGCGCGATCTGGCGGCACAGCTCCGAGCCGATCGAGCCCCCGGCTCCGGTGACCAGCACGCGCTTGTTGGCGAGCAGGGCGTGCAGGCCCGCGTCGTCGAGCTGCACGGGGTCGCGGCCGAGGAGGTCGTCGAGCTCGATGCTTCGCACGCTCGACACGGCGATCTTGCCGCTGACGATATCGTCGATCGAAGGAACCGTCAGGGCGACAACGCCCGCCGCCGCGCAGATGTCGACCGCGCGGCGCCGCACCGCGTGAGAAGCCGATGGCATGGCCACGATGGCGCTCTCCGCTCGGAAGCGCGCGGCGTGCTGCGGCAACGAATCGAACGGCCCCAGGACGCGGATGCCGTGGATGTTGCGCCCCTGCTTCGCCGCATCGTCGTCGATCAGTCCGACGATGCGCCACTCCGGGCTGGCGCTCAACTCGTTGATCAGCCTTTCGGCCGCCGCCCCCGCGCCCATCACCAGCACTGGCTTGCGCGGCACACCGAGCAGTCCCTGCAGGCGCCGTTCCTGCACGTAGCGGTAGGCGAGCCGGCTTCCGCTCATCATGATGACGAGCAGCAGCGGATCCAGAACCAGCACCGATCGCGGCACGTGCACGCTTAGCCGGGCGATAAGCAGCAGCGTCGCCACCGCCGCCGCCGCGGTCGCGGCAGATTGTGCGATTTGCTTGAGGTCGGTGAGGCTGGCAAAGCGCCACATGCCACGGTATAGGCCGAATGCCCAGAATACCGACGCTTGCGCCGGAACTACCCACGCTAGCGCCTGGATCATTCCGGCTGCAAAGACATCAGGCACCTCGAAATTGAAGCGGAGCAGGTAGGCCAAATACCATGCGATAACCGACGCAGCCGTGTCGTGAGCAAACGCAAGCCATGGCGCAAGTCGCTGGCGTGCGCCTCTAAGCATCGACTCCCCCCCGCGCGCGCCAAACGAGCTCTACCGCGGCTATGAGCGCCACGTAAACCGCTGCCGCAGCAACGCACGTCGCTACACGCCCGGAGCGCTCGAGACCGAGCGCGAAAAGGGCGGCGGTCGCGCATGCAAGCATCAGCCCGTATTCTGCGAGCGCAGTCCCCCGGTGGCCCCAGCCCAGGCGCACGAGACGCTGGTAATAGTGATCGCGGTGCGCCTGCCAGACGAGCTCGCCCCGGGCCACGCGCTTGAGCAGCGTCACGGTGGCGTCGACCGCGAAGGGCGAGAATACGAGCAACGGAAACCACAACGGCCACAGATCGAGCAGCCAGCCCATTACGCCGCCCGCCCCAGCCAGAAACCCCAGAGGTACCGATCCAGAGTCGCCGAGAAAGGTGCGCGCCGGCGGAAAGTTGAATAGCAGGAAGCCAGCCCCGCCCGCCGAGATCGAGGCAAACAACGCCGCGAGCGCTGGTTCGCGCCCGATCCAGGCCGCCGCGGCATAGGCGCCAAAACCGATGAGCGCCATGCCGCCCGCAAGACCGTCAGAGCCGTCCATAAAGTTGTACAGGTTCGTCATCCATACGATGCCCAAGAATAGAAGCGTGCTCCACCACCACGGTTGCCCTTGGTAGGTCCAGGCGAGGAAGGCACACGATGCGAGCGCGTGGCACGCGAGCCGCGCGAGAACTGGCAAGCCGTCGAGGTCGTCGGCGAATGACACTGCCGCGAGCACAAGCGCGAGCATCATCAGGGTGCCGAGCTGCCCGGCAACGAGCGCCCCCGCCGCGAGCCCGATCATGACCCCCAAACCGCCGAGCCGCGGCACCGGCCGGCCGTGAAGCGAGCGCGCATTGGGCATGTCGAGTGGCAGGCGCGCGGCGCCCGGGCGCAGCAGGGCCCACAGCACGAGCACGGTGACAGCGAAGGCGGTGATGGGTGCAAGGCGCGGATCGGTCATTGCACTCGCGCCAGCGTGCGGCGAAACCAGACTGCGGTCGCCGAAAGTCCTTCCTCGAGCGTATACGGCGGCCGCCATCCAAGCTCGGCACGGATGTGGTGGTCGTCCAGCTCGAGCGAGCCAGTGAACCGATCGAGGTCGGCGCGGCGGCCGCAAAGCGCAGCGCCGAATGTTAACAGCGGCAGTGGCAGCCACAAAAAGCGCGCGCGTCGCACGAGGCCGGTGGCGAGGCTCCGGACCAGGTCCGCGCTCGAGAGCGCCGCGCCGTCGGTGAGCAGGAACGTCGCGCCGGCGGCATTGGGATGCACGGTCGCAACCGCAACGGCGTCCGCTAGATTGCGCACGTAGAGCAAGCTGCGCCTGTTCTCGATACTTGACACCGGAATCGGCCAGCCGCGCTCGATTGCCCGCAGCAGCCGCAGAAAGTTCCCCCTCACGCCCGGGCCGTAGACTAAAGGCGGGCGCAGGACCACGTGTTCCATGCCGTCGACGGAGGCGAGTGCGCGCTCAGCCTCGAGCTTGGCGCGCCCGTAGGCATCCTCGGGTACGAGCGGGCTCGATTCGTCCAGCGGACGTTGGTGCGAGCGCTCGCCGTGCACCTTGACCGAGCTCAGGTAGACGAAGCGGCGAACCCCCGCGCGCTCCGCCGCCTGCGCCAAGCCCGCGGTACCCTGTACGTTTACGCGGCGCAGCTCCGCCTCATCGGCATCGCGATGCGCGATGTTTGCGAGGTGCACCACTGCGTCCGCGCCCTCGAAAAGCGGCGTAAAGTCGCGCCGCGCCGCGAGGTCGCCCCAGTCCTCGCGCACCGCTTGGCGGACCTCATGGCCAGCGTCCGCAAGCGCGTGGCACACGTGCCCTCCCACGAAGCCGCGCGCGCCGGTGACAACGATCCTCAGGCGCGCGCTCGTCATTTCTCGGCCAGCGCCACGAGGTCCTCCCCCGCGTCGGGATTGGCCGCGCTTCGCTCGAGCTCGCGTAGCTGCACCATGCGTGCCGCAAAGCGCGCGAGCGCTGGGTGCCGCGCGGTCATGTCGTAATGACCGCGCTTCCGGATGGCGCGGCTGCCGAGGTAGGCACCGTTGGCGTCACGCACCGAGGTGAAGAGCCGCAGGCGCGTGAAGCCTGCGCGGCGCAGCGCGGCGTCGAGCGCGAGGCGGTTGAAAAGCTGCAGATGCCTCGGGGGATCGAGCGGGAACCAATTTTGGCAAAAGCGACGGTGCAGCATGCTGGCCGAGTTGGGCGTCGCGAGCGCCAGTCGCCCGCTGGGCCGCAGGATGCGATGCGCCTCCGCCAGCCATGCGACCGGGTCATGTACGTGTTCGATGCTGTGACTCATTGTCACCGCATCGAAGCTCGCGTCGGCGAAGCGCTGAGAGGCGAGCGTACCGAGATACACGACGAGTCCGCGCGCGCGCGCGCGCGCCACCGCCTTAGAGTCGAAGTCTAGCCCCTCGGCCCTCCACCCGAGCCGTTGCATATGTGCTACAAGCCAGCCTGCACCGGCGCCGACGTCGAGCAGCCGCCCGCGAGTACTGCGTGAGAGCCACATCACCGAGAAGTCGAGCTCGGCGGGACGTCCCGGGTAGAGCCACGGCAGCAGCCCTGCAAGGCGCTCAGCAACCGACACACCCTCGCCATAGCCGTAATGATTGGCGAGGTAGCCGCGCTTGGCCGCGGCGAACAACCGCGCCAGACCGCCAGGGCGAGCAAGCGCTTCGGCATGGGTGTAATAGGTCTCATAGGCCTTGTAGATCTCGGACACCTCCGGCATCGGGTCAAGCCACATAAGCCCGCAGAACCGGTCCGCGCACAGCCGCACCGACCACTCGCCCGGCGCCGAGAACAGGCGGTCGCGCAGCTGTGCATAGAGCAACCGCCCTTCTTCGCCGCACAACATGCAGCGTGGCGCTGGCCGGGTGGCTATCTCGCCGCTCATTGCGGCCACCCCGCGCCGAGGCGCGCCGGCAGCTCGCGCGCCAGGGCGCGCTCGCCAGCGTCGAGCAGCACGCGCCAAGCGAGCGGCACGAATGCCGCGAGTGCAAGCGCGAAATACAAGAGCTTGGTGGCCGGTGCCACGGGCAACAGGGAACCCGCCAGTAGAGTGAGCGCGACAGCGAGCGTGGCGGCCTGCGGACCGGCCAGGCGCGGAGCGCTCCGCCCCAGGTGCCGGTGCGCAAGAGCAAACAGCACCGCCGCGTCAGCAGCGCAGCGCAGCGTCCATGCGAGCGCCGCACCCTCGATTCCGCGCGTCGGCACGAACAACGCAAGCAGCGCGACGTAGCACGGCAGCTCTACGAGATGCGCCTTGGCCGGTAGGTCGGCACGGCCGCGTGCCTGCAGCAACGTGAACGGCAGGTAGGCGAGGCTATTGGCCATGACGCCGAGGCAAAGCAGCTGGGCGACGCGCGCACCGCGCTGCGCATACACCGTGCCGAGCCAGGCTCGCATCCATTCCGGCGCGAACAACACCGCGCCCAGCAGAATCGGGAACAGCACCACGGCAATTGCTTTCACGCCCATGCGCGACAGGGCTGCGGCGCGATCCGGCGCGGCCGCGGCGAAGGCGGGGAATAACACGCTGGTGAGCGCCGCGGGCAAAAGCGAGAGCCGCGTCACCACCTCGTAAGGTGCCGTGTAGTAGGCCACCGCAGAAACCGCGAGCAGCGCGCCGATCACGAAGCGGTCGAGGTACATCATCAGTGGCCCAACAAGGTTCGAGACGGTTATCCACGCGCCCGCGCCGAGCACCTCGCGCGCGGCGCGCAGCGCCGGCACCCCGACGCGCACAAGGTCGGGGTAGAGTTTCGCGGCCACGCCCCAGTGCGCGGCAAGCGCCGCGACGCGCAGGGCCGCTAGCGCAAGCGCAAGCGCGACCAGACTCGGCGTCGCCGCGGCGGCAGCCAGCGGCGCAACAAAGGTCAACACGCCAAGCGGAACGCGGATGGCGTTCACCCACCCAAAGCGCTGGCCTGCCTCGAGAACGCCGCGCAGTGCCGAAGTGAGCGTCACAAACGGCAGGCAGCAGGCCAGCACGCGTAACGCCGCCTCCGCCTCTGGCTGAAGGGCGAACGGGAGCTTGAGGAGGCGCGTGCACACCAGTTCGGCGGCGGCGAACAGCAGCGCACCCGCACCCACGCCGAGCGCTAGGCTGAGGGTAAGCGCGGTATGCGCCAGCTCAGGCAGGTCCGCGGCGCGCGCGCCGCCCTCTCGCGCCGCAATCAGGCGCGAGAGGGAGCGCCCGAGGCCGAGGTCGAACAGGCTGAAGTAGCCCACCAACACCCACGCAATGGCGAGAAAGCCGAAACGGTCGGCGCCCAGCCGCACCACCAGCGCCGGAACCGCGAACACGGCCGCGGCCAGCGGTGCCGCTAGGCCCGCCAGGTTGAGCAGCGCATTCCGAGCGAGGCTCACACCCACTTCCAGCCGTGTCGGTTGAAGAATGTCAGCGCCGACCGCGCGAACAGCGCGACGTGGCACAGGCCCTTACGCGCGGCGTGGCCGCCGCGGTGCACAATACGCACCGTCGGCACGTAGGCCAATCCACCGACGGCAGCGGCGCGCAGGCTAAGATCGAAGTCCTCGAAATACACAAAGAACGCGTCGGAGAACCCGCCTATGGCGGCGATCGGCCCGCGGCGGCAGAACATGAAGCTGCCGCTGAGGATGGGTACGCCGCGTTTCGCCTCACTTCGCGGCAAGTCCCGCATCTCGTAGTGGTCCAGGCGCGCACGCAGCAGTCTGCGCACGGCGCGTGGCGCGAAGCCGCGCAGCGTGAGGTCGAGCACGCTGGGATAGCGCTTGCACAGGTAGAGCGGCTCGCCCCGCTCGTCGCTCGCCTCGGGCGCGAGGATCACGATTTCCGCGTTCCGCTTCATGTAGCTGAGTGCTGCGACGATCGCTTCGGGCGCGAGTGTTACGTCTGGATTGAGCACCAGATGGTAGTCCGCGTCCGAAACGAGCAATGCGAGGTTGTGGCCGCGCCCGTAGCCGACATTGCCGTGACCCGAGAGCACCTCTGCCTCGAACGGGGCGGGTAGCGCCGCGTGCACGAGTTGCCGCAGCGGCTCGGCGAAGCGCGTGCCAGGGCCGTTGTCGATCACCGTCACCCGCGATTGGCCGAGGCACTCCTCTGCGTACGCCCTGTCCAGGGCCCGCGCCAACGAGCCGAGCGTCTCCACGAGCACCACGAACTCGGGCGCGTAGGTGACGACCGACACGGTAAGGGACGCGCTCACACCCGGCTCCTCTCAGGGTCGCTCCGTGCCCCGATAGCCGCGCGGGTGCCTATGCGTCGTCCTTGCGGTAGTAGTGCCACGTGCGCGCCAAACCGCGCTTGGCGACGTGGCGCACCGCCATCCGCAGCATCGAATCGGCGCGCAGCACGAAGTCGCGCAATGGCTCGCCGGCCCCACCGCGGAAGGAGATGGGATGAAAGTACTCCGCGCCCTCGGGCGAGCGCTCCGAGAAATAGTAGTTCGACACGCAGCAGCGCAGCTCGTCGACGGCCACAGTGCTTACAGAGTGCCAGGAAGAGCGGGTGTTCATCATCACCACTAGGCGGTTGAAGAGGCTGTATAGCGGGAGCGGGGTTCCGCGTGCGCCGTCGGGCCATAATTCGAGCTTACCGCCGTTTTCGGCCTTCCAGACCGGAGAGACGTAGTACAGCAGATTGAGTGCGCGATACCGTCTGCGCTCCCGGTCATGCGAGTTGTCAAAGTTTGGGCTCAGACAATACCCGCGCCCCATAACGCTGATGCCGCCCGCGTACAGCTCGGCGTCCGGCTCCAACGCGTCGGACCCGGTGATCGCTGCCACAGCGCGCACGACGCGCGGGTCTTGGAAGGCGAAAAGCGCCTCCTCGAGCAGCGGGTCGAATCGATTCATCTGCGCCGTAACGAATTTGCGCTCGCGCAGGCCGTGGCGCAACGCCATGCGCGCGGGCTCGTGGAACGCGCGGCGGATCGCGAGCGCGAGCTCCTCGGGCAAAAGGCCCTCAAGCAGAAAGGGCTGCCCCCGCTGGCAGCGAACCGCTCCCGTAGAGCGGCTTGCTCCTCGCTGAGACGCGCGGTGACGAGCGCCGCTATCCCCTCCCTGTCCATGTTCCCCCTCACCGCATCTTAGAAAAGGCGTATTTTCGCACCACCCGTGCTGCGCTCAGAGCGGTTTCGAGCGAATGGCAGCGCGATTCGGCCAGCCGCGCGCCATGACCGCACGCAGGGCGCCCGCACGAGCCCGGCGCCCGGCCTGTATCGCGCGACGCTTGCGCAGCATGTGCGGCAAGCCGCGCAAGGCGTCGAGCTTGGCGCGCAGGGCGACCCGTCCCTGACCCCGCAGGGCGAGCACCGCCACGCCGGCCGCATTCATCGCAATATGGCACGGCAGGTACGCAAGCGCGAGCAGGCCGGGCATGTCCTTGGCGTAGGTCCATACCAGATTGCGCTGCCCGTGGTACACGGAAAAGTCGCTGCGACGGCTCGTCGTGCCCGAGCCGACATGGAACACAACCGCATCGGGCACATACATTGCGCGCTCCCCCGCGAGCCGCATGCGAAAGCCCAGGTCCACATCCTCGGCGTAGCAGAAGAAGTCCTCGTCAAAGCCTTCGGCGGCATCGAACGCTTCGCGCCGGTACATCGCTGCCGCAGCGCAGGGCGCGAAGATTTCGCGCGGCAAGTCATCCGTGGGCCCCGCGGGGCGCATGTGCGCCTCGCGCCAGTGCAGGCCGCTCACGTGAAATACGTCGCCGGTGCCGTCTAGCAACGTGCGATTGGCGTCGACCACGAGGCGGGCCTGGAACATCGCGAACTCGGGGTGCGCACGCGCGGCGCCGAGCAGCACTTCGAGGCAACGCTGCTCGGGAAATGCATCGGGGTTAAGCGTGACCAACCACTGCGCATCGACGGCATGCCGCGCCCCCAGGTTATTGCCGGCCGCGAATCCGAGATTGTGTCCAGGCCTAAGCACCTCCACGCCCGGGTGAATCGCCTCCAGCCCCTCAGCCGAGCCGTCAGTGCTGGCGTTGTCGACTACGATCGTGCGGAAGCCGCGCTCTGTTTGGCGCTCCAGCGCCTCAAGGCAGCGCGCGAGAAGGGCTCCACCGTTGTAGTTGACGACGATGATTGCGACGCGCGCTCGGCCAGGATCGTGCTCCACGGGTGGCGGGGATTACTCGGCGGCGTGTGCCTTACGTCGTGCACGGACGTAGTACACGAGCACCGGGAAGCCGACGATCCAGATCGCCAGCGTCAACAGAAGCACGATCTGATCGGACAGCGGCGTCGCCTCCCCGCGGTCGCACCCGGGCGCTGCCTGCGAGGGCACGATAGAGTGGTTGTACGCGTCGAATGCGATGGCCTCCAGCAGACCGTCGAAACCCCGTCCGCGCGCCCGCTCCGCCTTCGCAAGCTGGTCTAGGTAATCCAGTACCTTGTGCTGGGCAGGCAAATTCGCGAGGGTGCGGATCTTGAAGTCGATGCGATCGATTAGTTCGCGTGGAAACAGCTTTGCGAGCGGCGGATAGACTCGCACGACGATGGTGCCGCGGGAAAGCTCCGAGGTATCGACCTCCACGGGAATGGTGAACTTCGATTCGCTCACGCCGAGCGAGAGATTTAGCCCCGCGTCGTAGTCGAAAACCGGTCCCTTGCGGCCGGTATAGGTCAGGATTCCCGCCTTGATTTGGAAGCTCTCGCGACTGTTCAGCGTCATCCTGCTCGACAGGCTGGGACTGAAGCCGTTGTTCTCGAGGGCGAGCGCGAGATAGGAGGGCGCGGCGAGCAAGTCGAGATAGCGCGCCGTTTCTGGCACGACCGGGACACGAAACGTGATCGCGGTGTCGGATGGCGCCGCGACCGCCGGCGCACAGATAAGCGCCAGAACCAGCGCGAGCAGACGGACGATGCGTCGCATTTCAGTCCCGCGGGGCGCGCGAAGCGCGCCGGGCGCGAATCAGATCAGCGACCGCCGCCGGGGACACCAGAAGCGCGCCGGTGTAGGTTGAGAACATGATGCGCGGGTCGAACGGACCAAGAAAGACCGAGACGTCGGCAAGCGCCGCGAGGCGCAGCGCGGCAAAGGCGAAGAAGAGCGCCCCGAACCAGAACAGCGGCGCCTCGGCCACATGGGGATACAGCGTCCAACGCAGCACCACGGCGACCAGCCCGAGCGCGATCAACGCCGCCGCGAGCGGCCGATAAAGCCTTGCTAGCGGAACGCGCCAACCCGCGAGCGGATTGCGGTAACCGGGCTGTGCCGGGGCATCGACGGCGCTTGTCTGCGCAAGGGTGTCGAAATGATCCGTCATGGTGACGGCCTGGAAGATGCGTCCAAGGCTCACCGAAACATTATAAAGGACGGGCGGCGCGCTCATCGTGTTCGGATTCGGGGCAAGCGTCATTTCGAGGACGGCGCCGAAGGCATGTACTAGTGCCCTAGTCCAGCGCAGCTCGAACGGCGGGATGAATCCGCTGCCGCGGTCGGTGCACTTCAGCGCGCCGCGCGCGCAGGCTGCCTCGATGGCCTTGCGGACGCGACGAAAATAGCGCTGCCCGGCGACAAGAGTCGGTGTCAGTCCGGCAGCAGCTGCGCCGTCTTTGATCCAGAACGGCATCCAGCCGTTCGACCACTCACTGCACACGCCCTGCAGCTGGCACGAAGGCGTATTCGGCCCGACAGGCGGCAGGTGGCCGACGACCGGCGCGAATTCCGGAATCAGACTGCCAAGCTGCGTCAGGGTTTCCATCGGTGCCATCACGAGCCGGTTGTCCGTCCCGGAATCGACGCTGCGGATCGCGGCCAATAGCCGTGGGAACTCCCCCTCGCTCATGTCGTCGAGGATGGGCAGGCCGTAATGGGCTTCGACGAAGTCCCGCGCCAGATGCGCCGCGATCCATGCACTCGCCGCGGGGATCAAGACCCCGACGAGCACCAACCCGCGTGCAGCCGCCAGCCCCGTGGCGCGCGCCGTCGATGCGGCGCGAAGCATCGCGACGGCGAAAAGTGCCAGCAAGCCCCACAGCATCACGTCGTCCTCTCGCACCAACAGTGCAAACGCGAACGTGGCTGCGAGCACCGCCACGTGGAGCCGCGCCCGCCCGCGGCCGTCGGCCGCGAGCAACACAAAGAGCATGGCGGCTAGCAGCAGCACGAACAGGTCGGTGCCCAGAGGTTCGCGCAGCACGCGATGCCACTCCACGCCCATCGTTACCGGATTCAGCATGTACAACGCGAACAGAATGAGACGCAGCGTGCGTCCAACCCCGGCGCGCCCCAGGGCTGCGAGCATGTACAGCCCGGCACCTGCGTACAGCAGGGCGATGCCGGTTAGGTAGGGAACCCCGAGCGTGCGGCTCCACGCGAGCCAGAAGGAGATTCCGGGGAGCTTCGACAGGGTATGCGAGTCATAGGGGCCGAATGCGGCCCCGTGGAGCAGGTAATACGCGCGTATTGCGTACAGGCTGTCGTCGTGGGGCGCGAACGTGATCTCAACAGGCAAGTCAGAGCCGAGCACGGCAGCGAGCGCGATGAGCGTAACGAGCGTCACGACATAAATCTCCGGACGGAGCCGCTCGTCCCCTGTTGGGCGCCGATTGCAGAATTCGCTCGCCGTTGGCACGCTCACGGTAGACTTGCGTCCGCGTTCCAGTCGAGGACAACCGGATGCCGCGGGTTGTCGAGATCGAGTCTCACGATTGCCCAGGAGTCGAAGCCGATGCTGCTCGCACCACGGCGATCCAAGGCCACGACCGTGAAGCCCGGCAGCAGCGGATCGTGTTTTGCGGCGAATTGCACGAGGGGACGTGCGCTGCAGCCCGGATAAGCAGGCCCCTCGCCTCGCTCGTGCTGAATACGGGCCAGCACCGTTGCCAGGCTCTGCGGCACCATGCAGAGAAAATATTGCGGTCGGCGATACGCCGAGTTGCTGCTGCGGTCGGCGAGCCACAAGTATCGCGCACTCCCCTGAATGCGCGTCACACCGCCATGCACTGTGAGCCGTGCCTGCTCAATGGCCGGATCCATATAGGCCCATTGGCCGGTGTATGCCGCGACGGGAGCAGCGTAGTTGTCTACCACGAACGAGGCCCCGCGAAACGGAGGGGACGCAAGCACCTTAAGGAATGCATAGTGCGTCGGCGGCAACCAGCGCAGGTAGGAGGATTGCAGAACTAACCAATAGGCGGCAAGAGACATTGCGAGCGCAGTAGCGAACGCGGCCAGCGAGCCGCGCGCGTAGACCAGCATGCTAGAGCCCCAGTCGGCCCCGAATTCCGCGAGACGAGTGTCCCCGAGCAGTCTGACGGCCGCGCGCGCCACGACATAAGCCGCAACGGCTACCATCACATCGGTAAGAAACACGGTGAACGGCGCCTGGCGCACGAGGTAGCCGCTGTACAGGTAGCCCGGGCTCAACACGAAGACGACGGCGTATGCAGCGGCGCCGCAGGCGAGATACAGGGCCACGTAGGCCAGCCGCTCACGCGCGCCGTTGCCCAGTACGCGCCGCGCTCCAGCAACCGCCAGATACAGCGCGACCGCCGCCGAGGCCGCGATCATCAGAGTCTGCAAGGCTGGCGGCCCGATACGGCTTTGAAGCGCCTGCCACATCGGGCGGTATGACGGATCGAACAGAGTGACGTGCCACCCAACCAGCAGACCCAGGGCGCCAAGGAGCCCGCCCGTCGAGGCAAGCGTCCGAACCGTGCCCGCCGTAAGAGGACCCCCACTCGCCTCACGGGCCAGCAATGCTCCCACCACGCCCACCACTGCGGCACCAATTAACGCAGGAGGCAGCGTGCCCACTGCTCCGTCCAACCATCCATACCGGCAGAAGACAACGGTGCCTACGAATAGAAGCGCGTAGGCAAGCGCTGTAGCAAACCGCCCGGCAGGACGCTCAGAGCCCGCCACTCGCGGGCAGAGCGCAAGCAGCCAACCAAGGACTACGGTCCAAACCGAAATCGCGAGCAGCGGTGTTTGGATTCGCCAGTCAAACGCCGTGAAGGAGCGCACGAACGCGCCCAAGCTGGCGAACTGCGCCCGATCCTGTATGTTGTACCAGAAGATTGCGTGCCTATCGGCATAGAACTGTCCTGCCTTGTGCAACAAGCCTGCAACGCTCGAGAAATCGTTGCGCGCGAGGAAGGTGAAATAGATGTCCCTGCGAAAGCCCTCGAGGCCGAGGTAGCCGATCGCTTGTATGCACATCGTCGCCAGCCCGGCGGCCGCTCCGAGCGCTTGCGCCATCAACGCCCAGGCCAGGCGCCTAGGTGTGCGCCAGCAGCGGGCAATCGCGTACAGTCCACAGAAGATCGCGACGAACGCCGCGAACACCAGTTCGAAGTAGAACAGGCATGCAAACGCAAACGCCATGCCCCATCGCCATCGCCCGCCGCTGTCATCCACTGCCCGATCCATGCACAGCAGACAGGAAAAGAAGATGAATGCATACCAGACACGATAAGTGACCACCTCCCACTGCGCGAATAGCACGTAGTCGGTCATGAACACAGCGGACACCGTAAACGCGAACCACCGCGTTGCAATGCGGGCGAAGAACGCGTAGGCGAGCAGCAATCCGGCGAGCCCGATCGTGAACGTAGTAATCACGATTTGGCTCTCGGCGCTGCGCGCACCCATCACGTAAATCAGAAACGCGAACAGGCGCGGGAAATTTCCCTGATGCGTATGAACGTACGGGTGTGCGGCCGCGTGAGGGCTGAAAGCCTCGTCTGCAAGGCCCCAGCTGTGCGCAAGGCCGAAGTGGAAGAGGTTCGCGGCATGCCACAGGGAAGAGAAGGTCTCGTTGTTGTCCATCACGTACGGCAGGCCGTGCGTCGCCACAAGAAGCGCGCCGTACAGGGCGCCGAAGAGCGCGGTCAACGCGACGGCGGGAACGTGCTCACGCCGCAACATGTTCAGCGCACTCATTGGCGGGTTCCAGACGCCAAGAGTGGCACTGTATCAGCCTTCGCGACCCTGAGGACGCGCGTGCTTGCGCCCCGCGCCGTGGCGTCAGTCAGGAGGAGTTCGTGTGCCTGGTGCACGATTACCGCTCCACTGCGCATGTTCGCGTCGCATCCTTCCAAGGCCATCGAACTGCGCCCGGGATCACGCGACCGCCTAGTACGGCCCCTTGAAATTGTCTTCTCGGTCGATGTCCCCGAGCGAACTTGAGAACTTTCCGAGCATCGACAGCGCAGCCTTGGCGATCGTGGTCGCGCTGGGGTAGAACGCCTTCTCCAGAGGCTGCGAGACCGGCGCCGGGGAGTTGGCCATCGCGATGCGGCGCACAGGCGCCTTGAGCGCGTCGAAGGCCTTCTCGGCGGCGAGCGCGGCCACCTCACTGGAGAATCCGCACAGCTCCCAGCTCGTGTCGGCCACGATCAACCGCCCGGTCTTCCTCACCGACGAAAGAATGGTGCCCTCGTCGAGCGGGCGGATGCTCCGCGCATCGACAACCTCAGCTTCGACGCCCTCCTTGGCGAGCTGTTCCGCGGCATGCAACGCCTCGTAGGCCATGAAGGAGGTAGCGACGATGCTGATGTCGCGCCCGGGCCGCACGACGGCAGCCTTGCCGATCGGCGTGGGTTCGTCCGTCTCTGGCACCTCGCCGGTGGTATCGTACAAGGTCCGGTGCTCGAGCATAATCACCGGCGAGTGATGCGTCAGCGCCGCGAGCATTAGACCCTTCGCGTCGCGCGGGAAAGCGGGCATCACGACCGCGAGACCCGGGAAGTGGCCGAGCACTGATTGCAGGCTTTGCGAGTGGCTTGCGCCCTGGCCCCAGCCCTTGCCGATGACCGCGCGCACCACGATCGGCACGGAGCCCGCGTTGCCGCCGTACATGTACTTCCACTTGGCGGCGAGATTGATCATCATGTCGAAGGCAAGAAACATGAAGTCGTTGCGCGGGTGCACGATAATCGGGCGCTTTCCCATCGCGGCGGCACCGATGGCAATCCCGGTGAGCGCGTTCTCCATCGCCGGCGAGTCGAACACGCGCTTGGGGCCGAAGCGCCTCGTAGCCTCCACCGTCGAGCCGAAGATGCCCGAGGGATAGTCGACCGCGATGCCGGTCATGTAGATGTTCGGGTCGCGCTCCATGGCGCGCACAATGCCCTCGGACAGGGCTTCGGAGTACTTCAGCGTCCTCATGCTCGGTCTCGACGAATCAGTAGACATTATCGAACAGGCTGGCAGGGTCCGGCCAGGGCGAGGCCTTGGCCCTCCTCACTACTTCGTCGAACTCGGCGCGTGTCTCGGCCTTCCAGCTCTCGATCTGGTCCGCGGAAGAGATTCCCGCGGCGAGCAGCCGGCGCTCGGCGCGCGCCACAGGGCAGCGCTTTTTCCACTGCTCGACCTCGTCCTTGCTGCGGTAGGTGCGACCTAGCTCGTGGTCGTACATCGGCCCGACATGCTCGCGCCACCGATAGGTCTCGCACTCTAGGAAGAACGGCCCTTTGCCGCCGCGCACGTGCTCGAGCGCGCGCCTTGCGGCCCCGTACACCGCCGCGACGTCGTTGCCGTCGATCTTCTCCGCGGCAATCTTGAACGCGCGCGCTCGCTCGCACAGCTCGGTACCGGGAGGCTGCCGCGTCGCAGCGGAGCTCTCGGTCGAGTAGAAGTTGTTTTCGCACACGTAGAGCACCGGAAGACGATTGACCGAGGCATAGTTCATCGCCTCGTACACGATGCCTTCCTCGCACACCGCCTCCCCGAAGAACGCCGCGGCAACACGCGGTGCGTCGTCCATGCGGAATGCCAGCGCGCTGCCGGTGGCGAGGGCGATGCTCTGGCCCAGGATCGGGCTGCTGCCGACGAAGCCGACCGAGCGGTCGGTGAGATGCACCGAGCCGCCGCGACCGCGCGAGCAGCCATCCACGCGGCCGTAGAGCTCGGCCACGAGCCCCAACAGGCTGCCGCCCTTGGCGAGGTAGTGCGTGTGGCAACGGTGGTGCGAGTACACGACGTCGTCCTTGCGCAGCGCCTCGCAGATGCCGACGGCGACCGCCTCCTGCCCAATGCCGAAGTGGGTGGGGGTGCGCATCTCCTTTTCCTTGTATAGCTCGGCGAGCGACTCCTCCGCGTGGCGCACGCGGTACATACTGCGGAAGAGCCGCGCCTCCGTCTCCGAGGGCAGGTCGGAGTGGCGCGAGGGGTCGGGATCCTTAAAGGTCGGTATGGCGCTCATGGCGTTATAGGCGAATGGGAACCGTTGTCAGCGCGCCGGCAGCCGCGCACGCAAAAAGGAGGGTATTCTATCCATTCCGCACACATATCGGCTTGGGCGACTGCGGCGTGCCAGG
>Ga0307373_10007588_pt1 | contig 16877 bp, 19 predicted proteins | sample OX2MG_FD_202534 | JGI IMG/M metagenome (GOLD analysis project Ga0307373, IMG submission 202534) | Soil microbial communities from Risofladan, Vaasa, Finland - OX-2 | ecosystem: Environmental > Terrestrial > Soil > Coastal area > Acid sulfate soil | place: Finland: Risofladan, Vaasa | collected... | reverse complement strand
CGTTCGGCCTCCTTGCCGCGGGTTGCCTGGGAAGTTGAATTCACCACAGGTTTACCCGTTTTTGGCACGGAGGCCGATTTCAATTCGACCGAAATTGCCTGGCGAAAACCGCGAAACTTGAACTAAGAAGTGCGTATAATAAGGTGTGCTCAACGCCCGTGGGCATCGAAGAGGCGGGCATGGCGGCCAACCTCGGCGCCTTGATCGGGCCGATGCTTGTGCTCAACGCCCGTGGGCATCGAAGAGGCGGGCATTCCAGTATATTCACATCGACGGTAAAAATCGCTATGTGCTCAACGCCCGTGGGCATCGAAGAGGCGGGCATGATATGGAAGTCGCCCTGGACGTGCAAATCGCCGCCGGGTGCTCAACGCCCGTGGGCATCGAAGAGGCGGGCATACCGCGGCCCTTTGCTGATTTGCTCCGCGAAAAAACCTGTGCTCAACGCCCGTGGGCATCGAAGAGGCGGGCATAACGGATTTCAATGACGTTTTGACGATCCTGTGCAAGTGCTCAACGCCCGTGGGCATCGAAGAGGCGGGCATTTCGCGGGCCGCCCCTGCCCGTTGGCTACTTTTTCGTGCTCAACGCCCGTGGGCATCGAAGAGGCGGGCATACAGAGGCTGGCGAGCCAGTTTGTGCCTGTGGCTTGTGCTCAACGCCCGTGGGCATCGAAGAGGCGGGCATACGGTTTCCTGCCGGTCAAGTGGGAGCCGCTGGAAGTGTGCTCAACGCCCGTGGGCATCGAAGAGGCGGGCATCGGCGGCGCCCGAAACCAAGGAGGCGCCGCCCGCAGTGTGCTCAACGCCCGTGGGCATCGAAGAGGCGGGCATAGCGGACGCGAGGGCCACCCTGGATGGCGGATAAGGCGTGCTCAACGCCCGTGGGCATCGAAGAGGCGGGCATGGAAACGGAAATGTCGCCGCCCTGACCAGTAGAAACGTGCTCAACGCCCGTGGGCATCGAAGAGGCGGGCATTATGCTCGGCAGCACGTTTGAATCGGAGGATGGCCGTGCTCAACGCCCGTGGGCATCGAAGAGGCGGGCATCAGAGCGCACGCGGGTTTTTCCACCCTTCGCAAAACAGTGCTCAACGCCCGTGGGCATCGAAGAGGCGGGCATTCGTCGAAGTGCAGCCGGCAGACGAATCCCGGCGAGTTTGAGTGCTCAACGCCCGTGGGCATCGAAGAGGCGGGCATGCGATGATCGAGCTCCGGCTGCCGCACTGGAACAGCGCGTGCTCAACGCCCGTGGGCATCGAAGAGGCGGGCATCAGACGGGGCATTTTCCGGCGAATAACGAGGTGAATTGTGCTCAACGCCCGTGGGCATCGAAGAGGCGGGCATACCGGCCCTTGGCGGCGGCCGACACGAAGCCGATCCGGTGCTCAACGCCCGTGGGCATCGAAGAGGCGGGCATTTGTCGACCTTCTTGATTACCCTGCGAAAAATGGAGTGCTCAACGCCCGTGGGCATCGAAGAGGCGGGCATCCTGCGCCGGGCCGCGCCGACGGAAAGAAGCGATCGGTGCTCAACGCCCGTGGGCATCGAAGAGGCGGGCATGGCGACGAGCGCGGAGACGATTGGGTATCGAAGTCGTGCTCAACGCCCGTGGGCATCGAAGAGGCGGGCATTCCGCCTCGGCGGCGCGTACGTCGCGCAGCGCCCGTGCTCAACGCCCGTGGGCATCGAAGAGGCGGGCATGCTCGGGCGGTTCGAAGGCGTCATGACCTTTGGCGGTGCTCAACGCCCGTGGGCATCGAAGAGGCGGGCATCGCCGCGGTTCCGATCCAACCCTGCGTCTTGCGATCGTGCTCAACGCCCGTGGGCATCGAAGAGGCGGGCATATAGGTAGTCAAGGCGGGAGCGCCGAGGAAGCCGGAGTGCTCAACGCCCGTGGGCATCGAAGAGGCGGGCATTACGATCACAAGTCGAGCAAAAACTGGGATTCGCTGGGTGCTCAACGCCCGTGGGCATCGAAGAGGCGGGCATAGGAGTCGAGTCAAAAACTCGAACTGATCATGCGTACGTGCTCAACGCCCGTGGGCATCGAAGAGGCGGGCATTCCTATACAGCGGCCTGAAAGATATTTGGACGATGTGCTCAACGCCCGTGGGCATCGAAGAGGCGGGCATGCCGGCCTTGGCGTCGAGAGCGGCGGCTTTTTCGGAGTGCTCAACGCCCGTGGGCATCGAAGAGGCGGGCATAGGGATGCGTTTTCTTGAACTGCATCCATACTGCGAGTGCTCAACGCCCGTGGGCATCGAAGAGGCGGGCATACGACGAGCAGCCAGTCCCCGGGCGTCCAGTTCCAAAGTGCTCAACGCCCGTGGGCATCGAAGAGGCGGGCATGGCATTCATGGCGCCGGTCACGATGCCGCCGGACGCGTGCTCAACGCCCGTGGGCATCGAAGAGGCGGGCATGGCTTCACACCAGGCGCCAACAACTTAGTCGCCGCGTGCTCAACGCCCGTGGGCATCGAAGAGGCGGGCATCAGAGCGCACGCGGGTTTTTCCACCCTTCGCAAAACAGTGCTCAACGCCCGTGGGCATCGAAGAGGCGGGCATTTGCCGAACATGGCAGGCATTCTTGAGAGCACGTCGTGCTCAACGCCCGTGGGCATCGAAGAGGCGGGCATCCGCTTCGACGGCATGCAAGTCCCCTACGAGCTGTAGTGCTCAACGCCCGTGGGCATCGAAGAGGCGGGCATTCCCGCGTGAGTCCCTGTTGGAAAAAAGGAAAGCAAGTGCTCAACGCCCGTGGGCATCGAAGAGGCGGGCATTCGAAAAACTCCAAACTCCAAACTTCGAAATAGCAGTGCTCAACGCCCGTGGGCATCGAAGAGGCGGGCATCGCCCGCACGCCATCGCGCGCCTCGCCCAGCAGCTTTGGTGCTCAACGCCCGTGGGCATCGAAGAGGCGGGCATGTGAAGTCGATCGCGAAGCGCTGGGGCGTCGCGCTGTGCTCAACGCCCGTGGGCATCGAAGAGGCGGGCATGCTGCCGGAAGCGATCAACTATTTGTGCTGGTCGCTGTGCTCAACGCCCGTGGGCATCGAAGAGGCGGGCATTGCCGCCGCGGAAAAGGAGACGCCGAAGTGATAACGTGCTCAACGCCCGTGGGCATCGAAGAGGCGGGCATCCAATACACGGCGACGCCCACCACAAGCGTCGTCCAGTGCTCAACGCCCGTGGGCATCGAAGAGGCGGGCATTTGGGCGGGGTGGGCTGCTGTGTCTCTTCGGGGAGGTGCTCAACGCCCGTGGGCATCGAAGAGGCGGGCATGCGAGCAGCCTGCACGAGGTACGCCACCTCGCGAACTGTGCTCAACGCCCGTGGGCATCGAAGAGGCGGGCATCGCGCGTTGACCGTCGCCGCCGCCCGCCCGCTTTCGTGCTCAACGCCCGTGGGCATCGAAGAGGCGGGCATCCTTGTCGGCGCCGGCGTTGACCGTCGCCGTGCTGCTTGGTGCTCAACGCCCGTGGGCATCGAAGAGGCGGGCATGGCAAGTTGCCTTTGTCGCAGGCTTCGCAGTGAGGCGTGCTCAACGCCCGTGGGCATCGAAGAGGCGGGCATCGCCGGCCTCTGAACATCATACTCGCAACGCACTTAGGATTGCCAGTTTCAAGCACCAGTGAGCGGCGGCGGCCGAGCGCTTCCAAAAGCGCCGACGCCGCCGATCGCACGCCGCCGCAAACCCTCGAAGCGGAGTGCCTTATAGCCGTTTCAAGCATTCCACCAACTTGCCAAAGAAACATAAGCCCATGCAGTTTGCGAGTTTTCGAGTTCGGAAGCAAGTCTGTGACGCGAACATGCACGGGCGCTTGATTCTCGTTAGAACGCCGACAGCGGCCAAGGCGCCAATGGAATGCTTTGCTCATACCACTTGATGTCCTGGCGGCTCATCCGGCCAGTCGGGGCGTTTCGTGGCGGCATGCGTCACGCTTATGGCACTGGCGCAGCGGCTGCAAAGCGGAATGAACATCACGTCGTCTTCAGGCGTGAGCATCTCGGTCAGTTCCCAGCGGAGACGCTGCACTCCCGAGGGCGAAAGCCAGCAGCGAAACACCGAATATTGCACCCGCCCGCCGTAGCCCTCCAAGTGCTTGGCCGTTCGGCGCAGCCGTTTGGGATCGCGAACATCGTAACAGACCAGCCACCAACGCGAGCCTTGCACGGCGCCCCCTTTCAGCGCAGCCGCGATCGCGCAAAAAGCCCCGGCTCGCCGGTCCATTCCTTTTCCAATAACCGGGCCTCCAACTCGATCGTCCGCGCGTACGACAGCGAATAATCCAGGACCGGATGCTTCCAATTCTCGTCGAGCCGCGCCTCGAACAGCCCGATCGCTTTGCGCCGCCCGGACTCCGACAACCAGACTTTGGCCCGCGTGACGGCAAAGTCCGCCTCGGGATCCCACTGGCCGCGATTTAGGGAGCCAATCACCACTAAGTCCCACAGCGGCACACGGAACAGCTCCATCAGGTCGAGCACCAACGGATACGCCGCGCTGCGCGGAGTGTGAAAAAAGCCGAGCGCCGGTTCCAAGCCGGCCGCCAGAACGCCTCGCATCACCGCCGCGTGCAACAGCCCGTAGCCGTAACTCAAGAGCGCGTTGAACCGGTCGAGCGGCGGCCGGCGGTTGCGAGTGGCCCAGCGAAGTTCTTCGGGCACGTGGTCGGCCACGATCGTCCGCAAGCCTTGGAAATAGCGGGTTGCGGCCGTTCCCTCCAGCCCTCGCAGGCTGTCGCGGTTCTCGACCTTGGCCGAGCTGCGTAACGCATCTTGAATCGCCGACAAATCAGGCAGGAGCCTCTTCCGAGCCTCGGCATCGCCCCGCGTCGCGCGGAGCAAGTAACGATGCTGCCCTTCGACCTTGGCATGCACCAGCGCCTGAGCCAGCCGCAGGCACGTCGCATCGTCGGCCAGCGCCCGATACTGCCGAATCCGCCGCTGCACGCGGCCCGCGTCGGCCGCCAGGCTGGCTGTGTGGTAGCCGGCGGTCGAGAGCCAGTGGATGCCGACGCCGTGATCGACGCACAGCCGCAACGCCTGGGTCGACAACTGGGCGAAGCCGTGCAGCATCAGCGTCTCGATGCCGCGGATCGGATGTTTGGTTTCCGGCTCGTCGCGGGGCCGCACGACGAGCGAATCGCCGCTGCGGCCCACGTGGGCGCCCGGCGATACGACGTGCAACGTGGCCCCGTCGCGGTCGGCCGGAAACAGCCGCACGGGCGCGTGCTCGGGGTGGATTTCCTGGCGGACTTCCTCGGGCAAGCAGACGGGCGCCAGCGAACAGCGCTGGCAGAGGCGTTCGTTGTCGGCGATCGGCGGCCGCTCGACCGACTCCCGCAGGCGCCACGCGGTGTCGATCGCCGCCCGCAAGTCGGCCAGCGCCGCCTCATCAACGGGCACGCGAACGGTCACGCCTTCCGCGTGGTATCGCACGCGCCCTTCCACGACGGACTGCCCGAAGGCGTCGGCGAGCATGGCCGCATAGGCGACGACTTGCAGGCGGTCGGAAGGCCAGGTTTCAGCCGTGCCGTCGTCGGCTCGTCGCGGCCGGCCGCGTTTGTGTTCGTAGGCGATCAAGCCGCCGTCGCGGCGGCGAATGCAATCGACCTTGCCGACCAGGCCCCAGCGCTCGCTCGTCAATTCCAGGCTGGCCTGCTCGCCGTCTTCATTGGCCTCCAACCCGGCGTGCAGCTCGCGGCCGGCGTACACGGCGGCGTCGGCGAGGCGGATTTCTTCGACCTCTTCCAGATAAAACAGTCGCTGGCAATAGGCCAAGGCGTGCAGGGCCATCACGCGCAGCGGCGGCGCATCGGCCGCCCGAACCGGGACGATCATGGCAAGCTCTCCCAAGGCGCCGCGCGGCCCCGACGCCGGCATCCGCCGCCGCCGAGCGGGAACCGTTGCCGGTTTCGCCGCACGCGCCTCAATGTTGCGGGAAATTATTTAAAAGCGCCGTCCGTTTCGCTGGAAACGCCAAACGCAATTGATTACGGATATTTGCTTTCCGCGTCAGTCTCAGAGCAACTTCAGCGGCCTCGCGAGTCTTCAGAGTGTCTATTTTGAAGTAACTCCGACGTCCGCCGGTGGGCCAACGTCCGTCCATGCGGCTGCTGGCGGGGTCGAGGTCGCCGTTTGCGTCGGCGCATATAGCGCCGAAGTCGTCTTCGACATGTCGGCCCGGTCGATCCAGATGGTTAGCCGAGTCGTGTGTGAACGGGGTCCGGCTGCTTCGTCACCTTCAAGACGCTCGTACCAGCGAGCCGGCGGAACCTCGCCGCACTCTTCAAGTTTATCCAACAGGAACTGATTGTCGCCGAGAAACGGCAGCCCGTAGCGACCCTCATTCAGGTCGCCGCGCAGGCCCCGGCGCACGCGATCGTCAACTTCGTCGTTGCCGTCTAGAAAGACTAAAGCGCGCAAGCCGCAGAGGATTTCCCGGCGAACAGGCGTGATGTTATTTTTGTTGCCTTTCGCCAGCTCGGCGGGCATACCCGCATCTTTTCCCACTGGATAGTTGTGCAGTTGCTGATAGAGGCTCTGGACCGCCGGAAACTCATCACAATTTCCGCCGCTCGCTGGCACGCCAAGAGCGATCCTGAAGCGAGGAAGGTCGGCGCGCATCAAAGTCGCGGGCGTCTTTCCGTGGTGCCCGGCTTCTTCCTCGCGCAACCGCGACTCGATGCCCGCGACGTTCAATATCAGCCCATAAGCGGCGGAAGGCGTGAGGAATCCCGCCGTGGGACGATACCAGCCGGCCGTAAACGTCCGGCAAACGGCGAACGGGGCTTGTAGGTACAAGGAAAGCATCGGGCTCACTCCCCCAGCGCTTTATTGGCGACAATGTCCAGCAACCGGCGCGGATCGCGATCCAGCGTCACGCCGTGTTCTTGAAGAGCCTTACGGCGCTCCTCCGGCATTTCCTTGACGACTCGCCCGCCGATGTAGAATTCCGCGCCAGGATAGTCGGGCGGGTCGTGCAAAATGCCATCGACCACTTCGGGGAAGACGTACTCGCCGGGCTTGCCGTTGGATTTGAACCCATAAGTCTCGTAACCCGCGACGAGCAGGTTCGTAAGTCTGACGACAATGCTGGCAGGCGCCATCTCGTAGTAGCTACGCGCGTGATTGCCTGCCACGCCATTCAGTTCGCCGATCGCCTGGAGCAGCTTTTTCGTCCATTCCGATTTCTCGCGACAATCGTTTAGGTTCAGTGCGAAAGGGTACTGAAACGCCGTCACCGAGGTCTCGCGATGCAATAAGGCGGACGTCGTAGCGTTCTGGTATGCGCTTCCCTCGACGCTGAGCGGCGACTGCGTGAAGACGGCGTCGTGTCGATAAGGCTCGAGGCCCTTCGCCAAATTCATCCGCAAGATTGAATCCCGCTTGAACGTAAAGTCGTCCCTACCGACGGCCTTGCGGATCTCTTTTCGCTCCTTGTTGCCGGCGGCCACGAGGTAGCCCAAAAAGAAATCATCCGCGTATTTGCCGGGGTCAGGATAATCCTTGAACTTCACCGCGAGTTGCTCCTCGTCGTGCAGGCGCGAACGGTTGCACGGGAGCCCATAGCCGGCCAGGATTTCGCGAAGCGCGTTACGCATCGCTTCTGGCGAAATAATGGGATAATCGAATCTGCCCTCCGTCACCTTTTGGATAACGGTGCGATTTAATTCGCTTTCGCCGCGATAATTGGCCGAGGGGGCGGGATACGTCAAGACTGTGGCAAAGAGATTCACGAGATAGGCTCCTTTTCAGCTTATAAGATCACGATGCTGCCGAAATGGCCAACATGGCCAGGGTTTTTACGTCGTCGCGGTTCAAGGGGCCCTCGGTGCGGAGCAGCGCCTCGGCAAGCACGCGGTAATCCTCGGGAGGCAGGAATTGCGCTACCTGTCCGATCGTCGAAGTGAAATAGTCGACAAAATCACTATCGCGCCGCGATCGAAAGGCAAGGAACGCGCCCGAACAGATCTTTTGTTTCGCCGCCGAATACGGCTCGGGCACGGCCATCCTCGTCTTGCCGGTCTTTTCGTCGGTGAAGGTCTTATCCTTGAAGTCTTCGTATCTGCACCCCGACTTTTCTTCCGTTTTGCGTCGCACGAAGTTTTGCACGACGCGATAGACGATTGACTCTAATGACGCACCGAGTTTCGCGCCGTCGCGCACCCTTACTTCTTCCGGGTTCATGGAGGACTCCTCCTTTTCAAGTTGATCGTTCTCGAATACACGCTTGAATTTCGCGGCTGCATCAGCGCTAAACCATGAGAGGCCGCGCGGCGTCTCGTCGCACTTCACGAAGAATTGCCAGGGACGCTTCATCAACGCATCGCCCATCGGCAGATACCACGGCTCGCCTTGCAGGAGCGCGAGCACGACCGCCGAGCGGAATAAGGGATTCCGGTATACGGCGAGGACCGCGTCGTACTGCTCGATCAATCCGTTCTCAAGAACGACCCGGCCGGAAGCCATCGTTTTGACGTTGTTCCCAAGTTTCGCCATCTGAAAGAATTCGACGGCGTTCGTCGCGTAGCGGCTCACTTCTTTGCCGGCGACGCGCTGAGCCGAAAGACGGCCGAGATTACGGAAGAATTCGAGCGCCCCTTGCTCGGGCAAATCGACGACGGCCCCCGCAGGGCGATAACCGTATCGCTTTTCGGAAAGTTGACGCAGCATGCGGGGAAATAATCGGGTGAACTCGATCAGATCGGCGACTTCTGGAATCGCCAGCACGTATCCGGCGAACTCGCCCTGCCCATCCTGGTCCACGGCTTGCGGCACGAACGTCAACGCGGTGATTTGCCAAAAGTGCAGCAGAAGCGTTTGATCCGACCTCCCTTGGAACGCAACGCCTTCGGCATTGACGGCCTGCGCGCCGAGCAGAATCGCTCCGGCAATTTCACATGTGCGCAAGCGATTTTCGCTTCTGGCCTTGTCGAAAGCTTCCAGCTCGCGCCACATTTTGCCGCCTTCGGCGCACGGTTTCCCGTCGGCGCGCTCGTTGAAAGGCGTTCTTGTCGTAGGCTTTCCGCGAGGAATCGCCCATAACATGTCGCGCCACAACTTGTGCCACGCATCGCAGTTATCCGCCAGATTCTCGTAGAGAAATCGCCCGGCGGGCTGGACGACGTCGTAAAGGTAGGATTTCCGCGTTCGAACCCGACCGTTCTTAGGATCGGTTTCCTCGACGACTTTTTCTCCCTTCGGCGATTGGCCCTGCCATTTTGATGCGGACTCGACCTCGACGATGCGCGCGTCATAAAGGTCGTCGAATAACGCTTGCAGCGAATCTTTCGTGAACCGAATGCGCGCGCTGGTTGGCGTCAAGTCCTCGATCTTCGGCGCCGCGTCCTTGTCAGGCAGCGACTGAATGAGAAGCACAAGCCCCGCCAAGCCGGCTTTGTGCTGCGATGTCGGAAGCTCCAGCAAGTCGAACGAAAGCGTGATCGCCGCGTTTTCCGACTTCGGCCGTGTCGCCCGTTTTGCCATCGCTTCGTCCTTAAAACACCGGTTCGTGGTAGAAACCAATCACTGGATGATAGTTCTCTGCCGGCGCCGTGCGCAAGTAGCCGGGTAGCTTGGGGTCGGCGTCGGTCGCGAAACGGCGCGGAACGGGCAGGACGAAGCCGGCCTTGTCCGTGCTTCCGGCCGCGACGAAATCGTTCACGTCTGCGTCGAGGATCGCATCGATCGTGAAGTCGGTCCCTTCACGGAACGATGTCTCCCTGGCCATCGCGTAGGGGCCGCTTTCCAGGAAGCTGCACGCTTTGTCCGGCTCGCGTGCCAGCGGCGCCCAGCGTTCCAGCGCCCGCTCCAAATCAATCTGGCTGACTCGGTCGTAGCTCGCGAGCTCGTCCACGAATTCTTCCGCGCCGCGGAGCATTTCCTGATCGTAGGGAAGATTGTCTTCGGGGGAGTAGATCAGCACCTCTCCGACGCGGTCATGCTTGGGGCGGGCTTCGCGAACGCAGCGCCCCATGCGTTGAATCAAGGCGGTGACCGGCGCCACTTCGGTCACCAGCACGTCGGCGTCGAGATCGAGACTCATTTCGCACACTTGAGTCGTGATTGCCAATACGGCCCCGCCGCCGCCCTGGAACGCGGCGACAACTGCGCGATGCTGCTCGCGACGATCCGTCAGCTTGAAGCGGCTGTGGTAGCAGTGCAACGGGACGCCCGGCGCGGCCTCAAGCTGGGAAGCGCCCGGCGCGCGACGCAGCGCGACGAGCGCGAATTCCTGCGCGCGACGCACGTTGTTCACCACACACAATACCCGCTTGCCAGCACCGAGCGCGGCTTCGATACGCGGGGTGACCGTGCTCTGCTTGACCCTCTCCACGCGGTAACGCGGCAACTCAGCGATTTGGCGGAGATCGTCAGGCTTTTCGTCGTAAACCGTCATTCCGCATTCAGCGACCAACTGATCGCGGCGCGTGCCGGGCAGGGTCGCGGTCATGCACAACACCGGCACGCTCGGGAAGTTTTGGAGGAACTGCTTCAGCGACGAGAACATCGAACGGTCGAAGCTGTGAATTTCGTCGACAACGACAACCGAGTCGACCAATAGGGGCAGCAAGCACATCGGGCCGTACTGGTATTGGAGAAAAGCAAAGAACTGATCGACCGTGGCCGCAAATACGCGACGGCCCCAAAGTCCGACTGCGAATAGCCGCGGATCGCTTTGAAACTGCTTGTCTTGCCGCCGGTCGTCGGGATCGGCCGGGTTCTCGAACATCCCCGCCAAGTCATACGAGGCCGTTCCATGTACAAGGGCGGCATCATCTTCCGGCGCCCATGAGACGTAATCGCGGAAGCCTTCGGTCGCCGTGGCGCGCGTGGGATACAGAAAGATCACTCGGGCGGCCGGCCGCTCCGCGAGCTGACCGGCAATCCATCGCCACGCGGCCAGCGTCTTGCCGCTCCCGCACGGGGCCAACAGCAACGTGCGGCTCGGCTGATCGGCGCAACGCACCTGGAACGTGCTCCAGCCCTCGGCCCCTTTGGCGTCGTTCCATCGGCCCTTCGAGCGCAACTCATTGACGCGAGGACCGATGATGTTCTGCCAAATGCTCTCCGACGTGCAAACCTGCCGTGGATCGAACGTCTCGGCAAGCCATTCTTTGGGGGCTTGCCCCAAACGGTCGAATGCCGAGCCAACCGCATCTGCGGCAATCAATCCGGCCCGGACGGCCCACATCAAGCGGCGGCGAACCGCGTCCCCGGCCACTGCCCTGTCAAGTTGATGAAGCTGTGATCGAACGTCCTCAGCCTGGGCGGTGACGTTAAATGCTTTCGCGGGATCAAACGACCAAATTCGCGGGATTTGCGGGAAGGAGACGCAATCAAGGCCCAACGTTTCGGCTATCAGTTGCAATAGCGCTTGGAACTCGGAGACGTTCGATAACACGCGAATACCGGGCGCGTCATTTTGCTTCGCGCCGAATTTCTCGTGCTGCGTCTTGAGGTGGTGCGACGCGACCGTCGCAAGAACGACCTCCCAATCGATATCCGCTCGCATCGCAATCCAACCGCGCACGCACGCCAGCCCCAGGATCAGGCCGCTCAAATGCTCGTGGCGGATCGCCTGCTTTGACGACCGGCGAAGCGCGATCTGAAAGCTATCGTTGGCCTTGCCGATATCATGAAATGCCGCCGCCGCTAGCGTAGCTCGCTGAAACTCGCCGAAATCCTCCAACTGAAAGAAGCGACGCCACTCGCGGCCGAGCCGCGTCGGGCAATCCGCCGTTCCAAATAATGCGATGACGGCATCCATCACGTCCGCGGTGTGCTGGATGAGCGTCTTGTCGGGCATCCCTGCGCGAGGCGACTTGGCAAGCAATTGGTTCATCGCGACCTCGGCCTTACCGGCGCAAAGAACCCGCAGCCCATTTTTCGCCGGCCGCCGAGGCCGCGCTCCTGGAGGATGATGGATTCCTCGGCCGTCAACTCGGTGGCGTGGAGGGCGAACCCAACGACCTTCTTTTCGCGGATGCGCATCACCTTGCGGCGAGGCTCGCCGGCGCGGGAGGCGTCTTGGAGGACAGGGATGCCGAGCTTGCCGTGGATTCCCAACTCGTCGAGCTGCCTCTGCGCAGCCGCCAAGAACGTTTCGGGCTCCATGAACCCCTTGATCGTCACCATTTTCGCCGCCAGCGCCGGCGCCGGCACGAGCGTCTGAACCGTCGGCACGCCCAGCCGCACACGATGACCGCCGATGTCCAGCGCCTTGCCGGCCAGAGGCAGCACCGAGGCGATTTGCTCGGCGGGCAATCGAAGGCGAAGCCGCGACCGCGGCGATGCGAGGGCGAGCACGCCGTTGCCGGTCCATTGGCCCGAGATCGGACCAACCGCCACGCTTTCCCCGTCGCTGTGCAGAGGCGGAATTAGACCGGAAAGGGCCGAATAAAGAAGGTAGCCATGATCCGTCGGCAGCGATTGGCCGAGAACGGGAAATTGGAGCTCAATCATCGGTTTCTGGTTCTCGATCCGCGGCTGCTGTTTGATTTCTCGTTCGGTTTGCGTTGCTTGCCGCGCGAGGGTGCTGTGCGGGCGGCGACCGGCACGCGCGGCGAGCGCTCCGGGCTGGCGGATGCTTCAACAGCCGGTTGCTCGTAGCTCGCCAGCATTGCGTGTAATTCCGCGCTGATTTCTGCGCGGAGTTCCGCAGGCTGCAAAACCACAACCTTTGGGCCGAAGCTCAGAAGCCAGTGCTTGATTTCTTCGGTGCTCGAAAGCTGGAACTCGCCGACGAGGCTGCCATCTCTCTGCTTGGCAAGTTGCTGCGATGAATGCCACCGCGATTCCTGCACGTACCGCGCGACGTCGGGCGAGAAGCGGACCCGCACCGCCACGTCGGCATCCCCCTGGTAGATGCCGAACGAGCCGCGAAAGTATTCGGCGGCATTGAAATCCTCGGGGCGGTGAAAGGGGAATTCGGTCACCTCAGCCGACTCCAGGCGATCGATTTTGAACAGCCGCACCTGGTCGTGCTCGCGCGAATGAGCGACGAGGTACAGCGACCCCCGGTGGTTCGTCAGCGTGTAGGGAAACACTTCGTAGGTCACCGGCTCGGTCGAGCGCTGCGAGCGGTATTCGATCAGCGTGGCCTTCGAGTCCTCGATGCCGCGTTGCACTTGGTCGAGGATTTCGCCCTTGAGCGAATAGTCGCCGGCGCCGACTGTCGTCAGGTGAACCCGGTCGGACATTTTTTCCAGATACTTGAGGGCCGATGGGGCGACGCAGGCCCGGATCTTTTTGAAGGCGTTCTGCGCCGCCTGCCAAACGAGCGTGCCGGCCAGAGGATCGAGGAAACGGCGGCCGAGATACAAGGCCAGCAGTTCGTCGAAGCAGAAGCCAAGCTCCGGCTGCGATGAGTTCAACGCCAGTTGCCACGTTTTTCGGCCGCGCTCGCCGACGGTTTCCTCCAGCGCGAAGCCGACGCCCCGCAGCAGTTGAAGATCACGCCGCACGGTCTTCTCGTTCACGTGCAGTTCGTCGGCCAAGTCGCGGACCGCCAGGCCCTGGCGACGCGACGCAAGCGTCTTCAACATCAGCCATTGGCGGACGATTTGCGGATCAGCGGCCATTGTGAAAGAGTTCCGGGTTTCGATTTTCAAATTCCAGGATGAAGGCCCGAGGTCGGAACATTCAAAGCTTGGGGCACAGCATAGAACAGAGGGCGGACAGATCACGTCCAACGTGACGTTTGTCCAGTAGGACGCGGGCTTGCGCCGCGATGCCGCTGATGCGGGTCGATGAACGCCGGCGGATGGAGTACGATTTAACCGCTCGGGATATGGCCAGTCGCCCGTTGCGATGTATCGCCGCCCGTGATGCTGTGCCGCGCGGGCAGCAGTCTGAGACAAAATAGGTCGCCAACATTGGCGAAAGCCCCTTGGCTATGAATTGCGATTGCCGGACCGACGGCGTCAGCCACTGGCATGGTACCGCATCGTTCGCCGGTTTCCACAAGATTTCGGAGAATCGGCCGTTTGGATTCCGGCATTTACGGCGGATCCAGCCATTGCGCGTTCTGCCCATGACCGGCATGCTGTTGTGGGGCTCATTTACGCCGCCGCTTCTTCGGTTGCTTTTTCGCGTCGGAAATCTTTGTCTTTTCCGCCTTTGATTTCTTGGGCATCGCTGAGCTAGCTTGCGCCGCGGCGGACTCCGCCAACTCGGCTTCGATTTCCTCAACGGTCGGCAAGGCGGATTGCAGGCTCGGGGGCAAAGCGCGAGTCAATTCGTATTCGGAGACGCCGATGGGCTTGCTCACGCCACGTAGCGTGTATTCGGCGATGATATGGTTGCGATCCTGGCAGAGGATCAGGCCGATAGACGGCTGGTCGGACTCATGACGCATCTGGTCGTCCACGACGCTGAGGTAGAAGTTCATTTTGCCGGCGTATTCCGGTTTGAATTCGCCTTTTTTCAGGTCGATCACGACGAAGCAGCGGAGCGTCAGGTGATAGAACAGCAGATCGATGTAAAAATCGCTGGCGCCGACTTCAACGTGCAGTTGCCGGCCGACAAAGGCGAATCCTTGGCCGAGTTCCAGGAGGAAGCGTTCGAGTTGGCGAAGCAGATTCAATTCCAGTTCCCGCTCGTGGAACGGTTCCTGGAGGGTCAGGAAATCGAAAATGTAGGGGTCTTTGAGGGCCTGCTGGACAAGATCGGACTGGGGCGCCGGAAGGAGCCGCTCAAAGTTGGTGACGGCCTTTCCCTGCCGGCGATGCGTTTCAGACTTGATCATCAGCAGCAGAACGTTGCGGCTCCAGCCGTTGGCGAGGGTCTGCTGCATGTACCAGAAGCGAGCGGCGTGGTCCTTAACCTTCTCCATCAGAACGACATGGTGGAACCAAGGCATCGACCAAAGGATCGACTCGGGCAATTCTGCCGCAACCTGCGGCACTTTTGTGGACGCCCGCAATTTTGCCGCAGGTTGCGGCAAAAATTCGGACGGGGTCGGATATTCGCGATAGAAAGCGATCATTCGACCGATATTTCGCTCGGAAAAGCCTTTTACTTCCGGCAATTCGTTCCTAAGTTCGAGGGCCAGCCGGGGGATGACGGCGGCTCCCCAACCGTACTGCCGCTGCCGCTGGTCGATTAAGCGACCGATATCCCAGTAAAGCCTGACCAGTTCAGTATTCGCGGCGAGAATTGCCCGGGTCTGTGCCTGTTGGATACGGCTTTTGATCTCCTTGAGGAGATTCGGGAAGCCGGCTGGGATGGGCGGTTGACGCTTACTCATGCGACTCTTCGCCACATCGTCAAAAGTTTGGGGGAGTTCATTTGTTGCTGTGGCCGCCGGGTCGATTGGACGGGCAGGGCTGCCGTTTCCCTCTTCATATCGCGGCTGACATTGTAATTCTTCTGGATGGTTTTCGGCGGCAATCCCCGGTTGCGGAAATGGTCGGCCGCGCGGATCACCGGCTGCTCGAAGTCGGAATGCTCAAATAGTCTCACGTTTCTGGCGCTCCTTTGCCTGCCAATCGCGGGCGTAGGTTAGCCCGGTCAGACTGCCGAAGTCAAACCGCGAAAGCGGGTTCAAGGAGGCGCGCAAGCGTTGCAGCGTCCTGAGATTCTTGCCAAGCTCCTGGCCGAGGGCGCCGAGCATGGCGCGCACGCGCGGGGGTTCCGAGTCGGCAACCTTGAGCAATCGTTCATAGCGCCCCGGCTCCGCGACGAGTGCCAGTGTTCGCCGCGCGGTCTCCTCGGGCGACAGTTCGCTTGACTCTCCCCTTCGCCGGAGAAAATCGAGCAAGGCCGCATCGGCGCCGGAGAGAGTGCGCCAGGCTTCGGGGCGGCGCAAGTGGATCACCGTTTCCTCGCCGAGGAGCTTTCTTGGCAGGCTGAGCGAGGTGGTGGCGACTTCGCCGCGCCAGGGCTGCTGGGTGGTAAAGCCAAGCATCCCGGCGGCCGTGATTCCCGAAGGAAAAATCGCTTTCTCAGAAGCGGCGAGTTTTTGAATGGCGGCCGGGTTGGGCCGGCTTTCTCCGAAGGCCGTTCGACGGGGGCGATAATAGACGCCCTTGGTGAGCCTTTGAATCTCGCCGGCACGGAAGAGACGTGAAAGAGCCTGGGCGACGGCGGTGAATGGGAGGTCGTGGAAGTCGGCGTAGCGCCACAGCCGCTCGCCGCCGCGCTCGATCCGCTGGCGGATGTTTTCGGTGACACGGCGCGAGCCGGGACTGGAGTCGGCGTGCTTGGATTCCATGTATCATCGTATCGGCCTGGTCAGGCCGGATGTCAAGTTTTCATCATAAAAACTTGACTATTGGCCGCCGAAACAGATTGCCTGGTATGGCTGTAAAATCCTGATATACAATCGCTTGCGTGATGCCTCTAGGGCAGATAGATCTGCCAGCATAATCGCGGAATCGAAGGGGAGCGGCGGCGCGATTATGGAGGGGTTGAATGAGTCGGGCCTTCGACAGGCAATGGGCGACGGACCGCATACCGGCGACGTTCTTTCCGAGCCAATCAGCCGTGGTCATAAGTAATTGACGCAGAAGTGACTTTCGGCATTATGGCGGTGTGTCGATTGGCTCATGATTGCTGCCAGTTCTGCAACTTTCTGGGCCAATCTTCATGATGCGGAGCCAGAAAAGAATCGGGCACGCCGCAGCACATCGGTCATGGGGACTTTCCGTCCTAACCAGAATTCCACGGGAGTTAAAGGCGCCGGAAACTGTGGTTCCCCGAAGTTTTTCCCCGAAGTTTTCCCCGAAGATCCGGCGGTGTGGGACCGAGCGGGAAATCGGAGCCAGTTTCGAGCGTCAGGGGAGAGCCAGTGAAAGCTTGGCTCGTCTCGTTCGAAGGCGCATTTCTTAAGCCGTCTTGTTCTCTGTCTTGTTCCGGCGCGAACGC
>Ga0307373_10007585_pt1 | contig 16881 bp, 14 predicted proteins | sample OX2MG_FD_202534 | JGI IMG/M metagenome (GOLD analysis project Ga0307373, IMG submission 202534) | Soil microbial communities from Risofladan, Vaasa, Finland - OX-2 | ecosystem: Environmental > Terrestrial > Soil > Coastal area > Acid sulfate soil | place: Finland: Risofladan, Vaasa | collected... | reverse complement strand
ACACTTATCTGCTCCACAACCGCCCGATCCACATGCGCGCTGATGATTCCGTGGTGCGCATTTTCGAAGGCGAAAAGCGCGTCCTCCGGCGTTCGCGCGGATTTACGCCGTATCCCATTGACCTGGGAATCGACGTGCAAGAAATCCTGGCGTGCGGGGGAGAACTCAAGAACACATTTTGCCTTACCAGGAATCGGTATGCCATCCTCAGCCAGCACATCGGAGATCTTGAAAACTACGAGACACTCGTCTTCTTCGAGGAAACGCTCGCCAATCTCAAAAAGCTCTTTCACACCGAACCTCGTTTCGTCGCCCATGACCTGCACCCGCTTTACATCAGCACCAAGTTTGCCCGGGAGCTGCCGGATCTTCAAAAGATCGGCGTGCAACACCACCACGCTCACATCGCCAGTTGCATGGCGGAGAACCACCTGCGCGAGAAGGTAATCGGCGTCGCCTTCGACGGGACCGGCTACGGCACGGACGGACAAATCTGGGGGGGCGAATTTATGGTGGCGGATTTCGGCGGCTTCGAACGCCGCGCGCATTTCCGCTATATTCCGCTGGCTGGCGGCGACACCGCGGTCCGCCAGCCTTGGCGCTCCGCCCTTAGCTATCTTCGGGAAACGTTTGGCGGAAAGATCAGCGGCTTGGACCTCCCTTTGTTCCGGCAAATCCCCCAGAGGAAACTGGCTCTGGTTGAAACAATGCTGGCCAAAGGCATCAATACGGTGGACACTTCTTCTTGCGGCAGGCTGTTTGACGCCGTCGCGTCCATCCTGGGTCTGCGCCATGAAATCAATTTTGAAGGCCAGGCGGCAATCGATCTGGAAATGGCGGCCGAGGAGAATGTTGACGCAAGCTATCCGTTTGATATCCTTGCCGGCGAGCCCTGGGAAATCGATATGCGGCCTGCGATTAAGCATATTGTGCTCGACATCCAACACGGGAAGCCCGTGGGTGAAATCGCAGCCGTGTTTCACAACACCCTCGCAAAAGTCATCGGCGAGGTCTGCCAGCGCCTGCGCGCAGCCGAGGGCCTGAACAAGGTTTGTCTCAGCGGGGGCACTTTCCAGAACATGCTGCTGCTCGCGCGCGCGGTGGCGGAACTTCGCGCGCGCGGATTTGAGATTTTCCTGCACGCGAATGTCCCGCCCAACGACGGCGGCATTTCCCTTGGGCAAGCGCTGATTGCCAATGAATTGATCGAGCGAGGTGGCTGACATGTGCCTGGGCATTCCCGGCAAGGTCCTGGAATCGTTTGATGTCAACGGACTGCGAATGGCCAAAGTGCAGTTTGGCGGGATTGTGCGCGAAGCCTGTCTGGAATACACTCCGGAAGCCGCAGTCGGCGATTACGTCATCGTCCATGTGGGCTTTGCCATCAGCAAGGTGGACGAAGAGGAGGCGGCGCGCACTTATAAGCTGCTCGAAGAGATGGGACAGTTAGGCGAACTGGAGGCGCCGGATGCCGAGGATTCCGCTGCGCGAGGTTCAGGGCCATGAAATATCTCGACGAATATCGCAACGGCGAGATCGCTCGCAACCTGATCCAGGAAATCGGGCGTATTCTAACGCGTTCCTGGGTTCTCATGGAAGTGTGCGGCGGACAAACGCACACGATCGTCAAACACGGACTCGACACCATGCTTCCGGAAGGCATCGAACTGGTGCACGGGCCGGGCTGTCCGGTCTGCGTAACTTCCCTCGAGTTGATCGACAAGGCCCACGCCATCGCCCGGCGGCCTGAGGTCATTTTCTGTTCTTTTGGCGACATGTTGCGCGTGCCGGGTTCCGTCTGCGACCTGTTTACGCTGAAGTCGCAGGGCGCCGACGTCCGCGTTGTCTATTCGCCGCTCGACTGCCTTAAAATCGCCCGCGCCAATCCCCATAAGAAGGTCGTCTTCTTTGCCATCGGGTTTGAGACCACGGCGCCCGCCAACGCCATGCTGGTCTGGCGCGCCCGGCGGGAAGAAGTCAGGAACGTCTCAGTCCTGGTTTCCCATGTGCTCGTGCCCCCGGCGATTACGGCCATCCTTGAATCGCCTTACAATCGCGTGCAGGGATTCTTGGGGCCCGGGCACGTTTGCGCCGTCATGGGCTACGAGGAATACGAACCGATCAGCGCCCGCTTCAAAGTTCCCATCGTAATCACCGGCTTTGAGCCGCTGGACTTGCTGGAGGGCACGCTCATCACTCTCCGCCAGCTTGAATCGGGCCGCGCGGAAGTGGAAAACCAGTACGGGCGCGCCGTCACCCGCGAAGGAAACAAAGCCGCGAAACAACTCGTCTTCAGCGTCTTTGAGATCGGCGACCGGAAATGGCGCGGCGTGGGAGCGATTCCCCGCAGCGGCTACAAATTGCGGCCGGAATTTTACGACTACGACGCGGAACGATTGTTCGAAGTCCAGGAAATCTCCACCGAAGAGCCCGCCATCTGCATCAGCGGCCAAATCCTCCGAGGCATCAAGAAGCCGCACGACTGCCCGGCGTTCGGCACCTTGTGCAACCCCGAGCATCCCCTGGGAGCAACGATGGTCTCCGCCGAGGGCGCCTGCGCCGCTTACTATACCTATGGGCGCCACCTCAAAGAGGAAGTGCGATGAGCGAAAAGGCCAAGGGTGATCTGCTCGGTGCAGCCTGTCCTGTCCCCATCATCGATCACAAGCAAATCGTTTTGGGGCACGGCAGTGGAGGCAAACTCACGGCCGATCTGGTCCAGAAGATATTCCTTCCCGCGTTCAACAATCCCTATCTCGAACGCCTCGACGACCAGGCGGTTTTCCACCTGAACGGAACTCGCCTGGCCCTGACCACGGATTCTTTTGTGGTGACGCCGATTTTCTTTCCGGGCGGTGACATCGGCCGGCTGGCGGTCAACGGCACCGTGAATGACCTGGCCATGAGCGGCGCCCGCCCGCTCTACATCGCGGCGGCCTTCATCCTGGAAGAAGGTCTCTTGACCGACGACCTCGGCCGGATCAGCGGCTCGATGCAAGCCGCTGCGAGCGAAGCCGGCGTGTCTGTGGTGACCGGCGACACCAAGGTGGTCAACCGCGGCAAGGGCGACCAGGTGTTCATCACCACCACGGGGCTGGGGATCATTGAAAAGCCGGTTACCATCTCCGCCGACCGCGCCCAGCCGGGCGACAAAATTCTGCTGAGCGGATATATCGGCGACCACGGCATCGCGATTATGTCGCAAAGAGAGAACCTGGAGTTCGAAGGAGCCGTCGAAAGCGACACGGCTCCGCTGCACTCGCTGGTGGCCGCCATGCTGGAGGCAAGCCTCGAGATCCACTGCCTGCGCGATCCCACCCGCGGCGGAGTGGCCACCACCCTGAACGAAATTGCCGCGCGCTCCAGGATTGGCATGGAGCTTGAAGAACGTGAGATTCCCGTACGCGAAGCCGTCAAGGGGGCCTGCGAGATTCTCGGGCTTGATCCGCTATACGTTGCGAATGAAGGCAAACTCCTCGCCGTGGTGGCGCCGGAAGCCGCCTCCGGCGTGCTGGAAAAGATGCGCGCGCACCCGTTGGGCCGCGGCGCGCGGCTAATCGGCGCCGTGGTCGCTGAGCACGCGCCGCTGGTTCTGATGAGAACCGAAGTCGGCGGCACGCGCATCGTTGATCTCATGATCGGAGAGCAGTTGCCGCGCATTTGCTGAGGTTCGTCAGGGGTCACAAGACGAATGCGGAACGTATTCCGCACGCATTCCGCATCGCCTTGACGCCCCGTGGCCGCTGTGTTATTTTCCTTTCCGCCATGAGAGCTTCGGTTGCTCGTTGGCCCGGCAATCACTATGGGGCGGGCACATGCTCACTCAGCCCTACCCTGGCGAATGTCATCGATCGATTCCCCCGTGAGGAGGCGCAGTGCAATGATCTCGTGGTTGCGTGGAGTTATTCCTGCAGTCATCACTCCCTTTGACCAACAAGGAACAATTGACGAAAAAGCTCTGCGGGCGGAAGTTGAATACCACATCGCGAGCGGAGTCTCGGCGCTTTGCGCCGGGGGAACCACGGGCGAAGGCGCCGGGCTTTCCCGCGACGATGTAAAGCAGCTCAACCAGATTTTCGTGGACCAGGCGCGCGGGCGCGTGCCGGTGATCGGAGGCGTGATCCCCGACACCACGATTGAAGCGGTGGAAGTGGGTTTGGCGGCCAAGGAAGCGGGCGCTTCCCTGCTGCAAGTTACTCCCCCGCACTATATTTTCCAGCCCGAGATTCCGGAAATGGTTGCCTACTACTCCCAGATCCGGGAAAAGACGGGACTCGATATCATTCTCTACAACGTGCTGCCTTGGGGTCAGGTCAGTCCGGAAGGCGTGGAGGCGCTGATTGAAGCCGGCGCGATCGTGGCGGTGAAGCAGAGCGGCGCCAACCTGCATCAGCTTGCGGATATGGTCTACCGCTTCGGGAAACAGATTCCCGTCCTCTCCGCCGTGGACGACCTGCTGTATCCGGCCTTTGTTCTGGGGGCGCAGGGCACTCTCTCCGCCATTTGCAGCGTCCTGCCAAGGCAATCGGTGGAACTCTATCAGGCCGTGCAGAAGGGCGATCATGCCCGGGCTCTCGAGTTGCACAACCAACTGCTGGTGGTTTGGCGGGCCGTGGATCATCCCAGCGCCTTTTTCGGCCGGGTCAAGTGCGCGATTGAAATCCAAGGGCGCCGCGCGGGCTGGCCGCGGCATCCTCATCGGCCGGCGCGCGAAGATGAACGCTCGCTGATTCTTAAAGCCTTCGAAGAAGCGGGAATCCCACTTGCGGCCGCGGCCACGACTTAGGAATTTTCAGCGCATCCGGCAATACCCGGGAAGTCTCGCATCGTCACCGGCTGGCTGCAGCCGATCTGACAAAGCGCTCGGTGTCCGCGCTGCCTCGCTGCGCTGCTCCATGTTAAATTGAATTCAGTTCCATGATGCGAGCACATCATCAACGAACAGGCTCGCCTCAATCGGACGGTCAAAAGGAGGAATCCGATGCCGGATGAAAGCCCAAAGGTCCTGGAAAAGACCTACACTGTCACCGACCAGGAGGCCATTCACTTCATGGGGGTGGGCGCCGTTCCGGTTCTATCGACTCCGTCGCTGGTGAACTGGATGGAACTGACCTCCCGCGAGAACGCAGCCCCCTTGCTAAACCCCGGGGACGATACCGTGGGACTTTCGGTTCACATCAAGCATTTGGCTGCAACCCCCGTGGGCATGCAGGTAAAGGTCGTCTCCAAGCTCACGCAGGTCGAAGGACGGATTTACTCTTTCCAGGTCGAGGCCTTTGACGCCATTGAGAAAATTGGCGAGGCCGCGCACCAGCGAGCCTCCGTGAACGTCGTAAAGTTTACGGAGCGCGTTAAAGCCAAAAAACAGAGACTTGCCGGAGCGGGTTAGAACCAAAACCCGCGCTCACCGGTGCGCTGGACAAGAACTATTGCCCGTGGTAGCGTTAAGTGTTTAAGCTTAATGTGAAATTTGGGGAGGAGTATTGCAATGAAGATTTCTTTATCTAGACCTGCTGGAGCGCTTTTCAAAGCAGGTTTGACCGTAGCTTTGTCTGCCTTTGTCTGTTTTGGCCAGAATGCGCCTCGGCCAACTGCGAAAACCGCCGCGAAGCACCCAACCTCCTCCCATCATTCAGCGGCCTCCAACTCGCCTTCTCCAACCCAAAAGGTTGTATTGACCGTGGGCGCCGCCAAAGTGACCAAAGGGGAGATGGACTACATATTCAACAACCTGAGCCCGGAAGCCCGACAATCCGTGGCGACTCACGGGCTGAGCGCCTTGGGCCAGGAATATTCTGTGATGCTTTTGCTTTCCCAAAAAGCTACGAGCGACCATTTGGACGCCTCGCCGGAGTTCCGGCAGGATCTCGCGCTGAAGAAGAACCAGATGCTCGCGGCGGAGGAGTATCGAAACCTGGAAACTCAGGCCAAAGTTGGCCAAGATGAAGTGAGCGCCTACTACGCTGCCCACAAGAGCGATTTTGAGGAAGCCAGCGTGCGGGAATTCGTGGTTCGAAAGAAAGCCGAAGACGCCAAGACCGGCGACCCGGGACTCTCGCCCGAAGACGCCAAGGCCCGCCTGGTTTCGATCCAAAAAGCCGTTGCCGCCGGGACCGACGTCGCCCAGGTCGCCAAGCAATTTAACGTGCCGAACGTGGTGGTGGTTGAACCCGAACCCCGCACGGTGCGTCGCGGACAGCTGATGCCCGCCCTCGACAAAGCGGCCTTCGAACTGCAAGACAACCAGTTCTCAGACCCGGTGGACACCCCCAATGCGATGATCGAGCTCCAACTCCTCAGCCGCCAGCAGGCTGAGTTAAAGGATGTCTCGCAAGCCATCGAAAATGTGCTGCGCCAGCAAAAAGTCAAAGTGGCGCTGGATGATCTGAAGGCCAAGGCCAAAGTCTGGATGGACCCCGATTACTTCAAGCCCGCAGCCCCGGAGACGTCCAGCAGCGCACCCACTCCCTAGACGCTGGCAACCCCGCAACCTTCGCGATATTCTCGTCCCAAAACAGCTCCTCGCATGTTGGCATGCAGCCTTCATGCGAGTGGCGTGATTCGACTACTGCCCGCCTCCTAAAATTTGCTGGGAATCAGAATGAAACGCGGGTGATAAAAATTTCTTATCTGGAGAAAAAGTATTCAACAGATATGTTGAAAAGCTTGTGGAAAAACCATACCTTTTCTCGCCCAACCCTCAGAGCAGAAAGAGGTTTGCGCTCTTTGCACAACTGTTAAGCATTTCTGGAGCGGTGTAGTCGCATCATGTTCATATCAGGCGCGGCCCAAGCGCGGGGAGAGGTTAAGCTTAACAATTTCCAACGCCTTTTCAGGCCCTCAGGTCGTATGCTGTGATCATTTGCACCAACCTTGAGGCGCTGGAGCGGCCATGAGAGGCGCAGGAGAAGTTCCCAACGCGCCTCGACCTGCTGCAGTTTGATATCTGCGGTAAGCGCGAAAATCGCACGGGAGCAAGATCGTTTCGGGAGGCACTTCCAAAATCTTTCTGGCCTTCGGCTACAAAACGGGCTGGGGCCGCCGGAGCTTGACCTCAATCACCTGATTATCCTTCTTGATCTCAACCGTCTTTCCAAAGGTTTCATGGTCGGGCGCAGTCACCATCAAAGTGACCTTCCCCATGGTCACAACGGGAAACATACACCGCCCCTGCTTATCGCTCTTTCCAGTGTAGGAAACAACTTTCGAGGGTTTCAGGAATCCCCCGTGCTGGCGAAATTCTAAGGTCAGGTGGGCCTGATAGATGGGACCTCCTGTCTTAGCGTCCTTGACCACCACCTGGACGGTGGTTTGCTCCGCGGCGGCAAGCCGTCCGGCCATGCCCATGCAGAATCCCATTGCCAGGAACATACCCAGCGCCAGCATTCTGCGGCGCGTCACCTGTTTTTGCCCCAATCCTTTCACAATCCCTCCTCGCGAGCCATCGAGATGATGACCATGACTTCAGTTCTATCATAAAGAAGGCGTCCCTGCTTCGATCTTGTCACAGCCTGGGCCCTCCGGCAACATTGACTTGCATAGCGGACTCCGATAACTTCAAACTGAACTAAAAAATTATCCATCAAGAGCAAGGGCAATCCGCCCGGAAAGGAATTATGGGATTTTCCACGGATGCAATCCACGTTGGCCAGGAACCCGATCCCGCTACGGGAGCCATCATCGTTCCGATCTACCAGACCTCCACCTTCGTTCAGGAAGAGATCGGAAAGCATAAGGGTTACGAGTACGCGCGCACCGCAAACCCCACCCGCGCCGCGCTGGAGCGCAACCTTGCAAAGCTCGAAGGAGGGAGCTTTGGCTTTGCGTTTGCCTCCGGGATGGCAGCCATCAACGCTTTGCTAAGCCTGCTGAAGTCAGGCGACCACGTGGTGGCCGGACAAAACATTTATGGCGGCACTTTCCGCCTGTTTGAGCGCGTGCTGAAGAACTTTGGGCTGAACTTTACTTACGTCGATACCACCCGGCTGGAAAGCGTGGGAAAGGCCATCGGAGCTTCCACGCGCCTTTTGTTTCTTGAAACCCCCACCAATCCCCTTATGGAGATTACCGACCTTGCGGCGTCCGCCGCCCTGGCCCACAGTCGGAATGTGCTGGTAGCGGTCGATAACACCTTTGCAAGCCCTTATTTGCAGCGTCCGCTCGAGCTGGGCGCTGACTTTGCCGTGCACAGCACCACCAAGTACCTTAACGGACACAGCGACGGCGTGGGGGGCGCCGTAGTGATGAATGACGCGCAACTCGCCGAGCGCCTGAAGTTTATTCAAAACGCCGCGGGCGCCATCCTCGGCCCCATGGATAGCTGGTTAGTCCTGCGCGGGGTAAAGACTCTGGCGGTCCGCATGCGCCAGCACAATGAGAATGGCATGGCGGTGGCGCAATTCCTCCACCAGCATCCCAAGGTCAAGAAGGTCAATTATCCGGGCCTTCCCTCCCATCCCCAGCACGCTCTGGCCGCGAGGCAGATGAAAGGCTCCGGCGGCATGCTCTCGTTTGAGACCGGATCGCTTGAAAACGCCCGGACGCTTCTGAAATCGGTGCGGCTCTGCTCGCTGGCGGAGAGCCTGGGAGGCGTCGAGACCCTGATCTCCCATCCCGCCAGCATGACCCACGCCAGCGTGCCGCCCGAGCAGCGCCAGCGCCTGGGCATCACCGACGGCTTGGTGCGAATTTCCGTGGGAATCGAAGATGTCGAGGACTTGATCGCAGATCTGGATCAGGCGCTCGCCAAAGTATAAGAGTGCGCGGCGGATTCAGCAGGTAGCCACGGCATGCTTTTTATGCCGTGGGTTTGTAGGTCCCGGCTCACAAAAGAAAAGTCCCACGGCACAACGGCCGTGCCGTGGCTACCCGCTCCACATGTTGTTCGGTGGGTTGTTGCCGGAAACACTTGAAGAGAGGCGCACCAATCGGCGAGTGGGTAAAGCCACTGCAGATGCGCCTCCCTCCAATCCTATTGAGCGCTCCAAAGGCCGCGCAGTGGATCAGGGAAAGTTGCCGTCACGCTGGTGCTGGCGGAGTTGCTACCGATTGACACCTGGACGCTGACAGGATTGATCACTCCAGTCAGGTCAACTTGTTTGCCAAAAGCCGTGATCTGGAATTGGTTCTGGCCAAGCGCCGCGATTTGCACCTTCAGCGTCACGCTGTTAATCACCCCTTGGAAGACATAGATTCCCGCGTTGGTTCCCTGCTGATGCAAGTTGAACGATTCTGCCGGGATGGTGACGGAGTAGTCGGCGATCGCGAGGGTGACCGGCTGGGTGAGCGGGTCAACGGCGCCGCCGCCGCCCAAGCCCAGGGTGGCGTCTAAGTCGTAGCTGGGCGGAGGCCCGGCGGAGATTTCAAGAGACGCGGCGAGCGTCGTGGGCAGCGTGCAGACCTTCGGCGGATAAGCGGCGACGGAATGCAAACCGTAAGTCAGTCCCGTCGGGAAGTATGAATCCAAGACAAGCGGCGGTGACCCTCCGGCGCCAAACACCGAGATGGCCGGGATGGGATCGCCGGCGAAGAGAAATGTGCCGTCAGCATTGATGGCCAAGCCGCCAGGGTAGGCGTATTGATTGCCGGTGCCAACCGGGGTCGCCGTGGCGAGAGTCAGGGTGCCGTCCGACGCCACGCTGAACGCGGAGACCGCATGGGCTCCCTGGTTGCTCACATAGAGCGTCTGGTCATCGGGGCTGAGCTGCACCACCTGGGCGCTGGAGACCGAAGGGATGGCGGGCGAAACGGAATTTAAGGTCAAGGCTCCGGTCGTCGAATCGATGTTATAGACTTTCACGCTGTTGCTGGCGGCAAGGCCGGCGAAAACATGGCTGCTCGCGCAGTCCATATCCACGCCGGTGGCCGTAGCGCTTATCGAGAAGGGCGAATTTTGAACGGCCTGGAGGGCGCCGTTCGAGGCGATGGAATAGACGGCTACCTCGCTGAGATCGGGAAACGCCAGCACCAGGAACCGGCCATTCGGGCTCACCTTCATGCTGGACATGGTTCCAACCACGTAAAGCGGGGAGCCGACTGCGGTAAGAGCGCCATTCGAGCCGATGCTGAAGAGGGTAACATCCTGAGATCCCGAGTTGCCCGCGTAGAGATATTTCCCGTCCGGCGTGGCCGCCAGTGAGATCCCGGATTCCCCGGAGTTGTTGTAGCCCCCGGTAGCGAACGGTGAGCCGGCCACCGCGGTCAGAGCGCCGGTGGTCGAGTCAATGGTGAAGGCGCTGACGTTGTTGCTGCCGGCATTCGATGCAAAAAGAAAGTTATTGATGACAATAATCCGGTTGGAAGCGTAAAACCCGCCCCCCGTACCCGTTCCTCCCGTAGGATACGACGCAATCAGGCTGACGGCGCCGTTCGTATCCACGGCATAGGCTGAGACGCTGTTTGCGCTTGTCCCATCGTTATTCGTGTAAACTACATTTACCGCCAGCAGGCTCGCCGGCAGAAGCGCCAGCAAGACAAAGCCTCCCAGCCACGCTTTCCAGTTCGTCTTCATGAGCTGTTTCCCCCTCCTGCTTTTCCCCTCTGCTTGCGTCCTTCCCGGAGCCGTTTGAATTAAGATGCCGAATTGCCAGGAGCCTCTTTTAGGAGCCGAACTTCTTGCATGCTTTGGCTCGGTAATGCTTCGGACCGCTGCTTGCAAGTCGCTCCTAACCTGCGGAGCGATTCTAGTGCTACTTACGATAACTTGTCAAGATACTAAATAGCTAGTATATAAAGACTTAAGCTACTAAAGTAGCATGCCTCGGAGGGCAGGCTGGTACTCCTGGGCTTGCCGTCGGAACTCCGCTTCGGCGCGCTGCGATCCAGTTAAGTGACTGATAAGACAAGAGTGATTCTTGTGCTTGGCTCAGGCGGGACGAGAATGGCGGCCTATCTGCGCCCCCACGGTCCGCTGCGGCAAGCGAGCGCATTTTATTTTGGGGGCTCCGTCCGTTCTAACTTCTTAGTTCCAGTCGCCGCACAAATCACCATCGCCGCTCGATGGGAACCGGTTGAATAGCCCTTCATCGCTCGCCGCCAAGTTCCGATTCCCTGCCCGGCACGCCGCTAGGAATCCGCAGCCTGTGGTTCGGCGGGTTTTCTGACGGACTCCCCCATCCACTGCAAGTAATTTCGCGACCCGTCGATGATCGGCAGGCAGATAATTTCCGGCGTATGGTAGGAGTGAATCAAGGAAATTTCCGTCCGGATTTCGGGAAAGAGCTCGCGCGTGGTCTTGATGAACATCAGGAATTCCTTCCCCTGCGTGACCTTCCCTTCCCAGCGATAAACGGACTGTACGCCTTGGGTGATATTGACGCAGGCCGCCAGCTTCTCATCAATGAGCCGCCGGGCAATCTTCCGGCATTCGCGCCGGCTTCGAGAGGTTACCATGATCACGACGTTGTCCGTCACAAGTCCTCCTTGCGGGCCAAAATCCCCCGCAGGCATGGCGCTTAAAACATACCCGCCCGATCCCGCCAGGCGTCGCGTCCACCCCGGGACCTCCGTGCCTGCCCGTTGCCAAGACTCTATCTCAAAGATACAATAAGCACGGAATGCCGGGCAATCCTATCCATTTCGGAACTTCGGGCTGGCGCGGCATCATCGCGGAAGACTTCACCTTCGCGAATGTTCAGCTGGCTTCTTCCGCCATCGCTCAGCACCTGCTCTCGCAATCGGGCAAGCCGCGGGTGATTGTGGGCTACGACACCCGCTTTCTCTCCGAGAAATTCGCCGCCACAGCTTCGGAAATGCTGGCGTCGCACGGCGTGGAGACCTGGAACTGTTCGAGTCCCGATCCCACGCCCGCGCTGTCGCATGAAATTCTTCATAGCCGCCTGGACGGCGGCATCAACATCACCGCCAGCCACAACCCCGCGGAATATAACGGCTTGAAATTCTCAGGGGCGGACGGCGCTCCGGCCATGCCCGAGATCACCCGGGAAATCGAGCGCCTGGCGGAATGCATCGCCGCTGGAGAGTTTTCTCTGAAGGGCCCCAAGTTCACGGCGCCGCTCACCCGCCCCGCCGACCCCAAGCCCGCCTACCTGGCCGCCCTGCGTGAGAAGATCGATTTCAAGGCCATCGCAAAGGCCAAGTTGAAAGTCGCTTACGACGCGCTCTACGGCGCCGGACAAGGCTACCTGGATGAGTTGCTGCGCGAATGCGGCGCCACCGTTCATGCCATCCACGATTACCGCGATGTGCTTTTTGCCGGCACCGGTCCCGACCCCAGCCAGCAAAACCTCGCCGAGCTTGCGGAAGTCGTCAAGCGCGAGCATTGCGCCGCCGGCCTTTCCACGGACGGCGACGCGGACCGCTTCGGCTTTGTGGATGCCGATGGCACCTGGATTCATCCCAATTACGTCCTGGCGCTTTTAGCCGATTATCTGATTGAGGTTCGCCGCATCCCCGGAGGCGTGGGCCGCAGCGTGGCCACCACTCATCTGATCGACGCCGTGGCCAAGCATCACGGCGTTCCCGTTTATCAGACGCCCGTCGGGTTCAAGTATCTCGGCGAACTGATCAAGCAAGACAAAATTGTTCTGGGCGGCGAGGAAAGCGCCGGCATGAGCATGCGTGGCCACTTGCCGGAAAAGGATGGTATCCTGGCTTGTTTGCTGGTGGCGGAGATGGTCGCGCAGCGCGGCCTGACGCTGAAGCAGCAAATTGACGAACTCTTCAAGAAGGTGGGCCCTTGTTTCACGGTGCGAATCAATCTGGCGCTGGCTCCCGACGTCCAGAAGCGCCTGGCAGGAAAGCTCAAGAAGGATTACGATAAGTTTGACGGCCGCAAGGTGGTCACGCTCGATCGTATGGACGGCCTGAAGATGATTCACGAAGACGGATCCTGGGTGCTGATGCGTCCTTCCGGAACGGAGCCGGTGGTTCGTGTCTATTGCGAAGCACCCTCGCAGGCTGAGCTTGACCGCCTGGTCGGCGCTGCGAAGGCCTTTGTCAGCAACCCATGAAGAATTTCCACTGGGACCACAAGCCGTTCCGGCGCAATGCCATCCTGGCGATGGCGCTGGTGGTTCTTGTCCTCGCCGTGCATGAGATCTTCGGCGACCACGGCTACTTGGCCCTGCGCCGCCAGAAGCGGGAGTACAATAACCTCCAGCAGAACATTCAGAACCTTTCAGAGGAAAATCAGCAACTCCAGCAGAAGATCAAGTCGCTCAAGACCAATCCCGAAGCGATTGAAAAACAGGCGCGCGAACAGCTTCACCTGGTGCGGCCGGGCCAGATGGTCTATGTCCTGCCCAAAAATGAGCAGCCACGGCCACCCGCGGCCGCCCAGAACCGACCGTCCAAGTAATCAGCTATTTTCAAGAGCGCTCGCTGGCCAGAAGCAGCGTGGGCTCAGCGAACCACGCCTTCCACCGGGCTCGAGGCGGTCGCGTAGAGCTTCTTGGGAATGCGCCCCGCAAGGTAAGCTTTCCGGCCGGCAATCACGGCGTGCTTCATAGCTTCCGCCATGGTGACCGGGTCCTGCGCCCCGGCGATTCCGGTGTTCATCAGCACGCCGTCGGCGCCCAATTCCATTGCCACGGCGGCGTCCGACGCGATGCCCACACCGGCATCCACAATCAGGGGAACTGCCGTGATCATCTCCCGCAGGATGCGCAGATTGGTCATGTTCTGGATGCCCATGCCGGAGCCGATGGGCGCGCCCAGCGGCATCACCACCGCCGCCCCGGCGTCGATCAGCCGGCGGGCGCTCACCAGGTCGTCATTCGTATAGGGCATCACCACAAACCCTTCGTGCGCCAGCGTCTCCGTCGCTTTGATCAGTTCGAAATTGTCCGGGAAGAGCGTTTTCTCATCGCCGATCACTTCCAGCTTGATCCAGTTGGAAAGGCCTACCTCACGCGCCAGCCGCGCCGTGCGTACAGCTTCATCGGCGCTGTAGCAGCCCGCGGTGTTGGGAAGAATAAAGAACTTTTTGCGGTCGATATAATCGAGCATCGACTCCTTGGTCTTGTCCGTCAAATTCACGCGCCGGACGGCCACCGTAACCATTTCCGCGCCGGAGGCTTCATGCGCCCGCGCCATTTCCTCGAAGCTCTTGTACTTTCCCGTACCCACAATGAGGCGCGAACGGAATTCCCTTCCAGCAATCCGCAAAACGTCGTTGTCCATTTGCTGTGATGTCTCCTTTTCTTGATTCTAGTCACCCGGGCGACAAATTGCAATTTCCATCGGCAGCGCCGTCACTGAGCGACAGGCGCGATGGCGCGTTGTGCGCTTGACCTTGCGGCCCTGTAGCGGCGCTCGATGATCGTCGAAATAGCGCGTCGCGCGGACCCGCGCATAGGTTCGCGTAACCGTAGCCTTGAGTGAAAATCGCTTTCCCATTCTTCACCACGGCGAACGCCGCGCCGGGGACATGCCACTTGGCCATCGCCTGGCTGAAGAAGCGGTCAGAGAACTGTTGAACTTCTTTCGGGGTCCAAAGACCTTGCGCGGCGGGCGGCACCGGCTTCCCTGCCCCAATTAAGAACATGCTCAGGGCCGCGAGCGAAAAGAGAGCGCCCACTGCACGCGCCAGACTTCGCTTCCCGTAACCTATTGGCATCATTGGCTTAATGTCTCCGAAACGATTTTAAGCGATGGATGGCTTCCGCGCCTGACGTGCGCGCTTGAACAAGCAGCGGGAGACAAGCAGCGGGAGTTCGCAGCGCGGACACCGCGATACGGGTCCGCGGCTTTCGCCGGGGAAAATTAATCCTCCACGGTCCGTCCTCGCGCAGCTTGTGTTATGCTTCTGCGCAAATGGACTGGAAAAATAAGCTCTACTTCGGCGACAACCTCGGAATTCTCCGCGAACATGTCGCGGACGCCAGTATCGATTTGATCTACCTCGATCCGCCCTTCAATTCCAGCGCCACGTATAACGTGCTCTTCAAGGAAAAGAGCGGAGAAGAATCCGCCGCGCAGATCACGGCCTTTGAGGACACCTGGGGCTGGGGGCTCGAATCCGAAGCCGCCTACAACGAAATCGTGACCCAGGGACCAAAGAAGCTCGCCGACCTGATGCAGGCATTGCTCGCCTTTCTGGGCCGCAACGACATGATGGCGTATCTCGTCATGATGGCCGTCCGGCTCGTGGAGCTTCATCGTGTGCTCAAGCCGACCGGTAGCATTTATCTCCACTGCGACCCGACGGCAAGCCATTATTTGAAGCTCGTGTTGGACGCGATATTTGGCCCAAATAGATTTCTGAACGAGGTCACGTGGAAGCGTTCAAGTGCTCACAGCGACACGCGACAAGGAATGAAAAGGTGCGGCCGAATCCGCGATATTCTCTTTCTCTACACCAAGTCTGATAATTACACTTGGCATCCGATCTATACCCCGTATACGCAAGATTATCTCGAGTCCGAATATCGCCACGTCTCCAAAGATGGGCGCCGATACAAAGAAACGGACCTGACGGCGGCCAAGCCCGGAGGGGACGTTGAATACAAGTGGCGGGTAAAGCGCCGGACCGTTAAGGGCGTTCGCTGGGAGGCCGATCTCTCCGACGAGTACATCACACCCAAGAAAGGCTTTGAGTACAAGGCTGTTTCTCCTTACGGCGGTCGCTTTTGGGCATATTCGAAGCAAAACCTCGTCGAATTCGCGAAGAACGGCCACCTTATTCACCGAAGCACGGGGATGCCAAGGCTGATCCAATATGCCGATGAAATGCCCGGCGTACCCCTTCAGGATCTCTGGAGCGACATCCCCCCCGCCCTAGGTGCGGAAGACCTTGGCTATCCCACGCAAAAGCCCGATGCTCTACTGGAAAGAATACTCACATTGAGCAGCAATGAAGGCGATATTGTTCTCGATCCCTTTTGTGGATGCGGCACGGCTGTCGCTGTCGCGGAAAGGCTGCGGCGGCGATGGATCGGGATTGATGTTACCTACCTTGCCATCAACCTTGTGCAGCGGCGCTTGCGCGACCACCACCCCGACGACCTCAGCCCTTATGAGATTGTTGGCGCTCCGGCGGACCTGGCGAGCGCCGAGAAGCTGAAGGAAATCAGCCCGCACCAGTTCGAATGGTGGGCGGTGGACCTGGTGAATGCCCGGCCCGCCAGGGACCACAGGAAAGGCGCGGACAGCGGCATTGACGGCTACATCAACTTTTTCGACGACAAGAGCGGCAAGGCCAAGCAGGTGATCGTGCAGGTCAAAAGCGGATACGTGGGCGTAAACCACGTCCGCGACCTGAAAGGCGTGCTGGCGCGGGACAAGGCGGCCATCGGCGCTCTGATCACCATGCGCGAGCCGACGAAGCCGATGCTTGTCGAAGCCGCATCCGCCGGTTTCTACGAACCCAAGGATTTCCCCGGCCGCTACCCGCGCCTCCAGATTTTGACGATTGCCGAGCTCTTGGAAGGGAAAAAGATTCAATTCCCCGAGCACCGCGTCGAAACCTTCGCCAAAGCCGAGCGCAAGACCCGGCACCAGCAGGAGGAGCTGTTTTAGCAAGCTGTTCGGAGGGTAGAAGCAAGCGAAAAGTTAGGCGCTTCAGGCTTTCAGAACTCTACGATTCTCGACGAATCCAATGGAAAAGCCGCAGAATTCGGCCCGCGCTTCAATGCGCATAACATTTTGGAGCTGGCGCTGGCCACAAACGAATGGCAGTGACTCTGTACAAGTACATTTCGAGTCCGTATGCTGAACGGCTTGTCTCGAACGGAGAGGTCTTGTTTCGTTCGCTGTCGTACTTTTTGGGGTGCGAGCACGACGAGCGGGGCGACGACATGGAGGGTACCCGCGTCTACGAACCTGAGACGGGACTGGAGATCACGAAGCAGACCGGGGAGAAGCTCAAGGTGCAGGGATCGTTTCGGTCCAGCGTCAAAGAGCCGAATAAGCTCTTCATCT
>Ga0307373_10007582_pt1 | contig 16883 bp, 13 predicted proteins | sample OX2MG_FD_202534 | JGI IMG/M metagenome (GOLD analysis project Ga0307373, IMG submission 202534) | Soil microbial communities from Risofladan, Vaasa, Finland - OX-2 | ecosystem: Environmental > Terrestrial > Soil > Coastal area > Acid sulfate soil | place: Finland: Risofladan, Vaasa | collected... | reverse complement strand
CCAGCACCAGGGAGCTCGACCAGGGGCGCGTCGAGACACTGATCGCGGGCGAGGAGGAGCGATTCCGCCGGGCCCGCGCGCGTTCGGCCGACCTCCTCCAGCGGGCGCGACGGGTCATGCCGCGCGGAGTCCCGTCCTCGTTCCAGGACTCGCCGCCGCAGCCCGTCTTCCTGGACCGCGGCCAGGGCAGTCGGGTGTGGGACGTCGACGGCAACGAGTACGTCGACTTCCACAACGGGTTCGGGGTCATGGTGGTGGGCCATGCCCACCCCGTGGTGGTCGCCGCCATCGGCCGCCAGGCCGCCCGCGGCACCCACTTCGCCCAGCCGGTGGAGGACGACATCGTCGTGGCCGAGGAGCTGTCCCGCCGGTTCGGCCTCGCCCAGTGGCGCTTCACCAACAGCGGTACCGAGTCCACCCTGGACGCGGTCCGGATCGCCCGCGGCCACACCGGGCGCGACCTCATCGTCAAGATCGAGGCCTCCTACCACGGCCACCACGACGCGCTGATGGTCTCGGTCGAGCCGCCGCCCGACCGGATGGGACCAGCCGACCAGCCTGCCTCGGTCCCCTCCAGCGGGGGCATACCGATGGCGGTGGCCGAGCTCACCCGGGTGGTCCCCTTCAACGACCTGCCTGCCCTGGAGCGGATGTTCCAGGCGCATCCGGGCGCCATCGCGGGCGTGATCCTGGAGCCCGCGATGATGAACATCGGCTTCGTCCTGCCCGATCAGGGCTACCTGGCCGGGGTCGTCGAGTGTGCCCACCGCCACGGGGCGGTGGCGATCTTCGACGAGGTCAAGACCGGCCTCACGCTGGCGCCCGGGGGGGCCACCGAGCGGTTCGGCGTCACCCCCGACCTGGTCTGCCTCGCCAAGGCGATGGGTGGCGGTGTCCCCTGCGGCGCGATCGGCGGCACCACCGAGGTGATGAAGGTGGTGGAGGACGGAGCCGTCGCCCAGATGGGCACCTTCAACGGCAATCCGCTGACGATGGCGGCGGCCCGGGCGACCCTGCTGGAGGTCCTCACCCCCGACGCCTACGAGCACCTGGACACGCTGGCGACGACCATGCGCGACGGCCTCAACCAGGTGATCGCCGAGCACCAGCTGCCCTTCCACGTGATCGCGATCATGGCCCGCGGCTGCGTCACCTACCGGGCCCAGCCGGTGCGCAACTACCGCGACTACCTCCAGGTGGACAAGCGGATCGCCTACCTCTCGTGGCTCTACCAGTGCAACCGGGGGGTGCTGATGGCGCCCGGCGCGGAGGAGAACTGGACCCTCTCGGTGCAGCATTCCGCCGCCGACACCCAGCGCTACGTCGAGAACCTCGGCCAGCTAGCCAGGGACCTGCGGAGCTGACCGAGCCCCCGCGCCTGCCCCCCGGCCTGCAGCGGCAGGCGGACGGTCCCGCGTTCCTGGGACCGGCCACCTTCGCCAAGGCGCCGCTGCTGACGGAGCCGGAGGAGCTCGACCGCTGGCACCCCGACATCGCGGTGGTGGGGGCGCCCTGGGACGACTCGGTGAGCTACCGTCCGGGGGCGCGCTTCGGCCCCCGCGCGGTGCGCACCGCCAACTACCAGCCTCCCGACTGGCACCTCGACCTGGAGGTGGCGCCGCTCGAAGTGCTGACCCTGGTCGACTACGGCGACGCGGTCTGCCCTCCGGGGCTGGTCGATCCTGCCCACGCCGCCATCCGGGAGCGGGTCCACGAGGTGGCGATCCGCGGCATCGTCCCCCTTGTCATCGGCGGCGACCACTCCATCACCCTGCCATCGGCGACGGCGGTGGCGGACGCCGTCGGCCGGGGACGGCTGGGGATCGTCCACTTCGACGCCCACGCCGACACCGCCGACGAGACCGGCGGCAACCTCCTCTCCCACGGCACCCCGATGCGGCGGCTGATCGAGTCCGGCGCGGTGCCTGGCCGCAACTTCGTGCAGGTCGGGCTGCGCGGCTACTGGCCGCCCAAAGCGGTCTTCGACTGGATGCGGGCCCAGGGGATGCGCTGGCACCTGATGGGGGAGCTCTGCGACCGCGGCGTAGACGCGGTGATCGCGGACGCGATCGCAGAGGCGCTCGACGGACCCGAGGTCCTCTACATCTCGGTTGACATCGACGTCCTCGACCCCGGCTTCGCGCCCGGCACCGGCACCCCGGAGCCGGGCGGGATGCAACCCCACGAGCTGCTCCGCGCCCTCCGCCGGATCGTGCTCGCGACCGCGGTGGTGGGGATGGACGTGGTCGAGGTCTCCCCGCCCTACGACTGGGCGGAGCTAACCAGCCAGAATGCCAATCGCTGCCTGCTCGAGGTGGTGTCGGCGCTGGCAGCCAAGCGGGTGCGCGCCGCAGGGGTGGTGCCGACCGGCTGACCCTCCGGCCGACGTGCGGCGGACCCAGGACAGGGGCAGGACGTCCTCGGCGCCGGTCGGCCACGTCTGGGGCAGCCCCAAGCCTGAGACCAACCTCGTGTCCCATCACCCGGCCGCCCCGAGGGGACGCGGCGACCAACCGGGACGGGCGGGAACCCAGCCATAACCCCGCCGCGGCGCGTTCTCCCACCCCACTGCGGCGGCTCGTGTAACTGGCCGGTAACGCGATGGTGACATGCGCGCGAACGGTCGAGCAGGGTGCCACACTGCCGCCAGCCCGCGCCACCGCCAGAGCTTCCGCTTCGCCACCCCGACGGCGCGGAATGACACGTCGGAGGCTCTGCGGTCGTCGCAGGCGCGGCCGACGGCGTGACATCCGACACCCTCCCGGAGCCTCGAACCACCGGGCTCCCTCTCGGGCAGGTACTCGTCACCGGGGGGGGTAGCATGATTCGCATCCGAGCAGGCTTGTTGCTACTGCCGCTGGTCCTGGCTGGGCTGGCGACTCACGGCGGCTCCACCCCGACCGCCTCGCCTGGCCTCACGACCCACGTTCTCACGGTCGGCCCGAGCGGCCAGTACCGCACGCTCGGGGCCGCGGTCGGCGCGGCCGATCGCCATGCCAATGCCGGTGACTACTACCAGATCGAGGTCGCGCCGGGAACCTACACCAACGATTTCGCGGACGTCACCCGGCCGATGACGATCGAGGCCAACCCCCGGGATGGGGGCGGTCGCGTCCTGCTGCTGGATACCGTGAACCTGCCCAACGAGAAGGCAATCATCCTGACGACCGCCAGCCTGACGGTCGACGGCCTGACCTTCGAGGGCGCCCACATCCCCGACCGCCTGGGCGGCAATGGGGCGGGCATCCGCGACCAGAACGCGGGCCAGTCGGCGCGTCTGATCGTCGAGAACAGCACCTTTTCCGGCAACCAGGAGGGCATCCTGCAGGGGAACGACTTCCGCGAGCATGTCCAGATCCTCAACTCCACCTTCGAGGACAATGGCAATCCGAACCCGGCGGTGTTCCAGCACGCCGTCTACATCGATGCCGCCGCCAGCCTGGTCGTGGACCACAGTCTCTTCTGCGGGCAGCTGATCGGCCATGACGTCAAGAGCCGCGCCCTCGCCACCACGGTCGAGAACAGCCAGATCTTCGACGGCGCGGCCGATCCAGCCGCCCATTGCCGTGCTGGCTCGACCAGCTACGGCATCGACGCGCCCAATGGGGGCATGCTCACCGTGCTCGCGGATCGGATCGTCCAGGGTCCGGGCACCCAGAACGACATCATGGTGGACTACGGAGCGGAGGGGATGCGGTACCCCGACAACGGCATCCACGTGTCGGGCACCACCTTCACCAATTCGGCCATCCATGCCACCGGCATCTACGACCCGCCGTGCGTCCTGGTCGATCTGGCCGGCAACACCTTCAAGGGGGTCGCGACCCCGGTCCACCCCGCTCGCTGTGCGGGCTAGGGGTGGATCGGCCGTCGCCCGGGCTGGGCTAGTCGGACCAGCCGCAGCCCCGACTCCGGGCCAGCGAGCCTGGCGGACCGGAGCCGGGGAGCGCGCCGGGGCGCGGGTCATCTGGCCGCCGGCGGTGGTCGGCCCGGTTCGGGGCTCTCTCCCACTCTGGCCGAGCGGCGCCCCACGCTCGCTGCGCTCACGCACCTCGACCGCCAGCACCTTGCCCACCTGCACCCCGTCGGGCACCGTCCACCCCACGTTGCCGACCATGACCGCACCGCACCGCCGCTCGCGTTCACAGCAGAGCTGGGACGTCACCCACGGGCCTCCTCGAGACTGAGGGTCGTCTTCCGGAGCGTGTGCTCCACTGCGGCGCCCGGGCTGGTTCGTGCTGGCCCGCTCGTGCTGCCGACCGACGTCGATCGGAACCGCGGTGGCGACCCGCGTCAGCGCAGCGCGACCACCAGGCCGCTCGCCTCCAGCAGGGTGTAGGGCGACACCGACGGGCCCAGCAGGTCCACCCACTCCGGGGGCAGCAGGACGCCGAGGTGGCGGCGCCACAGCTGCGGCACCGTCCGCTGCGGCCGCCCCCAGTCGGGGAACCCGACCGCCCTGCCGTCGCCGATCACCCCGCCCCGGGCCGCCAGCCGGTCGGCCAGACGATCGACCAAGTCCCACACGAGCGCCTCCGGGACGGCCGCCGCGAGGGTGTCCCATGGAGGCAGGTGCAGGGTGAGCTCGCCGGTGGGGGCGTCCACCGACTGGACCGCCGCGACCGTGAGGCGAACCCCCGACCAGGACACGGTCTCGCCGGCGACCATCGGCGCTCCGCGCCGCCGCCCGGCGACGAACCGCTCCGGGTCAGGCAGCCGCTGGCCTCGGCCGGTGGCACGGACCAGGTCGAGGGCCTGGGCCAGCAGCCACGGCCCTCGCTCCTGCCCTGGGTCCGGGACCGAGAGCGACACCGTCGTCTCGTCGACGGACGCGAGACAGACGCGCCAGTCCGGGGCATCCTCGTCAGCCGTCACCGCGGCGGGGGACCTGCGACGCGGACGGCGGGGCCGCCCTCTCCGCTGGGCCTGCGCCATGGCCTCTCGCCGAGCCGCGCCGGGTCGAAGGTGCTCTCGGGCGGCTCCTCGTCGTCGCGGACATGGGTGACGGCCACTCGCGGGAGCGGCTGGTCCGCGACCAGTGCCTCGCTGCAGAGGAGGAGACCCCGCTCACGGTCCACCGTCCAATGGTAGGCGTCCGCCCCGGCGCCGATCTCGTGGAGGAGGAGCCGCGGTCCGGGGTGGTTGCCGGAGTGGGTCCGGGGACCGGCCACCGCGGTGATCGCGGCCCGGTCGGCGGCGGCGACGGTGAGGACCAGCTCGCCCAGCAGCGCTGGGGGATCGGCCAGCGGCGCGCCGTCGCCTCGGCCGTGCCGGTGGTCGGAGCGACCGTGGTCGGTCCGTCGCCCCTGGGTGGCGCTCCAGCTCCACCACCGTTCGCCGTGGCGGATCACCGTGACAGGATCCACTCCGACGCCGTGCGTCGCGCGCTCGTGCCCCTCCGGTCCGATCCAGCGCTGCCGTGAGCTGGTGCGGGCCGCGGGCGACGGGGGGTCCCGAGGGCCGCAGACCCCACGATGGGGGCCGCGCCCCGTGGATGGGCGCCGCGGAAGGCGGCCTGCAACCGCTGCTGGGGGGGCCACGTCGTCCCGTGGAGCTCGAGTCGCTGCCACCGCTCGCGGCTGGTGTGGAGCAGCTCCAGCAGGTCGCCCAGCTCGCCCGCCGCCTGACCTCCCCGTGCCCCGACCGACGCGCGCACATGATAGGGCCGGCCCGGGCGCCACCGGCGAGCTGCGCGCGCTACGCTGGGACCGCCGCAGGCCCTGATCCTCCCCCCACCGAGGTCCCACCATGGAGACCACCCCCCTCGCCCCGCCCCCGCCGGCCTACGAGGAGACCTCGCTGCAGGGGGTCGACCACATCGAGTTCTTCGTCGGCAACGCGCGCCAGGCGGCCCACTACTACCGGTCCGCCTTCGGCTTCGACGTCGTCGCCTACGCCGGGCCCGAGACCGGAGTCCGCGACCGTGCCTCGTACGTCCTCCGCCAGGGCAGGGTGGCCCTGGTGATGACGGCGCCGCTGGGGCCCGGGGGCGAGATCGCCGACCAGGTCCGGCGTCACGGCGACGGGGTGCGCACCCTGGCCCTGCAGGTGCGGGACGTGGACGCCGCCCACCACGACGCGATCAGCCGCGGCGCCCGCTCCGTCGAGGAGCCGCACTCGGTCGAGGATCGCCGCGGCTCGGTGCGGCTCTCGACGGTCCGCACCTTCGGCGACACCGTCCACACCTTCGTCGACCGCGCCGAGTACCAGGGTGCCTTCCTGCCCGGCTACCGGGAGGAGCGTCGTGACGGCGGCGGTGCCGGCCTGGCCCTGGTCGACCACTGCGTCTGCAATGTCGAGCTGGGACGGATGGACGAGTGGGTCGACTGGTACCGCCGGGTCTTCGGCTTCGACGTCTTCCAGGAGTTCGACGAGCGCGACATCGCCACCCAGTACTCCGCCCTCCGCAGCAAGGTGGTGCGCGGGGGGCGGCAGGGCAGCGTCACCTTCCCGATCAACGAGCCCGCCCAGGGCCTCCGGCGCTCCCAGATCCAGGAGTACCTCGACTACTACCACGGCCCCGGGGTGCAGCACATCGCCCTCCACTCCGACGACATCGTCGAGAGCGTGGGCCGGCTGCGGCGGCAGGGGGCGGAGTTCCTGCGCGCGCCCGACGCCTACTACCGCGAGCTCCCCGACCGGATCGGTCCCATCGACGAGGACCTCGACCGGCTGCGGTCGCTCGACGTCCTGGTCGACCGCGACGCCCACGGCTATCTGCTCCAGATCTTCACCCGTCCGGTGGCCGACCGGCCCACCCTCTTCTTCGAGGTGATCCAGCGCAAGGGCTCGCGTGGCTTCGGCAAGGGGAACTTCAAGGCACTCTTCGAGGCCATCGAGCGCGAGCAAGCGGAGCGCGGAAACCTCTGAGCGGGGCACCGGCCACCCGCGGGGCGTCCGCCCTGCCCTCGGTCGCCGAGGCGCGGCACCGGATCCTCGCCGGCGTGGGTCCGCTCCCGTCCGAGGGGCTGGCGCTGGGGGCCGCGGCCTCGGGACGGGTGCTGGCGCGAGCCGTGGTGGCGGCGGTGCGGCTGCCGCCGTTCGCCAACAGCGGCATGGACGGCTACGCGGTGCTGGCGGCGGACATCACCACCCTGCCGACCCGGCTGCCGGTGCGAGGGGAGATGGCCGCCGGGATGGCACCGGATGCCGTCTCCGTGGGTGAGGGGAGCTGCGCCAAGGTCATGACCGGAGCGCCGCTGCCACGGGGAGCCGACGCGGTGGTCCCGTACGAGTGGACCGATCGCGGGGCGGAGGTGGTGACGATCCACGAGCGGCCCCAGCTCGGCCACGCGGTCCGGGCGGCGGGCGAGGACCTCGTTCCCGGAGACCTGGTGCTCCCCGCCGGCCACCGGTTGCGGCCGACGGACCTCGCCGCCTGCGCCGCCTCCGGCGCGGCCGAGGTGGTGGTGGGCCGGCGGCCACGGGTGGCGGTCGTCACCACCGGCAACGAGCTCCGGCCGCCCGGCACCACCCTCGGACCCGGCCAGATCTTCGACACGGCCGGGGTCGCCCTGGAGGCGCTGGTCGCCGACGCCGGCGGGGTGGTGGTGGAGCGGCGGACGCTTCCCGACGACCCCCTCGGGGTGGAGCGTGGACTGGCGGAGCTCGCCGCGGCCAGTGACTGCCTGCTCACGGTGGGCGGAGTCAGCGTCGGCGACCACGACCACGTGCGGGACGCCGTCCAGCGCCTGGGCCGCCTCGACCTCTGGCGGGTGGCGATGCGGCCGGGCCGGCCACTGGCGGTGGGGTCGATCGGCTCGACCCTGGTCCTGGGGCTCCCCGGCAACCCGGTGTCGGCGTGCGTCACCTTCCTCCTCTTCGCGGCGCCCGCGCTCCTGGCCCTGCAGGGGGCCAGCCGAACCGGCCCGGCCACCGTCCCGGCGCGGCTGCTGGAGGCGGTGGAGAAGCCCGAGGGGCTGGAGACGTTCCATCGGTGCGTCCTGGAGCCCGGATCGCACGCCAGCGGTTGGCTCCCCGGCGCGCGGCTGACGGGGGCGCAGGGGAGCGGGATCACCCGCTCGCTGGCGCTCGCCGACGGTCTGGTGGTGCTGCCGGCGGAGGGCGCCTCGGTGCCGGAGGGGACCCCGGTCGCGGTCATCCTGCTCGCCCGTCCCGGCGCCTGAGCGCGGCGGGGATCACCCTCCTCCCCGATCCGCGGGGACTCGCAGGCGGATCCGGCTCGACCGTCGGCCGCGACCCGCCACGGGAGCGATCGGTCCCCGCATCGCGCCGACCCCACCGAGGTCACGCCGGTGCGGCGCGGCTCAGTCCCCGGTCCCCTCCGTCGCGGTGGGGACCGGGTCACCCGTCCCCCCGCCGTTGCCCGCCGGCCCCGCCTCCTGGGCCGCCGCGATGGCGGCTCGCAGGACGGCGATGCGGGCCTGGGGGTCCCCGGCGGCCGCCGCCTGGCCGGCGAGGTACGTCGCCAGGGGCGCGAACGGGCGGGAGCCGGAGGTGTGGGCGGCGGCGCCGGCGAGCTCCAGGACCAGCCGGGCCTCCTCCTCGGAGCAGAGCGGCACCGACGGGCAGGGCCGAAGTCCGGCGAGGAGGCGCTCGAACCAGCTGTTCACCGCCGGCTGCCCAGGGCGGTGGCGGCTCCGCGCAGGGCCCGGAGCTCGGCCCAGGTGTTGCAGTTGCGGAAGGAGAGCCCGTCCGGGTCGAGCGCCGCCCACTCCGACGCCGCGATCGGGGCCACCCGGAGGGAAGCGAGCGCGCGGCGGAGCGTCCGCTCGCCGCCCTCGAGCGCCCCCGCCAGGAGCGGGCCGGCGCTGGCGCGGTACACCGCGAAGAGCGGCTCCGGTCGGCCCCCGCGCCACGGGACCACGGCGTCCACCGCGGGGTCGTGCCAGGCCCGGCGGAGAAGGTGGCGTCCGAGGATCGGGCTGGGGCTCGGCATGTCGCAGGCCACGACGAGGACCAGGGAGGTCGCCGCCCGGGTGAGCCCCTGGACCAGCCCGGCCAGCGGGCCCAGCCCGGAGGCCGGGTCGGCGACCGCGGGGCAGGGAAGCCCACAGCTCGAGGGCCCGGCGACGAGGCACCGGGACGCCAGCGGGCTGAGGGCGCGATAGGGGAGATCGATCAGTCGCCCACCCGCGGTCCGGAAGGACGCCTTGTCGCGCCCGGCGCGGCGGCTGGCCCCGCCGGCGAGGATCAGGAGGGTCACCTCCCTCGGCCCCGGCGCTCGCCCGGCCGGGGCCCTCGCGGCGGAGGGCGGCTGCATCACGACTCAGGCCGGCCCCGGGCCCGGGACCACCCGGAACGGGTGGGTGTACACGTTGCAGCGATCGTCGCGGAGGAAGCCCACCAAGGTCGCCCCCAGCCGGTCCGATGCCCGCACCGCCAGCGAGGTCGGCGCCGAGACCGCGGCGATGAGAGGGATCCCGGCGGCGGTCGCCTTCTGGACGATCTCGAACCCCGCCCGGCCGCTGACCAGGAGGAGGAAGCGCTCCAGCGGCAGCTGGTCACGCATGAGGGCCCCCCCGACCAGCTTGTCGACGGCGTTGTGCCGACCCACGTCCTCGCACACCGCCGCGAGGTCGCCACCGCCGGTCACCAGGGCGGCCGCGTGCAGTCCTCCGGTGCTGGCGAAGACCGCCTGCCGCGAGCGCAGGCGCGCCGGCAGGGTGTGGAGGAGGCCGATCGGCCAGGTGTCCCGGCCCCGGACCGGCCGCTGGGTGCGCTCCAGCGCGTCGAGGGTGGTGGCGCCGCAGAGCCCGCAGGCGCTGGTCGAGGGGAGTCGCCGCTGCCAGCCGAGAACGCCGCCCGCAAGGGGCCGGCGGAGGCGGACGTCGACCAGGCCCTCCGTCTCGGGCAGGAGCTCGACGTCGAGGTCCTGCCCGCCCAGCTCGTCCTGACCGCTCGGGCTGAGTCGCACCCCGGCCACGTCGTTCCGGCCCCGGACGACGCCCTCGGCATGGAGGAGCCCGAGCACCAGTTCGAGGTCGGATCCCGGCGTGCGCATCACCACCGCCAGCGGGGCGCCGTCGACGGCCACCTGCAGCGGCTCCTCGGCCGCCACCCAGTCGCGGTCGGCGCGGACCTCGCCCGCCGCCCAGCGCCCGACCGCCACCGGGCTGGTCCCGGAGCGCCCGGCCGCCTCCCGCTCCGCTCTGACCGGGCCCGGCGCCGCCACCGTCCGCCCGGCCGCCCGGCCCTGCTCGGGGGGGAGGCTCAGGGCGTCGGGGTGGGCCGGCATCGCCGATCGATCGTACGCGGAGTCGGGGCCCCGCCCGCCCCGCCGGTGCGGACCCATGGCCCGCCCCGGCGGTGGGCCGAGATCAGCCCGGAGCCGGCTCGCTCCGGAGGAGGGCCAGGTCGCCGTCGGGGAAGTGCAGTCGCGGCACCGCTCCGTCGGGGTCCTCCCGGGCCGTCACCCGGGCCTCCAGGATCAACCGAAGGTCGTCGCCGACCCCGGCCGCCGCCGGCATGTTCGGGTTCCCGGCGCGCACCCAGCGCTCGGCCACCGCCGCCGAGCCCGCCTCCTCGAGGCGGCGGTGGCCGACCGAGGTGTAGTAGGAGCCGGTCGAGGGGTCCAGCGGAATGCCGGGATCGCCCTGCCGTGCGCGCTCGATCACCTCGGGCACGGCGGCGGCGGCGAGGGCGGTCAGGCGGCGGCTGAGGGTGCCGTTGGTGTCGTCGGGACGGATCGGCGCGCGCCCCTGCCAGAGGGCCGGGCCGAGGTCGATCTCGCGGGCGATCCGCTGGAAGGTGATCCCGGTCTCCTGGTCGCCGTTCACGAGCGCCCAGTAGACCGGCTCCGGGCCCCGGTACGCCGGCAGCAGCGACGGGTGGACGTTGAGCCATCCGAGCTGGCCGAGCCCGAGCGCCGGGCGGTGGAGGATCTGGTTGAAGCTGGCGACGAGGAAGAGGTCCGCCTCCAGACTCCGGAGCCGGTCGATCGCCGTGGGGCTGTTGATGCGGCCGAGACGCAGGAGGGGCACCGACAGGTGGTCGGCGACCTGGGAGAGGGCATTGTCACCGGCGACGACGGGATGGGCACCGGGGCTGGTGACGAGACCGACCACGTCGACCGGGGCCGTCAGCAGCGCCAGCAGGATGCCCAGGCTGTAGTCGGAGGGAAAGCCGGTGAACACCACCCGGGGGGCGCCCGCCGGCGGGGGAGTGGGAAGGCCGCTGGGCGCCTCCGCCAGGACCAGGTCCGGGACCATCCGGAAGCTGGTCTGGCGCCACAGGCCCTCCGCCACCCGGTTCAGCCACGCGCTGCGCGCCGGGGCCATGGTCGTGACCGGCTCGGAGGAACGAATGGCGGGACACCTCGCTGGACGGGGCGGTGCGCCGCGCCGGCGCCCAGGACCGCTCTGCCTGCCATCCTAAGCGCGCCGCCGCGGTGGGCGGGGTCTGGGCCGACCGACCCGATGCCAGCCGGGGCTGCACTCGTGGCGTGCGCCGGGCTGGTAGGCTCCGGGCCGGTGGCGTGCACCGAGCGGGCCGGGGCGGTGGGGGCGGTGTCACGCCGGCCGGTGAGGCTGGTCGCCCAGCTGCCGGCGCACCGTCGGCGTCGGATCGTGGCCCTGGTGCTGGCCTGGTACCGGGTGCATCAGCGCACCCTCCCCTGGCGGCGGACGAAGGACCCGTGGGCGGTGCTGGTCTCGGAGATCCTCCTCCACCAGACCCAGGTGGCTCGAGCGGTCCCGGTCTACCAGGGGTTCATCGAGCGATGGCCCGATCCGCCCAGCTGTGCGGCTGCGCCCCTGGCCGAGATCAAGGCGCTGACCGATCCCCTCGGCTACCATGCCCGCGGCGGCTGGCTGCACGGGATCGCGGCCGCCGTGAGCGAGCGACCTCCGCCTCACCTCCCGGTCACGGCACCGGAGCTGAGACGGTTCCGGGGGATCGGCCGCTACACGGCGGCCGCCGTCGCCAGCATCGCCTTCGGCGCCCCCGAGCCGCTCGTCGACACCAATGTGGTGCGCCTGTTCGAGCGGCTCTTCCGGCTGCCCCCTGATCGGCGTCGGGCCGGCTCCCCGCGGCTGTGGGCGGTGGCAGAGCGGCTGGTGCCGCGGACGGCTGCCGGCGACTTCAACCAGGGACTGATGGAGCTGGGGGCGCTGATCTGCCGACCCCGGGCACCCCGCTGCGGCGTGTGTCCGCTGGAGCCGGTCTGCGCCAGCCGCCACCGTCGGCTGACGACGGTTCGCTTCCGGGAGGGATCGGCGCGGCCCCGGGCGGCGCCCGACCGGGGACGGCAGGCAGAATAGCGAGGCGTGTCGGGCCCCCGCCCGCCGCGCGCCCCGGAGAGGCCCTGGAGGTGCGACATGACCCACCGTGTGACCCTCATCCCCGGCGACGGGGTCGGACCGGAGGTCTCGAAGGCCGCCCGGCGCGTCCTCGACGCCACCGGGGTCGGCTTCGAGTGGGAGGTGGTCGAGGCCGGCGAGGGGGTGATGGCGGAGTTCGGCACTCCCATGCCTGAGCATCTCCTGGCCTCGATCCGGCGCAACCGGGTGGCCATCAAGGGCCCCATCACGACCCCCCTCGGCACCGGGATCCGCAGCGTCAACGTCGCCCTGCGCCGGGAGCTCGACCTCTACGCGCTGGTGCGCCCGTGCAAGTGGTACCCCGGCGTCCGGTCCCCCTACCGCGACGTGGACCTGGTCCTGGTCCGCGAGAACACCGAGGACCTCTATGCCGGGATCGAGTTCGAGGAGGGCACGACGGGATGCGGTGAGGTGATCGACTTCCTCAACGACCGCCAGGATCGCCGCATCCGTCCCGACTCGGCGATCTCGATCCGGCCGATCTCGCGCTTCGGCACCGAGCGCGTGGTTCGCTTCGCCTTCGAGTACGCGCGCCGCTATGGCCGGCGAAAGGTGACCTCGGTGCACAAGGCCAACATCCTCAAGTTCGGCGACGGCCTCTGGCTCGACATCTCCCGTCAGGTGGCGAAGGACTACCCGGACATCGAGTTCGACGACCGCATCGTCGACAACATGTGCATGCAGCTGGTGCAGAAGCCCGAGCTCTACGACGTGCTGGTGCTGCCCAACCTCTTCGGGGACATCGTCAGCGACCTCGCCGCTGGGCTGGTGGGCGGCCTGGGGCTCGCCCCCGGGGCCAACATCGGCACCGACTGCGCCCTCTTCGAGGCGACCCACGGCAGCGCCCCCAAGTATGCCGGGCTGAACAAGACCAACCCGATGGCGATGATGTTCTCGGGCATGCTGATGCTTCGCCACCTCGGCGAGGCCGCCGCCGCCGACCGGCTGGAGGCGGCCCTGGCGGCGGTGATCGCAGAGGGACGCCAGGTCACGTACGACCTGAAGGCCGATCGCGACGACCCCACCGCGGTGGGGACCGCGCAGGTGGCCGACGCCGTGATCGAGCGGCTGGAGACGATGACGGCCACCGTCTGAGCCGGTGAGCCCGGCGGCTCGGGAGCTCCCGAGCCCTCCGTGGTGGGGGACGAGCCGACCGGTCTGCCCCGGCGATCCCACCGCCGGGTGTCCCCGGCGAGGGTCCCGGCAGATTCGCAAAGGGGGTGTTCGATCATGGGTCCGGGGTGGCAGACTGGGTCATGATCATGGCAGTGGCGGTCCCACCCGCGCCTTCCCCGGGGATGGCGCCCCTCGAGGAGCTCCGGAGGGCGTGGCTCGACGCAGCGCGCGAGCAGGAGCCGCATCTGCCCGGGCTGACCGGGCGCGTGCAGCGTGAGCTCACCGCCCTGGGTGCGACCCGCAGCGGCGAGGCCGACCTGATGGCGGCGGTGCAGCTGTTCGCCGCCATGCTCCGCGACGCCGGACGCCCCGGAGAGGCGCGCTCACTGGCTCGTCGGATGGGCAAGGCGGTCTTCGAGTTCCTCCTGCTGGAGTCCGTCGCCAGCGAGCAGGAGGCTCAGCGGTCTCCCCACGATGATGACGTGCCGGCAGCGGGGAAGGCCGACGGCTCCGCCGATGATGCGGCGGATGCCGCCATCGAGGTCGGCCCAAAGATGGAGCTGGAGGCGGTCGGCCCCGCCGCCGCGGGAGCGTCAGGAGCCCTGCCCGCCGTCGTGTCGGCCGGCGCCCCAGGGCCCCGGCCGTCGATCGAGGTGGCCGCCGACCGACACCAGGACCCGGCGGATGACGGCAGCCCGGCTCCCCGTCCCGTCGTCCCGCTTCCGCGTCCGCTCCATGGCCCTTCCGCCAACCGCTACTCGCTGTTCGGCACGGAGCTCCGGCGGCCGGCTGTGCCCCCGCCCCCGTCCGCCCGTGGCGGCGAGGCGGCAGGCACGGGCCGTGGCGCGGGCCAGCTGCGCGGCGAGTCCACCGACCGGCTCGCCGGCGACCGCCAGGGAGCTCCTGCCCCAGCCTCACCGGGATCGGGCGGCGAAGGGGCCCGGACGCCGACGCCCGCGTCCACACCGTGGCCGCCCCCGGCGGAGGCGGTGGAGAGCGTCCTGCAGCAAACGGCAGCGGCCAACGAGGCCGAGGCGGAGCCGGCTGGGACGCCCGCGCTCGAGCTGGGTGCGGAGGCTGCGCCGGAGCCGGCCGCTGTCGCCGGGCCGGTGAGCGAGCCGTCGGCCATCGTCGCTCGTCACGGCGTCGCGGAGCCGGTGCGCGAGCCGGTGACGGCGCCGCCGGCCGTCGCTGACCCGGACCCGGTGGGGGAGACCCGGCCGCCCGCTGCCGCCGGCGCTGAGGCGGCCTTCGCGAACAGTCCGCTGACGGTCCCCGTCCCTCCCGGCGTCGCGGACCCGGGGCGGGCGGTCGAGCCGACCGCTGCCGCCGGCGCTGAGGCGCCTCTGGCGGACGGGCCACTGGCCGTCCCCGTCCCTTCCGGCGCGACGGAGCCGGTGCTCTTTGCGGAGACTGAGGCCTCGACGTTCACGTCGGGTGTCCCGGCGCGGGGGCGTCCGACCGAGGCGCCGGCTGCTGCCGGCGCCGAGCCTCCTGGCCTTGCGGAGCGGCCCCGGATCGTGGAGCCGCTGGGTGTCATCGGTCCTGACGACATCGAGCCGGTGGCTCTGCCGGTGGCGGGGGGGTGGGCTGCGAACCCGGCACCCGGAGGATTCCCCGCCGCGGGGCCGGCCCGCCGACCGGAGGCGTCGGTGCCTGCTCCGCCGCCGGGACTCGGCTCCCCGTTCGCCGGCGGGCCGGTGCCCTCCAGCGGAGCCGCCCCTGCCGCTGGACCCGCGCCCGCCGCTGGGGTGAACCGACCAGCCGCCCCATCGCCAGGATCTCCGGCGGACGCTGCCGGACGGCTGGTCCCGCTGCGCGGAGCCGGGCCGGCCAATCCGACGAGACCGCAGGCACCTGCCGGTCCACCGACCGGAGCCTTCCCGACCGCCACGCAGGTATTCCCGAGCCCTCCTCCGGGTGGGTCGGCCGCCAGGCCCGCCACCGCCGACCCGGCGCGATTCCTGCCCCCGGGAGCGCCCCTGCCACCTGGTGGCACCACGAAGGCGCCCGCTCCGGCCCCGCCCCCCCCTGCCAAGGGACGTCAACCGGAACCGGCGCAGCCGATGGCGTCCCCATACCTCCCGGTCAGCCGTGCGCCGGGCTCGGGGCCGGCTGGCGCCGCCGGCCGGCCAAGCTCGCCGCTCGTTCGCGAGATGGCGCCGGCCGTACCGGCCCGGTTGCCCACGGAGGCGGGGCGCTCGGAGACATCGAAGGCGGGGCAACCGAGTTCGCCACCGCCGCCGACAGAGACGGTGGGCAGCGGACCGACGGCCGTCCCTCGACCCAAGGTGCAGCGGGCCGATGGGGCGGTCACCTCCGCCCCCGCTGCGGTTGGCAGCGGGGGTGCGAGGGAAGGCAAGGCCCCCCCGTCCGCGGACGCAGGCCCAGGCGGCTGGGGCGTTCGCATCTCGCCGCGCGTCCAGCAGGTGCGGGAGCGGCGCATCGCTGGCCGCCGGGCCGATGTCCCGACGATCCTCGCCCAGACCCGAAGCGCGGCCGCCCAGGACCTCGAGGCCGCGCTCGGACGTGGCAAGGGGCGCAAGGCCGCCCGCGCGGTGCGCTCCCTCCCGATCCCGGACCCGGCCGAGGTGCGCCGGGTGGTGGACGGCCTCTTCGACAGCCGTCGTCCTTGGGACGCCGCCGCGCTGGTCGGGCGGCTCGCGGCGGAGGCCCCATCCGCGGCGGTCGGCGAGGCTGCGTGCGCGCTCGGGGAGCGCTGCCGCGATGGGCGCGAGGCGGACGCAGCCCGGATGGCCTTCCTCGGCGCCGTCCTGGCCGACCCGCCGTGCGAGCGGGGATGCTGGCAGCTCGCCGCGCTCGCCTTCGCCCGCAAGGATCCCGAGGACTCCGCCCGCTGGCTGGAGTTCGTCGCCCGGCTCATGCGCGCGCGGGTGGCGGACCAGGATGCGCTCGCCGTCTACCGCCAGATCGCTGCGCTCACCCCGAGCCGGAAGGACATCCAGGCCCTGGTGCGCGCGAGCACCCTCAACGGATCGCTGCCGGACTGAACGGCGCCTCGGCGGCTGCGACGGGGGAGCCCGTGGCTTGCGCGACGAACATCAGTTTGGTACATTTGTATGGTCATGGCTGCCGGCCACACCCTTGCCGCGCCCGCTCACCCCGAACCCATCGGTCGCGACGGGTCGGACCAGACCGCACCTGACCATCGACCGCCCGCCAGGTGGGAGGGGGTGGTGGAGCGGCTCGGCGTCGGCGGCCGGGTGGTGCTGGACCGGTGGGAGCCGCCGCGCCCCGCCCGCTACGGTCCTCTGCCGGCCGGGCTCGACCCCCGGCTGGTGGTGGCGCTTCGGCGGCGCGGAATCGCGAGTCTCTACCGTCACCAGGCCCATGCCGTCGACCTCGCCCTGGGCGGCCACCACCTTGCCATCGTCACCCCGACCGCCTCCGGCAAGACCCTCTGCTACAACCTCCCGGTCCTGAACTCGATCCTTCAGGACGACGCCAGCCGCGCACTCTACGTGT
>Ga0307373_10007580_pt1 | contig 16886 bp, 13 predicted proteins | sample OX2MG_FD_202534 | JGI IMG/M metagenome (GOLD analysis project Ga0307373, IMG submission 202534) | Soil microbial communities from Risofladan, Vaasa, Finland - OX-2 | ecosystem: Environmental > Terrestrial > Soil > Coastal area > Acid sulfate soil | place: Finland: Risofladan, Vaasa | collected... | reverse complement strand
ATTGGCTGCCGAATTTGGCATTCCCGTACTGCTGGCCGCTCTCCTATTCGCCGTCATGTTGTTCCGTGATCTCCTGAAACTTTCGAAAACAGCGCAAAGTAAAGAAGAACTGTTCCTCTCCCGAGCGGCCGTTCTTGCCCTCGTCGGTTATTTAGTCGCGGGCCTTTTCGAGTACACGTACGGGCACTCCCTGGGTCTGATCCTTCTCAGTTTTGCGGTCCTCTCGCCTTTGCTGCCCTCGACCCCGCCAATTGCGCAATCGTCGAGGTCGATGGAGTTCCCTGGCGAGGTTGATCTCGCGCACTCACGAAATCACGCCAGCCTTTGATCGCTTATCTCATCAAGTGACGATGTGTAATTGGCGAAGACTCGCGTCCGGGTTTCAACCATGACAACGCCACGATGTACCCCGGCGGTTTCATGGAATCTGGATCTTGCCCGGTGCCTGAGGTCTTCCGACGCCTGGTGACAATTTTTTTGCAGGAAAGGGATTGGGCCATGACAACAACACCTATGCCGCGCTGCTACTCTTCGGAGGCAATAAGGCACTACGGTTCAGTTTAACTTATTGGGGGATGGTGAATTGAAGGGTTCGAAAAAGATCGTATTCTTTTTTCCCGCGTTTGCCAGTAGTGAGGCGACCGCACCTCTCGGCATCCTGGCGGTCTCAACGCCTCTGCTTCGCGCAGGCTACCAGGTTGTCTTAATCGACTCCACCATCACGCCTGACTTGAAACAGCGCGTTCTGGCAGAGGTCAAAGACGCCCTTTGTCTTGGCATCTCGCTGGTTACGGGTCCGATGATTCGCGAGACAGCGGAAATCGGATGGGCCGTGAAAGCTTGGGACAGGAACTTCCCCATTATTCTCGGTGGTTGGCACCCTTCGCTGCTGTCTTTGCAGACGCTGGAAGCGGGTTTCGTAGACATTGTGGTTCGCGGTCAGGGCGAAATCACGATGCTTGAAGTCGCGCAGCGCTTGGAGCACGGAGATTCGCTCGATGACGTTGCGGGCGCCGGGTTCAAGCGGGACGGCAAACTGATTTTGAATCCCGCGAGGCCCCTCCAGCAACTCGCGGATATGCCGCCCAAGGCATATCAACTTGCCGACTTTGACGCCTACGAGCGGCTCTGCGGCAGGCGCTGGGCCATGTATACCTCCAGCCTGGCCTGTCCGTTCAACTGTTCGTATTGCACCAATGCCGCAGTCTATGGCCGGCAGTGGAACGGTCTGCCCGCTGAACAAGTTGTTGAAGAAACCTTCGACCTTTCCGTTCGCTATCGTTTGGAGATGCTCTGGATCGTCGATGACAACTTCCTCGTCGATCTCGACCGTGCTCTCCAGATTGCCGAGGGGCTCGTCCGAGCCGATTCCAAATTTCGCTGGAGCATCCAGGCGACCACAAACCTCACGGCACGCTTGAGCACGGACGAACTGCGATTGTTGCAGCGCGCTGGTCTCCACCAAATTTGCCAGGGTGTGGACTCCGCGTCCCCCAAAATCCTGAAGCTCATGAACAAAACGTTTCAGGATTTTGACTCAATCTACCGATCCGCCGAGCGCTGCCTGGAGGCTGGAATTCGGCCCAGCTTCAACATCATCTTTGGTTATCCGGGCGAGGGCGCGCAGGAACGAAGGCAGACCATCAATTTCATCATGGATGTCTGCCGGCGCTTTCCCGGCGCGGAGTTCTGGACCAACATCTTTACGCCCTATCCCGGCTCGCCCATCATGCAACACGTCAAAGAGCTGGGCATCACAGTTCCGAACTCTCTTGAGGGTTGGGCCGACTATTTCCCGCGATACACGGTTTTGCCATGGCTGAACGGGAAATCGCATGATCGCGTGCAGGCCATGCGGGACTATCTGCGCATGGCGTTCGATCGCATTCCCATTGCCAAATTGGATCCAGGGACCGCCGTGCGCGCCTTCCAACACAGCCTGGCCTATCCGGCTCGATGGCGCTTGGACCATGACTTTTACGCTTTTCCCTTTGAACTCTGGCTCAATCGCAAGCTCAAAAGGTTTGTCTCCGTTGCCAAACCCAAGGTTGACGCCAAGCAATTGGAACCCGCGGTGGGAGCGAGTTGTCCATGAGAAACAAAGTCGTTCTCTTTTATCCTCCTTACGCAGGCACGCCTCTCGGGCCGCCATTGAGCCTTCTCAGTCTGGCGTCGCCGCTGATTGAGGAGGGCTTCCGCGTATCCATCGTGGATGGATCGATTGAGCGCGATTTCAAACAGATTGTGGCGACTGAAATCAAAGATGCCTTATGTCTCGGGCTCTCTCTCCTGACCGGCCAAGTGATCCGTCCCGCGGTCGAGGTTGCGAGGCTGACTCGCCACCTTCGCCCTGAGCTTCCCATCATTTTCGGAGGCTGGCATCCAAGCCTTCTTCCAGGCCAGACCCTTGAGGAAAGCTTTGTCAACGTCGTAGTTCGGGCACAAGGGGAAAGGACCCTCGTTGAAATCGCTCGTCTGTTAAGTGAAGGGAAAACACTCGAAACGGTACGGGGAGTCTCGCTCAAGCTCGACGGAGGCGTTGCTCACAACCCCGAACGCCCCGTTGAAAACCTCAACGATCTGCCCTCGCCGGCATTTTCTCTGGGAAACTTTGACGCCTATGAGAAATTGACGGGGGTTCGGAAGCTGCCTTATGCCTCGAGTGTGGGTTGCCCCTATGCATGCAACTACTGCACGGATCAAGTCTTCTATAAACGGCGCTTCAATGCCTATAGTGCGGCCCGGGTTGTTTCCGAACTCACTGAACTGGCAGCCCGCTATCGCCTGAGCGAGGTCGCGTTCCTGGATTCCAACTTTCCGGTGAACATCAAGCGAGCTGTCGAAATCGCGCGAGGGTTTCTCGAGTCCAAGACTCGTTTTCGCTGGACGTTCCAGGCCTCAACAGATCTTCTGTGCCGCATGAGCGACGAAGAGGTTTGTTTGTTGGGCGAAGCGGGCGTGACGCACATGGGCTTTGGAACGGAGTCGGCGTCGCAAGAAGTCCTGGCGCTAATGAACAAGAAACACCAGCGCATCGGCGAAATGTACGAGACCGCTCGCAAATCGGAACAGGCGGGCATTCGCGTGACCTTCAACTTGATCCTGGGATATCCCGGAGAAACAGAAGCCGACCGGCTCGTGACTTTCAGGGTCATGAGCGATATTGCCCGCAAACACTCAAACGTCAGTTTTTCTCCCAACATCTTTACGCCCTACCCCGGAATTCCAATATGGCCACAGCTTCGGCTCATGGGAGTGCACGAGCCACGGTCCCTCGAGGAATGGGCCGATGTGAGCCTCGGAAGCAACCATTTGCCGTGGCTGCGCGGGGAGGAACTCCGCCGCCTGAGGCGCATGCTCGAGTACTTCCTTCTGAACAATCAGATCCGGCGAGGAACAGTCAAAGCTGCGTGGATTCGAGGTGGCGTGCGCCGCGCGCTTGGCGCCCCTTTACGGTGGCGGCTGCGGAAGAACCACTACGGGTTTCCCTGGGAACTCTGGGTCGCCAGGGCTACCGAGCGCCTGGTGACACGGCGGTCGCTGTTGACAGGACAGTCGCTCGGGCACGGAATGCAGGAAGTCTGCTGAATGGAGCCTGGCTGCTGCTGGAACAGGAGAGAGCGTTTTAAGAAAGGAAAACATCTTGGTTGACGTTCTTCTGACTCACTCCTATCACCTTTATTACGACCGCAAACAGGTTCGCAAGATGCAGCCCTATCCTCCCTTGGGCACGCTCTACGCCGCAGCCATGCTCAGGCGGGCCGGATTCTCGGTGGCCGTGTTTGACAGCATGATCCACGATCCCGTACAGGGATTCCCAGAGGCGGTCCGGAAGCATCGACCCAAGTTGATTGCGATCTACGAAGACAATTTCAATTTTCTCTCTAAAATGTGTTTGACCCGCATGCGCCAGATCGCTTTCGAGATGATCGACGTCGCCCGGGCCTATAACGCGAAAGTCATCGTGCACGGCTCAGACTTTACGGACCATTCGGCCGAGTACCTTGCGCGAGGTGCGGATTACGTCCTGCTGGGCGAGGCCGAGTGGACATTGCCCGAACTCGTCGAGCGCCTCGTCAACAATACGCTGCCAGATCCCAAATACATTCCAGGTCTTGCTTATTTACAACATGGAAACGGGTCTGTGATGCGGTCGCCCCACAGGCCGCTGATGCGCGATCTGGACAGCCTTCCGTTCCCCGCGAGAGATCTGATCGATGTTGAGCGGTACCGGGAGGCTTGGCAGAAGGCGCACGGTTTTGTTTCTCTCAATCTTGTAGCGAGCCGCGGCTGTCCCTACCGCTGCAACTGGTGCGCAAAGCCGATTTACGGAGACTCCTTCCATGCCCGCGCGCCCGAAAGCGTGGCGGAAGAGATGCGGCAGCTTCGCGAGGACTTCGGCGCCGATCATCTCTGGTTCGCGGACGACCTTTTCGGAATCAATAACCGATGGGTTCAGAATTTTGCGGAGCAGGTCAGGAAACGCAATGCCGCCGTTCCGTTCAAGGTGCAGTCAAGAGCGGATCTGATGAAGAAAGAAGAGGCTGTCGCGGCTCTTAAAACGGCGGGCTGTGTTGAGGTGTGGATGGGTGTGGAGTCCGGGTCGCAGAAGATTCTGGATGCTATGGACAAAGGAATTCGAGTCGAACAGGTCTTGAAGGCTCGCGACAATTTAAGACGGCATGGGATCCGGGCCTGTTTTTTTCTTCAGTTCGGTTATCCCGGCGAGGCCTGGGCCGACATCGAAAAAACTATCCGATTGGTCCGCGCGGCGCGTCCGGATGATATCGGGGTTTCAGTCTCGTACCCTCTTCCGGGAACGAAATTCTACCAACGGGTTCGTGAGCAACTGAGCGCCAAGCGCAATTGGGTAGATAGCGAAGACTTGTCGATGATGTTCAAAGGCGCGTACACAAGCGAATTCTATCGCGGCGTTCGTGATGCGCTTCATGCCGAAGTGGACTCCTGGAGTCCGCCGGAAGAGTGGGAATTCAGCCTTCGGGAGCGTTCGGCGTCCGATTGTCGTACGGATCCGACAAACATCAAGGAACTCTGGGACAGAGTGGAGCACCTGGAACAGACTTGCCGGAATGTCGACGCGACGCAACTGCCGGTCCTGGCCTGTTCCGCTGCGGAGTGCGATTAGCAACCGGCGTGCGCATGGATTGAGGGTCGATTCGCAATGCTAGTTGCGACGATCCGGTAGAGGTTGGCCCTTAGGTGGACTCTATGGATCTGCTGCTAACCCACGGTTACTTTCTTGAGGAAGACGCCAAAGAGCGCGCCATCATGAAGCCCTACGTGCCGCTGGGCATTCTCTATCTCACTTCACACCTGCGTTCGCGGAACTTTGACGTCGAGGTATTCGACACAACATTTGCCTCCCGCGAGGATCTGGAGAAGCTTCTCCAGGACACTGAGCCTGCAGTGCTCGGTGTCTACGCCAACCTTATGACCCGGGCCAGCGTGCTCCGGATTCTCCGCTCGGCAAAAGAAGCTGGCTGGAAGACCATCGTCGGAGGGCCTGAGCCTGCGTCTTATATTGAAGAGTACCTGGCGGCCGGGGCTGACGTCGTCGTTATCGGAGAAGGAGAGATTACGCTTGAGGAAGTGCTGCCGCTTCTGCAAAACGGGTCCTTTCAGTGCCTGGACCGCGTCAACGGCATCGCCTTCCGGGGAGACGACGGCAGGATCCATCGCACTCCTCCCCGGGCCCAGATCCCCGACATCGACGGCCAGCCCTGGCCCAGCCGCGAATCGATTGCAATCGAACGCTACCTCGAAACCTGGCGGCAGCATCACGGCGTAGGCTCAGTGTCCCTGATTACCGCGCGGGGCTGCCCCTATGATTGCCAGTGGTGCAGCCATGCGGTCTATGGCCGCACGCATCGCCGGCGAAAGCCCGCTTCTGTGGTCGATGAACTTGAATGGATCGTGCGGCGCTATAGCCCCGACATGATCTGGATGGCCGATGACGTTTTCACCATCCATCACGGCTGGCTGTTTCAATATGCGGCGGAAATGAAACGCCGAGGTCTCACGATTCCCTTCGAGTGTATCTCGCGCGCTGACCGCCTGAACCCTTCGGTGGTGGCTCTCCTGGCCGGGCTTGGCTGTTTCCGCATCTGGATTGGTTCAGAAAGCGGCTCGCAGCGCATCCTGGACGCAATGCACCGCGGAGTGTCTGTGGAACAGGTCCAGTCGGCCGTGCGGTTGTGCAAAGCCCATGGCATCCAGACGGGCATGTTCCTGATGTGGGGTTATGAGGGCGAAGATCTGACTGACATTGAGGCAACCATCGATCATGTGAAGCGGACTGATCCGGATGTCTTTCTGACCACCGTGGCTTACCCGATTCGCGGAACGCCTTACTTTGATCAGGTGGCGGGGCAAGTTTCGAATCCCAAGCCTTGGGCCGAAGGGTCTGACCGTGACTTCCGAATCCGTGGCCGGCACTCCCTGCGCTTTTATCAGGGCGTGGACCAGCTTCTGCGCACCGAAGTCGAAGCCCAAAGGTTGTCGAGTTCGAATGTGCCGGGCGGCCCTTCCCGACTGCTCGACCTGCGACAAAAGATCGATCTGGCCCGTGAGCAGATGAGGACTACATTCTCTGAAGTTGAGGCGTAAGGATCCATGCTTTCTCTTTCCGAGACCACAATGCCCGTCTCAAGCGCTTTCGATGAGATCGCCGAAAACTATGACGCCCGGTTCACAAACTCCCCCATCGGACTGGCACAACGCGGATCGGCGTGGAAAGAAATCGACCGGCATTTTCGGGCCGGGCAACGAATTTTGGAGATCAATTGCGGTACCGGCGTTGACGCACTTCACTTAGCGCGCCGGGGGGTTGAGGTGGTTGCATGCGATTCGGCTCCGGGCATGATCGAGGTCGCACGGCAAGGATTATCTCTGGCAGGGAGTCGAGCATCGGTTGATTTCAGAATCCTGGCCACCGAGCGGATTGGGGAACTCATCCATGAAGGGCCTTTCGACGGGATCCTTTCAAACTTTGCGGGCCTCAACTGCATTCAAGACCTAGCACCCATAGCACGCGACCTGGCGCGATTGGTAAAACCGCGGGGAAAAGCCATTATGTGCTTATTCGGACGCTTCTGCCTCTGGGAGACCGTGTGGCACCTGACGCGATGCGACTTCCCCAAAGCCACGCGGCGCTTTGATCGAAGGGGATCGACGGTTACCCTGTCACCCCATTCTGGAGTCAAGGTCTGGTACCCGACGGTGCGGCAAATAAAAAAGATGTTTTCTCCACACTTCCACCTTAAGAGCAGGAAAGGCGTGGGGGTCGCGGTTCCACCGTCCTATCTCGGGTCCCTTGCGGACGGCCATCCTCGCCTGTTCCGCATCGCTTCTCAACTTGACCCATGGCTTGGCAGATGCTTGGTCCTGCGCGCGGTGGCAGATCATATGCTTCTGACCTTTGAGAGGAACGGACCATGAACAGCAGGACCTTACAGCAAGCCGAAACGCAGGATACCTTGGCAAAAGCCGGGAATGGAACTGGGCGCGGCGTTCGTCTTCGGTGCCCGGTCTGCGGGCGTTCGAATTCATTAATGGTGCTCAAGCAAGGAATCCTGAGAGAACCCGCGTGCACCACCTGTGGATTTACTTTTGTTCAAAGCGGAGGGATCTGGAAGGCGCTGACTCCCGTGCGTGAAGAGCGCTTTGAGCAGTTCATGATCGAGTATGAAATGGTACGGCTTCGCGAAGGGCGTGGGTCCGCGGGCGCACACTACTATCTCGGGCTTCCTTATAAGGACGTCACAGGGCGCAATACCTGGCAATGGAAGATTCGCTTTCGAAGTTATCGGTTCTTTCAGCAGCGGATCCTGCCGTGGCTTGAGTACCGTTACACGCAGGGCCTGGACATCCTCGATATTGGGGGGGGGAATTGCTGGATGAGTTACCGCCTTGCCCTGCGAGGACACCGCCCTGTTGCCGTGGATTTGCTGGTGAACAACCTGGACGGACTGGGCGCCGCCCACCACTACATCAACTACCTGCCGCGCTCCTTTGATCTGTTTCAGGCGGAGATGGACCGGTTGCCTTTTGACGACGCGCAATTCGACGTCGCCATCTTTAATGCTTCCTTCCACTACTCGGAAAACTACGTTCAGACCTTGCAGGAAGTTCTGCGATGTTTGCGCCGGCCCGCGCACATCTTCATTATCGATTCCCCCTTCTACCGAAACGAGGAAAGCGCGCAGAAGATGCTTCAGGAGAGACAGCTCAAATTTCAAAGCGAATATGGGTTCAGGTCGGATAGCATCCCGAGCCGGGAATACCTCACGCCGGGCGCGCTCGAGGAACTGGCCCGCGAGTGCGGAACAGAATGGAAAATGTTCGAGCCATGGTACGGGGTGGGATGGGCTTTGCGTCCGCTCAAAGCTCGTTTGTTGCAGAGGCGTGAGCCGGCAAAGTTTTACATTCTGTGGGCCACCTTAGGTGACTCATGATCATCCTTTACAATCCACGAGCCACGAAGCCTCGCAACCGGCGGTTTCCCCTCTCGATCATGGCGCTGGCTGCTGTCCTTGAAGGGCGGGAAGACTATGCGATCGTCGACGGGAACCTCGACGCAAATCCTGTGCGTGCCTTACTCGATCTTTTGACCCGGAACCGCGTTGAGTTGCTGGCGGTCACCGTCATGCCAGGCCCGCAACTGGCTCCGGCCATCGAGGCTTGCCGCCGAGTCCGCGCCGCCTTTCCACATATTCCGATCGTCTGGGGTGGTTACTTCCCGTCGATTTACACCGATGCCGTTTTGAAAGCGAGCTACGTGGATTTTGCAGTCCGGGGGCAAGGCGAGGAAACTTTGCTTGAACTTCTCGAGGCCTTGCGAGGACAACGATCCCTGGAAACCATTCGCGGGCTTTCCTACAAAGAGTCCGGGGGCGCCTTCCGTCACAATCCCGAGCGTCGGATGAAAGGCCCTGATACTTTCCCGTGGTATCCCTATCACCGTCTTCCCGTTGCGGAGTACATCCGCCCATCGTTTTTCGGCCGGCGCACGGCAGCCCATCATGCAAGTATCGGATGTCCGTTCAAGTGCAGCTTTTGTGGCGTTGTCCCTGCATATGGAAGCGTCGAGAAGATGGAGTCGCCTGCCCGCACGGAAGCCATCCTTCGCCACCTCGCGCAGAATTACGGTGTGGACTCCGTGCAATTCTATGACATGAACTTCTTTCTACGTGAAGACCATGCGCGCGACCTTGCGGACCGTCTGGCGCCGCTCGGGTTGGGCTGGTGGTGCGAGGCTCGAATCGACGTCATGCACCGATACTCCGACGCGACGTTTGAGGCAATCCGGCGCTCGGGGTGCCGGATGATTTTTTTCGGAGCCGAGTCGGGGTCCGACTGGGTTCTGAAAGATATGAACAAGGGACTGAAGGCCGAACAAACGCTGGAGCTTGCCCGGCGCATACGCCAGTTCAGCATCATTCCGGAGTTCTCGTTTGTGGTGGGCAATCCAAAGGACCCGGAACGCGACACTCGCGAATGCCTCCCGTTCATCCGCAGAATTAAACAGCTAAACCCTGCGTCCGAGATTATCATCTATCACTACACTCCAGTCCCTCAGCGCGAACGCATGTACGGTGATGTGGAAGGCCAGGTGGCTTTTCCCACCACAACCGACGAGTGGGCCACGGAACGTTGGTACAACTTCACCATCCGGAAGGACCCGGCCACGCCCTGGCTGAATCGCGCCACAAAACGCAGAATCGACAATTTCCGCCTGGTTGTAAGCTCTCGCTGGCCGACGGTTCAAGACATTCGACTCCCGGCCTGGAGGCGGCGCATGCTTCGGCTTCTCAGTGGGTGGCGCTATCGTCTGGGCTTCTATGCATTCCCTTATGAATTGCGCTTGACGCAACGGCTGATCAACCTTCGAAAACCTGAGGCCGAAAGCTTATGAGCCACAGCTTGCAGGATCAAAACGTGACGAGGCAAATCGACCTCGGCGTAGGTTGCGCCGATAGCCGCCTGCGGCGCCGCTTGCCCCCGCTTAAGGCTCATGCTCTATGGGCAGAGACTTATGACAGCGATCCCAACCCGCTCCTTGATCTCGAGGAAAGAGAGTTGATTCCGTTGCTGCCAAACCTCGAGGGAGCCTTCGTTCTGGACGTGGCTTGTGGAACCGGCAGGTGGCTCAACAGACTGCTGGGCCGGGGAGTTCGGAAGGGAGTGGGGATTGACTTGTCTCCCGAGATGCTTGCGCAAGCTCGCCGTAAGGAACAGCTTCGCGATCGTCTGGTTTGCGCAGACTGCACGGCAATGCCCATCGCCGCAGGTATTGCCGATCTCGTCCTTTGTTCCTTCGCGATTAGTTATGTGGCAAGACTCGAGCGTTTTGCCAGTGAGCTTTCGCGCGTCGTGAAAATGGGAGGGCGCATGATCCTTACAGATTTTCATCCCTCGTGTCATCGCCGGGGCTGGCGGCGGACCTTTCGACACGCGGGAGGCGTCGTCGAAATCTTAGACTTCCAGTATTCAATCGAGGAAATATGCGCGGCATTTCAGGCGAATGGGTTTGCCCTCGAGAGAATTCTCAGCCCAAGCTTTGGCGAAGCAGAGAGAGCAATTTTCAGGAAATGCGGAAAAGAACACGTCTTCGAGCAAGCGCGGGAAGGGCCTGCGATTGTTATCGGCGCCTTCAGACTGGGTAATTCCCGTCATTTAGGGAAAGGACCATGACGACAGCCGAATATCCAATTCACTCGCGCCTCCCTGGAACTGGGCCTGCTGCTTCACTAAGGCTTGTGGGAGGACGGGTGGCGCTCGACTCTTCGACGCCGGTTCGAGCGGATCTGGAAATTGCTGATGGACGGATTGTGCGGCTGGTCGGTCAAAACGGAAACGGGCGCCGTCCAAAAGGAACAAAATCAAAAGGCCCGAGTGCAGACATTTCCGTAGAGGGCTGTCTGATTCTGCCCGGGCTGGTCAATGCCCATGACCACCTTGAGTTCAATCTATTCCCAAGACTCGGCTGTGGTCCTTACTCTAATTTTGAACAATGGGCGAATGACATCTTCCACCCGGAACGTTCGCCTGTCCGCGAACACCTCGCCATCCCAAAACGGGTGCGACTCTGGTGGGGCGGCCTTAAGAATCTGCTTTCCGGAGTCACCAGCGTTTGCCACCACAACCCGTACGAAGAAACCACCTTCGGAGGCGACTTTCCGGTTCGTGTCCTCAGGCGGTACGGCTGGGCTCACTCGCTTCGGTTCGGAACGAACGTAAGAGAATCTTTTCTCTCCACCCCCCCCGGCGCTCCATTCGTCATCCATCTCGGCGAAGGAACGGACAGGGTTAGCCAAAGGGAAATCTTTGATCTCGGGGCGCTCGGCGCGCTGGACTCCCGGACAGTGATCGTGCATGGCGTCGGACTAACTGCGCGGGGACACGCGCTCCGCCGGCGACGCGGTGTGGCGCTGGTGTGGTGCCCAACTTCCAACCGCTTCACACTTGGCGCCACTCTTGATGCAGCCCTGATCAAACGAGGCGATCGCATTGCTCTAGGAAGCGATTCGGCCCTTACCGCCGAGGGGGATTTGCTCGATGAAATCAGAGCTGCGAAGAGGGAGGGAATGAACCCAAACCGGATTTATTCCATGGTTACTGAATCCGGGGCAAATGTTTTGCGGCTCGAGGACGGCGAAGGGACGCTTCGACCGGGCTCAGTGGCTGACTTGGCTGTGGTGAGCTGGCAGGATAAAACTCCAGCCGAGACGTTGATCAAGACACGCCTCGAGGCGATCAAGATGGTCCTGGTTTCCGGCAGGCCTCAAATGGTCTCGGCCCAAATGACCCCGTGCTGTCCCCAGGAGCTTCTTCACGAATTCGAAGAGATCGAAGTCGAAGGGGCGTCCTGTTTTGTCCGGGCCCCCGTAGGATGGCTGCTGAAGGAATCCCGCAAGTTTCTGGGCTCGGATGTACGCTTGGCCGGAAAGCGGGTCAGGACGTGAGGGAACAAGCCCCAGTTCCAATCGCCCAAGGTGTTCTGGCGGCGTTGGATTGCGATCATCGCATCCATGAACTACCCATTCTGATTCTGTTTCCTCACAACCGCTGTAATTGCCGCTGCCTAATGTGCGACATCTGGAAGATCCGCGAGGTGCGCGAAATCACCGCAGAAGATCTCAGGCCGCACATGGACAGCCTTCGAGCCCTCAAAGTACGGTGGATCGTCTTTTCCGGTGGCGAACCGTTGATGCACTCGGATCTAATTTCACTGGCCCGCATGTGCCGGGGGGAAGGCATCCGCTTGACCCTTCTCACGGCTGGCCTGCTGCTCGAAAGGAATGCGGAGAACGTGGCCGGATGGATTGACGACGTCATTGTCTCTATCGACGGGCCGCCGGAAGTTCATGACACCATTCGAGCGGTGCCCGGGGCGTTCGCACGCCTTGCTCGAGGCGTTCACGCACTCAGAAAGTTGCGCCCTCAAATGCCAGTCCATGGGCGCTGCACGGTTCAAAGAAGCAATTTCCGCCACCTTCGGAACACCGTTCGCACGGCCCACGAACTGGGCCTGAACTCTATTTCCTTCCTCGCCGCGGATGTTAGCTCGGAAGCGTTCAACCGTCCGCTTGCCTGGCCGCTGGAACGTCAGACCGGCATTGCGCTGGGTGACCCGGAGGTCGAAGAACTCGACCTTGAGATCAAAACACTGATTCTCGAATGCCAACGCGAGATAGAATCTGGCTTCATTTTCGAATCGCCGGAAAAATTGCGGCGGATTGTGGGGCATTTTCACGCGCACCTCGGGCACGCGCATGCTGCAGCCCCACGCTGCAACGCTCCTTGGGTCTCTACGGTGGTCGAGGCCGACGGCACGGTCCGTCCGTGCTTTTTTCACCGCCCGATTGGCAACATCCATGAGGGTTGTCTGGCTGACGTTCTGAATAGCGAGGCGGCCTTGGAGTTTCGCAGGCAACTTGATGTGGCCAATAACCCGGTTTGCACAAAGTGCGTTTGTTCTCTTTATCTGGAGGGGAAGGGGCCAAGATGTTGAAAATACGGAGAGGAACAAAGTCTGAAATCCTCACGCGCAATCCGCCCAGAATACAAGGTAGCGCTCCAGCGTTCCGGGCTTTCAGTCCGCTTGAATTATTCAAAAACTCTGACGGATTGCGGAGTAGAATCTACAGAAAGGAGAGAATTCGGTCACAGTTCGCGTGCTCCTAAGGCTCTAGCACTCCCGGTAACGGGTGGTGTGGAAAAGTGTATATGAGGGGGATCTTATGGAATCGCGCCGAGTACGGTCTTGCATGATCGCTGGGAGTGCAATCCTGATGTTACTCCTGATGAACATTCCTGCAGCCGCGCAGGTAGCGGCTGCCCGTGCACAACAAGCCCCGCCCACGACGCTGGAGGATTCCGTGCGGACGTTGGCTCAGCAGGTCCAGCAACTCAACGCCACAATCTCGGAGTTGCGAACCGAGGTTTCACAGTCGCGCAAGGAGACGCATGAACTGCGTCAGGAACTCCAAAGCGCTCTCGCCAAACTGCCTTCGGCCACCAGCAACGAAGAAGCAAGGGAAAAGACCACCCTCGCGTCTGGGCAAGCACGGGAACCTTTGAAACAATCCGCTTTGTCTCAATCCGGCGAGCCGCCGGAATTAAGCCGGCGATTGTCCAGATTGGAGGAGAACCAGGAACTCCTTAAGTCCAAGGTAGACGACCAGTATCAAACTAAGGTGGAGAGTGCGTCCAAGTATCGGGTGAGACTTTCCGGTATTGCTCTGCTGAATTTTTTTGAGAACAGCGGCCGAGTCGATAACCAGGACGTTCCGAACCTCGCCCTCGGGCGCGGCCCCCTTGATACCGGGGGCAGCTTCGGCGCAACCGCTCGCCAATCCGAAATGGGACTGGAAGTTTACGGCCCCACGTTCGCCGGCGCCAGGACCAGTGCGGACTTGCAAATGGACCTCTTTGGGGGGTTCCCTGACACCACGAACGGAGTGACCGCAGGCCTGATGCGCCTCCGAACCGCTACGGTGCGCATGGACTGGGATCAAACATCCATCGTGGTGGGCCAGGATGCTCCCTTCTTTTCCCCGTTATCTCCGACTTCGATTGCCTCCCTGGGCTACCCTGCCTTTTCTTACGCAGGAAACCTCTGGACTTGGATCCCGCAGATCAGGCTCGAGCGTCGAGTGCATCTGGCCAACTCAAATACCATCACACTTCAAGGAGGTTTTCTCGACCCGCTTTCGGGAGAGCCGCCGCTGGCGGAATTCTATCGGTCCGCGCAGGCGGGAGAAAGGTCGCGGCAACCGGCTTATGGAACACGCTTGGCATGGACTCATGGCACTGCAGAACATGCGCTGACATTGGGAATAGGCGGGTATTACAGCCGCCAGAATTACGGGATGGGAAGGACCACAGACGCCTGGGCGGGTACAGCGGACTGGAGTATTCCCTTGACCGACCGGCTGGGTCTCTCGGGAGAGTTTTATCGGGGACGGGCGCTCGGGGGACTGGGAGGTGGCACAAACCCGAGCGTTTTGTTCAGCGGGCCTATTGCGAATCCGTATTCATCGCTGGTGGGCTTGAATACCGTTGGCGGATGGACTCAATTGAAATTCAAAGCCACAGAGACAGTGGAATTCAACGCGGCTTATGGCGAAGATAACCCTTTCAGCAGCGATCTGCGCCGCTTCGTCTCCCCCTATGGTTATTCTTATACGCCGGTATCTCGAAACCAAAGTGAACTGGTCAACGTGATTTACCGGCCGCGCACAGACTTGATTTTTTCACTTGAGTATCGACACATCAACACTCTGGAAACCGATGGTGAGAGATACACTGCCGGGCACTTGAACCTTGGCGTCGGAGTCCTATTCTGAGGTAAACGCGAGCGAGCCTATGTCAAACATTAAGCATTGCTGTTTCTTATTGGCGGGGGTCGTGTTCTGGGGGACTTCAACAGCGCTCGCCCAAGGTGTCACGGTCAAAGCTCAAGTGACCGTCGGAACCCAGAAATTACGGTCGCGGCAAGCTGAGCGGGATTCGAGCGTCGTTTTGTGGCTTACACCGGTGGGTGGGCGGGCGGGGGTCCCGCCTCGCGCCCCAAGCGGCGGCCCGCATCCCCAGCTTGTCCAGAAGAACAAACACTTCGAACCTCACGTGCTGGCTGTGGAAGTTGGCTCGGCCGTGGATTTCCCGAACCGCGACCCTTTTTTCCACAATGTATTCTCGCTCTTTGACGGCAAACGTTTTGACCTCGGGCTTTACGAAGCTGGATCCACTCGCACCGTCCATTTTGACCGTGCGGGCATTTGCTATATCTTCTGCAATATCCACCCGCAGATGAGCGCCGTCGTCGTTGTCGTTGACAGCCCTTATTTTACTGTCTCGAACGGCGCGGGCGAGATCTCGATCCCGCACGTTCCCAGCGGCCGCTATCTGGTGCACGTCTGGGAAGAACATTGTTCGGCCAAGAATCTCAAAGCAGCTTCACGCAGAGCCGACATAGGGGTAAATGATGTCTCTCTTGGAAGCATTCATTTGGAGGAGTGTCAGGAATTAGTGATGGTTCATCTGAACAAGTACGGCAGGGATTACGACCCCCAGGTATTTTCAAGCCCCATTTATTCTCAGCCGTAACGGCGAATTTTGGCCGGGTGGCCGATTTTCGAGAACACAATTCATGGTTTTAGTCTCGCGGATCACCCGCACCGCTCAGTAGTCTGAAGAGAGGTAGAAAACCTTCTTTAAATACGATACTTTTGTGCCTCCTTTTAATGAATGATTTGCCAGGTACGTGATTTCAGCAAACAAAGTTTTTGGAACATTACCTGCGTCGGCAAAGGTTGACGACATGCGCCGGATCTTACTGTTCTTGCTTCTCTCTCTTTCCGCAATGCCCGTGCGGGCGGATAAATTGGACGATGCTCTGGGCCTGCTGTGGTCGGGCAAGACCGAGCAAGGCATGAGCGCGGTTCAGTCGCTGGCAGAAGGAGGTGATGTGAGGGCGCAACTCTTCCTCGGGCACGCGTATGCCCATGAGAATGCCTTCGTCAAGCACCCCAACTACCGGGAAGCCATGAAGTGGTTCAAGCGGGCTTCGAGTCAGGGTTCGGGAGAAGGTAGCGCCGCCGTTGCGGAACTGTACGAGCAAGGGTTCGGGGTTCCCAAGTCCTCAGCGGAAGCGAAGTCCTGGTGGGAGCTAGCGGCGAAACAAGGCTACGATCAGCAAGAGCTTAACGTCCAATGTTTCACCCGCACGCCCAACACCGAGAAGCTTGCTTGCGAACCGAGGAGCAATGGCAGCGGGTGTCCTACTGAGGCTGAAATGGGGGCTCTGCGCGCATTTGGATTAACAGGGATATTGAGGCCCACTGGCGGAGGAGGCCGAATTCGGCTGGGGCCGAAAGCGCGAGCCATCATCGTGATGGATCACCGAATCACTTCTGAAGAGCGATTGAAACAACCCCGGCATACAAACATCATATACGTGCAACGTGGGAACCACTGGGTTCTTCTGCCTGCGAACGCTCCGTCATTGAATAGGCCAATTGTGCTCTCGCCTCAGTCCGATGCGCCTCAGTTCACTCTGGCTGGCGTGCAGGATGTCGATGGCTCGATAAGTGCGGGCGGCTGTGCTGCGTGGAAATAAGCACACCTGGAAGCTTGTGAAGTAATAGAGGAAAGCGGCAGAAGTTTTGTCAATGTCCCGAACATGGATGAAATTGCCGTCGGCGACTGGAATCGGAAGCAGATAGTAGCGCGCTGCGGCTGGAAGAGTATACCGCCGATATGAGCATTTGCCAGACAAGCTGCGAGAGCGCCAACCGAGCCCTGTTTCCTCTGTGTGAGCAAATCACATTCACACGGTCGACTTTTCCAGATTTAGATTTTGC
>Ga0307373_10007579_pt1 | contig 16887 bp, 16 predicted proteins | sample OX2MG_FD_202534 | JGI IMG/M metagenome (GOLD analysis project Ga0307373, IMG submission 202534) | Soil microbial communities from Risofladan, Vaasa, Finland - OX-2 | ecosystem: Environmental > Terrestrial > Soil > Coastal area > Acid sulfate soil | place: Finland: Risofladan, Vaasa | collected... | reverse complement strand
GCGATGACGCAGGAGGTCGCGCGCCTTTTCGAGGCAGGAATCAGGGCTCATCCGCAGGACTGGCACATGCTGCAGAAAGTGTTCGCCGCGGATCTCGACCCCGCCCGGCTGGCCGCCGCCGAGGCCGCGGCCGGTGCCGGGCGCGGTAAGGGCGGGTCATGAAGGCCGGCCTGGCCTGCCCATACAGCAGGGACATGCCCCGGCATTGCCTGGGCAATCCAGCTGGCCCCCCCGGAACCAGAACCGGCAGATCTGTGCTCGACGCGACGCCAGTCCCAGATCGCAGCCACTGCCCAGCTGTATGAGCATGTCACTTCTGCAGGAGGACCTGCTGTGACCAAGTGTGACTGCCACGATTGGCGTGACATCCCGGAGATCGGCGAATGGCTGGTTGATCGTGCTGGCTTTAGGCGGGTCCGAGAATGGGCGTCGGAGGCTGACATCTGGCAGCCGGGTCATTGCGAGTTGAGCCAGGCGGAATTGACCAACCGCATCCGCGCCGCAGGCGGCATCAGATGCGAGCATGCCCTGCACGCCATGACGAGGCTGTCTGGCGAGATCGAGCTATCGAACGGAGTTCACCGCTGGGCAGTCGCGGCCGAGTTGGGAATCCTGGCGGCGCCGGTACATATGATCCATGAGACAGAACCGGTATGGGCATGGGAGCCGTAGACCGAGACGGTTAGTGGCTGGCTCCACCACATTGCGCACCGCCACAATCATCATGGCCAATATGGAACTGTCATTTCCGAACCCGGACAGCGGACCTCTCGGCCGTGCTCATCTGCCGCGAGGAGGATGGTCGTCGAAGCCTGCACTCGACCCGCTGGTCTGGCCCGGGACTGGTGATGGCGGCCGCTAGTGGGCTGCGTCGTATTGGTGGATGATCTCAGCGCTGATCCGGCCGCGTTCGGAGATCGTCATCCCCGATGCTTTCGCCCACGCGCGCACCGCACTGCGGTCAGCCGGCGCGCCACCGGCCCGGCCACCACCACGGCGGCGGCCCCCGCGTGGCAGCCGCCGGGCAGCGGCGATGAACGGGGCCAGCGCCCGCTCCAGCCCAGCCCGGTTCGCCTCACCCAGATCAATCTCATAACTGACGCCATCCAGCCCGAACACCACTGTCTCAGCGCCAGCAGGGCCATCCAGATCATCAGTCACAACAACCCACACGCTCTTGGACATGCCCTCGATCGTCGATGCCCAGATAGGCAGCTGTCAACGCGGCACACCGCCAAACCGCTCCCCAACAGCCGATAGGCCGCGATCCGGCCCTTACCACCGGGCATTCCCCTCCGCCCCGATGCACACGGGGGACCATGAGGTCACCCCGAGTGGTCACGCAGCGTAGACGCCTAGCACGCGGCGGACCACGCCAGATCCGCCGTTATGCGCGCCCAGTCGACGCGCTACACAATCGTGTTCAGCAGTCCAGAGTTGGGTGTTCTGTCGCAAGTTCAGCAAGTTTGCACTCCTCTGGGCCGGGCAGCAGATCCTGACCGCTGAGGACCTCTACCACCCGACGTGCGCGACGCCCTTGCGCTCATCAAACGACCACGCGGTGGCACCAATTTGAAAAGAGTCGGGGCAGTGATCCGGCAGACTGTGACCAGATGCGCCCACGGAAGGAAGGGGCGGGGACTGTGGCCGGGCCGGGATTCATCGTGGGTCGCCGCAGCGAGATCGAGCTGCTGGACCGGTTCTTGCTCGGCGAGGCGACGGTGCTGAACCTGTTCGGCCCCGGCGGCATCGGCAAGACCGTCGTCACATGCATGTGGCAGGAGCATGCCCGCCAGCAGGGCGTGATCGTGGCCAGCCGTGACGTCGCCGGAGGGGTGAGCCCAGACGTCCTCTTGCAGGATCTGCGCGATCAGTTCGCCGGCTACGAGGGCGCCGACGCCGACGCGGCGTTCGCGGAGTTCGACCGCCGCCTGCGCGAGCACCTGATCTTGTCGCAAGTGCTCCAGGCATCCGGCGGGGCCGGATCGTTCTTTACCGCCCTAGGCCAGGTGAAAGACCCTTCGGGCCTGGCAGCCGCGCTGGGCTCGCTTGGCAGCGCCGTCTCCGACCAGGTCGCGCGGCGGCTGAGCAACCGCGCCGCATTCGAGCGCTACTGGCGCGGTGCCGACCGCATCCTCGCGGACGCGTTCTGCGCCGGGCTCGCCGGCCTGATGGGCCGTTCAGCGGGTGTGCTGGTCCTGCTGGACACCTACGAGGACGCGGGCGGGCTCGACGACTGGGTATGCCGCACGCTCGTGCCCGCCCTGCCGCCGACGGGGCGAATCTGCCTGTCCGGGCGCAACGAGCTGGCCCGGATGAGCTTCGACTGGGCCGATCTGGACGACCAGGTTATCCGGCACCCTCTGGGTGAGCTTGAGCCGGGCGAAGCCCGCAGCTACCTGGCTCACTACGGGCTGCGCGATCCCCAGGGCGTGCAGCGTGTCCTGGAGGTGACCGGCGGCTATCCGCTGCTGCTCATGCTGGCCCGCCAGCTGGCCCGGTCCTGCCGCGGATGGGATTCCGTCACCGGGCTGGAACTGCGCGACCGCGACGAGATCGCCGGGCAGCTGCTGGAACGCATCCTGCGTGAAGAGCCCGTCCGCCAGCTGAGAGATCTCCTCGAACTGGGCCCGGTGGCGCCCTGGCTTGACCCCGGAGTGGTGAGCGCCGTGCTGGAATGCGACGCTGGCGAAGGCCGTCGGCTGTATGACCTGCTCGCCCGCCACTCCTTCGCCGAACGGCATCCCCGCGGGCTGCGCATCCACGACAAGATCCGTGATCTTCTCCTTGACCGGCTGAGGTTCACCGACCCGGAGCGGTATGCGGATGTGACCGCACGCCTGGACGCCTACTTCGCGCGCCGTGAGCAGCAGGCGCAGGAGGAGTCCGGTGGGGCCGTCTGAGGAGGTCGTGTACCTGCTGGCCCGGCTCGGCCTGCACGTCGCCGACGACCCGCTGGCGGTGATCAGGGAGTGGGGCGAGCACTTCGCCCGGGCACGGCAGCAGGGAGAGTACGAGACGTGCCGGTACCTGCTGCACGCCGCTAAGGGCTGGCCGCTGCCAGACCACAGCCGGGCGCTTGTCTTGTACTCCGAAGGCTGGCTGCTGGACCGGCTGGGCTACCCAGGCGAGGCGATCAAGGTCTACCAGCGCTCCAGCCGCTTGTTCGACGCCGCGGGGCTGCCTCAGCTGCGTTCTGTCCTGCTCGGGCAGATCGGTTCTCTGTACCAGGACCAGCGGGACTATGACGCGGCCGGCTCCGCCTACGCTGAGGCACTGGACGCCGCTACCGCTGGCGGTGACGAGCACCAGCGGGCCCGCGTGCTGCACAACATCGGGACCTTGGCCTTGGCCCGGGGCGCGCCCGGCGACGCGGAAGCACCCCTGCAAGAGGCAGCCGATGTCTTCGGCCGCTGCGGCGACACGTACAACGCCGCTGCGGCCAAGCTGGCCCTGGGCTACGTCCGGGAGAGCCTCGGCCGCCCCGCCGAAGCGCAGCGGCTGTTCCTCGCGGCGCTGCAAGACTTCCAGGAGGCCGGAGATCAGCACGGGGCGGCGAACGCGATCGCGAGCCTGGGGGTACTCGAACTCGCGCACGGCGACGATGCGAATGCCGCGCAGCTGCTGGAGCAGGCGCTCGCCGTGCTCACCACGCTAGAGGATCACCCCGCCGTGGCCCGGACCATGAACAACCTGGCGATCGTCGAGGCCCGGCGGGGCCGGGCACAGGAGGCCATCGGCCACTGGACCCGCTGCCGTGACCTCTACCTGGAAATAGGCGACTCCGAGTCCGCCGACGACATCAGCCGACGCCTGGAGGAGTTCCAGAGCCGTGCCGGTGGCTGAAGAACCGGAGGCATCCGCGGTTCGGTCAGGCGGTCCGGTGTGGCGGCGTGGAAGCAGTCGCGGTGCATGAGGATGACGTCGCCGGGTTTGCCGGTCAGTTCAACGACGCGGAGCGGTACGCCGTCGACGACGGCCCCTGTCGTTCATGTAGCGCTGTATACGGTCGCCGCCGTCGCCGGGTTCCCACAGCCCGCGCAGCCACGGATGGGCGGCGAGCGAGGCGCGTACCCGGGCCATGCGGAACGCCTCGCCGTGGTCGAGATACGGCGCCACCAGCCGGTGCGAACCGGTCAGGACGAGCGTGCCGCCGCCACGGGGCCGCACCTGGTTGAGGAAGGCGAAGAATTGCACGAGCCGCTGCCCGGCTGACGCGGGCATGAAGTCGAAGTGCCATTCGCGTGCCGGCAGCTGCCACGGGCCATCTGATGGGAAGGTCACCAGTGGTCGGCCCCACCACCGGGGACGCGCCCACTGGCCGGCGCCGAACAGCGCGTTCAGCGCGGCGCAGAGCGGGTCGCCGCCGACGGCGCGGAAGGCACCGGAGTGGGTGACGGGCTGGAAGCCGGCCGGTTTCTCGACTGTCCACGTCGGCCGTTCATCGCGGTGAATCGCGTACCGGCTGGCGAAGAATTCGCACAGCCGGTCGCACATGGCCTCGGCGGTGGCCTGGGGGAGCGCTCCCTCAGACGGAGCAGCCCGGTTATGCGGAACTCGTCGTTCTGGTCTGTGGTCAACGCGCCAGCGCTCCTTCCCAAAGCAGAGCACCCGGAGCCAGGCCATCAGGGCCGGCTCCGGGTGCTCCCACGTCAAAGCCCGCCCGGACGGGTGAAGTTGTCACGGCCACGCTAGCGCCGCAGACGGCGAGCTAGGCACGGATTTTCTGCGGCGCGCGCTAAGGCGCGTTCAGGGACGCCGCACCCCTTCCGGGGCAACATTGCTACCCGCATCCAGCGCGATGGCGACCACTACGTGATCAACGGCCGCAAGTGGTGGATCACCGGGGCTATGAACCCGAACGCCAAGATCTTCATCGTCATGGGCAAGACCGATCCTGGCGCCGGCCGAGATCCCGAACGTCATCGCCGGGCAGATCCTCGGGTGATCCTGTGTCGGCGGCCATGCCCGTTGGTGAGGAGATGCGGTCAGGCGGCGGTGCGTTCACCGGCGGGCCGGCGGCGCAGGCTCGGGTTCAGCAGGGCCGGTGGCAGGTAGGCCTGGTCGAGCGTGCCGACGTCGGTGCCGGGCGGGACGATCTCGTCGATCTGGTCGAGGATGTCGTCGGTGAGCGTGACGTCGGCGCTGGCGAGCAGGTCGTCGAGCTGTTCCATCGTGTGCGGCCCGATGATCGCGCTGGTGACGCCGGGGTGGGCGATCGCGAACGCCATCGCGAGGTGCGTCATCGGCAGGCCTGCCTTTTCGGCGAGCGGGATGATCTGCTCGACGGCGTCAAGGCGGCGCTCGTCGCTGAAAGCCTTGAGAAGACCCGCGCGGCGCAGGTCGGTCTGCTGCCCCTTGCGGACGCGGCCGGTGAGCATTCCCTGCGCGAGGGGACCCCACACGAGGATGCCCATCCCGTAGCGCTGCGCGATCGGCAGCACCTCGCGTTCGATGCCGCGGCTGAGGATCGAGTAGGGCGGCTGCTCGGTGCGGAACCGCTGCAGGCCGCGCCGCTCGGCGGTCCACTGGGCTTCGATGATGTCGGAGGCGGGCGTCTGGGACGCGCCGACCGCGCGGACTTTGCCGCTGTGGATCAGGTCGGAGAGCGCGGAGAGAGTTTCCTCGATGTCGGTGGCGGGGTCCGGCCGGTGGACCTGGTAGAGGTCGATGTAGTCGGTCTGCAGGCGGCGCAGCGAGTTCTCGACGGCGGTCGTGATCCAGCGCCGCGAGGCTCCCTGGTGGTTGGGATCGTCGCCCGTCGGGCGGCTGAACTTGGTCGCGAGGACGACGCTGTCGCGGCGCCCCTTGAGGGCTTTGCCCACGACCACTTCGGACTCGCCGTACGTGTCGGAGGTGTCGATGAAGTTGATTCCCGCGTCCAGCGCCTTGTGGATGATGCGGACCGAGTCGTCGTGGTCGGGGTTGCCGATGGGCGTGCCGAGTGCCAGTGCGCCGAGCGCGTAGGGGCTGACCTTGATGCCGGTCCGGCCGAGGGTGCGGTACTGCATACGGGCTCCTGAGGTTGCGGGCGAGATGTGCGGGCGCTCCCCCGGTGTCCTATCCTGGGCTTAAGCGGAACGCTCTTCCGGAACTATATGGAAAGCTCTTCCGGAAAGCAAGTTGAAGGAGTGTCGTGACGGAGAACACGTCGTCGTCCGCCGCCGGCCCGCCCGGCTCCGCGGCTCCGGGCGCACCCGGGCGAGCGCCGCGCCAGCTGCGCGCCGACGCCCAGCGCAACATCGGCTCCCTGCTCGAGGCGGCGAAGGCCGTCTTCGGCACCTCAGGAGTGGACGCGCCCGCGAAGGAGATCGCCGACCTGGCCGGCGTCGGAGTCGGGACGCTGTACCGGCACTTCCCGCAGCGCTCGGACCTGGTCAAGGCCGTGCTCCAGCACGGGATAGACGCCTGCGCCGACGCGGCCCCTGCACTGGCCGCAGCGCACGAGCCGGGAGCGGCGCTCGCGAACTGGCTCCACAGGTACACCGAGTTCCTCGCGACCAAACGAGGACTGGCCACCGCCCTGCACTCGGGCGACCCGGCGTTCGACGCCCTGCCCGGCTACTTCTACCAGCGACTCGAACCCGCCCTCGGCTCGCTGCTCGACGCCGCGGCAGCGACCGGTGAAATCCGTGCCGACATCAGCGCCAGCGACCTGCTGCGCGCCGTCGCCCTGCTGTGCACGCCCGTATCGGACGAGGGAATCGCGTACAGCCAGCGCATGGTCACCCTCCTCATCGACGGATTGCGCTACCCCGCCGAACTTCAGCGGTCCTCCTAATCCGCAGGTTCGACCTCACATTCCGGTGCGCTGTCTGGTCGAACTGATGAGGGCAGATGCGGCCGAGGGAGCAGCTGGCACCATGACCACCCGATCCGGGCCAGGAGGCGGCCGGCCCGGCCCAGGCCTGGACGCGATCATGAGCGAGCGGCGGCAGCTGATCAACCTCGCCTGCCGGCTCCTGGGCTCGCTGGCCGAAGCTGAGGATGCCGCGCAAGAGACCTACGCCCGCTGGTACGCCATGCCCGCACAGCAGCGGGAAGCCATCGAGAACCCGGGCGCCTGGCTGACCACCGTGGCCAGCCGCATCTGCCTCAGCCTGCTCGGCTCGGCACGGGCCCGGCGGGAGCGTTACGTGGGCGGATGGCTCCCCGGGCCGCTGCCCGAGTCTGCCGGCTAGATCAGCGGGCGGCCCGGCGGGATGACGGCCGGCCCGGCCGGCCGGGTCACCCTGGATGAGCCGGTCAGCATGGCGTTCCTGGTCGTGCTCGAATCGATGAGCCCGGCCGGGCGGGCCGCGTTCATCCTGCACGATGTCTTCGGCTATTCCTTCGCCGAGGTAGCCGGCATCGTCGGGCGTACCCCGGCGGCCTGCCGCCAGCTGGCTTCCTCAGCGCGCCGCCGCGTCCGCGCCGCACAGCCTCCCGCGACCCCGGCAGCCCGGCAGGCCGCCATCGTCAGGGCCTTCAAGAAGGCATGGGAAGCCCACGGCATCAGCGCGCTCATCGGCCTGCTCGATCCCGGCGCCACGGCGGTCAGCGACAGCGGCGGACTCGTCACCGCCGCCCTCCACCCAGCCGAAGGCGCCGAGCAGATCGCCCGCCACGCCGTCCACATCGCCCGCACGGTGCCTGGCCTGACACTCCTGGAGCGCACCGTCAACGGCCAGCCCGGCCTGGTGGCTCAGCAAGACGGCGTCATCGTGACAGTGTTCGCCTTCGACGTCGCAGGCGACCGCATCAGGCACATCTGGGCAGTACGCAACCCCGGCAAGCTCCGTCCCTGGACGACAAGCTGACCCACGCCTGCCATACCATCGGGTTCCCTGATAACCGCCACCCAGCCACCCCCCGCCTCCCTGCCCTCCCAGGGCGGGCCGGGCCACCACCGCACCGCCGCCAGAGAGAGGGACCAGCCCCAGCCAGACACATAACGGGGTTATCAGGGCGCCGCCCGCTACCCGGCTGGCACGAACGCCACACGCGCCGAATCGGCAGGGGCGACGTCAGAGCGTCCACCGGGTGCGGCTGAGGAAGCCGGAACGGTTACCCTTCCTGCTTGCAAGAGTTAGCAGAACGGATGGTCAAGGCGCAGCATGGGGCCGTCCTCGAGGCTGAGTCCGCGAAAGTCCAGGCTCGCGATGAACGCCCGGCCTGGGGCGGGGTCGAGCCCGAAGTGGGCGGCGTAGCGCTCGTGGCGCTCCCCGATTGGTTCGTGGGCGCGCTCTTCGGACAGGTACTCGTCGGCCAGGTGCGCATCGAGCCGCTCGAAGTAGCACTCCCATCCCGCGGCTGTTTGGGCTGCCAGCCTCGCATCGTCGATGACGTGGGTGAACACGAGCGCACAGCCTTCACCCTCTGCGTGCAGCGCGAACCGGAACAGGTCACCACCGAACGTCCAGGCGATCACATGCGGCGGATGGAGTTCGGTGATCTGCCCCGTTTGGCCTCCCAGCTCGAACACCTCACCCAGCTTGGGAGTCCAGTCAGCCGCAGCCGGCATCCAGCGGTCGAGCTCCGTCGGCTCGCTGACGGCACGCCACACCCGCTCGACCGGATGGGCGAGGTAACGCTCGAAGTGCAGCGCAGGGCGGCCGTCGATGGTCTGCAGGTTTGCGTTCATTCCGGATTCTCCTCCAGGTGGCGGGCAAGGGCGTCGAGGCGGTCGGACCAGAAGGTGCGGTACGGCGCAAGCCAGGCATCAACCTCGGCCAGTGGCTCGGGGCACAGCCGATACCAGCGTCGCTGGGCCTCATGGCGCACCGTCACCAGACCGGCCTCGCGCAGCACCCGGAGATGTTTGGACACCCCGGGCTGGCTCAGCTAGACGCCGACTCATGATCTTGCGCGGCCGCCCGCGGCTCACGAACCGGCACGCTGCGGCTGTCACCGTTAGCCTGTAAGCGCCCTATTGGGCACCACGTCGTTAACTGCCATCGGAGGCCGAACGACCATGACTGCCGCTGACGCCAGGCGGGAGGAATTCCTGCCACCGACAGCGCTGGAATCCTCAGTGCGCGCCCTCGGCGCGGACACAGTGCGATACCGCTTCGACTACATCATGCTGGCGATGCGTGACGGAGTCCGGCTGGCAACCGTCGTCATCCGGCCGCGCGTGGAAGGCCGCTATCCCACGCTGATGGTTCGCACGCCATACGCGGTGAACTCCATCCCCGACCAGTTCAAGCCCATGCACACCGCGCAGTTCAAGAAGAACTATGTGCTTATCGTGCAGAACGAGCGCGGCAGCGAGTGGTCCGAAGGCGACTTCGGCTTCCTCACCAGCACTACTGCCGACGCCCAGGACACCCTGGACTGGATCAGCGCACAGGAATGGTCCAACGGCAAGGCCGGCCTGCATGGCTGTTCCTCAACTGCCGAGAACCAGCTGAAGCTCGGCGCCATCGGGCATCGGGCGCTGTGCGCATGCGTGCCGATGAGCTCCGGCGCCGGCATCGGGGACATCCCCGGCGCCGAGGGATCGAAGGGCTGCTTCTTCCGCGGCGGCGTTCCCATGATCAAGACGTGGGCACTGTGGCATGCGCCATTCGGGATCCGGCTGCGCCCGAAGCTGCCCGTGAACGCCGAGGGCGACGAACTCTCCCGCATCTTCCGGCGGTATTCGGTCAGCGCGCCCGACTTCCGGGACCCGGAGTACGCCGCGGCCCTCGACAAGGCCACGCGGGAAGCGCCGAGCGGTGAAGTGCTGCGGCGCATGGGCTCGCCGCTGACAGGCTTCGAGACGTTCATGGCCGGCGGCCCGGCCAGCCCCGCCTGGTGGGACGTCGACCTCATCGACGCCAGCCACACCGGTGTGACGCCATCCATCAACATCAACGGATGGATGGACGTCGGCGCATACGAGACCGTCAAGCTGTTCGAGTTCCAGCAGCATCACCCCGACCAGTACCTCATCATGGCGCCGGCAGAGCACTGCAAAATGCTGGCCACCAGCCCCGACGCGCGCCTGGGCCAACGGCCGATGGGCGACACCCGTTTCCCGTACGACGAGATCATCATCTCGTGGTTCGACCGGTTCCTGTGCGATGACAGCGGCGCGTGGCAGCCGATGCCCAAGGTCCAGGTCTTCCTCATGGGCGCGTGCACCTGGCTGGCCGGCCCGTCATGGCCGCTGCCCGAAACCGAGCCGCGGACCCTGTACCTGACCAGCGGCGAGTCCGCCAGCACACTGTGGGGCGACGGCGCCCTGGCGCCGGCCGCCCAGGCCGCGGGCACGGACGAACTCATCGCTGACCCGCACAACCCCGTGCAATCGCTGGGCGGCGACCTCGCGACCCATTCCCCGGTCTGCGCCGATCAGCGGGAGGTTGAGTGCCGGGCAGACGTGCTCGTCTACAGCACGCCTGTGCTGGCCGAACCGGTGGCAATCGTCGGCGACATCAGCGCTGAGCTCTATGTCTCGGCCGGCGTCGAGGACGCCGACGTCACATCACCGTGCATCACGGGCAAGGCCACGAGTCGGCGCTGCACTTCCGCGCCTACACCGGCAAGATCGCAGTCAACACGCCGATGTCTGACACCCGGCCCCGTGGCCGCCCGAGCCGGGTCCGGATCGCCAGTGAACACGCTTCGCCCGGCGCCGTATCGGCCACCGCCGGTCACGACGCCGGCACAGCGGTCGCGGAAGGCCTGGCCAGCGCGCCGGACGAGGACGTGTGTGTGCGCCTGGCCATCCGGACTGGTCTTGACCAGTTCGAGGGCGTCGCCTGGCCGTACCCTGCCCTGCTCGATGACACCAGCCACCAACGTGCCACGGCCGGTGATGCGAGCGGCCCACTCCACGCTGAGCAGGAGAGGCAGTTCTTCCTCTTCCACACTGCGATCTGGCACTTTCCCGTCCATGCGCTCGGTGCCCCCGTTCACTGAGACCGCGGGTCTGGCCGGCCGCTGGGCACCGTGAGGGCCGCATGCACAGCGGCGCAGACGGCGTCGGCGCCGGGCAGGTAGTCATCTTCAAGCGCGCCACTGAACGGTACCGGGGTGAACCGTGCGCCCACCCGCTGGACCGGCGCCCGGAGCGAGCCGAAGGCGGCTTCGGCGACGGTGGCGGCAAGTTCGGCGCCGAATCCGCCGTGCCGCACCGCCTCATGCGCGATCACCAGCCGGCCGGTGCGGGACACCGACTCCAGCACGGCGGCCGTGTCGAGCGGCACCAGCGTGCGCGGGTCGATCACCTCGGCTTCGATGCCCTCACCCGCGAGCCGTTCCGCCGCCGCCACCGCCTCATGGACCAGCCGCGAGAGCGCCACGACGGTCACGTCCCGGCCGGGCCGGACGATGCGCGCCTGCCCGATCGGGATCGGCTCGATGTGCTCCGGCACCTCCTCGCGGCGGAAGTAGAGCGTCTTGTTCTCGATGACGACGACCGGGTTCGGGTCGGCGATCGCGCTGGCGAGCAGGCCGGCGGCGTCCACCGCCCGGGCCGGCATCACGACCTTCAGGCCGGGCACATGGCACAGCCAGCTCTCCAGGCTCTGGGAGTGCTGCGCGGCACTGCGGTGCCCGGCGCCGCCCTGGGTGCGCAGCACCAGCGGCACCCGCAGCTGGCCGCCCGACATGAAATGGGCCTTTGCCGCCTGATTGACGAGCTGGTCGATGGCGAGCGTCAGGAAGTCGATGTACATGATCTCCAGGACCGGGCGCAGTCCTGACTGCGCGGCCCCGATGGCGACGCCGCAGACGGCGGCCTCACTGATCGGGGTGTCGATGACCCGCTGCGTGCCGAACTCCCCGGCGAGGCCGGCCGTGGCGGTGTAGGGACCACCCTCGGCCACGTCCTCGCCGATGACGATCACCCGCGGGTCCGCGCGCATGGCGTCGGCCAGCGCGCGGTTGACCGCCTTCACGTACGTCGTCTGCGTCATGGTGCCTCGGCCGGGGCGTAGACGAGCTGCTCCATCAGATCTGCCGGGGGGAACGCGCTGGCAGAGGCGAACCGCACCGCACCGGCGACCGCTTCGGCCGCGGTGCGTTCGGCGGTGAGGGTCTCCTCCTCGGTGAACCACCCGCTGGCGAGCCCGCGGCGGCGCAGCACCGCGATCGGGTCCTTCTCCTGCCACTCGGCCTGGGAGATCGCCTCGCGGTACTTCTGCGGGTCACCCTCGTAGTGGCCACGCAGCCGGTGGGTCAGGCATTCCAGCAGCGCCGGGCCCGCGCCGGCCGCGGCGGCCAGCGCGCTGGCCGCATCCCGGACCGCGAGCACGTCGTTGCCGTCGACCGTCTCCCGGGTGAGGCCGTACGGCGCCACCACGTCGCTCACCCGCTCCACCACGGTGTGCGCCGAGCGCGGCGTGAACTCGGCGAAGCCGTTGTTCTCGCAGACGAAGACGACCGGCAGCCGCCACAGCGTCGCCAGGTTGACGGACTCGTGGAAGTAGCCCGCCTGGACCGCGCCGTCGCCGAAGAACACGGCGGTCACCTGGTCCTGGCCGCGCAGGCGGGCGGCGAGCGCACTGCCCACTGCCAGCGGGAGGTTCCCGGCGACCACGCCCGTGGCACCCATCAGGCCGTGCTCCACATCGACCACGTGCATGGAACCGCCGAGGCCGCGGCACACTCCGTCGGCGCGCCCCATCAGTTCGGCGAGCAGCCGGTCCATCGGCACGCCCTTGGCTATGGCATGACCGTGCCCGCGGTGCCCGGTGTAGACCAGGTCACCGGCGCGCAGCAACGGGCAGACCCCGGCCGCGACCGCCTCCTGGCCGACGCTCAGGTGGACCAGGCCGCGGACCAGGCCGGCGCGTTGCTGCCGCGACACCTCCTCCTCGAAGAGCCGGATCCGCCACATGGTCGCCAGCAGGTGCAGTGCCACCGCAGGGCCGGCGGCTGCGGCGGGGGCCCGGGGCGGGCCATCGTTCGGCGTTATGGGGGCCGGCACCTGGTCTCCAGCGGATCGATGGGGCAAGGCCTCAGGTGACCGACACCGGGCTCAGCACCCGCCGGACCGCGTCGACGATCTTGTCCTCGTCGGGCAGGACGTACTCCTCCATCGGCTTGCTGTAGGGGACCGGCGTGTCCAGCGCCGTGACCTGCCTGATCGGCGCCTTCAGGTAGCCGAAACCCGCGTCGGCCACCTCGGCGGCGATGACGGCGGACGCGGACGCGTGCCGGGTGGCCTGGTCGACGAGCACCAGATGGCCGGTCCTGCTGACCGACTCGATGATGGTGTCGGTGTCCAGCGGTGCGAGGGTCCGGGGGTCGATGACCTCGGCGCTGACCCCCTCGCCGGCGAGCCGCTCGGCGGCCGCCACCGCGCGGCCCACCATCCACCCGGTGGCCACGATGGTGACATCGCTGCCCGGGCGGACGATGCTGGCTTGTCCGAACGGGACCAGGTACTCGCCTTCGGGAACCTCACCCGGCGCCAGGGTGAGCAGGTAGTGGTGGAAGAAGACGACCGGGTTGTCGTCGCGGATCGCGGTGGCCATCAGCCCCTTCGCGTCGGCGGCCGTGGCCGGAAGCGCGATCTTCAGGCCGGGGACGCCCATGAACATCCCGTAGATGGAGCCGGTGTGCTGGCCCGCCCACCCGGCCGTGAACCCGTAGCCCGCCTTGAGGACCACTGGCACCTTCACCTGGCCGCCGCTCATGTAGCGGAAACGCGGTGCCTCGTTCACGATCTGGTCCATCGCGACCAGCATGAACTCCGCCATGTACAGCTCGACGACCGGCCGGTAGCCGGCCAGCGCGGCACCGACCGCCATCCCGATCTCGGCGGTCTCGGAGATCGGGGTGACGCGGACCCGGTCGTGGCCGAACGCCGCCAGGAACGGGTCGTTCTCGGTGGTGGCGATGTTCTGGCCGAACAGGAGCACGGACTCGTCCCGGTCCATCTCCTGCCGGATGGCTTCCTCGATGGCGGCGATGTAGGGCAGTTCGCGCATCGGTCCTCCTAGGCGTAGACGAACTTGACGGCGTCGGCTGGCTCCGGGAAGGGGCTGCTCGCCCCGAAGTCGATCGCCCCTTGCATCTCCTGGCGCACCTCGGCGGCGATGGCGTCGGCCCCCTCCGCGGTCAGCGTGCCGTCGGCGATGAGCCGCGCGCGGAACCTGGGCACCGGGTCGCCCCGCTTGGCGGCCTCGTACTCTTCGGTATCGCCGAACACCGCTATGGCTTCATGCTCGGGGAAGTGGAGGGGGATCCCTGGTGGGACGATGATGTTGCCGTGCGCGCTGAGCCGGTAGACCTTGGACTCCACCAGCGTCGGCCCATTTCCCGCACGCGCCCGCGCTGCGGCGGCGGCCACCTCCCCGTACACCGCGACCGGGTCGCCGCCGTCCACAGTGACGCCGGGCATGCTGTAGGCCCTGGCCTTGACCGACAGCGGCTCGCCTGCCGCCGCGTTCGCGTCCTCCTGCTCGACCCGGGTGACCACGTTGTAGCTGTTGTTCTCCATCACGTAGACGATCGGCAGTTTCCACAGCGACGCGATGTTGAGTGACTCGTGGAACGCGCCCTGCTTGGACGCGCCGTCGCCGAAGAAGCACAGCACGACCTGGTTCTTCCTGGCGATCTGCGCCGCGTAGGCGGCCCCGGTCGCCTGCGGGATCCCCTGCCCGACGATGCCGGAGGTTCCCAGGAAGCCCCGCGCAGGGTCGGTGAGGTGCATCGACCCTCCGTAGCCGCGGCACAGCCCGGTCGCCTTGCCGAAGATCTCGGCCATCATCGCCTTGGGATCGGTGCCGAGCACGATCGGGTAGCCGTGGCAGCGGTAGGTGGTGAGGATCTGGTCACCGGGCTGCAGGACCGTCAGCGACCCGACGATGGATGCCTCCGCGCCGTCGGCCAGGTGCGTGTGGCCACGGAGCAGGCCGGGGAGTTCCTCGAAGCTGCGTTTGACGCGTTCCTCGAACTCCCTGATCCGCAGCATCTGCGTGAACATCCAGACCAGGCGGTCCTGGCCAAGACCATGCGTGTCTGCCATGTCGCCCGTGCGCCTCCTCCGGTTGCCCGTTCATCAAAGCTCAGGACAACGGTGACGGGATTGTCAAGGGCCGTTGGTCATGCCCGGGCCCCCGGTTCCGGCAGAGCGGTAGTCGTCGATCTCCTCGGGCCTGATCAGCCCCCTCCTCGATGCAGCGGGCGAGCAACGCGAAGTCTGACTTGCACGGCCGGCCCGCGGCGGCGAACTTCGCCCGGGCCCGCTCGATGTACTGCTTGACGGTGTGGCCGCTGATGGTCAGGCATGATCCATTCCCTGGAACAGATGCTGCAGCGCCTGGCGTTCGCGGGCGGACAGCCGGACCTCCTGCAGCAACCCTGCCATGGAGGAGGTCGTGACCGCCTGCACGATCAAGGTCAAGGAGAAGCCGTTCCCAGCCGGGTCCGTAGTCCCAGTCAGCACTCCAGGCGGCGACGGCCAGGTCGGCTCACCGGCCGGCAGTGCCGAGCAGCCCGAGGCCGACATGCCCGGACCATCGTCCCCCTGCCGAGCAGGGTATTGGGGGCGCAGGCGTCGCCGTGGCAGACCACGAGCCGGTCGGCCGGCGGGATCGCGGCGGCATGGTCCAGCGCCGCGGTTGCCGGGCCGGCGGCTCGCCGCGGGCTCACTGCTGCGCTCTCGCCGGGCAGCGCGGCGGTGACCAGCCATGACCCGGCTGCGTCCCCACCACAGTCCAGCGGCTCCGGTACCGGGTGGAACTGCCCGGCCCACCGCATCCGGGCCGCCCCGACCACCACGTCATGCCGCGAAGACCCGGCGCTCATCGCTTCATCGTGACACCGCGCGCAGCCATCGGCACCGGCAAGACGTCTATGACGCTATGAGGTACGTCCAGCATCAAGCATCTGCAGCAGGCTCGGCTACCAGGAGCGCGAACCCTACGTCAGGCCGGGGCGTTTGCGGGCGCTCACGGCGGCTACGCATCAGGTCCTAGAGCCGATCGCGGAGCGTGACCGAACCGGTGGTGACAACCCGCACGCGCACCCGCCGTTCTGCTCGGCAATCCCGGTTCGCTCAGTGAGTGTGCTAACGGCTCCAAATGGTCATTCGGTGCGCGGGGCCGTGGTGGTCCTGGCTGCGGCAGCCCAGGTCGCGGGGCCTGGTCCCAGTCCAGCGCACTCCCGGCGATCGGTGCCCAGCGTGGCTGGCCCGGGCGACGGCTCGCACTCCCAGATTGAGAGGCCGGGGGCCGGGCTACGGGCATCCGGTCGTCTCCGTCATCACCGCCAGGGCGCGGGCGGGAATGGGCCGTGCCAGCCCCCCCGACGGGAGTGGAGGCATTCGGGGGGGCCGGCGTATAACGGGATGCCGCAGCTGTATGGCCGGGAATACGGTGAGCTGATGCAGCAGGTAAGCAAGCGGCTGATGAACTGGGCGTCCATCCTGGAGCCGGATGTCCGGGAGCAGGCCGAGCGCACGGCCGCGATGCCGTTCATCTACCCGCACCTGGCGCTGATGCCTGATGCCCACCTGGGCAAGGGCGCGACGGTCGGCTCGGTCATCCCCACCCTTGGCGCGATCATGCCCGCTGCGGTCGGGGTGGACATCGGCTGCGGGATGATGGCCGTCCGCACCCAGTTCACCGCTGCGGACATGGGTGAGCGAGGTGACCTGGCGAGCCTGCGCATGGCGATCGAGAACGCCATTCCGCTGTCGGCCGGGCAGTACAACCAGACCGTCCGCGCGGCACCCGGAACTGCGGCCCGGATCGCGGAGCTTGAGGCCAGGGACGGTGCCGGGGCCGCCGGGCAGATCGCGCCGAACTGGCGGCCAAGAAGTGGTGGATCAGCCTGCCCGGCCCAGACCTGGCCTACCTGGTGGAAGGCACAGCCGAGTTCGCGGCCTACATCCGTGACCTGCGGTGGGCGCAGCACTTCGCGCTGCTGAACCGGCAGGAGATGATGGACCGGGTCCAGGCCTGCCTG
>Ga0307373_10007577_pt1 | contig 16890 bp, 15 predicted proteins | sample OX2MG_FD_202534 | JGI IMG/M metagenome (GOLD analysis project Ga0307373, IMG submission 202534) | Soil microbial communities from Risofladan, Vaasa, Finland - OX-2 | ecosystem: Environmental > Terrestrial > Soil > Coastal area > Acid sulfate soil | place: Finland: Risofladan, Vaasa | collected... | reverse complement strand
GAGCTGCGCGCGGTAGGTCTCGAGCTCGACGAACTCCTTGGCCACGCCGCTCGCCACCGCGGCCCACGCCACGGCCGGCGCCACCCAGAGCAACGCCCGGTGGTCGAACGGGAACGGGATCAGGTACTCGGGGCCGAACTTCACGTCGCGCAGCCCGTAGAGCGCGGCCACGTTGTCGGGCACGTCCTGCTTGGCCAGCGCGGCGAGGGCGCGCGTGGCCGCCATCTTCATCTCCTCGTTGATCTCCGTGGCCCGCACGTCGAGCGCGCCGCGGAAGATGAACGGGAAGCCGAGGACGTTGTTCACCTGGTTGGGATAGTCACTGCGGCCGGTGGCGATGATCGCGTCGTCGCGCACCGAGCGCACTTCCTCGGGCAGGATCTCGGGCACCGGATTGGCCAGCGCGAACACGATCGGGCGCGGCGCCATCCTCGCGATCATCTCCGGCGTCACGGCGCCGGCGGCCGACAGCCCCACGAACACGTCGGCGCCGTCGAGCGCTTCGGCGAGCGTGCGGAGCGCCGTCTTGGCGGCGAATCGCGCCTTGTACGGATCGAGATCCTTGGCATCGCGGTCGGCGTGGATCACGCCCTTGCGGTCGCACATCAGGATGTGCTCGCGCTTCACCCCCAGGCGCACGTAGTGCTCGGCGCTGGCGATGGCCGCGGCGCCGGCGCCGGAGAACACCACGCGCACGGTGGCGATGTCCTTGTCCAGGATCTCGAGCGCGTTGAGCAGCGCCGCCCCGGAGATGATCGCCGTCCCGTGCTGATCGTCGTGGAACACGGGAATGGAGAGCGTCCGGCGGAGCGTCTCCTCGATGTAGAAGCAGTCGGGCGCGCGGATGTCTTCCAGATTGATCCCGCCCACGGTGGGCTCGAGCAACTGGCAGAAGCGGATCACGTCGTCGGCGTTCTCCGATCCCACTTCGAGATCGAACACGTCGATGTCGGCGAACTGCTTGAAGAGGTTGCCCTTGCCCTCCATCACCGGCTTGCCGGCCAGCGCCCCGATGTTGCCGAGGCCGAGCACGGCGGTGCCGTTGGACACCACGGCGACGAGGTTCCCCTTGGCGGTGTACTCGTACGCCTTGTCGGGGTCGTCCTTGATGTCGAGGCAGGGTTCGGCCACGCCCGGTGTGTAGGCGAGTCCGAGGTCGCGCTGATTGCTCAGCGGCTTGGTGGGAACGACGGCGATCTTGCCCGGGCGTCCTTCCCGATGGTACTCGAGTGCGTCTTCGCGTTTGGTCATGGTCAGGACACCAAACTTAGCGGTGGGGAGCGCCCACCGGCACCGGCAACCGGCAAAACACCGAAGGCCCGGCGAGATATCGCCGGGCCTCCGGACCGCCGGGGCCGAGCCCCGGCGTGCTGCTACACCTTCAGCTGATCGCCCGGCCGGGCCGCCATCTGATACAGCACCGGCATCAGGAACACGCTGATCAGGAGTCGCGAGAAGAGGCCGCCCACGATGACGAGCGCGAACGGCTTCTGCGAGTCGGTGCCCACGCCGGTGGCGATGGCCGCCGGCAACAACCCGAACGCGGCCACCAGCGCCGTCATCATGATCGGGCGCAATCGGAGCAGCGCCGCCTCGCGGGTGGCCTGGGCGATGGCCATGCCTCCCAGCCGCAGCTCGTTGGCATACGAGATGTACACCACCGCGGTCTGCACCGAGACGCCGAACAGCGCCAGGAACCCGATGCCCGACGACACGGAGAACGGCGTGCCCGTGAGCATGAGCGCGGCGAGCCCGCCCAACGGCGCCGACAGCACCACGCCGACCACGGTGATGAGCGGGAACTTGAAGTTGTCGTAGAGGAAGAACAGCAGCAGGAAGATGAGCACGATGGTGATCGGCAGCACGATCCGCAGCTGAGCGCGCGACGCCGTGTAGTCCTTGAACTCGCCGCCCCACACGGCGCGGTAGCCCACCGGGAACTGCACCTGCTTGGCCACCCGGGCGCGGGCGTCGTTGACGGCGCCGGCCAGGTCGCGCCCCTGCACGGAGAACTGCACGCCGATGTAGCGGTGGCTGTTCTCGCGGTAGATGAACGACGCGCCGTTGGCGATCGAGAGCGTGGCCACCTGGCGGAGCGGGATCTGGCTGCCGTCGGGCGTGGCGATGAGGATGTTGCCGATCTCCTCGGGCGTGCTCCGGAACTGCGGCTGCAGGCGCACGACGAGGTCGAACAGTTGCTCGCCCTGCACCACCTGCGTGGCGGCAGTCCCGCCCACGGCCGATTCGATCAGATTGTCCACGTCGCCGGCGCCCAGCCCGTACCGGGCCAGCTTGGCCCGGTCGATCTGCACGGTGAGCGACGGCTGGCCCAGCTCCTGCACGAGCGTGAGTTGGGTGATGCCCGGCACGTGCTCGAGCACGTGCTTCACCTCGAGGCCCTTGGCTTCGAGCGTGGTGAGGTCGTCGCCGAAGATCTTCACGTCGAGCGCGCTCTTGAGGCCGGTCTCGGCCTCGTCCACGGCGTCCTCGGCGGGTTGCGTGTAGTTGAACGTGATGCCGGGAAAGGTGCGCAGCCGCTTGTCGATGGCGGCGATCAACTCCGGCTTCGTGTGGTACGGGCCCGTCCATTCGCTGTACGGCTTGAGCCCGACGTAGAACTCCATGTTGAAGAAGCCCGTGGGATCGGTGCCGTCGTCGGGCCGGCCGTGCTCGTCGGCCACGTCGGTGACCTCGGGGAACGACTTGAGAATCCCGCGGATCTGGGGCGCGAACTTGGCCGCCTCGGGAAACGAGATCGTGTAGGGCATGGTGGCCCGCACCCAGAGCGCGCCCTCGTCCAGCTTGGGCATGAACTCGGCGCCGATCGAGGCCGTCATGGCCAGCGCCACCGCGAACAGCGCGACGCTCACGCCCATCACCCAGCCGCGGTGCGCCAGGCTCCAGTCGAGTCCGCGCATATACACGCGCTTGACCCACTCGAACACGCCGTTGCGGCGCTCGCGCACGCCCCGGCGCAATCCCCACGCGCACAGCGGCGGGAGCACGAGCACCGTGATCAGCAGCGAGCCGATGAGGGCGGCGATCGTCGTGTCGGCCATGGGCTTGAACAGCCGGCCCGACGGACCCGAGAGCACGTAGATGGGCAGGAAGCCGGCCACGATGACGGCGATGGCGTACACGATCGGCCGGTCCACCTCGGCGGCGGCGAGCGCGATCACCTCGCGCACGGAGAATTCCGTGCCTCGTCGTTCGGCCAGCCGGCGGAAGATGTTCTCCACCATCACCACCGCGCCGTCCACCAGGATGCCGAAGTCGATGGCGCCGATGGAGAGCAGGTTGGCCGGGATGTGGCGCAGGTCGAGCACGATGAACGCGAACAGCAGCGACCCGGGAATGGCCACGGCCACGATCAACCCCGACCGCACGTCGTACAGGAAGAAGATGAGGATGACGACGACGAGCAGGATGCCGCGCAGCAGGTTGTCCTCCACCACGCGCGTGGTGAGATGGATCAGGCTGCTGCGGTCGTAGAACGGATGGACCTTGACGTCCTTGGGCAGGATCGAATCGTTGAGCTGCCGCGTCTCGGCCTCCACGCGCTTGAGCACGGTCTGCGCCTGCTCGCCCGTGCGCATGAGGATCACGCCTTCCACGGCGTCGTCGCGGTTGTTGAACCCGAACTGGCCCAGGCGCGGCGCGTGGCCGATGTCCACGGTCGCGATGTCCTTGATCAGCACCGGCACGCCGTTCTTGACCGTGATCACGACGTTGCCGATGTCCTCGGTGGTCTTCAGACGGCCCAGGCCGCGCACGTAATAGAACTGCCCGCCCTCGGTGTAGAAGCCGCCGCCGGCGTTGTCGTTGTTGTTGCCGAGCGCGTTCTCGACGTCGGTGATGGAGAGTCCGGCGCCGGCCAGCTTGGTGGGATCGACGTCGACGTGGTACTCCATGGTCTCGCCGCCCAGCGCCGACATGTCGGCCACGCCGGGCACGGCCTTGTAGGCCTTGGACAGCACCCAGTCGTTGATGACCTTGAGCTCCATCGTCGACCGGTCGGGGCTGTCGAGCACGTAGCGGTACACGAGGCCCGACGGCGAGTAGAGCGGCGACACGCTCGCGCTCACACCGGTGGGCAGGGTCACGTTGGGCAGGCGCTCGAACACGCGCTGGCGCGCGAAGTACGGATCCGTCTTGTCGGCGAACGTCATGATGACGTCCGACAGTCCGTACAGCGAGATCGAGCGCAGCACGGTGAGGTTCTCGACGCCGTTCATCTCGGTCTCGATCGGCACGGTGACGAGCCGCTCCACCTCTTCCGAGGCGTGGCCCGGCCACTGCGTGATGATCTCCACCATCGGCGGCGAGAGGTCGGGGTACGCGTCCACCGGCAGACGCGAGAACGACCAGGCGCCGAGGCCGATGAGGGTGAGCGCGAAGATCGCGACCAGGAACGGCTGGCCCAGCGCCGCCCGCACGATGCGATTGATGCGCGACGGCGGCGCCGCGTCCGCCCCGTGTTCCGGAGGTACGATGGGCGTGGTCACTGGCTCTCCGCGAACTGGATGAAGAGCGCGCCGTCGGCCACGACCTTGTCGCCGGCGGCCAGACCCGACGTGGCCTGATAGCTATCGCCCACGCGGTAGCCGTACGTGATGCGGCGCCGCTCGAACGAGCCGTCGGGCAGGGCCACGAACACGAACGGCAGGTTGTCGTTGTCGCGCAACAGCGAGGCGGCGGGGATCAGGATCCCCGTGCGTGTGCTGCTGGAGTGGATCTGCACCTGCACGAACATGTCGCGCTTGAGCAGTTGGGCGCGGTTGTCGGCCACGATGCGCACCGCGGTGGCCTTGGTGCCCGGATCCACCAGCGCCGCCACGTAGTCCACGCGGCCCGGCACCGGCCTGGTGGTGGCGTCGGTGATGATGCTCGCCGCCTGGCCCTTGCTCACGAGGTCGAGGTCGGTGGGATACACGCTGGCCATCACCCACGCCGTGCTGAGATTGGCCACGGTGAAGGTGGGCGTGGCGCCGGCCTGCAGCAGCTGGCCTGGCGTGATGAGCTTCTCCACCACGACGCCGGCGATAGGCGACCGGATCATGCCCTCCACCTCGCCCGACTGCTTGCCGGTGCGGATGGCGGTGATCGTGCTGTCGGCCACGCCGAGCGCGCGGAGACCCTGCACGGCGGCGTCCAGATCGGCCGCGGCCGACGAGGCGTCGGTGCGCGCCTGGTCGAGATCGGCCCGGGCCAGGGCGTCGTTGGCGAACAGTTGCTCGTCGAGTTTGAGGATGCGCTGCGTGTTGCGCGAGGCGTCGTCGGCCTTGCGATAGGTGGCCACCGCCGCGGCGTAGTCGGGCGACGAGACCGCGGCCAGCGGCGACCCGGCCGATACCACGGCGCCGATGTTCACCAGCAGCCGCACCACGGGGCCGGAGATCGGCGCGATGACCTGCGTGGAGGAGTCGCCGTTGAACGCCACGGTGCCGGTGACGTCGAGCGTGGGCCGGAAGGTGGTGTCGGCCAGCGTGACGATCTGCAACCGGGCGCGCTGGGCGTCGGTGACCTTGAAGGTGGACGGCTTGACGATCGCCGTGGTGTCTTCGCTGGCCGAGGATGACGAGGTGCAGCCGGCCACGAGGCCGGCAAGCGAGATGAACGCGGCGGCGACGAGCGTCGCGGGCGCGAGAGAGCGCTTACTCACGAGGAGCTCCAGGGGCGAACGTGGTCAGCGGCACGCCGGCGGCGCGCTCGAGATCGGCGCGCGCCGAGTTGGCGGCGGCGAGGGCATCGGCATACTGGCTTTCGGCATCGAGCAGGGAACGGCGGGCGTCGAGCACGTCGAGCGCCGACAGGCCGCCCAGCCCGTAACTCACGGTGGCTACGCGATACGCCTCGCGCGCCGACGGCAGCAGCTGGTCGCGGATGTAGACCACCTGCCGCATGGCCGCGTCGGCGTTGGCATACGAGGTGCGCACGTCCTGCCCCACGGCGGCGCGGGTGTCGCGATACGTGGCCGCGAGTTCGAGCTCGCGGTGGTGCGTCTCGGCGTAGTCGCCGTTGGAATGCTGCCAGAAGAACAGCGGGATCGGGAACGCCAGGCCGGCCGAATACAGCGTGCCCTGGTCGCTCTTGAAATCGCGATTGCCCGACAGCGTGATGTCGGGAAGGAACGACTGCTCGCGCACCAGCGCGCTGTTGGCCCTGGCGGCGAGCTCCTGCTGCTGCAGGGCCACCAGTTCGGGCCGGGTGCGCTCCGCCGTCTGCTCCACGGCGTCGAGGTCGGGCAGCGGCGGCGGCACCTCGAGCGAATCGAGCAGCGCGAGCGGCGTGCCCAGCGACCGGCCCAGCACCCGGTTGAGGCCCGAGAGCGCGTTGGCCACGTCGCGGGCGTTGCCGATGAGATCGTTCTCGGCCTGCGCCAGATCCACCTGCGCCTTGATCACGTCCAGACGCGGCACCGTGCCGGCGTTGAACCGGGCCTGCGTCTTCTGCAGGAAATCGGCCGCCAGCCGGCGGGCCTCGGTGAAGTCGCGCCGGTGCAACTCGGCCACCAGCACCGCGTCGTACGCCTGGCTGGCCGCGGCGGCGATCTGCTGCTGGAGCAGCCGGTATTGTTCCTGCGACGCGCCGATGTTGGCCACGCCGATGGAGTTCTGCAGCCGGATCTTGTCGGGAAATGGAATGAGGAGCCCCACGCCGATGTTCCGCGACGTGGAGGTGCCCAGTCCGAGGAACCGCGTCTGGTCGTCGAGCGAGGCGATCGCGGCGGGCTGGGGGATGGACATCCCCTCCACGCGCTGCGCCCGCACCTGCGCGGTCTGCTCGCGGGCCACGTCGAGTTGAGGGTTGGCGAGAAGCGCCGTGGCCACGGCCTGACGGCGCGTGATGCGCAGGGTATCGGTGGCGGAAGCCCGGCCCGTGGCCGGACTCCCCTGTTGGGCGAGCGCTGCATTGGCGACACACACCAATGCGCACGTCCACATGGAAGTTCGCATGCTGTTCCTGGAGGTTGTCTGGGGATGGACACACCGACTGCGGCAGGCGCACGGGAGCGCGCCGGGTCCGAAGGCCGCAGTGGTCTCAGCTCACCAGGGGCGGGGCGCGCGAGAGGTTGGTGGGGTCCTGGTCGGGCCGCGGCGCGGCTGCCGCATCGAAGCGGTCCACCGGATTGCCCGCCGCCAGGTGCAGCACGGGCGCCGGCCGCTGCGGCGGCGCGGCGTACAGCGAGCGCACGGCGCACACGGCGCACGTGGCTTCGTTGTGGATGTACGGGTGCTTCGGGTGCGTGCTCTCCACGTGGACCACGCCCAACCGGTCGTTGTGCGGCTCGAAGAGCGGAGCCAGCGCCCACGCGCCCTGGAACACCAGCAGCACGACGAGTGCGGCGCGGCGGAACAGGGAGCTGGGTCTCGACACGGAGCGGAGCAGGGCGGGCATATCCGATCTACTTTACGCGGCGGCCGGCAAAACCGCCAGGGAACGGCGGCCGCCGCGCGGCGTCGGGCTAGCGGCCGGCGGCATAGCGGCGCAGTCGCGCGAGCATCTTGCGGTCGGTCTTCGTGGCGTCGTCCAGCTTGGGCGTCTCGAGCACCTTGGCCACGCGGCGAAAGCGATCGTCGGTCATGAGACGGCGGAACGGCGCCGCCCCCAGCGTGCCCTCGGCGATCAGCTCGTGGCGATCGCGCCGCGAGTCGAACGGCATCTTGGAATCGTTCAGATGGAGCACGCGCAACCGCCGCGCCCCCAGCACGTCGTCGAACCGCGTCCACACGCCGTCGAAATCCCGTACCAGATCGTACCCCGCCGAGTAGATGTGACAGGTGTCCACGCACACGCCCATGCGCTTGCGCTGGGCGGCCGGCACCAGCTCCAGCAGCAGGGCCAGTTCCTCGAACGTGCTGCCGATCACCGTGCCGGCGCCGGCCGTGGTCTCCATGCAGAGTACCGTCTTGCCCGGCACACGTTCCAAAGCTTCGGTGATGGCGTCGGCGTTGCGCTGCACGCCGGCGCCCCGCTCGTCCATGAAATTGCCCGGGTGCGACACCAGGTAGGTGATGCCCAGCGCCTGGCACCGCTCCAGCTCGGCCACGAAACTCTCGATCGACCGGCGCCGCAGCGTCGGGTCGGGACTGGCCAGGTTGATGAGGTACGAGTCGTGGACCACGGTGGCGCCCACCGCCGTGGCGGCGAGGCCGGCGCGGAATGCCTTGCGCTCGGCGTCGTCCACGCTCCGTTCGGCCCAGCGGTTGGCCATCTTCGTGAACATCTGCATGGCCGTGGCGCCGATCGCCTTGGCGCGAGGCGGCGCTTCGGCCGTGCCGCCGGCAATCGAGACGTGGGCGCCGAGCAGTTCCACGGGGGCGGCGGGCGCCGGGGCGCGCCGGGCGCGCGGGGGGCTCACTCGAAGTCGGCCGAGCGCCCGCGCAGCGAGGCGCCGCACCGGGGACAGTGCAACTCGCCCTCGGCTTCGTGGAGGGCGAAGTCGAACACTCGCCCGCAGCTGCAGGACGATTCCAGCCCTTCATGCCCGCAGGCCAGACAGAACTGGTCGCCCTCTTCGTAGGCGCGGAAGCGGGAGCACACGGAACAGCGTTTGACGACGGTCATCGGCGGCGCAGCCAGGTGGTGGGGTCCACGGCGGGCCCGCCGTGGCGGCGGACCTCGAAGTGGAGGTGGGCGGGGAAGTCGGGGTCCGAGATGCCGACCGTGCCGATCACCTGGTCGCGGACGACGTGATCGCCGCGCTTCACGCGCGACGCCTGCAACGATCCGTAGATCGAATAGTCGCCGCCGCCGTGATCCACGATCACGGTGAGCCCGTACAGGCCCAGCTGCGACACGCTCACCACCTCGCCGGCGGCCACCACGTGCACCGGCGTGCCGGCCGGCGCGGCGATGCCGATGCCGTTCCAGCGGATGGTGGTGTTGTTGGACTGCACCTGCCGGCCGAACGGATAGAGGATTTCGCCCTCTACCGGCCAGTCGAGCCTGCCGTAGTCCTCGGTGGTGATGGTGCTCCGGCTGGGCGCCTCGCGCGGGCTCGCCGCGGCGGCTCGCTTCCGGGCCGCTTCGAGCGATGCGATGGTGTTGGTGAGTTGCGACTCGGCGCGGCGCACCGCGGCCAGCCGGGCCTCGGTCTGCGTCACCTGCTGCCGCACCGACACCAGGCTGCGTTGGCGCTGATGCTCCAGCGACCGCAACTCCGACTCCTCCTGCTGCTTGTCGCTGCGGTTCTGGACCACGGCGTCCTGGAGCACCACCAGCCGGTCGCGTTGCATGCCCACCTGATTGCGCAGGTCCTCCACGTGCTTCACCAGCGCCCGGTCGCGCAGCGTGAGGAGGTGCAGATATTTGTAGCGGGCCACGAGGTCGCCGAACGACTGCGCCGACAGCAGCACCTGGAAGGTGAACAGCGGGCCGCGCTTGTAGATGTCCACGAGGCGGTGCTGCAGCACGGCGCGCTGCGCGGTGAGGTCGTCCTCGGCGCGCACCAGGTCGCCCGTGGCGTCGGTGACATCGGAGTCGATCGACACCAGTTGGTGGTCCAGGGTCTCGACGATGCGGGCCGTGGCGGCGGCGCGGCTGTCGAGGTTGGCCACCTCTTCGGACAGGTCGTGGGCCGAGCCCTGCAGGGAGCGCATGCGCTCTTCGAGCTGGGCGCGTTCGCGCCGGATCTGGTCGAGCGTGTCGCGCTGGGCCCGGAGCTTCTGCTCGGTCTGCGACTGCTGCTGGGCGCCGGCAGGGCGGGCGGCCAGCGCCAGCGCGACGGCGATGCCGGCGGCGGCGAGGGCGCGCCTCACACCGCGCGTAGGTGCCTCCCCACGGACACCGCGCTGCCGATCACGCCGATGAGCGCGCCGGCGGCCACGCCGAGCATGGCCTGCCCCGGATCGAAGAACACCGTGTGGAAGTGCAGGTAGTGGTCGATGAGGTGCATGCCCATCCACGTGAAGAGCAGCGCCAGCAGTCCGCCGAGCACGCCCTTCACGAATCCTTCGAGCAGGAACGGCCGCCGGATGTATCCGTCGGTGGCGCCCACCAGGCGCATGATCGCGATCTCGTCGGCGCGGGCCAGCACCGCCATGCGGATCGTGGCGGCGATGATGATCACGGCCACGGCGGCAAAGGCCAGCCCGAGCGCCAGCCCCGACACGCCGGCGATGTTGCGCAGCCGGTAGAGCTGCACCAGCCAGTCCTCGCCGTAGCGCACGTCGTCGATGAACGGGTAGCTCTTGAGCCGCTCGGACACGCGCTGCACGGTGGCCGGATCGCGGAAGCCCGGCTTGAGGCGGACGTCGATGGACGCGGGGAGAATGCCCGGCTCGAACACGTCCTTGAACTCGGCCAGTTCGTGGCGGGCCCGTTCCAGCGCCTGCGACTTGGACACCAGGTCCACGCTCTGCACTTCGGGGAAGGCGGCGATGTCGCCGGCCGCCGCCGCCATGGCCTGGGCGTCGGTGCCGTCGGCCACGAAGGCCCGGATCTCCACGCGCTCCTCCACCTGCTGCAGCGCGGCCCGGATGTTGAGCGCCACGAGGCCGAACAGGCCGAACGCGAACAGCGAGAACGCGATCGTGGTGATGCTGAGCAGGCTGAGCAGCGGGGCGCGACTGAACGTCGCCGAGGCATCGCGGACGGTGCGTCTCATGCCGTGGGCTCCACGGAAGCGGCCGAGTCGAACACGATCTGGCCGCGATTGAGCTCGATGGTGCGGTAGTCGGCGTTGCGCACGAGGTCGAGATCGTGGGTGGCCATGACGATCGCCGTGCCGGCGCCATTGATCTCGCGCAGCAACTGGAACACGCCGCGCGTGGCGCGCTCGTCGAGGTTGCCCGTGGGTTCGTCGGCGATGAGCACGAAGGGATCGTTGACGAGGGCACGGGCGATGGCCACGCGCTGCTGCTCGCCGCCCGACAGCTCGCGGGGAAATGCCGTGGACTTGGCGGCGAGGCCCACCTGGGTGAGCACGCGGCTCACCTTGGGCCCGATCTGGGCCCGCGGGGCGCCGGTGACTTCGAGGGCGAACGCCACGTTCTCCTCGGCGGTGCGCTCCTCGAGCAGCCGGAAGTCCTGGAAGACGATGCCCAGGCGGCGGCGCAGCTTGGAGATCTCGCGGCGCGTGGCGCGCTGCGAGTTCACGCCGCTCACCCGCACCGCGCCCGCCGTGGGCCGCTCGTCGAAGTACGTGAGGCGGAGGATCGTGCTCTTGCCGGCGCCGCTGGGGCCGGTGAGGAACACGAACTCGCCCCGGGCCACCTGGAACGACACGTCGTTCAGCGCCGTTCCCGACCGCGGGTATTCCTTGGTGACCCGGTCGAACCGGATCACGCCGACCGCTTCCGCCGCCGTCAACGCAACGCCTGCTCGAGATCGGCGATCAGGTCGTCGGCGCTCTCGATGCCGATGCTCAGCCGCAGGAATCCGTCGGGGATTCCCGCCTTGGCGCGCTCGACGGGGCTGACGCTGGCGTGCGAGGTGTGGCGCGGCTCGGAGATGAGCGAGTCCACGCCGCCCAGGCTGGGCGCATGCTGGAACACGCGCAGCCGGCGCAGCATGCGGTCCACGCCGCGCGCTCCGCCGCCCACTTCGATGGCCATCATGCCGCCGAATCCGTCGAGCGTGCGCTTGGCGATGGCGTGGTCGGGGTGCGACGGCAGCCCCGGGTAGTGCACCCGGCGAATCTCCTTGAACCCTTCGGCCCACTGCGCCACGCGCATCGCGTTGGCGTTGTGGCGCTGCACGCGCACGTCCAGCGTCTTGAGGCCGCGCTCCAGCAGCCAGGCGGCGAACGGATCGGGGGCCTGCCCCCAGACCATCATCTTCCGGCGCACCTCTTCGATGTACTGCGCCGTGCCCGACACCACGCCGCCCAGCACGTCGTGATGCCCGTTCAGGTACTTGGTGGCCGAGTGGATGGAGACGTCGGCGTCCTGCTCGATGGGGCGGAAGTTGATCGGGCTGGCGAAGGTGGCGTCCACCACCAGCGCGATGCCCGACTGCTTGCAGATGTAGCTCACCGGCTTGAGGTCGAGCACGCGGCAGGTGGGATTCACCGGCGTCTCGAGGAACACGACGCGCGTGTTCTTGCGGATGGCCCGGCGCCACACGCGCACCTCGAGCGGGTCCACCAGCGAGACCTCGATGCCGAGCGAGGCGAATTCGGTTTCGAGCAGCGTGCGCGTGCCGCCGTAGATCCAGCTGCTGGCCACGACGTGGTCGCCCGGCCGGAGCAGGGCCAGCAGGGCGCACGCCGTGGCTCCCATGCCGCTGGCCAGCAGCACCGACGCCTCGGCGCCCTCGAGTGCGGCCATGCGCCGCTGCACCGCTTCGGCGTTGGGCGCATTGCCGTAGCGGGGGTAGCGCAGCCCGTCGCCGGAGCCCACTTCCTGGATGTAGTTCACCGACTGGTACAGCGCCCGCACCACCGGCGCGTCCACGTCGCGTTCGCCCGCTTCCACGCCGCCGTGGAGCGGCAACGAGGCGCGATCGAGGGGACGCTGCTGTCTCTTGGGCATCGTTAGTGACTCACGCATACGCGGGCGGGCGCCCGCGCGAATCCAGATCGGGCTTGACCACCCGGACGATCTCGGAGGGCGACGCGCCGGCGACATCGCGCAGCGCCACATCGCCCCGTGGCATGGCCGGATCGAGGTGCACGGTGGCGAGCTCGTGACGGCGCGGGCCGTACACCCACGCCAACTCGCCGTCGGAGAGCAGCCGCTTGCGCGCGTCGTCGGCGTTCATGAACACCGCCGGTCCGCGCGCCGCGTCGCCCGGGCGCGTGGCGATGAACTGCGCCACCCGCAACGGACGATGGAGCTGCTCATCCACGGTCGCCTCCAATGGCCACGTACTGCTCATCCAGACGCATGAGCAGCCGCCGGCGCCACAGCCCGTCGAGGGTGCTGCGCACCTGGGGCTCGTCCTCGCCGATCTCGCCCGTGAGGTCCGCGGCCATGGCGCGCCCGTGCCGCTTGAGCGCCTCCCAGGCCCGGCGCTCGCGCTCGCTGAGCACACCCACCACGTGCACCCCGTCCTCCTGCTCGATGGCCAGGGCCAGCCCATGGCGCTCCAGCACCGTCTCGATGGCCTCCCAGTGGTCGTCGGTCACGCCGCGGAACAGGAAGTACGCCTCGTGCGGCGGGTTCTCGGCGCAGTAGCGCAGCAGGAGCTTGGCGATCACCTCGTCGGCGCACGAGAAGTCCATCATCGAGACGTGCGAGAAGTCGAGCACGGTGAGCGTGCGCTCGTGCGCCTCGCGCATCAGCAATTCGATCTGATTGCGGACCGCGGCCCCCGTGGGGCGCGTGACCAGATTGGAATACAGGTTGGCGGAAACGGTCTGTCGCAGCACCGAACCGAGGTCGATGTGGTTCATTCCTTGGCCGCCGCGCGCTCGGGGATCGTGACCTGCACTTGAGCGCCGGGAAAGGGGGAAAGGTCTTCTTCCAGAGGAACATCCTCGTCCCACTTGGGGACGAGCGCAATACGCGCCGTGCCGCTGCGGATGGACAGCTTGCCCTCCCAGCGGCCGCAGTAGCGGCGCACGCCCGACAGGCCCTGCCCCCGGCCGGGGTCGCGGAACCGGCTCACCCCCCGGATGACGGCCGCCTCGAGGGCGGCGCCGTCGTCCCAGCGGTCGTCGCGCACCCGGCCCGGCGCCCCCTCCAGGGAGTTGCGGAACCCGATGCCGGCGTCGCACACCGCGATCTGCACCACGCGGCGGCCGAGCCGCTTCTTCCAGGTGTAGGCCTGCACGGCCACCCACCCGCCGCGGCCGGCGTGCTCCACGATGTTCTGGCACACCTCCGACAGCGTCATCGCGAACCCCACCGTGGCCTTGGCGTCCAGGCTCAGTTCGGTGGCGATGATCTGCTGCGCCTTCTGCTGGATGCGGTCCACCACCTCGTGCACGTCCTCGCTCTTGGCCACCGGGGTGACCTCGAGCAGCACGCGCGAGTCGCCCCCCGTGCGCTTGGGCACGGCGCCGTGCATCTCGTAGAGGTCGGCCGCATACCGGAAGAAGTCGGCGCGGGCCCAGTACCCGGCCGTGTCCTCGGCTTCGGGCACGGCAAAGCCCGGCCGCTCCTCGCGGGTCTGGGCCAGCGTCAGGAGGGCGGTGAGCCCGTAGGGCGACGCCCACCGGCAATGGCGGGCATCGACCAGGATCTTCTCGTCGGGAGGCAGCGGCGCCAGCTGCTCCAGCACCTGCTCGAACGACTGGTCGTCGAGCGATGGCGGGACATTGATGACGGTAGTCACGTGGCGCTGAATTCCCCTCGAAGGTGGTGCGCGAGTCCGGTGGCGCCCCGGTGCTCGAGATTGCGTCCCGCGGCGCGATGCGCCGCGCGGATGGCGTCACCCAACTTATCACCCGCGAGGAGCCGAGAGAAATAGGTTGCCCCCCACACGTCTCCACAACCCGTGGGATCGCCGCCGGCGGGGCTTGACACCGCGGTGGGCACCAATTCGGTGCGCAGCGGGCCGGAAATGGCCCCCAGCGGCCGGGGGCGGCGGAGGTCCCCCAGCCGTTCGAAGTCCGGCGCGGCAAAATACACGGCCCCGCGGGCCCCCAGGGTGACCACCAGGCACCGCGCCCCGGCGTCGAGCACCGTGGCCGCGAGCGCCAGCGGATCGGGGGCCAGCAGCGCCATCTCGTCCTCGTTCACCTGCACCAGGTCGAAGCAGGCGCACCACTCCCGCACGTTGGGCAGCGGCCGCGGCGTGCGCAGGCCGTCGGGCTGCAGGGCCAGCATGAGCGAATGCAGATCGCAGTAGATGGGCCCCTTGAAGTGCTGGCGGATGAGCTGCGCCGTCTCGAGGTCCACCTCCCAGCCGGCCAGGAGATTGATGTACAGGGCGTCGAGATCGCGGAGCAGCGGCTGCAGGCCGGCCCAGGTCCAGCCCGGCACCCCGCCGGTGAGCCATTCGCTGCGCCGCGCCTCGGTGTGGTAGCGGATCTCCACCCGGTTGTTGGGATACGGCACCTCCACCAGCGCCGCGTCGGGCGCCACGTGGCGCAGCGCGCGCAGGAACGCCCGGGCCCGTTCGGCCAAGTCGGAACCCACCTTGATCAGCGGGACGATCTGCCAGTCGTCGCCCAGCGCCGCGTCCAGGCCGCTGAGCGTGTACGTCACGCCCCCCCATTCCTCGATGGGGCCCTGGCGGACGTCGCGGCCGTAGATGACGTCCCAGACGAACGTGCCGATGATGCCGAGCTTCATAATCCCTGCTGTTCCGGCAGTGCGCGGTTCAGCGGTTCAGGAAGGTCCTCACTGCCCCCACCACCCCGGCCGTTCCGGGCAACTCCCCGGGCACGATGCGCGCCGCGTCCACGGCCGGCGCGAACGCCCGGCGCCGCACCTCGGCGCGGAGCGGCACGAACAGCCGGTCGCCGGCGTGCGTCACGCCCCCGGCCACCACCACGACATCGGGATTGAAGATGTTGAGCAGGTTGGCCACGCCGGCGCCCAGATACCGCCCGGTGTCGCGCACGATCTCGTCCGCCACCGCGTCGCCCTGCTGCGCGGCATCGTACACCGTCTGCGCGGTGAGGCGGTCCAGATTGCCCTGCACCATCAGCGGCATGAGCGACTCGGTGCCCTCGCGCACCAGCACCTCGCGGGCCCGCGTGGCGATGGCCGGTCCCGAGGCATACGCCTCCAGGCAGCCGTAGTTGCCGCACTTGCAGTGGCGGCCGTTGAGATCGATGGTGGTGTGCCCGATCTCGCCGGCCACGTCCGACGCGCCGTGGTACAGCTTGCCGTCCAGGATCAGCCCGCCGCCGATGCCGGTGCCGATGGTCAGCCCCACCACGTGGCGGCCGCCGCGGGCCGCGCCCTGCCACCACTCGCCCACGGTGGCGCAGTTGGCGTCGTTGTCGAGCGTGGCGGGCATGTGCAGCCGGCTTGAGATGCGGTCGCGCAACGGGAAGTTCCGCCAGCCCAGATTGGGCGCCACGATCACGAGCCCGCGTTCGCGGTCCAGCGGGCCCGGCGCGCCGATGCCGATGCCGAGCAGCGCCTCGCGCGGCACATGGGCGTCGCGCATGGTGTCGGCCATCGTCGCCTCGATCTGGGCGACGATCAGGTCCACCACGCCCTCGGCCCCGGCCTGGGCTTCGGTGGGCACGGAGCGCACGCCAAAGGTGCGGGTGCCGTCCACGGATACGGCGCCGGTCACGACGTTGGTGCCGCCGAGGTCGACGCCGACGATGTATTGGTCTCGCGAGTTCGCGGTCATGTGGGCTGGGTGGGGACGGACAGAAGATGGCGAACGCGCACCGCCGCGTCACCTGCGGGCAGATCACGCATGCATTTCCAGTGCCCGAGCGGGCAGGCCGGCGGACCGTGCTTGTCGCAGGGCCGGCAGTCCAGCCCGCCGTGCTCCAATATCAATGAAAGGGGGGCCAGGGGCCCGAATCCGAACGCCGGCACGGTGGGTCCGAACACGGCCAGCGTGGCGGTGCCCATGGCCGACGCCAGGTGCTGGGGCGCGGAGTCGTTGGTCACGAGCACGCGGCAGCGCCCGATCAACTCCGCCGAGGCGAGCAGCGACAGCGCGCCGGTGGCGTCCACGGTGGCGGGGCCGGCCGCCGCCACGATCTGCTCGGCCAGCAGCCGGTCGTCGGCGCTGCCCACCACCACCAGACGCGCCACGGCAGCTAACTCGCGGGCCAGTTGCGGATAGTACGGCCAGCGCTTGGTGGCCCACACGCTGCCCGGGGCCAGCGCCACCAGCGGACGCCCGTCGTCGGGCGCGCCGGCCAGCAGGGCGTCCACGGCGGCGCGTTCGGCGGCCCCAGGGTAGAGCCGCGGGCGGATGCGATCGGGGGTTGGGTCGCCGTCGGCGCCGGCCAACTGCCAGAGGCGCGCCGCGTGGTGCAGGTCCTTGCGGTACGGAATGGCGCGGGTGTACAGGGCGCGGCCG
>Ga0307373_10007576_pt1 | contig 16891 bp, 13 predicted proteins | sample OX2MG_FD_202534 | JGI IMG/M metagenome (GOLD analysis project Ga0307373, IMG submission 202534) | Soil microbial communities from Risofladan, Vaasa, Finland - OX-2 | ecosystem: Environmental > Terrestrial > Soil > Coastal area > Acid sulfate soil | place: Finland: Risofladan, Vaasa | collected... | reverse complement strand
GCAAACTCCGGTGCCGCAAACTCCGGTGCCAGAGCAGGCAACGGTCAGCAGCGAGCTCAGCAGCGAGGCCGGGGTAGCCCCGCAGCCCGGCAGGGAGGCAAGCAGGCTCCTGCCGCGAGAGGGGTGGCAGCTGCGCGCGGGGCGGCGGACCTCCCGCCCGAGGGGTCGCGCATCGCGCCGGCCTGGTTCCAGTGGACCACCTGGGTCCTGTCGCTGGCCGGGCTCGGAGTCTCGACCTACCTCACCATCGCCCACTTCACCTCGTCGTCGATCCTCGCCTGCTCTGACAAGGGCCTGGTCAACTGCGCGGCGGTGACGACGAGCGCCGAGTCGATGGTGTTCGGCATCTTCCCGGTCGCCGTACTCGGGCTCGCGTTCTATGTCTTCATGGCCGCCGCCACCTCGCCGTGGGCCTGGCGGATAACGTGGACCCCGCTCCGCCTGATCCGGGCCGGCTCGGTAGGCGTCGGCATGGTGTTCGTCCTCTACCTCATCTACACAGAGCTGTTCACCCTGAACGCCATCTGCCTGTGGTGCACCAGCGTCCACGTGATCACATTCCTGCTGTTCGCGCTGATCGTGTTCAGCCTGGCCGCCAGCTACGGCACCACCCAGCCCACCCAGCGCCGCTAACCCAGCGCTCCACCGGCCAGCGCTCCACCGGCCAGCGCTCCACCGGCCAGCGCTCCACCGGCCAGCGCTCCACCGGCCAGCGCTCCACCGGCCAGCGCTCCACCGGCCAGCGCTCCACCGCCGCTCCGGCGCCTCCGCCGGTCTCGGCCGGGTCAGCGCGCTCCACGCCTGGGACCGCGCGCTTCCCAGCGATGGCACAAATTTTCCAACGGTTCTTCCTGGCGGACCCCGTCCCGGCCAGAAACTGTCAGACCCCCCGAGTAGGGTCGAACTAGTCTTCGAAGTGGTGCCCCGAAGTGGCCTGGCGGAAGTGGCAGGACGGAGGTGATCAGCATGTGCGGCCCACAGAATTCAGCCGGTGTCCCCGGTGACCCAGTGAGCGTGCCTGGCGCGCTGGCGATGCTCGATCGCGCCCTGACCGTGCTGAACTCCACCGACGTCGCGTCGCTGCCGACTGCGGTGCAGGCGGAGGCGCTGCGGGCACTGGAACGGGCCGAGGCCCGTCACACCGCCGCGCGGACGCAGATTCTCGCGGCCTTCACAGCCCAGGACGGATACGAAAGCGACGGCCAGGGCAGTGCCCGTGCTTGGCTGCGCTGGCAGGCCAAGGTCACCAAGGGCGCCGCTGCTGCCGCGACAGCGTGGGCCCGGCGGCTGACGGCTCACCCAGTGATCTGGCAGGCGTTAGCCGACGGGGAGATCTCCACGTCGTGGGCCAGGGAGCTCTGCTCCTGGAGCGACCGGCTGCCCGCAGGCAAGCGGGACGACGCCGATGCGATCCTCGTGGGGGCCGCCAGCGGCGGAGCTGAGCTGACCGGCCTCGCCGGGCTGGCCGAGGAGATGTACCAGCGCAGCCGCCAGGACTCCCCCGACGACGACCGCGGCGACGGATTCGCCGACCGAGGGCTGTGGCTCGGGGTCACTCTCGGCGGGGCCGGCCGCCTGGACGGCGACCTCACCCCCGAGTGCGCAGCCGCACTATCCGCCGTGCTGGACTCGCTGGGCAAGAAGGCCGGCCCGGAGGACGACCGCAGCACTGCCCAGCGCCGCCACGATGCCCTGCAGGAGATGTGCCGGCGGCTGACCGCGACCGGGATGCTGCCCGCCCGCGCTGGTCAGCCGACCCAGGCCCAGGTCCATATCACCTTGGCTCAGTTGCGCGACCTGCCCGGCGCATCCGACGTCGAAGCGGCCTGGCGGTCCGCCGCTGCCCGCGAGCACGGCTGGCTGACCGGCCCCGACGCGGACGCCGCCGCCTGCGACGCCACCCTGGCGCCGGTGGTGACTGGGCACGTGGACCAATCGGCGCTTGACCGCCTCGTCGAGGTGTTCCTGGCCAGCCACGGCATGACCAGCAGCGACGGTGTCCGCAGGTGTGGCTGCCAGTGCGGCGGGTGCGATTGCCCCACCCGCACCCCCGTGTCCGCGCAGACACTCGCCCGGCTGCGCGGCTCGCTCCTGGCTATGGCCGCCGACGTCCTGTCCGGCCCCGGTGGGCTGGCCTCCTGGCTACGGGAGTCCCGGCTGGCCGGCGGCCCCGGCGCTGCTGGCAGCCTGCCGCTCGACATCCCGGTGCCGCTGGACGCCGGCGAGGCCGAGCCGGCGATCCCCGCTCACCTGCGCCGGGCCGTCACCGCCCGCCATGCGAGCTGCGCGTTCCCCGGCTGTGAGCAGCCAGCCAGCGTCTGCCAGATCCATCACCTGATCCCCCGTTCTCAGGGCGGCCCCACTTCGCTGCTCAATCTCGTGCCGCTGTGCGCCTTCCACCACCTCATCGTCATCCATCGCTGGGGCTGGCACCTGCGCCTCAATCCGGACGGCACCACCACCGCCACCGCCCCCGACGGCCGCATTCTGCGAAGTCATGACCCGCCAACGCCCGGCCACGGCCCACCCAGCCAAGCAGCCGCCTGACCCCGTGCGCCCGCGGCACCACAACAGCGCGGGATGGGTGGGGTCGTGCCCAGCGCGTATAAGAGCCCGAAGGGCGAAGCGCAGGGCACGACCGCGCCCACCCCGCGCCCCACCGCGCCCCCTGCAGCACCTCGTCGAAAGGACGAGGCCCAGCTCATCCTCATGCTGACGACACCGGTGGCACGGACTCCTAACGTTGGCGTCCGGGACGGCGCACGGAGGTGGATGTGACAGCGGTCATCGAATGCCGCGGGCTGACCAAGAGGTATCGCGGGGCTACCGCTCTTGCCGGGCTGGACCTTGTGGTCGAGCCGGGCCAGGTGTTCGGCTTCCTTGGGCCGAATGGGGCGGGCAAGACCACGACCTTGCGGATTCTGCTCGGGCTGGTCACGGCGACCGCTGGGGAAGCCCGGCTGAACGGCAGGAGGGTTCCCGACCCCAGTGGGCTGGCTCAGGTCGGCGCGATGATCGAGGAACCCGCCTTCTACCCCTGGCTGACCGGACGCCGCAATCTGCAGATCCTGGCCATGTTCGGCAGGCATCTGCCCGCTCGCGGGGACGCGATCGTGGCCGCACTGGACCGGGCGGGGCTCGCCTTCGTGGCCGACCGCAAGGTCAAGACCTATTCGCAGGGGATGAGACAGCGTCTCGGCCTCGCCGCCGCACTGATGCGGCGGCCCACGCTGCTGCTGCTCGACGAGCCGGCCAACGGCATGGACCCAGCTGGCATCAAGGAGTTCCGCACCCTGCTGCGGGCACTCGCCGACGACGGCACCACCGTGTTTCTGTCCAGTCACCTGCTTGCCGAGGTCGAGCAGGTGTGTGACCAGGTCGCTGTCATCCTGGCCGGGCGTCTGGTCGAGCAGGGGACGACCGCCGCCCTGGCGACGGCCCGGGCATGCGTCCGTGCGGCGTTGGACCCGGCCGACCTGGACCCCGCGCTCGCACTGCTCGCCAGCTGGCAGGCCCGGGCGGACGGGCCGGACGCCGTGCTGGTCGAGACATCTGACGGGCGGGCAGTGAACGAGGCACTCGGGCGGGCCGGGATCTGGGCACGCCAGATCGTGCTCGAACGGCCCAAGCTTGAGGAAGCCTTCCTGGAACTGACCGAACCCGAGCTGACCGAACCCGAGCTGACCGAACCCGAACTGACCGAGACCCCGGAGGTGGGTCATGCGCCTGCTGCCCGGTGAACTACGACCACCACGCGATGAGCCACAGCGGGGTGAACTGCTGCGGGGTGAACTGCTGCGCGCCGAGATCAGGAAGCTGAACCGGCCCCTGAGCTGGGGCGTGGCCGGTGCGGCGGCCCTGTTCTGCGTGCTGCTGGCCGCCGGGGGCGCACACAACGCCAGCCTCGAAGGGCAGTCCGCAGCCCTTACCCACCTCCCGTCCTGCACGCAGATGGGCGTGCCGCCCGGACCGCGCTGTGCCCGCGCCGAGGTCCTCGAACGGGCCCGGGCCAACCAGGTCCGGGAGCAGCCAGCCCGGACCGCGGCCCAGCTGAACCCGCTGGCCGCGGGTGCGGAGGCGGCTGGCCTGATGGCGTCCCTGCCCGGGGTGCTGGCGCTGGCGCTGCTCGCCGGGGCACATATCGGCGGGGAGTGGTCCGGCCGGACCGTGAAGAACCTGCTCACCCAGCAGGGCAGGCGATGGCGGGTGCTGGCCGCGAAACTGGTCAGCCTGTGGCTGGCTGGGGTGGGCCTGATCGTGATCTGCTGGACGGCCCTCGCGATCGGCGGCCCGGTACTGGTCCACCTGAATCATCTGCCAGCCCCGCATCAGTCCGTGGCGCACGCCCTCAGCCTGTCCGGCTCACAGGTCGCGCGTGCCCTGCTGGTGCTGGCCGCATTCGCCGTGCTAGGCGTGCTCGCCGGCGTCCTGACGCGGGGCACGATCGGGACTACCGCGGCGGTGGCGGGGGCGGCCATCGCGATGCTGGTGGTCGCGTCGCTGCCGGCGCTCGGCACATGGACCCCGGCCACCTGGGTGCAGGCGTGGATGGGCTTCCCGGCCGGCCAGGCCTCGATCACCTCGCTCCCGACCAACTTCTGGTCCCGTTTCATCACCGCCAGTGGCGCTGCGCCCGGCCATCTGGCGGGGCTGGCTGGGCTGGCCGCGCTGCTGGCGGTCTGCTGGGCCGCGTCGGTGCTGGCGTTCCGCCGCATGGACATCAGCGGATGACGCCCCGGACCACCTACAGTCGGGGCATGCGCCTGCCGCGATGGAAGGAACTGGTGTGGGCCGAACTGGCCAGCCCGCGCCGGCTCGACCTGCTGATCGCAGCGGGGCTGCTGGCCTGGGGCCTGCCGGATGTGCCCTGGTGGTGGGAGTATCCCGGTCACGCGGGCTCGACCCCGGACGTGCTCGGCTCACTGGCGCTGACGCTGGCGATGTCAGTCCCCTTCTGCTGGCGGCGCCGCTTCCCGGTGCCGGTGCTCGGGCTGGCGCTGGGTGTGCTGGCGACCCGGACGCTGCTGCACCGCAATGACTTTTCGGCGTTCGCGGCGGTGCTGGTCGCCTGCTATGGGCTCGGCGCCTACTCCGGTGCGACCCGCCGGTACGCCCGCTGGCTCGGCTGGCTCGCCCTCGCGGCAGCCGTGATTGCGGTATTCACCAGCAACGGCAACCGCGTGAACGGGCTGCCGTTCGCGCTGCTGGCGGCGGCACTGGTGCTCGGGGACGCGGCCAGCGCCCGGCGCGCCGAGGCCGCTGGCGCAGTGGAGGCGGCGCACCAGGCCGAACGGACCCGCATCGCCCGCGAGCTGCACGACGTGGTCGCACACCAGCTGTCCGCCATCGCCGTGCAGGCCGGCGCGGCGCGCCTAGCCGCCCGCAGTCAGCCGTACGGCCACGCAGCCGGCAGCCAGCCCGACAGCGCCCAGCCCAGCAACGCCCAGCCCAGCAACGCCCAGCCCAGCAACGGCCAGCCCAGCAACGGCCAACCCAGCAACGGCCAACCCGGCCAGGGCCAACCCGGCCAGGGCACTCAGCCCGGCAATGGCGCTCAGCCAGCCAGTCCTGGGCAACCGGAATCTCCCGCCCAGGTGCTGGCCACCGTGGAGCGGCTGGCCCGGGAGGCACTCGCCGAGCTGAACCACCTGCTGGGCGCGCTGCGCCGAGAACCGGCGGACGACCCGACCCGGCCGCCGGCCCCGACCCTGGCGGAACTGAACGCGTTGCTGGCCACGAGCCGGGCGGACGGAGTGCCGGCCGACCTCACCATCGAGGGCGCCTCGCACACGCTCTCCCCAGGCGTCGAGCTGTCCTGCTACCGCATCATCGCCGAAGCCCTCGCCAACGTCGCCCGGCACGCTCCGGGGGCGCCCACCCGGGTGACGCTCCGCTTCCAGCCGCTGGCGGTGGAGATCGAGGTCGCCAACGCCCCTTCGCCTCGGGCGCACCGCCAGATCATCCACCCCGGGTCGGGCGGCCGGGGAGTGCGCGGGATGCGTGAGCGCGCCGAGCTGTACGGCGGCTCTCTCGCCGCCCAGGCCCGCCCCGACGGCGGGTTCGTTGTGACCGCGCAGATCCCCTGCCATGACCCGGTCACCGGCCACAGTCCCGCCGGGCATCCCAGCCCCGCCAGCCAGAACGGCCCTGCCAGCCAGAACGGCCCTGCCAGCCAGAACGGCCCTGCCAGCCAGAACGGCTCAGCTAACCAAGACGGCCCTGCCAGCCAGAACGTGCCCGTCACTGCGCCGGGCCGGAGCCCGGCAGGACGGCGGGCATGACCGCTGCAGGGCCGATCCGGGTGCTGGTCGCCGACGACCAGGCCCTGGTCCGGGCCGGCCTGGCCACGCTGCTGGACAGCCAGCCGGACCTGACCGTAGTCGGGCAGGCGGGCGACGGGCAGGAAGCGGTGCGGCTCGCCCGTGAGCTCCGGCCCGATGTAGTGCTGATGGACATCCGGATGCCGGTGGAGGACGGGCTTTCCGCTACCCGGCGGATCGTCGCGGACGACCGCGCCACAACCCGCCACCGCAGGCCCGTGCCCCCGCAGGTCGCGCATGGAGACGGCGAGTTGGGAGCACCTATCGTTCGGGTGATCGTGCTTACGACTTACGACCTGGACGAGTACGTGTACGAGGCGCTGCGTGCGGGCGCCTGTGGTTTCCTGCTCAAGCATGCGCCGCCGGAAGAACTGCTGCTCGGGGTGCGGGCAGCGGCCGACGGCGGGGCGCTGCTCTCGCCCGCGGTGACAGCCCGGCTGCTGGCCGAATTCGCGGCCCACCGGCCGCCGCCGGACCGGGCCCCGGCCGAACTTGAGCGGCTCACCCCGCGCGAGCGGGAGGTGCTCGACCTGGTGATTCGCGGCCGGTCCAACAGCGAGATCGCCCGCGCCCTGGTGGTGTCGCACAGCACCGTCAAGACCCATCTGACCCACGTCCTGGACAAGCTCGGGCTGCGCGACCGGGTGCACGCCGTCGTGTACGGCTACGAGCACGGCCTTGTCGAGCCAGGAAAGCCCGTCGAGCCAGGAAAGCCCGTCGAGCCAGGGAAGCCGGAATGAATCCCCGGTGACGTGGGCTACAGTCCTTCGGGACCAGAAAGGGACGGGACAACGGGCAGGGACGCGCGCTCCAGCTGGCTGCGGAGGCTGACCCGCGCCTGCCTGCGCTACCCGCGCAACGTGACCCTCGCCCTGGGCGGCACCCTGGTGGTGAGCCTGGTCGGCATCACCATCCCGCTGATCCAGCGGGCCATCGTCGACGACCTGACCTCCCCGTCCCAGCCGGCCATCTGGCCGCTGGCGGTCGCCCTGCTCGCGGCGGCAGGGGCCAACTTCGGCGGGCTCTACCTGCGACGCTACCGGGCCGGGCAGCTGTCCCTGGACGTGCAGCACGATCTGCGGACACAACTGTTCGGCGCGCTGTCCCGGCTGGACGGAACCCGCCAGGACCAGCTGCACACCGGCCAGATCGTGAGCCGGTCGATCTCCGACATCACGATGGTGCAGGGCCTGCTCTCGATGGTGCCGATGCTGATGGGCAACGTGGTGCTGTTCATCGGCTCGCTGGTGGCGATGGCCTTCCTGTCACCGGTGCTGACCCTGATCGCCTTTGCCATCGGGCCCGCCCTGTGGTTCATCTCGGTCGCCTCCCGGCGGACCCTGTTCCCGGCCAGCTGGGACGCGCAGCAGCAGGCAGCCGAAGTCGCCGGGGTGGTGGACGGGGCGGTCACCGGGGTCCGGGTGGTCAAGGGCTTCGGGCAGGAGGAGCAGGAGGTCGAGCGGGTCGAGCAGGCCAGCGGCTGGCTGTACGCGTCCCGGGTCCGCGCGGTCCGGCTGATGGCCCGGTACAACCCGGCACTGCAGGCGGTCCCGGCGCTGGGCCAGGTCGGGGTGCTGGCGCTGGGCGGCTGGCTCGCGCTGCGCGGCTCCATCAGCCTGGGTACCTTCCTGGCCTTCTCCTCCTACCTGATGGCCCTGGTCGGGCCGGTCCGGTCGCTGGCCAGCCTGGTCACCATCGGCCAGGAGGCCCGGGCCAGCGTCATGAGGGTGTTCGAGGTGATCGACGCCCGGCCGGTGGTCACCGACCAACCCGGTGCCCGGCCGCTGCCGCCCGGTGTTCCCGACGTAGAGCTGGACGACGTGCGGTTCGGCTACGTGCCGTCGCAGCCGGTGCTGCGGGGCCTGTCGCTGCGGGTGACACCGGGCGAGACCCTGGCCCTGGTGGGCACCGCCGGATCGGGCAAGTCCACGATCTCGCTGCTGCTCCCCCGCTTCTACGACGTCAGCGGCGGCGCCCTGCGGGTCGGTGGCCACGATGTGCGGGACCTCACCCAGGACTCGCTGCGGGCCGCCATCGGCCTGGTGATGGAAGAGAGCTTCCTGTTCTCCGACACAGTGGCCGCCAACATCAGTTTTGGCCGCCCGGACGCCAGCCACGAGCAGATCGTGGCGGCGGCCCAGGCAGCCGAAGCCGATGGGTTCATCACCAGCTTGCCGCAGGGATACGGCACGGTGGTCGGCGAGCAAGGGCTCACCCTGTCCGGGGGGCAGCGGCAGCGGGTGGCACTTGCCCGCGCCCTGCTCACCGATCCCCGCATCCTCGTGCTGGACGATGCCACCTCCGCGGTCGACCCGCGGGTGGAAGCGGAGATCCACGAGACCCTCCGCCGGGTCATGCGCGGCCGGACCACCCTGCTCATCGCCCACCGGCGCTCGACCCTCGCACTCGCCGACCGGATCGCGGTGCTGGACGAGGGGCGCCTGGTGGGCGAGGGCAGTCACGACGAACTGCTTGAGCGCTGCGCGCTGTACCGGCTGCTGCTGGCCGGCCCCGGTGAGGACGCGGAAGGGATCGACGCCGGCGAGCTGGCCTACTACACCAGCGAGACCAGGGCCAGCGAGACTAGAGCCGCCGAGACCACGCCGGGGCTCTGGCAGCCCAGAGCTACCGCAGACGGAGCTAGTCCCAGCCGGACCCGCAGCGCTGCCAGCGGCCCGGGCCGGGGCGCGACCATGACCAGTGCCCTGGCCGGGATCCCGCCCTCGCCTGAACTGCTCGCCAAGGTCGAGGCGCTGCCACCGGCCACCGACAAGCCCGAGGTGGACCAGGCCCGCGCCCGGGCCGCCGACCCGCACTTCACCCTGCGCCGCCTGCTGCGGCCGTTCGCGATCGCGTTCATCATCGGCCTGGTGCTCGACGCGCTGGACGCGCTGGCCAATCTCGCCATGCCCGCCCTGGTCCGGGGCGGGATCGACCGCGGCGTGCAGGCCCAGGTCCCGCGGGTGATCGTCGCCGTGTCGGTGGCCGCGCTGGTCATCGTGGGCGCGGACTGGGTGGTGAACGCCGCCCAGACGCTGGTTGTCGGCCGCAACGGTGAGCGGGTGCTGTACCTGCTCCGGGTCAAGATTTTCGCCCACCTGCAGCGGCTCGGGCTCGACTTCTACGAGCGCGAAATGGCCGGCCGGATCATGACCCGGATGACCACGGACGTCGAGGCGCTGTCCTCGTTCCTGCAGACCGGCCTGATCACGATGGTCAACTCGCTGCTCACCTTCGCCGGCGTGCTGATCGCGCTGCTGGTCATCAACCTCACGCTGGGACTCACGGTGCTGGCGATCCTCCCGCTGGCCGGCGCGGCCACCGTCGCCTTCCACTTCGGGTCGTCCCGCGCGTACGCCGAGGCGCGGGAACGCGTCAGTGAGGTCAACGCCGACCTGCAGGAGAACGTGGCAGGGTTGCGCGTCTCACAGGCATACCGCCGGGAAGGCCATAACGCTGAACGATTTGCCGGACGAAGTGACGCATATCGCCGTTCTCGCCTGCGGGCTCAGCGTTACATCGCTCTGTACTTCCCGTTCGTCCAGTCACTGTCCACCATGGCCGGGGCGGTAGTGCTGCTGGTGGCGGCGGGCCAGATGCGCAGCGGCGCGCTGACAGCGGGCGCGCTCATCGCCTACCTGCTCTACATCGACATGCTCTTCGCCCCCGTCCAGCAGCTGTCGCAGGTCTTCGACGGCTACCAGCAGGCCGTGGTGGGCGTGCGGCGGATCTCTGAGCTGCTCCGGATGCCGACCTCGACCCCCCAGGCCAGCCATCCGCGGCCGGTGCCGCGCGGGAGTGCGCGGATCGAACTGCGCGGTGTGCATTTCCGCTACCAGGGCGGCGGGCGGGAAGCGCTGGCCGGCGTGGACCTGGTGGTGGCACCCGGCGAGACGGTCGCCCTGGTGGGAGAGACCGGCGCCGGCAAGTCCACCCTCGTCAAGCTGGTAGCCCGGTTCTACGACGCGACGCAGGGATGCGTGCTGGTGGACGGCACCGACGTCCGCGAGTACGACCTGGCTTCCTATCGCCGCCGGCTCGGGGTGGTCCCGCAGGAGGCGCACCTGTTCGCCGGCACCGTGCGCGACGCGATCGCCTACGGCCGCCCGCGGGCGAGCGATGCGGAGGTGGAGGCGGCGGCGCGGGCAGTCGGCGCGGTAGACATGATCAGCCGGCTGCCGGGCGGGTTCGGCCACGAGGTCGCCGAACGCGGGCGGAACCTGTCCGCCGGCCAGCGGCAGCTGATCGCCCTGGCCCGCGCCTACCTGGTCGATCCGGACATCCTGCTGCTTGACGAGGCGACGGCCGCTCTCGACCTGGCCACCGAGGCGGCTGTCACCCGGGCCTCCCAGCAGCTGTCGGCCCGGCGTACGACTCTTGTTGTCGCCCACCGGCTCACCACCGCTGCCCGCGCGGACCGGATCGTGGTCCTGGCTGACGGCCGGATCAGCGAGACCGGGACCCATGACGAGCTGCTCGCGGCAGGCGGCGGCTATGCCTCGCTCTGGGCGGCGTTCACCGGCGACGCGACGCTGGCGGCCTGACGGGGCACGGTGACCGGCTCGGCTGCGCGAGTTGGGTGGTATCCCGCGGGCGCGTCCTGATGGCGGCGGGCCTCGCGGCTGAGCGCGGCGAGTTCGCCGACCAGCAGTCCGGCCTGGTCCTGCGGGCGCTCCCGGAACTCGGCCCGGACATGCCCGGCCGCGTCCAGATGGACGCTCGCCAGCCGCAGGCGGCGCTGCAGCGGCCCCTGCACGTACCGCACGCTCTGTGCTTTCTCCAGCGGCACCCAGGTCGTGACCTTGCGGACCCGGCCGGTGACCGACACCGCGAGCGTGTCGTCATGGCCAGCCGCCAGGAAGTGGTAGCTCAGCGGCGCCTTCCAGCGGGCACGGCCAGGCGGGCGGGTCAGCTCGAGCGCCGCGTCACCGATCACCGTCGCCAGCAGGAACCTGGCCTGCGGGCGCCCACCGACCGGGAGCAGCACCTTGCGCATCCGGGCGCCCCCGTCGGCGCTGTCGCGCCCGGGTGAGCCCGCGACGTCCATCTCCAGGCGGCACCAGCCGACCCGCCGCCACAGCAGGGGCTCGATCATCCGGACCGCCTGCACCCGCGGCACCGGGATGGTTTCGGCCACCGTCCCCAGCAGGCCCCGCCGGATCCGGATGCCGTCCGGGGACTGCGCCACGGTGAAGCCATACTGCTCGGACACCCGCCGCCACACCAGCGAGACGCAGCTGATCACCCACCACAACAGTGTTCCCGCCACGGCGGCCAGACCCGCCGGTGACACGAACGCCAGGACGATTCCCGCGAGCACCAGCCCGCCGGCGCTGCCGGAGGCGGACAACATGACGGACCCGATCAGGCGGCCTGTCGGCACCACCACCGCGATCTGTTCGGCCGGTTCGGGGGTGGCGGGATCCATGCCGTGGTGGGCCGCGAGCAGGCGTGCCCTCAGCTCCAGCGCGGCCTGCTCGGTGAGATAGGCGAGACGGCCGTCGGCATCGCTCGATCCGGCCAGCCTGACCCGCAGCTCGGCCAGGCCCAGCGCCCGGGCGAGGAACGGCCGGACCAGGTCGACCGCCTGGATGCGGGCGATGGGCAGCTGCCGCGAGTCCCGGCGGATCAGCCCGGACTCGATGCGCAGGGTCACCCCATCCAGCCGCCAGCGCGTGACCAGCCAGCCGACGACGGCGGCAATGCCGACCGCGGCCGGGAGAACCAGATCAAACCAGCGCGATCCGCCGTCCACCGCCGAAGAACTGGAGATGCCGACCGCGGCCAGGACCGCGAGCACACCACGGCCCGAGCGCACGACCGGTGACAGCGGGTGGAGCCGGTGCCAGCTGTCATCGCGCCCGGGCACGCCGTTCACAGTCCGGCTGCCTTGGCTTCGCCAAGAGCGGCGAGGCGGTCCCGTAGCCGCGCCGCCTCTTCCCGCTCCAGGCCCGGGATGCGGGCGTCGCTGGCCGCCGCGGCGGTGTGCAGCCGGACGGTCGCGAGCCGGTAGATGCGGTCCACCGGTCCCGCGGTCACGTCCACGAACTGCATGCGGCCGTAGGGAACGACCGAAAGCCGGCGGACCATGACCCCGCGCTCGACGATCAGGTCGTCGTCTCGTTCCTGGTAGGCCCAGGACCGGAACCGGTTGCGCGCGAACCAGAGTGCGGGCACCGTGCAGGCGGCCACTCCCGCGGCGGCGGCCCCGGCGGCGGCCGGGCCAGCAGTTAACTGTGCCGCCGTGCCCACGATCCCGGCGAGGACGACGCCGGCGGCCGCCACCTCGGCGCGGCGCATGCGCCACAGCCGGGGAGAGGGGGACATAGCCCCGGTGTGCCCGGCGGACAGTGCTTCGGCGGGTTCGGCGGACAGCGCTTCGGCGGACATGGGCTCGGCGGACATGGCCAAAACGCTACCCGCCAGTCACCGGTGCGCGCTGCAGCCCTGCCGTTTCCGGCCAGGGCGACACCAGCGCTATGGCGGCGGGACCGGTATCGCTGGCCCGGTGGGTGGCTCGGTGGGTGCAGCTCGGTGGGTGCAGCTCGGTGGGTGCAGCTCGGTGGGTGCAGATCAACCGGTGGGGTGCGGATCAGGAGTGCGCTGGCTGGCGGACCAGTGCCGCGCCCCAGGCACGCGCCCGCTCGGCCTCGCCGGCCTGCAGCGGCCCCTCGGCACCGGTGATCACGAAGCCCTCCGGCGGTGCGGCGAGCTCATACCCCAGGTGGCGCAGCCGCCGGGCGATGCCCCGTGCCGCCCCGCCAGCGAGCTTGAGGTCGGCCCTGGTGTCGAACGCCGCCGCCCGTCGCCCCGGCGGGACGCTGGGCAGGGCATCGAACCAGTCCCGCACCCCCGGGCCTTCCGCCTCCGGCTCGCGTGTGAAGTCGGCGCCCCTGCCACGGGCCGTTTCCTCCTGCGCCGCCAGTCCCTTGCGACGGCTGAACCCGGAGCTCATACGCCGTATGTGGGTAGGCCCACCCACGATCAGCAAGCCGGCCCTGGCCACATCATCCGACTTGGCTGCCGCGACCGGCAGCACGTCAACCCGGGCGCTGGGGTCGGCGTCCCGGGCGCCCGTCGCGATCGCCTCGGCGACCGCGTGGGTATTGCCGAACATGCTCTCGTACACGACCGCGATATCCATCACAGCTCACCCCTGTTCCCAGCCTGTACAGCGGCTCCCGGCTGGGGGCAGGGTCATTGGTCCCCGTGCCCCTGGTCCCCGTGCCCTGGTCCCCGTGCCCTGGTCCCCGGCCCTCTCGGTCCCCGGCCCCTCTCTTTTCGCCGTCCGCTGCGGCCACCGGGCGTTCATCGTAAGTGGCTTGCCGTCACCGGCCCGGCCCTGGTTGGCTGAGCCATGAACACCCCCAGAGCCGCGGACGGGCGGCCCCGGTGACGGGCGCCGGCTTGTCGGCCGCGGATGTCGCCACCGTGATCAACCGTCAGGCGATCACCTCCATCGAATCGCTGATCCGCCCCTACCTGCGGCGCACCCCAGTGGTCCAGCTGGACCGGGCGGATTTCGGGCTCCAGCCCGGGCCCCTGGTGCTCAAACTCGAGCAGCTCCAGCACACCGGGTCGTTCAAGGCCCGGGGAGCGTTCGCGAACCTGCTGCTGCGGGACATCCCGGCCGCCGGGGTGGTGGCAGCGTCCGGTGGCAATCACGGAGTGGCCGTCGCCTACGCGGCTCGCACCCTGGGGGTCCCGGCCCGGATCTATGTGCCCAGCGTCTCGTCCGCCGCGAAGATCTCCCGCATCCGCGGTTACGGCGCGCATCTGGTCGTCACCGGCAGCAGCTACGATGACGCGCTTGCCGCGAGCCAGGAATGGGCGGCCAGCAGCGGCGCCCTCACGGTCCACGCCTTCGACCAGGCGGAGACCATCCTGGGAGCGGGCACGCTGGCGGCCGAACTCGGCGAGCAGGCGCCGACTGCGGCAACGGTCCTGGCCAGTGTCGGCGGCGGCGGCCTGCTGGCGGGCATCGCCGCCGGGTACGGCGGCCGGGTGCGGGTGGTCGGCGCCGAACCGGAGACCGCGCCGACCCTGACCTATGCCCTCAAAGCGGGCCGGCCGGTAGACGCCCCGGACGGCGGGGTGGCGGCCGACTCACTCGCGCCACGGCGGCTGGGCGAGCTGACCTACTCGGTCATCACCAGCCACGCCGGGCAGGCCGTCCTTGTCACCGACGACGCCATCCGCCAGGCACAGCAGTTGCTGTGGGCCACGCTGCGCGTCGTGGCCGAACCGGGGGGCTGCGCGGCGCTGGCTGCGCTGGCGTCCGGCGTCTACCAGCCGGCCCCGGCCGAAACGGTCGCCGTGGTGATCAGCGGCGCGAACACCACGGCGGTCGACTTCGGCCAGTAAGGCCAATCGCGACCAGCACGGGCCCGACCAGCACAGGCCCGACCAGCACAGGCCCGGCTCACCCAGTCGGGCCGCGACCAGCACGGGCGCGACCAGCACGGTGGCGGGCCGGGACGCTCGGGGGAGTTGATGCGTCCCGGCCCGCCTCCTCCGCTGCCCGCAAGGTGGGCGGGCGTGCGGGTCTTTATGGGTGTGTGGTCGGCTTGCCGTGCCCGTGCGGGGTGGGATGTGTGGTCGGCTTGCCGTGCCCGTGCGGGGTGGGAGTCGGGTGTGGCTGGTGGGAAGACGATGCCCCCGGGTGCGGCACGGCGGCGCAATAGGCGGCCACCTTGCCGGCGCCGCCGGCCACCGCCGCCAGGTTGCGGAAGGCCACCGCCTGCTGCTTGCTGGTGCCGTGGGCCTTGGCGTGCGCCCAGGTGGTGCACAGCCCGTAGGCCGCGTGCCCGGCCGGGGACGGGCCGCCGGATGCGTGCTGGGAGCGCACTGACGTTCCGCCGCCCGGGGCCGGGGCACCGATCGTGGCGTGAGCCAGCCGCTGGACCGGGACGGGCAGCGCGCCGGCATAGGCGGCGGTGGCGAAGCCGGCCAGGCTCAGAGCCGCCGCGATCACCGCGACTCTCGCGGACAGGAGCGGCGAAAGCAACGCCGACCTCCGGCGGGCTGGCTGGCGGGCTGGCGGGTGGGCTGGTTGACGGGCTGGTTGACGGGCTGTGCCCGGCACACCGATGTGATCCCGGAACGCGGCCAGGGCCACGGCCTCGCCAGCCAGCTCGTCGCCGGCAGGCCCGGCCCGGAGCGCGGCCAGGGCTTCCGCCACCGGCCGCAACTCCGGAGCCGGGGACTCCCCCCCAGCCAGCAGAGCTGCCAGGGACGCGTCACCGATCACGGGCACGTCCCGGCGGCTCCGCCCCGGAAAATTCGGCATGTCACCATCCGAAACGCCATAGCCTGTCATAGCGTTACACCCGTCCCGGCGAGAATCCCGGCCAGCCGCCGCAGGCCCCGGTGGGCGGCCACCCTGACCGCACCTGGGCTGCGGCCCACCAGCCGGGCGACGGTCTCGGTGTCCAGCCCGGCCACCACCCGCAGCATGATCACCTCTGCCTGGAGCGGAGGCAGCCCGGCCACCAGCGCCATCGCCGACCGGGTGCTGATGTTCTCGATAGCCAGGTCGGAGGAATCCGGCGACACGGGCAGCTGACCGGGCGGCACTTCGTCCAGCGGCCCTTCGGGCCGCCGGGAACGGCGCCTGCCCAGGTCGATGGAACGGCGGCGGGCGGTGGTGAACAACCAGGCCCGCCAGGCCCGCTCATCACCGCGGAAGCCGGCCAGCCCGCGCACCACCTGCAGCCAGGTCTCGGCCGCCACGTCTTCCGCGGCGTCGGGTGCGATGACCCTCAGGTAGCGCAGCAGGGCCGGATTGCCGTCCCGCCATAGCTGAGAGAACGCGGACTCGCTGCCCGCCTGCGCGGCGGCCAGCACCGCCACGAATTCCTCGCCGCCCACCCGCCGAGTATCAGCAGCCGTACGGGGCCGCCGCAGCGGTTTGGCCATGCTGGGACCAAACCAGCCGACGAGCCAGCTGCAAGCTGGCCAGCGGTGGGCCAGCCAGCGGTGGGCCAGCCAGCCGCCGCCTCCTAGCGCCCGCCGATGTCCTCACTCCAGACCTCGGGATAGCGCTCCTGGAACTCCCGCATGACGGCCTTGCAGCGCTCATCGTCGAGCAGCACGACATCGACTCCGCGGGTGACCAGGAAATCGAGGTCGCCGGTGAAGGTGGTGGCCTCGCCCACGACCACCCGCGGTATCTGGAAGAGCAGGACGGCGCCCGAGCACAGCTGGCACGGGGACAGTGTGGTGTAGAGCGTCATCCCGGCATAGGAAGGCTGCCGGCCGGCATTGCGCAGGCAGGCGATCTCACCGTGGGCGATCGGGTCGCCCAGCTGGACCCGCTCGTTGTGTCCCGCGGCGACCAGGCGGTCGCCGGCCGCCAGCGCGGCGCCGACCGGAACCCCGCCTGCCGCCAGGCTGGAGCGGGCCTCGCGGAGTGCCACGTCCATCATCGCGAGGTCGGTGCTGGTCGGGGCGGGCCGGTCAGGATTCATGGGCGTGCTCCTCCATGGGCGGCCTCGCCGCGGGCAGGACCCGTGTCCCTGGCAGGACAGGTCCCTGGCAGGACAGGTCCCTGGCAGGACAGGTCCCTGGCA
>Ga0307373_10007573_pt1 | contig 16892 bp, 14 predicted proteins | sample OX2MG_FD_202534 | JGI IMG/M metagenome (GOLD analysis project Ga0307373, IMG submission 202534) | Soil microbial communities from Risofladan, Vaasa, Finland - OX-2 | ecosystem: Environmental > Terrestrial > Soil > Coastal area > Acid sulfate soil | place: Finland: Risofladan, Vaasa | collected... | reverse complement strand
GCGCGAAACAGGCGCTGCCTTCGGTGGCGAAACGCGTGATCGGCGAATGGACGCAAAGCATCGTCGCGGCGAATCGCGAGCGGCTGTCGCGCCACGAAGCGGCGTCGAAGCGCGTGGATATTGCGGGAGGTGGTTCGTCCGATGGCGTGAATCGTAAACCTATCTCGCCCCGCGACGTCGATTACCGCCGCCTCTCCGACGCCGACATCCTAAATTTGTAAACAGAGGCGATCGGAAACGTAGCGGGAGAAATCATCTCTGGTTGATGGCATGCTACGTGTGCTTCCGAAGAGCTGATTGGAATTTCAAAAATTGAAGGAAAAGAATCGCTCGTACGGGATGGCGTTGCCGTCACACGTCTTTTGCAATGCAGGCACGTCCGCTAGCCACCGGAATTTTGGATCATTCAAAAAGCCTCGCTGTGGGTACAGGAGCATATATTGTTTCACACGTCCGTCCACGCCAACCTGCTCATAGGCCAGCACTGGCGCTTTGTTACCCAGATCCTCGGGGGGTATTACCGGTGATATGGTTCGCATCGCTTTCGAAGTCTTGTAGACGGGATGTCCGCACCAGGGCAGTCCGGCTGCGCCCGCAAGTGGAGTGAATTCGTTCGCGGCGAACTTCTGCACCGCTGCGATCTTCTGGATGTCGATTTCCCCCTGGAACCCAAGCCAGTCGTGCACGGCGATCCGGTGCGGGAAACGGATTTCTCCTGTGGAACCGTAATCTTTGAACGACCAAGATTCACTGTTGTTTCCAAATTTGCGGTCAAGGCTCAATGCCTCGTTGGTGCTCCGGTCGAGGCACAGAGTATTCTGCTCGTCAAAAGCTTTTGCTCGAAGGCAATACACATCGGGGCGGCCCGCCCACTGTCGGGGAAAGTCCTTGGGTTTTAGCATGTGGGGATGAGTTCCTACGTACAAATTCTCGGTTACGTGGATCATTGTCGACCAGTGTCGGACCGCGTAAGGAAGATATTCAGTGTCACGCAAACGATAGAGTTTGCCGCCCGAAATTACTTCGACTTCGTGGAATCCAGGTAGAGAAAACTCGCGGCGAAACAGGTCGGACGCAGACCAAGATATGCCGAGCTTGCCGGCTGTTGTTGTGTCCCCTAAGGTATAGCGTACATTCGCTATCATCACGAACGGCGGCCTGCCTGGCGCTTCGATGTCCGTGAGCGCTTTCGCCTCATCGAGGAGCGCCTGAGCCTGCGCCTCGGCCGGTGATAGCTTCTTGTTCTTGTGCGGTGCGGCGGCGAGCGGACAGGCAGAAATGCCCAGGGCGATGAGCATTAAAGACGTAATGAATACCCAAGTAACGCGGCGCATAATCGTGAAAATTATCACCCCGGAACCGCAATTACAATCCTAACTTCATCGCAGGAATGCGGGCGAGATGTGGTCTCGCCCGGGCTACAGAGGGAAGCAACTTGTTGAACGCCGCGGCGCGATTATCGGCGCGCGCGCGCGGAATGCCCGTTCGTATGGCCTGCGCCTGCCGGATGATGATTCCCGCGCGAACGCTTATTGCTGAACGGAAGCGCCGGCGGTTCTTCGGCGACGGCGGTCGGCGCGAGCATGCGAACCACGTGCAGCAGCCGTTCCTGTTTGTATGGCTTTGCCATGCAGACAATGGCTCCAAGAGCGTGCGCGGTGGAATAATCGTTGGGCTGCCCCGCGCGAGTGGTCATGACCACCGGAACGCGCTGCAAGCGTTCATTTGATTTCACAATCAGGCACAGATCGTAGCCGGACATGTCGGCGATTTCGATTTCGGTGATCAGCAAATTCGGCGTGCGCTGGCGGAGAAATTCCACAGCTTCCGCGCCCGTTTCAACGGCCTCGACGACGTAGCCTTCGCTCATCAGCACGGCGCGGATGGCGTCGCGTGCGCGGGCGTCGGCTTCGACGACCAGCACCAAGGGCATCGGTTTTTCGAGATCGCGCGCCACGGCGCCGGCGTTGGCCGGCGTCTTCGCCGCTCGTTCTTCTTCGAGGCGAAGCTCGGGGCGTTTTCCTTCGTAGAAGCGAACGCCGACGCCCAATCGTCCATCCGGCATTTCGAAAACGCGCGCCACCACGGCCGTGCGTTCGTGCTGCACGCCGCCCGCGGCTCCGGAATAGGGGAACGTGATTACCACGTCCATCCCGCGGCGGTAGTCGGTAAGTTTCGTTGTGAAGAGCAGGCCGTCACGCGACGCATCCACCGTCGTGCAGACTTCCGCCTGCTGCAGAGAGCCGGAATTCATGCGCACGCGCACCGGCGCGGAAAGTTTCGTGCGCAAACGGCGGCGGCGTTCGGGTGGCCGCTCCGGCAGATCCGGAGTTTGCGCCTGTTCGATTGTTCCGATGACTTCTGCCAAGTCGCCCATTTTCCCCACCTCAGTGATTGCGCGGCCGTCGCGTCTGTTACGCGATCGTGGCTGCGATACCGATGAATTTTGGCATTTCCCCCGTGCACACGGTATAGCGCGAGGGTCACATTCTGCCAGTACTCTCGGGACTTTGGCTGTAGTACGAAAGTACCACCGCAGGTAACCCTGCCTCTCGGCAGCCGGAACCGCAGCTCTGGCGAAGTGTCACGGCCGCGCATCACGACCGGTAGTTTGCATTTCGCATTTCGAGTTTCGGTTTTCGCGTTTCGTATCTTGCTTCGCTTTTCGACTCACAACTATCAACTCTTCACCGTTCACAACCACTCATCAACAGCTTTCACGGCAGCCGACAGGCATCGCCGAATTTATTCCTAAAGGGAGAACACAATGCCACAGATGCAGAACAGCCAATCGGTTGCACTGCAATTGGAAAAGGTCCGGGACAAACTTCCGCTGCTCTACGAGCGGGACGACATTCTGCTGACCATGATCCAGCAGCGCGGCGACGTGGAACGCGTCTCCAGCCGCAACATGCGGCTGCCGCTTCAGATTCGTCCCGGAGGCAAGGCCGGTCTCGCCAATCTCGACGGTGGCGACCTGGGCCGCGGCTCCGGAACCACCTACGACGTGGCGCAAGTCAGCCCCATCTTTTTCCGCCACGCCGTCGAAATCACGAAGCTCGTCGAATACAGCACCAACGCGCCCGAGAAAGCGATCGAAAATGCCGCCAAACGCGAAGTGAAAAATGCGATGGGGCAATTTCGCGCGTTTCTCGACAAATTGATGCAGACGAACGGCAACGGCGTGCTCGGCACGGTCGGCTCGATCGTGACCACGGGCCTGCCTTCGGGCGTCGCCGCGCAAATCAATTTGACCACGCCTCCCGGCGCGGCGCTTTTCTACTACAACCAGACGATCCAGTTTTACGATTCGACGCTCACGACAAATCGCAACGTTGCGGCCAGCGTCACGTCCAACGTGGTGCTCGCCGATCCATTCAACAAATTCATCCAGATCGACAATCTGCCCGCGGGCGTTGTCGCGGGTGACGCGGTCGTTCACGACGGACTCACCGGCGCGCAACCCGTTTCGCTTTTCGGCGTGCCGTATCACCAGACCAACGCCACCACGGGCACGTGGTTGAATTTGAATCGCGCCACGTATCCGGTCGAACTCGCGACGCCGCACGTCGCGGGAAACAACGCCGCGATCACTCCGGGCGTTGTGCGCCTCGCGATCAACAAAGTGCGGAAAGCGCTGGGCACAAATCAAATCGGCAAGCTCGTCGCGTACACCGCGCTCGAACAGGAAAACGCGTGGGAGCAGCTCGGCATTTCCATCTCGCAAATCATCAAGGAAGGTGCCGGCGGGCGGGCGAGCGATCTCGACTTGCTCTTTACGGGTGAGTTGACGATGGCGGGCGTGCCGATCAAATCGTCCATCAACGCGAATCAGGCGCGCATCGATTTTCTCGACCTGTCGCATTGGGGACGCGCCGTGATGCAGGAAATTGATTTTTACGACGTGGGCGGCCAAACCGTTTTCCCGATTTACGGGACCAGCGGCGGCCTCGCTGCGGCGTACATTTTCTACTTCATCACCGGCTTCCAGGTGTGGAACGAGTCGCCCCGCAGCGGCGCCTACATCGATTCTCTCGCAATTCCAACCGGCTACTAATCGAGGCGGGCGGGGTCGCCACGACCCGCTCGTTTTTCGTTTTCCCCACCGTAATCAGTTGCATATAGGGTAGAATTTGCAGTCATGGTGGCGCGGAAGCGGAAATCGCAGCTTCTTGGAGAATTCTTGCGGGAGATGGCAGTATTAATATCAGTATTATATCCCCTCGAAGCTTATATGGTGGGGAAATTTCATTGGTATTATTTCGTCTCAGCTGAAATACTGGCGGCTGTCTTGCTGTATTTTGGCATTAAACTAGAGGGGGAGGATGAATGATGGATATCCTAATCCCGTGGCTCGGAACGTTCGTGTTCGGACTGACGGTTTTTCTAGTCGGCAGGCATCTGCAACGAAACGAGAGAATGCAGCAGACTGCAACGAAGAGGGCCAGCATATCAACCTCTGAACTGGGCACAATGCATCAAGATTTCCCTCTGGGTCCCCGAGAATCCTCGCTCGCTCGGATGGGGTCGGAGGGTGCGGTTAGAAACATGGTAGAACAGCAGAAGTTCCGGCCCAGCTAGAAGGAACAGTGGCGGTGTACTCAGTATGAACCTTCTCTACGTCGAAATAGCGCGATCACTGTGGATGTTTGATCTGAGACTCTTTAATCCTAAGGGACTGGGCATACAAGGGACGTTTGAGAAACTCGCTGAAAAGTACCGTTTTGCCAAGTTTCCCAAACACGTGCTGGACCTCAACGACCAAAAGGCTCTGGCCTTTCAACACGGAACATTTTTGAATTCTGCAAACATCCCTATTGGCATTTCCTTTACAATCTACAATAACGGCGTTACGGCAGAAACTTCGTCTTGCACTGACGATGCTACAGAATTCCTTTTGGAAGTCGCAAGCTGGATGTCCGAGGAATATGGTTTCGTAATTCCGTCCGGTAAGGATCTAGGGAAAGGCTACTTCAGCCAAGTAGGGGTCGAGTTCGATGCACCTCTTTCTGGTATGAACGCCACACTGCCGACAATTGCGAAGTCACTTAGTTCGCGAGTGAAGACTCTTGACGGCAATACAAGACAATTTGACGTAGGCGCCCTTAATTTTTGGACAGAAGATATAGGCCAACCGCTAGCCCCAGCTGCATTTAGACTTGAGCGTAAATGGAAAACGTCGTTTGCTAGGAATGAATATTTCTCCCAGGCACCGCTCGAAACAGCAGAGCATATCGATGTTTTGAAGCAACTCGAGGCCGCGCTGAAAACCCGCTCCTAGCAGCGTTTGCGAAACCCGAAACCAGCCGAGGCAAGAAGCGCGACTGGGATCAACACACTCAGTCACGACGGGCTTGGGGCCCGCGAGAAAAAGGGCGGCGTTTCACTTGCCCGAGTCCGGCGCCGCCCTCACAAATTCAATGTGTCTTGGACACGCCTGAGAAGCACTTCAACCTTAGCAGAAAACACTGGGTGCGCCTGCGAAGCAACTCAACTCCATCACCATATCGGCGGAACAAAGGCACCCGTAGGGGCGAGGCCTTAGCCTCGCTCGCGCGAGTCTAGAGACACGCGTCTACAAGTCTGCCGGGCAAACCGCATAGGGCGAATCGCCAATCATGATTCAGATTCTTCGAGAGACGCATGACGCGCCCGCATCGCTGCAACTGCGGCTCGCGCGCGCGGGAGGCTTCAACCGCTACGGCGAGGCGAACTTTCGCGTGGTGTGGGGATGGTCGCGGCTGGCGTGGATCGGCGGCAAATGGACGGACACGGACGCGAGCGGAAACGTGATCCGCGAGCGCATCGAGCTGCGCGAACTCCCAAAATACTTTCCGTTTGACCGCTGGCACATCGAGCGATGGATGCCGCCGGAATCCTACGGCTCGCCGGATTTGTGGTATTCGCAAACCATCGAGCGCGAGGACGGCATTTTGATTCCAGCGCTCGGCCCGTATCCGCGGCGCGGCGAATACGAGCACTGCTTCACGCTGCAGGGCGCGCGCGGAGAATTCATTCCACTTTCACCGAACGTGTGCGAAGCGATTGTGCGCGCCGTGGAATTCGCACGCGCGCGGCCGGCGCAGGAGCATCGCGCGGCGCTCGAAAGAAGGGAAGAGCATCGCGCGCGCGAATGGGAATCCCACGCGGACGCCGTGCTCGATGACGCGGCCCGCGCGTTTCACGGCGTGCCTTTTGTCGCGGCCACTTGAAATTGCATTGTGTACAGCGCTCGTTGGAATCACACCAAATTAATTCTCGAACACCGAAAAGGACACTCCATGACGACAATGATTCGTGAACTGCGAGGCTCTGAAATCGATCCGGCGGCGCGCGACAGAACGGCGACGATTGCGTCCGTCTCCGATCAGGATTGGTACGTGACGCGCACCTATGGCGTTTTTCGCATTCCCGCGTGCGCGAAGGGCGAGCCGTGCGCGGTGCTGAACGTGACGCCGCGCGGCGACGCCATTGATCTCGGCGACAATCGCCGGTTCCCGTTCACGATTACCCCGCGCGAAATCGCCGCCGATATTGTGCAGGACCTGGGCGACCATGGCGTGTTTGTCTGCGCCAGCGCGCAGCCCTCCGTCGAAGAACTCGCGCAAGCAAGCACGCGCCGCGATGCGTGGTACAAGCAGCTCGTTGCGGATGCGGATGAAATGTGGGCGCGCGGACATTCGTATCGTGAAATCTCGGACATGCACCGCCGCGCCGCGTCGGCCATGGGCCTCGAGCGCGAGTGGGCCTACGTGCCGCAGGCCTCCGTGGATTGCCCGATGTGCGGCGACAAAGTAAAAGCCGGTGTCGCCATGTGCAAGCATTGCGGCGCAATCCTAGACGCCGACCGCGCCGCAAAATACCTGCCCGCCGATCGCCTCTCGCGTACCGCACCGATTCGCAAGGGGGGCGCACTTTAGCGCCATCAGGCCACGCCCGTGGATGACAGGTAGTGGTGTCATTTGCTTGGGTAACTGTACCAAACAAAGTGATTTGCGCCTATGCCCCTTGCAACAAACGCCTGAGTGATCGTGCGGGTCTTCGGCCATAACAAAGGCCGATAGGTTACGCGCAGTCCAAGATAGGCCCCAGTGAGTAAATTACTTGGGCTGACGATGAAACAGTTGCTAAACGGCACAGATTCCTTTGCGCCAGGGTAGAGGGTTAATAGCGGTGGCATGGCTGGACCGGACATTGGCACGAGAGTTCCGCTGCCGGAAAAAGGTTTTCCAATGGCTATCTCTCCAAGCATACAGGTTGCGGAAACAGAATATGTCGGGAGATAGCCATCATTGGAGATCAGAAATGAAGATGAAAGTGGTTGACGGTCATCACCTGGTCCGGAAATCGTTATTGTCATCCGTGGGTAAACTGTCATCAAAGACACCAGGAATCCGAAAACGGCCATACCGGTTAGAAGTGATTCGGAGAACCTCCTCTTTACTGTGGGCATTGTGGCCCCTTTGCTTGGCGGCTGCCATCTATGTGGTGACTTTGTTATGGTTCACCTCACCAGGTAAGTAGCTCGCCAAATGTTTAAACTTCGTTTGAAATCCTGGCTGCCATTGCCGGGATCAAATGTAATGACGAATCAATACGGCAGAAGTTATACCAAGCGCAGGGCAAAGCCAAGCCCCGCCCTCCCCTTCCCGAACTGACCCGAACAGCGGTCACGATACCAGACCGTGTGTTACCTGGAGCAACTATGGAAACAAGTCGCCAACGGCTTCGCGCAGAAGCACGAACCGACGCATTCAAGCGAATAACTTCTCTTCATGGGCGAGAACCACGCAGAGGGCGGCGGCGAATTGCTTTGCGCCTCGCGCGCCGAACGTGGCGCGAATACGGCCAAAGCGCGGTAAAGACCGCGGCGGCGTGCGCATTGGTCGGCGTTCTCAGCCTTTTCTGCGGCGCGACGGCGCGGGCGCAGGGGTCGCGGCACGATGGCGTTGCGCTGGATGAGCAGGGCAAGCCCGTGGCGGGAGCCACCATCGTTGTTTGCACGCAGCCCGCAAATATCACCGCCGCGCCGTGCACGCCGCTCGCAAATCTTTTCACCGACGCGACGCTTACCACGCCCGCGCCGAATCCGCTCACCTCGGACGGCCTCGGCAATTATCATTTTTACGCCGCTCCGGGAATCTACACGCTGCAAATTTATGGCGCGGGCATTCACACCTACACGATGCCCGACGTGATTCTCCCGATGAATCCGCTGAATGCGCAGGTGGGTTCGCTGACGGCGACGAACGCAATCAGCGCGCTGACGCTGAATCTCGGCGGCAACTTGTCCGTCGGCGGCAATGCAAACGTGACGGGCACGCTGACCGCTGGATCGTTCAACGCGAATTTGGCGCTTACCAGCAACGCCGCGCTCAAACCATTTCCCGGCGACGCGGTATTGTACGTCTCGCCCAGCGGCTCCGACGCAAATGACGGCAAGAGCAAAGGCACGGCGCTCAAGACGGTCGATCAGGCGTTGTGCGAACTTCCCGACGGAAATTGCGCGACGCAGACGGCCGGCAGCGGAACGGTTTATTTTTTCAGCGGCGCGGCGGCGAGTTCGACCGCAGGGTGCGGCATTTGGCTAATGAGTCCGCTCGATCCGAATTACGCTTCGCCGCCGCCGTGCTGGTTGAAGGTGTCCAACATCGCTAGCGCCGCGATTTCCGTTATCGGAATTCCCTCCACGCAATCAGGGCCGAATACGCAGATGCCGCGCGCCATGCTTGTTGCGGGCAGCGGCGCGGACAGAAACCATCCCGGCATCTGGCTCTCCGGTACGAGCGAGCCGATCTACTTCGGGAACGTCGGAATTCAGTTTCCCGCCCGTGGCATCGTCATCGGCGAATGCTCGAACAACACGCGCACGGGAACCTGCGTCGTATCCGCTCCTTTTTTTTACAACGTCGCGGCGAGCTTGAACCTCGTGGCCGGCAACGGTCCCGCGTGGGACATCACCGGCTCGTCGTTTTGGATCCGCATGATTCATTGCGGTGGCGGCGGCACGGACACGGTGAATCCCGGCCTGGGCGATTTGACGCCGGCCGTGTTGATCGACGGGCGCACAAACTTCGGCGTCGGTCTGGTGCAGATTTACGATTTCAACTCGAACAACGGAGGAATAAAATTTTACGCGGGACAGAACGGCGGGGAAATGAACGTTCGCGACTTGACCACGGAAGGCCAGACAGGAGGCGAGCCTGCCGTATGGTTCGCGCTCGCCGGATCGGCCGGCGATCACAACGTCCGCGCAACAATCGATAGCGTCGAGGTCGCGGACGCCACCGCGGCCACTCCCGGCGTGCAAGTGGACAGCGGAGTCGACGGCCTCGGCATTTCCGCCAATCATATTCAGGGCGCATTCACGAATATCGTCGGCCAGGTTCAAACCAGCACCCAGTACACGATGAACATGCAGAATCAAACCGTCTCGCCGCAGCAATACGGAGAGGTGGGAACGGTCAACGGGTGGCTGTTCGGGAAGCGTGACGTCGAGCAAAGAAATTTCGGCCTCGCTCCCGTGCGCTTTCCAAATATCGCTTCGACAAATCCGGCGAGTTGGATCGCCACGCAGTTCGCCGGCGCGACGACGTTCACGCCAACTGGATTTCTGGCGCCCGATGGCACCACAAACGCTTCGCAAGCGTCCAACACCAGCAATTCCACATTCGAAACTTTGGATTTCTATCAGCAGAATCACTCGATCGCCGTCGGCGATTACATTGTCGCCGGAGCGTGGGTGCGTTCCGCGACCGCCAACGGATATTCCGGCAGCGCGAGCACGCCTTTGTTAGTGACGCTGGGCGGAACGGGCAACGCACTCGCCGGCGGATGCACCGGCGATCCGGTCTTGGGCGACGGCGAATGGACATGGTCGACGTGCCTCTACAAAGTCGTCGGCGCCGTCACAAATCCGGGATCACTGACTTTCTTCGCGACGTTTGCTTCGGGCTTCACGTTGCAGGCGTATGCGCCGGTGATGAACTACATTCCCGCGGGCACGCTCAGCGTCAACGAAACATTCGCGTACCAAAACGCTCTGAAAACGTACGATTCGAGCTGCGCGACCGCATCCGTGTGCGGCTTGCGCGGTGAAAATATAGCGGGGAACGCATTCGAGACGCTTTCCGCAAATCCCGCGCAGAGCGGAATATTCCGGCTCGCTGACGGCGACTCAATCGCCTGGCGCAATCATGCGAACACCGGCGACGTATCGCTTTTGAAAAACACGAGCGACCAGCTCGTTGTTCCGCCGCTCGCTTCGCCCACATTTTTCGCGCCGGTCATTGATTCCGCGTCGGGAGCGAGCGGCTTGACCTATCGCAACGGCGGCTCGACTGTGTGGACGGAAAATGCAAGCTCGTCGGCGCTCAGTTGGAATTTCAACGCGCATCTGGGCGAGACGACGCTGAAGCTCGCGCCGTTTGGCGGGCAATCGTACGCGGGCGTGCTCGATAATTATGGAATGGCCGCTGGATTTGTCGCGGTGACGGAATCGGGCGGAACGATGGCGTTCGACGCGGGATTGGGCAACACGTTTGAAGTGACGCTGAATGCAAACGTCAGCACCACGAATCTGATCAACGCGCAGCCGGGCCAGTGGCTGCACTTCATCGTCTGCCAGCCGTCGACCGGCGGTCCGTTTACGTTCAATTGGCCGGGCAGCGTGCGCGGCGGAATGATCATCGGCACCACAGCCGCGAAGTGCAGCGCGCAAAGTTTCGTTTTCGACGGCGCCAGCGCTTTCGCCACCTCAACAGGCGTCGCGAATCAGTAGATCGGGCCGGCATCAAAGCGAATCGCTACACGGCATTTTACAGAGAGCCTTCGTCAGCATCCCGCGAAGCAGGATGGTTTTCGTAGCGCCGGCGTCCCGCCGGCTCGTTTTCTCAGGAAGTCAACCGAGCCAGATTGCGCTGCAGTTATTTGCTTTTTTCTTTGGAGGCAATTTCATGCCTGTAGTTTCCACCACTGCTTACGATCAAGCCGAAGACGCGCTGAATCTCTCGCGCTCTCTGGTGAATGACGCGGCCGGCGCGGTCTTTTCAGACACGGTGCTGATGCCTTTCCTGAATTCCGCGTATCGCGACCTGCAGCGCCAGCTCGCGGAATCCGGCGTCTCGGTGCTCGTTGGTCAGCAGGACATCGATCTGCCGCTCACAAACGGCGTGACCAACACGGAGATCAGCGACGTCACCACGCCGCAACTCCCGACCGACTTGCTCGCGCCGCAACAACTTTGGGAACAGGTCACCGGTTCGAGCGATGTGTTTATTCCCATGGAAAAAATCACCGGCGGCCTGCCGAATTTTCAGCCCAGCGGTTATTTGCGTATGTGGGAATGGCGCGAGGACGCGATTCAGCTGATCGGCGCGACGCAGGAAATCACGGTTCGGATCCGCTACGAAAAAGATTTGCCAGCGCTCGTGCTCGGCACCGATCCCGTGCAAATTCGCTCGGCGGTTGATCCGCTTGCATACGCCGTGGCCGCGATGGCGGCGCGTTCGCGCGGCGCGCGCGCCCTGGCGGAAGATATGCTGCTCGCGGCGCAAGCAGCCACCGACAAATTGATCGAGAGATACGTCCGGCCGGAACAATTCAAGGGACGCCGCCGCAAGCCCTACGGCTATCGCCAGCGCGTAATTTATTTATGAGCGGCGCGCGCCGGCGGCGCGTTCCACGTTATTCGACGTTGACGGTAAGCGAAATGGCGCGCGAAGCGTTTTGCGCGGTTGCGGAGATATCGATCGTGTAAATGCCCGGAGGCGTCGCGTTGGGATTGTACGCCGCCGAGTGATGGTAGCAACCTGCGGCGGCTAACGCCACAATTCCCGCGCACGCAAGCAATGCAAGTCGCGCACGCAAAGGCGCGTTTGGCAAATCCCACGCGAGCGGCCTGGCACGCTGGGATTGCCGGCGTCGCGCGGAGAAAACGAAAAGCAAAAATATCGAGCTGAATGCCGCAATCAGCGGAGCAGAAATCGGTTGCCGTGGAAACTTTCCTGGTCCGGGAGCGACAAACGCAGTCGCGTTCGGGCCGCCAGTGCCAATCGTGACCGTGAACGGCGCGGCCTGTCCCGCTGTGACGCTCACTGTCGCGGGGTTCACCGCGCACGTGAGCGTATTCTGCGGCAATTGTAGCGGGCACGCAGGCGTCACCGTCCCGCTGAACGTGGCGTCCGGCGTGATTTGCAAATTGAACGTCGCGGAATTGCCCGGTACAATGTTTTGCGTGGTCGCGGCGCTCGATGCAGCGGTGATTTGGAAATCGTCGCCCGTGCCGGAAACTTGCGCTGTTTGCGGGCTGGAGGTATCCGCGTCCGTGACTTGGAGAACGGCCGCGCGCGCCCCGCTGGCCTGCGGTGCAAACGCTACATTGATCTGGCACGATCCTCCGGCAAGTACTTGCGGAACGCAATCGTTTGTCTGCGTGAAATCGTTGGGATTGGCTCCCGTGAATGCGAAATCCGTCGTCGAAAGCGACAGGGCGCTCGCGGAATTATTTGTCAGCGTGAACACTTGAGCCGGAGTTGTGCCGCCGGTCGGCTCCGCGCCGAAATCAAATTGCGCCGGTGAAATCGTGACCGCTGCGGTAGTGGCAGGCGCCGCGAGGCCGGGGAATTCGACGACGCGGTGGTTGCCGCGATCGGCGGCGAACAAGTTTCCGTTGCGGTCAATCGCCAGCGCGCCCGGCGAATTCAGATTCATCGCCAGCGCGACGCGCGAAAGCATTCCCGATTGTGCCCCTACGCGCAGAATTGCGTTCGCGCCCGTGTCCGCGATGAATACGTTTCCCGCGCCATCGACCGCGATTCCTTCCGGCGCGCCAAGGGCAGCGCTGGTGGGAGGCATCGAGGCAGGGAAGCGTGCGGAATTCGAATCGGGCAATGCTCCTGTGCCGGCAAAAACATTCACATCGCCCGACGCGAGATCAATTTCGAAAATGCGATTGGACGCGGGCGAAGCGACGTAGAGATTGCTGCTTGCTGAGTCGACCGCAACGGCCGCGGCGTCGAGAACGTGCGCGAGATACGTGAATTTTGTCGCGCCCGGCCTCAGCGCAATCACTCGCTGATTCCCGCGATCGGCGATGTAGAGATTCCGCGTCAAATCCATCGCGAGTCCGGCAGGTTCGAAGAGGTCCAGATTGCTCGTGCCCGAGAGCGCCGCATTTTTCGCCGCTGACGCCGGTACCACCGCAACTTTTCCCGTCGCCATATCGAGCAGGCGAATTCGATTTTGCAAACGATTCGCGAGAAACACGCGGCCCTCGGGAGTCACCGCGATTCCTGACGGATCTTCCGCGGGAGTCGAGGCGCAATTTGAAAAAATCGTGACGGCGATTTTTGACGCGCCGGACGATTTACCAGGCGCATTTTGCGCCGAGCGGGAAACGCATCGCGCCGGTGCGGGATTCGCCTCGAGCAAAATATAGAGACTACCTGCCGTGTCAACGGCCAGCCCGCGAACTCCGGCGTATTGCGCGCCCGATACGACCGCGATGGGCGTGGCCGCGCTGCCGGTTCGCGACGCGGTGCTTTGCTGCGCTTCGGCTGGCTTGAAAATCGCACTGAAAACAAAATTTAGCGTCGCGAATAGCGCGAGCACCGTTAAGACACGGCGCAAAGTTTCCCCCTGGGAGTGCATATCAAAAACGAACGTTATGCAAAGTCCTAAATCATAACATGGATGCAGAAAGTTTGAATTGCCGCTCCAGATGCCGCCAGAAGGGCGCGCAAGTGACATGCGATGTTCGTGCAAGAGCAGGGGTTGCATCCGCTAAGCGCGAAAACGCGGCGCACCCAGCGGCGTAACTTCGGTCTGCCGCCACCACGGGAAGCTGCTCACGGCCGCATAAATATTTCGCAAGCAAATCAGAACACGCATCGCAATTCAAAACTCACGAAGGAGACTTTATGGCGCTCACATTTTCTTTGGTGGATTCCTGGGACGACGGAAGGCGCATCCACGTCGCCGGCACGATTGCCGCGTCGGGAAACTACGCGACGGGCGGCGACGCGCTCGACCTGAGCAGTATCGGCGCGCTCGGCGTTCCAACAACGAAACCGCCGATCCAGGGCACGGCGTGGATGGACGGCCTCGCGGGCTACGATTACGTTTTCTCGCCCGGCGCGGCGATCAACGCGAACAAAGTGAAAATGTTCCAGCAGGCGAGCGGCGCGGGCGCGTTCAGCGAACTCGCCGCGGGCGCGTATCCCGCCGCGATTTCCGGCGACACCATCACGTTCTACGGCATTTTCCCGCGCCTGCAATAGTAGCGCGCTGCTCTTTTTGGGCACACCGGCAAAACGCGCGCTTTTGGCATCGCGGCGCGCGGGCGGTATACTGGTGACAGGCCAAAGGGAGCCGTCGAATGTTGGATTATTTCGTGAACGTTTATTGGGTGCATCCAGTGGCGATCAGCGCCGCTGTAATCGCCGCCATAATTATTCTCGTGTGGATGGCGGGAAGCGGATCGCGCCAGCGTTTTATTGTGCTGAAGCGCACGAAGGAAACCGATCAGCTCGCGCGCGACGTCAGCCGAATCGCCTCCGCGCTCGAAAGGATCGCCAAGCAGCGCGAGATTCCCACCGATTACGTCGGCCGTCCGATTCCTCCGGGCTGGGAAGAAACAATTTCGTCGGGCGAGCCGGTGGAAGACGAACACGCCGTTACTGAAGTGGCCGTGCCCGCCGCTGTCGTGACCGCGGAGGCTCGCCGCGCGATAGCGCCAAATCCAGCTCCCGTCGCGAATCCTCCTGCGGGCGCAAATCCGCTCGGTGGGACCGCGAGTCTTCTCGGCGGAAAGAAAAAACTCGATTTGCCGAACCCGCTCTACCGCCCGAAGTAGAACCGCGCATTTCACAATTCTGGCTTTCTCCGCAATGCACTTAGGATTCCGCGCAGTCTGTTCGGCTGCGCCGATTTGCCGCTGCCGTTCGTTTCGCGAGCTTAAACAACCTGCTGAAAACTCCGCGCGTTGTCATTCCGACGACCGACGGCGACGAGGAATCTGCATTCGTTTCAATTTTGTAAACTACGCTCCCTCGGAGCGGCAGAAATGACGGCCAAGAACACGTTTCCAACCAACTGCTAAAGGACGCACATGTCTGTTGAAACTTTTCTGCCGGTGCCGCTGACGACGTTCGGCTCGTGGATGACGCTGCTCGATCCGTCGGACGTGTTGCCGGGAATGTCGCCCGACGCGCGCGACGTTGAATTTTTTCCCGGCGGAGTGCGCACGCGCCCCGGCCTGCTCTCGATGTTTCCCGCGCTGGGCGCCACGCCCGCGGTCAACGGGCTGAAAACGTACATCACCACGAACCTGGTGCAGCGGCTGCTTGTGCTCGATTCGCTCGGCAATTTCTTCAAGGAGACTTCGCCGGGCCAGCTTTCGATCGTCGCGAGCGCCGTCTCGCCGGGATTGTTTCTCGCGTCGGCCACGTATTTCGGCCGCGAATACATGGCGTTTTCGAATACCACGCTCGGCGAGGACATGCCGCGTCAATACGACGACATTTATTTCGATCGCGTTAGCCAAATCGGTCCCGCGGAAGGGCCGAGCCTTGCGGACGCGCCGGACGCCGGAAATATTTCGCCGGGCGCGCATCAATGCGCCGTGATCTTCGTGACGCGCCAGGGCTATTGGACGATTCCTTCGCCGCCGGTCACGTGGACCGCCGCGGGCGGCAAAAAAGTGAACGTCACGAATATTCCGACGGGGCCGTCGAACGTTGTGCAACGCTTGCTGGCATTCACGAGCGCGGGCGGCGCGACTTTTTTTCAAGTCCCCGCGACGATGACCATCAACGACAACGTCACCACGTCGCTCGAAGTGGATTTCGACGACACGATTCTGCTCGCCGGCGTGAGCATGGATAATTTGTTCGCGAACGTCGAATTGCCGGATCAACTGGGCGTGATCGCGTATTCGGACCGGATTTTCTGGTGGGGCGAACGCGCGAAGATGCCGAACTGGCGCAATTTGTCGTTCGACGGCGGTTGGGATGCGTCGGGAAACGGACGGCCGCTCGGCTGGCAACTCGGCGCCACGTTCAGTGCGGGAGGCTCGCGCGAGTCGAGCGACGTCGTCTGGGGCGACGCATATCGAATTACCGCCGATGGTTCCACTCTGTCGCGCGGGCTGATTCAGCAAACCGTGCTCACCGATGCCAGCGGGAATCCGTTGCTGCAAACGAATACCGACTATTCCGTTCGCGCGCGCGTGAAGCGCACGGGAAGTTTGTCGCAGGGCACGTTGCGCATTAATTGCTTCAGCGTGTCCAAGGGATTTTTCGGCAGCGGCATGGCCGTCGCGGCGCTGAACGCGTCGGTGAGCTATCAGGAATTCACCGCCGAACTGATGCCGCCGCAAACAGGGCCTCTGCCAAGCGATTTGATGCTGCAAGTGTATGCCGACGGCACGCCCGCGCCGAGCGGCGAATCGTTTTTGGTGGACAATATCGAGATTTACGAAACGAACGCGGCGCAAAATCCTTCGCTGGTGCGCGCCTCGCGCAATTCCGATCCGGAAGCGTATGACGGCGTGCAGGGGCTGATCGAAGTCGCCGCGAACAATGGCCAGGCGATTCGCGCCGCATTTGTGATCCGGAATAATTTGTATTTTGTGAAGGAGCGCAGCCTGTACGTCACCGCGGACAACGGTACGACGGAGCCGGCGTTCTGGGACGTGGAAGAAGTGTCGAACTCCGTCGGCACGCCTTCCGCGCATGGCGTGGGAATCGGCGAGGATTGGGTCGTCATCGCGTCGCGCTCGGGTCTTTATTATTTTGACGGCGGCCAGCCGCAAAAGATTTCGCAGGAAATTCAGCCCACGTGGGACGCGATCAACTGGCAATACGGCAGCGCGATCTGGGTGAGCGTCGATA
>Ga0307373_10007571_pt1 | contig 16897 bp, 17 predicted proteins | sample OX2MG_FD_202534 | JGI IMG/M metagenome (GOLD analysis project Ga0307373, IMG submission 202534) | Soil microbial communities from Risofladan, Vaasa, Finland - OX-2 | ecosystem: Environmental > Terrestrial > Soil > Coastal area > Acid sulfate soil | place: Finland: Risofladan, Vaasa | collected... | reverse complement strand
TCCGGCGTGGTGGAGCACAGGGACTCCCTCGGACACGCGGGCAGTATCGCGGCCGGCGATGTGCAGTGGATGACAGCCGGTCATGGCATCCTGCACGAGGAGATGCCGCAGCTGCGCGGCGGACACCTGTCCGGTTTCCAGCTGTGGGTCAATCTGCCGGCGAAGCTTAAATTGACTAAACCCCGATACCAGGAAGTCGCCGCCAAACACATTCCCGAATTCAAACACGATAACGGTGTGCGCATCCGCGTTATCGCCGGCAGTGTAGACGGCGTACAGGGTGCGGTGAAGGAAATCGCCGTGAATCCGACTTATCTGGATGTGTCTGTACCGGAAGACACGGTTTTTGCTCAAGCGATCCCGCGTGGCCATACAGCCTTCGCCTATGTCTATGACGGCGAAGGACGATTCGGCGTGATCGCCGAAGCCACCGGCACCGACGTCCGCGGCCAGAAACTCGTGGTGTTTTCCGATGGCGATACGGTCGAGATCAGGGCTAAACAAACAGGAGTCAGGTTCCTGCTGATATCCGGTATGCCGCTGAACGAACCGGTAGCCCGTTACGGACCTTTCGTTATGAATACCCCTGAGGAAATTCAGCAGGCACTGATCGACTTGCGCAATGGGGCCTTCGTATAATTATCAACAGTGGCTTATATGAAACGGGCGGCATGTGTTGCACATGCCGCCCGTTATTTCTAAGAACGCCTGTTTTCAGGGTTTCACAAATTTGAGTGTCATGCGGTCGGATTCGCCGATGGTCTGGTATTTCACATGATCCTTGTTACCCTCGGCGTAGGTCGGGGGCAAGGTCCAAACACCGTCCGGATAGTCCTTGGTGTCATTGGGGTTGGCGTTGATCTCGGATTGCCCCGCAAGCTTGAAGCCAGCTTTCTCGGCTTGCTGGATCACGTAGTCCACCGGCATATAGCCGGTCTTGAACACCTGCTGCACGCTCTTGCCGGCCACGGCGCGGTGCTCCACCACGCCCAATACGCCGCCGTGCTTCAGCACCTTGAAGGCCGCCTGGAACACGTTTTCCAGCTGGCCGCGGCTCTGCCAGTTATGCAGGTTGCGGAAGGTAAGCACCATGTCGGCGGAGCCGTCGGGCCCGAGATCCATCTTGGCGGGCGGCGAGAAGTCCACCACCTTCACCTTGCCGTAGACCTCCGGATTCGCTTTGAGCTTGGCCAGGTATTTCACGGTGCCGTCGGATTCGGAGTCGCCCTTGGCGGGCACCACTGCATCGATGAGTTGGCCGTGGTCTCTCAGCACCGGCGCCAGGATCTCCGTGTACCAGCCGGTCCCTGGCCAAAGCTGTACCACGGTCATGTGGGGTGTGAGGCCGAAGAACTCCAGCGTCTGTTTGGGATGGCGGTACTGGTCGCGGGCCGCGTTGGCGGGATCGCGCCAGGAACCTTGCAGCGCCTGGCCGAGTGTGACATCAATGCTGTTGGCATCCGGCGTGACCTGCGGGACGGCCAGGATCGGTGCGGACAGCAGCAAGGCCGAACAGAACAGCAGGGGCTTAAGCATGAGGTTACCTTATTGCTTGGGTTTCACAAATTTCAGGGTCATGCGGTCGGATTCACCGATCGCCCGCATCCTTGCGTGTTCGCTCTCGGCTCCCGCGAGATCCGGTGGCAAGCGATGCACGTTGATGTCTTCCGGATCTTTGAGGTTGGCATTTATTTCCGAGACGCCTGCCAGCCTGAAACCGGTCGTGAGCCCCAGTTCGATCACATAATCTTCCGGCAGCCGGTGCAGTGCCATGGAACTCTCGGCAGCATCAGCGAACGGTTTGGCACGGTGTTCCGTGATGCCGAGCACGCCGCCCGGTTTGAGCACCGCGTAGGCCGCCTTGAATACCGCGGCCAAGGTTGCGGGACTGTTGTTCATCCAGTCATGGAGATTGCGGAAGGTCAGCACCATGTCGGCGGAATCGGCCGCTCCCAGGTTGATTTGTTCCGGTGGCGCGAACGGGATGATTTTTTCGATATGCCCATAGACTGCGGGATCGGCCTTCAGTTTCGCATCGAAGGCCGATGCCATGCGGTGCATGAACGTGCTCTTGCTGTCCATCGGTGGGGAAGCTTCGATCAGATGGCCCTGGTCGTAGAGGAATGGCGCAAGTATTTCCGTGTACCAGCCGCCGCCCGGTTCGAGTTCGATCACCGTCATGTCCGGACGTATGCCGAAGAATTTTAGGGTTTCCACCGGATGGCGGTACTGATCTCGGGCTTTGTGGGCGGCTGAACGCCAACTGCCGTTGACGGCCTCCTTGAGCAGGCTGGTGGTGTTACCGGACGCTGCGATCGGTCCCGCGTGCACGCCGCTTGCCAGCAGCAGCGCGCCGGCGGACAAGGTAAGGAAACTGCAAATGCGATGAATCATGGCTCGATCCTCCTGATAAGTGCGTTAACTATAACGCCAATACTCGGATTATGATGCTGGATATGGTAAAAAGTGCGCCTTTGTCGCCGCATAACATGGCCATATTTTCATTTTCCCCGGTTAACGGACATGAGCCACGATCGATTCACACTTGCCCTGCAGTCGAGCCACATGGCGACACCGCGCGTGCTCCAGCTGAATTTACGGCGCGAGGATGGCGCCCCGTTCAGCTATATACCAGGCCAGTTCATTACTCTGCATATGCCGTTTCAGGACATGGAGCTGCGTCGCAGTTACAGCGTGGCCACCATACCCGGCAGCGTGGACGAAGTGCAGATCGCGGTTACCCATGTGGAAGGCGGGCGTGCCACAAAACTTCTATATGACATGACGCCCGGCGCAATCATCGAGGCTACTGGTCCCTTCGGGCGTTTTGTACTGCGCGATGACCCACCTGGGCGCTACTTGCTGGTGGCCACGGGTACCGGCATCTCACCGTATCGCGCTATGCTGCCGCAGTTGCGCGTGCGCCTCGATGGTAAACAGCACAAAGCTGCGCTGCTGCTGGGCGTGCGCGGCCCGGATGAATTGCTGTTCGGTGAAGACTTTGTCAGTTTCGCCCGTGAGAATCCTGCCTTCCGATTTATCGCCAGCTATAGCCGGCGGATGCCGGAGACTCTGGTAGAGCACGCGCACAAGGGCTATGTACAAGACTATCTTATGGAACTCAAGCCCGATCCACAGCGCGATATCGTATATCTATGCGGCAACCCGGACATGATCGATACTGCGGTAGAACGCCTCAAAGCCATCGGTTTCGACAACCATAACCTGCGGCGCGAGAAATACGTTTCCTCCAATTGACTCGGCACGCATCTGCTGCGGCGACCATGGAAATTATCGAAGTGCCTGGAAAGCCAGGTTGTCGTCTGCATTATTTTTAATAATGCATGACTAGAACTGATTCACCCTAGAGCTGCAACTACTTATCAGGCTTTCAAGCGCCGGTATTTGATGCGGTGCGGTTGGTCGGCATCGGCGCCCAGGCGTCGCTTGCGGTCGGCCTCGTAATCCGCATAGTTGCCTTCGAACCACACGACTTTGGAATCCCCCTCGAAGGCCAGCATGTGGGTGGCGATGCGGTCCAGGAACCAGCGGTCGTGGGAGATGATCACCGCGCAACCGGGGAAGGCCAGCAGCGCTTCTTCCAGCGCCCGCAGGGTCTCGACGTCCAGATCATTGGTGGGCTCGTCCAGCAACAGCACGTTGCCGCCATTCCTGAGCACCTTGGCAAGATGTACGCGGTTGCGCTCGCCACCGGAGAGGTCGCCCACGCGTTTCTGCTGGTCAGGACCTTTGAAGTTGAAACGCCCGACGTAGGCTCGCGATGGCGTCTGGTAATTCCCGACCGTGAGGATATCCTGACCATTGGCGATTTCCTGCCACACGCTCTTGTCGGCGCTGAGCGCATCGCGGCTCTGGTCCACGTAGGCAAGTTTCACGCTCGGACCAATGCGCAGTTCACCGGCATCGGCTTTTTCCTGGCCGACAATCATGCGAAACAGGGTGGTTTTGCCGGCACCGTTGGGGCCGATGACGCCGACGATGCCACCCGGCGGCAGATTGAACGACAGATCGTCATACAGCAAGGTGTCGCCGAAACTCTTGCGCAGCCCTTTGGCTTCCACCACCACATCGCCGAGGCGCGGGCCCGGCGGGATGTAGAGTTCCTGGGTCTCGTTACGTTTCTGGAATTCCGCCGAGGACAGTTCCTCGAAGCGCTGCAGGCGCGCCTTGCTTTTAGCGTGCCGGCCCTTGGGATTGGTGCGCACCCACTCCAATTCCTGTTTCATGGCCTTGATGTGTGCAGTTTCCTGTTTTTCCTCCACCTCCAGGCGTTTCTCCTTTTGTTCCAGCCATGAGGAATAATTCCCCTGCCAGGGGATGCCATGGCCACGATCCAGTTCCAGTATCCAGCCAGCCACGTTGTCGAGGAAATAGCGGTCATGGGTGACGGCCACCACCGTGCCCGGATATTCCTGCAGAAAGCGTTCCAGCCAAGCCACCGATTCTGTATCCAGATGGTTGGTGGGCTCATCCAGCAGCAGCATGTCGGGTTTCGATAACAACAGCCGGCAGAGCGCCACGCGGCGGCGTTCGCCGCCGGAGAGTTTGTTGACATCCGCATCCCAGGGCGGCAGTCGCAGGGCTTCGGCCGCCACTTCCAGCACATGATCCAGATTGGTGGCGCCGGCGGCCTGCAGGATATTCTCCAGCCGCGCCTGTTCGGCGGCGAGCTTGTCAAAATTCGCATCCGGTTCTGCGTAGGCGGCATACACTTTATCCAGTAGCTCCTTGGCCTCCTTGATCTCACCCAATCCATCTTCCACGTTGGCGCGCACATTTTTCTTCGCGTCCAACTGCGGCTCTTGCGGCAGGTAGCCGATGCGGATGCCTGCCAGCGGCCGTGCTTCGCCATGGATGTCGGTATCCACACCCGCCATGATGCGCAGCAGTGTGGATTTGCCGGAGCCGTTCAGACCCAACACGCCGATCTTGGCGCCCGGGAAAAAGGACAGGGAGATGTCGCGCAATATCTCGCGTTTGGGGGGCACGACTTTGCCCACCCGGTTCATGGTGTAGATGTATTGCGCCATTGCAGTCTGCAACCTGAAAGGGAGCAGGATTATCCGTGAAAGTGACGGGCGCTGCCAGTGATGGACTTAGCCGGAGCCCTTGGTCTTGGTGTATCCGGTACTGGCGTGGCGCTCGATGAAAGCGATGATCTCGCCAGCGATGTTCTTCTGGGTGGCGGTTTCGATGCCTTCGAGGCCTGGCGAAGAGTTCACTTCCAGCACCAGCGTTCCCTTGGTGGAGCGGATCAGATCCACACCGGCCAGATTCAGACCCATGATTTTGGCGGCTTTGACCGCAATGCCGCGTTCCGCCGGTGTGATGCTGATGGCCTCGGCTGTGCCGCCGCGATGCAGGTTGGCGCGAAATTCGCCCTTGCGGGCCTGGCGTTTCATGGAAGCCACTACTTTGTTACCGATGATGAAGCAGCGGATGTCGGTGCCACGGGATTCCTTGATGAACTGCTGCACCAGGAAATGCGCGTCCAGACCGCGAAAGGCGTCGATCACGCTCTCCGCCGCATGCCGGGTTTCAGCCAAGACCACGCCCTGGCCTTGGGAGCCTTCTGTGAGCTTGATGATGAGCGGCACGTCACCGACGATGGCCAGAAGGTCGTCGGTGTCATCCGGTGAATGCGCGAATCCCGTCACCGGCATGCCGATACCCTTGCGTGCCAGCAATTGCAGGGAGCGCAGTTTGTCACGTGCACGACCCACTGCCACCGACTCATTGAGAGAAAATACCCCGATCATCTCGAATTGTCGCAGCACGGCGGTCGCATAGAAGGTCACCGATTGCCCGATGCGGGGTATGACGGCATCGAAATGTTCCAGCTTGCGTCCTTTGTAGTGGATTTCGGGGTTATGTACCGAGATATTCATATAGCAACGCAACGGATCGATGACGTATAAGTCATGACCGCGTTTCAGTCCCGCTTCCACCAGGCGCTTGGTGGAATACAGCCGTGTATTGCGCGATAACACGGCGATTTTCAGACGTTTTCTTTTCATGAGTTCAAATCGTTTTTGGTTTATTTATATTTGTCTTTATCGTTGTCGCTTTTCGTCGAACGCCAGTTATATATGAGGCATCCGGGTCCACCAGTAATCTTTCACGCATGGCGCTACGGCCGATCAGCAGCCGGAAACGCATAGGATCCCGGTCTGTGAGTGTGAGTTCAATGGGCCAGGTCATAGTGCCGATGCATACACTTGTCACAATCACCAACCGCTGTTCCCGATGACCTCCGGAATCCATTACCCAGCGTTCATCTATTACTTCGGCTACGCAATATATTTGTGGTCGCAGCCTGCGTTGTAGCGGATGCACTCCAAAACGTACCATACGTTGTCCATGCTCGCTGAAAGCATCGAGCGCAAATGCATGCAAGGTAGAAGTGCGTGCGCCCGTATCCATCTTGGCCTTGATACGTACGATCCCTAGATCAGGCAATGCGGCCCATTCGCGCCAACCCGCCTTGAATTTCATTGTTAGCGCCTTTGCCATGCTTATTACCCATGTCGCGGCACGGATTATACTATCATCCCTGTATTACAGTTTTCTTTCTATAACAAACAGATATGTCGACTCCGAATATGCTGCATGTCGGCGTCTGCAACGATCCTTTGCAGGCGCGCTATGGATTCGGTGATGGTCATCCCTTTGGGTATGATCGTTTTGTTGCGTTCTGGCAGGAAGCCAGCAGCCGTTGTATTGACCAGCACACGCTACCGATTGCAGCCCGTTCTGCTACGCGCCATGAACTGGAAGCGTTTCACACACAAGCTTACCTTGATTTCATAATCCAGCGCAGCAAGCAAGGTGGTTATCTCGATGGTGGTGATACGCCGGCGATTCCTGGAATTTACGAAGCCGCAAGCCAGGTTGTGGGCGCTACCCTGAACGCAGTGACTGGTGTGATGGTGGGCGATTACCGGCGCGCATTCGTGCCGATCGCCGGTTTGCATCATGCCGGCCGTGATCATGCCGCAGGATTCTGCGTGCTCAACGACATCGGCGTGGCGATAGAACATCTGCGCCGCACGCATGATCTCAAAAAAATAGCCTATGTGGACATCGATGCCCACCACGGCGACGGTGTGTTCTACGCCTATGAATCAGACCCAAATTTGTTGTTTGCCGACATGCATGAAGATGGTCGCTTTCTGTATCCCGGCACCGGCCGCGCCGATGAAACCGGCAGCGGCGCTGCAATCGGCACCAAGCTCAATATTCCCATGCCGCCCGGCGCTGATGATACGGAATTCAAATCCGCGTGGGAGCAGGTGGAGCGCTATCTCCGGAAACAGCAACCGCAATTCATCCTGTTTCAATGTGGTGCTGACAGCATCGAGGGTGATCCCATCACCCATCTGCGTTATACGCCGGCGACACATACCTATGCCGCCGCACGCTTGTGCATCCTCGCGGATGAACTTTGCGATGGCCATATCGTGGGCATGGGTGGCGGTGGCTACAATCGCCGCAATCTGGCGCTGGCCTGGAGCGGCGTGGTCGAGGCATTTTTGGCGGCCTGATGCAGGCGGATGGTGAGGTACAATGGCCTGCCAAAAATAACTTGCCCCACCTCTGGAGCCGCTGATGTTCAGCCAGGACATGATGATTGCCGGGTTCGACGATGAACTCTACGCTGCGCTGCACTCGGAGTTACAGCGTCAGGAGCAGAATATTGAGTTGATTGCTTCTGAAAATTACGTGAGTCCGCGGGTACTGGCCGCCCAGGGTTCGGTGCTCACCAACAAGTACGCGGAAGGCTATCCCGGCAAGCGCTATTACGGCGGCTGCGAATTCGTGGACGTGGCCGAACGGCTGGCTATCGAACGCGCGAAGAAATTATTCGGCGCCGCATACGCGAATGTGCAGCCACACTCCGGTTCACAGGCTAACGCCGCGGTCTATTTGGCGTTGCTGAAAGCCGGCGATACCATCCTCGGTATGAGCCTGGCGCACGGCGGGCATCTCACGCACGGCGCCAAGGTGAATTTCTCCGGCAAGTTCTTCAATGCGGTGCAATACGGCATCGACACTGCCACCGGCCTGATCGATTACCAGCAGGTGGCGCGACTCGCAGAACAGCACAAGCCGAAGATGATCGTGGCGGGATTCTCCGCCTACTCGCGCCGCATCGACTGGCAGAAGTTCCGTGACATCGCGGATGCGGTCGGCGCTTATTTGTTCGTGGACATGGCGCATGTGGCCGGGCTGGTAGCGGTCGGGATCTATCCCGATCCGGTGCAGATCGCGGACGTCACCACCACCACTACACACAAGACCCTGCGCGGTCCGCGCGGCGGCCTGATACTGGCGCGGCCCAATGAGGAGATCGAGAAGAAACTGAGTTCCACCGTGTTTCCCGGCACCCAGGGCGGGCCGTTGATGCATGTGATCGCCGCCAAGGCGGTGGCGTTCCTGGAAGCCCTGCAACCGGAATTCAAGGTCTACCAGCAGCAGGTGCTCGACAATGCCCGCGCCATGGCGGATGCATTGGTGAAACGCGGTTTCAACATCGTATCGGGGGGCACCGATAATCACCTGTTCCTGATGGACCTGATTGACAAGAACATCACCGGAAAGGATGCGGACGCCGCCTTGCACAAAGCCAATATCACCGTGAACAAGAATGCCGTGCCGAATGATCCACGTCCACCGATGGTGACCAGTGGCCTGCGCATTGGTACGCCAGCATCCACCACCCGCGGCTTCAAGCAGGCCGAGATACGCGAACTGGCCGGCTGGATCGCGGACATCCTCGACGATATGAACGATGAGAAAACCATCGCTGATGTGCGTGAGAATGTATTGGCTATGTGCAGGAAGTTCCCAGTCTACCCCGCCAACATGCAATTTTAAGACTGGCGTCCGCGGTCATGTACTGTCCATTCTGCAATCATGAGGACACTAAGGTGATCGATTCGCGCCTTGCCGGCGAAGGCGCGCAGGTGCGCCGTCGCCGCGAATGCGAGAAATGCGGCGAACGCTTCACCACATTTGAGACTGCCGAGTTGGTGATGCCGCGTATCGTCAAGAGCAACGGCACCCGCGAGCCCTTCGATGAGCACAAACTGCGTGCCGGCATGATGCGCGCGCTGGAGAAGCGCCCGGTCAGCACCGAAGCCATCGAAGCCGCGATCGCACGCATCACCCATAAATTGCAGGTGACCGGTGAACGCGAGATCCGCTCCCTGCAGGTCGGCGAGCGTGTCATGGATGAGCTCAAGGCGCTTGATGAAGTTGCCTATGTGCGTTTTGCCTCCGTCTACCGGAGTTTCCAGGATGTCAACGAATTCCGGGAGGAAATCCAGCGTTTGCAGGATGACGCGGCGCGTGAAGCCCTGAAACGCGAACAGATGCCGTTGTTGCCGGATGAAGAAAAGAAATAAGTAGTGCTGCCAGTCGGCTTCATGCCAGCAGCCTTGTAGTTCTGCGATTATTCGTTTTCAGGTACGCAGCACCTTTTGTAAGTATTGGTTTATAAAATGTTCTCTGTCACTGATCAAGAATTTATGGCTGAGGCTCTGCGACTTGCGGAGCAGGGCCTGTACACCTCTGACCCGAATCCGCGCGTCGGTTGTGTGTTGGTGAAGGACGGTGCTGTCGTTGGCCGGGGTTTTCACCATAAGGCTGGGGAAGCGCACGCGGAGATACTTGCGCTCAAGCAAGCAGGCGAGAGGGCACGCGGCGCTAGCGTGTATGTGACGCTGGAACCCTGCACACACTTCGGACGCACCGGGCCTTGCGCTGATGCGCTGGTGAATGCTGAAGTCGCACGCGTGATTGCGGCCATAGCCGATCCAAATCCACAGGCCGGCGGGGGGGGTGAGAAACTGCGTGCCGCCGGCATTGAAACCGCGATGGGCCTGATGGAGGCAGAAGCCCGCGCGCTCAATCCGGGCTTTGTCAGCCGCATGACCCGCGGCCGTCCCTGGGTGCGCAGCAAACTGGCAGCGAGTCTCGATGGCCGTACCGCGCTCGCCTCGGGCGCGAGCAAGTGGATCAGCGGTGCGGCGGCGCGCGAAGATGCGCAACGCTGGCGGGCGCGCAGTTCCGCCATCCTCACGGGCATCGGCACGCTGTTGGCGGACGATCCTGCGCTCAGCGTGCGTCTGCCGGGCGAGTGGCGCCAACCAAGACGCATCGTGGTGGATACGCAGTTGCGCACTCCACCCAATGCACGTCTATTGCAGCAGCCAGGAGAGACTCTGATTGCCACAGCGGTAACCGATACAGGACGCCATGCCCCCTTGATGGCTGCCGGTGCCAAAATTCTAGTATTACCCATAGTTGAGGGTCATATTGATCTTGCTACCTTGGTTCGACGTCTGGCGGAACTGGAATGCAATGAAGTGCTGGTGGAGGCGGGTGCAGTTTTGAATGGCGCGCTGTTCAAGGCTGGGCTCCTGGATGAGCTCATCATTTATATGGCGCCGCAGATATTGGGCGATACCGCACGCGGTATGTTCGACCTGCCGGAGCTGCACAGCCTCGAAGAGCGCGTCGAATTGCAATACAAGGATGTGCGCATGCTGGGAGTGGATGTGCGCTTTCTGGCGGTGCCGAGAGCGAGGAAAAGCTGATGTTTACCGGGATCGTGCAGACCGTGGGCAAAGTTCAGGCACTCGAGGCACGCAGCGGAGACCTGCGCATGCATATACATGCCGCTGGCCTAGATATGAAAGCTATGAAAGTCGGAGACAGCATAGCCGTGAACGGTTGCTGCCTCACTATCATCGAGAAATTGCCTGCGGGTATCAGCGTGGATGCTTCCAGGGAAACCTTGGAACTCACCACCTTGGGCGCATTCCAGGCAGGTACGCCTGTGAATCTGGAAACTGCCATGATTTTATCTACACCTCTGGGTGGGCATATGGTGAGCGGGCATGTGGACGGTGTGGGCGTGGTGCAGGGTCGCCGGGAGGACGGCCGCTCGGTACGTTTCGATATCGAGGCGCCCGTTGGATTGGCGCACTATATTGCCCGCAAGGGGTCCGTCTGTGTGGATGGTGTGAGCCTGACAATCAATGCGGTCGAGGCGCACAGTTTTCAGGTGAACATTATTCCCCACACCCTGGAACACACCAACATGCGCGACTATCGCACTGGCACGCGCGTGAACCTGGAAGTGGATCTGATCGCGCGCTATCTTGAGCGCCTGTTATCCGCGAACACACCTGCCAAGTGAAGCAGGCCCTATTTATTTGGAGATAGTTCATGCCGAATACTGTCACGCACATGAAATACGCTAACCTGGATTCCATGGAGGATATACTCAAGGATATCCAAGCTGGAAAGATGGTCATCCTCATGGATGACGAGGATCGCGAGAACGAAGGCGACCTCATCTTGGCAGCGGAGAAAGTGCGCCCCGAAGACATCAACTTCATGGCGCGTTATGGGCGTGGCCTCATCTGCCTCACTTTGACACCCGAACGTTGCCGCCAGTTGCGCCTGCCACTCATGGTCAGCGAGACCAATGAGACCCGTACCACCAATTTCACGCTCTCCATCGAAGCTGCGGAAGGCGTGACCACTGGCATTTCAACCTATGACCGCGCGCACACGGTGCGCACCGCAGTGCGTCCGGACGCGGTGCCGGAAGATCTCAAGCAACCCGGCCATGTCTTCCCCATCATGGCGCAGCCCGGTGGTGTGCTGACGCGTGCCGGCCATACGGAAGCCGGCTGTGATCTTGCCCGCCTGGCAGGGCTCGAACCCGCGGCAGTCATCGTCGAGATCCTCAACGAGGATGGCAGCATGGCGCGCCGCCCGGATCTGGAAAAGTTTGCGAAAGCCCATGGCTTAAAGATCGGCACCATCGCCGATCTCATCAGCTATCGGTTGGCCAAGGAGAAAACCGTCGAACGTATCGCCGAACGCGTGGTGCCCACTGAATTTGGCGAATTCCGTATAGCGGTCTATGAAGACCGGGTGAACAAGACGGTACATCTGGCTTTGATCAGCGGCTCGTTGCAACCAGAAAAACCGGTGCTGGTACGGGTGCATCTGCAAAACACCCTCAACGATGTGGTCGGCGTGCGCTGGGATGATCTGGGCTGGCCGCTGCGCAACGCGCTGCGGCGTATCGCCAAGGAGGGCGGCGTGGTGGTGATCCTTCGTCAGCCGGAGGATCCGGCTGTGTTGGTGGAACGCCTGCGCGGCCACCTGACCGAAGATGACCAAAACGAGGATGCTGCCACCGATGGTGCAGTGTTGCGCACCTATGGTATCGGTGCCCAGATCCTCCTGGACCTTGGGGTGAGACGCATGCGTGTCCTGAGTCAGCCGAAGAAGATGCACGGCCTCTCTGGATTTGGCCTGGAGGTGGTCGAATACGTAGCATGCGACTGAGGTCTCTGCGACAAGTTGCCGACGTATAACCTGTCCAGCTCGGTTAGAATAGGCCTGCATTCCAACAAACTAATCAGCATGAGCACCCATCCCAGAATTATTGAAGGCGAGACCGCCGCCAGTGGCGCACGCATCGCCATCGTGGCGGCGCGTTTCAATGCCTTGGTGGTGGACAAGCTGGTGAGCGGGGCTTTGGAGACTCTGCATGCACAGGGTGTGCGGGATGAGAACCTGACGCTAGTACGTGTGCCGGGTGCATTTGAAATACCCCTGGCTGCGAAAAATTTGGCCGCCAGCGGCCGGCAAGACGCGATCATCGCACTGGGTGCGGTGATCCGCGGCGAGACGCCGCATTTCGATTTTGTGGCGGGCGAGTGCGCCCGTGGTATCTCACAGGTCGCATTGGACAGCGGCATACCGGTGGCTCTCGGCGTGCTCACCTGCGACAACCTTGAGCAGGCGCTGGCGCGCGCCGGTGGCGGTGCCGGCAACAAGGGTGCGGATGCGGCCCTGGTGGCACTGCAGATGGCCGGACTGCTCCGGAAACTGGGTTGAATCATGGCCGCTAGTTCCAAACACGGCGCACGTGCACGCGCCCGGGCGCGGCGCCTGGCTTTGCAGGGGCTCTACCAGTGGCAGCTGTCCGCTGCCTTGCCTGACGATATCATCGCCCAGTTGCGTCTCAGCCAGAACATCAAGGATATCGATACTGATTATTTCGAGGAACTGCTGCGTGGCGTCATCGCGGACAGCGACAAGCTGGCAGCGGCTTTCTCGCCCTATCTGGATCGTCCGCTCACGCAACTGGATCCGGTTGAACGCGGCATATTCCTGTTAAGCACCTATGAGCTGAGTGCACGTCCGGACGTTCCGTATCGCGTGGTACTCAATGAAGCGGTAGAACTGGCCAGGAAATTCGGCGCGGAAGATAGCCACAAGTATATCAACGCCGTTTTGGACCGAGCCGCCATGGTGTTGCGCGCCACTGAGCAGGGTAAGCGCGAAAGCGTTGGCTGACTCTCGCGCATGGACGAATTCGAAATAATCTGCCGTTATTTTTCCGACCAATCTACGCACAGGGATGACGTGTGTCTGGGCATCGGTGATGATGCCGCCATCCTACGCGTGCCACCTGGACAAGAATTGGTTGTCTCGGTGGACTCATTGATTGCTGGTGTGCATTTCCCGGAAGATCTGCCAGCGGCAGCCATCGGCCACCGGGCGCTGGCTGTCAATCTGAGCGATCTTGCCGCCATGGGCGCAACTCCGGCTTGGGCCTTGCTAGCGCTCAGCCTGCCGCAGGTGGATGAAGAGTGGATACGGGAATTGGCCCGTGGCTTCTTTGCGCTTGCACAGCGCTACAAGATTGTACTTGTGGGTGGAAATCTGGCGCGCGGACCGCTGAATATCACGGTCACGGTTCACGGGTTTGTGCCCTCCGGGCGTGCATTATTGCGCACAGGTGCACAGCCGGGTCACACAGTATGTGTAACCGGCTGGCTCGGCGATTCAGCCGGCGGCTTGCAGCAGTTGCAGGCACACATGGCGATGGCCGAGACCGACGCTTGTATGCAGCGCTTCTGTTTCCCTGAACCGCGCATTCAGGCGGGGTTGGTGTTACGCGATATTGCCAGCGCTGCCATCGATATTTCCGATGGACTGGCGGCGGATCTGGGCCACCTACTGCAAGCGAGCGGAGTGGGTGCACAGTTGCAGGTGGAACAACTGCCCCTATCGTCCTCATTGTTGCAACACTGCACCCAAGAGCAAGCAGTAAATCTGGCACTAACTGGTGGTGATGATTACGAGTTGTGTTTCACCGTGCCTGCAGAGCGTATGCCATTGCTGGCATCGCATGCGCACGACTTTGGTTATCCTGTGACACGCATAGGGGAAATCACCACCTCAAAATCTCTGCGCTGCCTGCGAAACGACAACACGGACTGGCCGTTGCCGGTCGCCGGCTACAAACATTTCTAGATAGGCTTAACTATGGCCAATCGTCTTACTGCCCGCGATGTTTTCAGCAATCCGATACATCTGCTGGCCTACGGGTTCGGCAGTGGCCTGTCACCCAAAGCCCCCGGCACCGCCGGCACGCTGGTGGGGGTCGTCGTCTACTTGCTGTTGTTGCCGCTGCCTCACTGGGTTTACTGGCTCATCACCTTGGTGCTTTTTGTGGCCGGCATTTTCATCTGCGGCTATAGCGCCAAAAAACTTGGTGTGGAGGATCCGGGAGCCGTCAATTGGGATGAGGTCGTGGGCTATCTGTTCACCATGGCGTTTGCGCCTCACGGCTGGCCCTGGCTGCTTCTGGGATTCGTGCTATTCCGATTCTTCGACATCCTCAAACCCTGGCCGATCCGCTGGTTCGATCGCAATCTCCATGGTGGCTTGGGTATCATGCTGGATGATGTGGTGGCTGCCATCCCGGCCGCGGTTATCATATATATAGTGACGCTGATCCTTAAAATGGCCCAATCTTGATAAAGACATGCCTTACGCTGGACATCGTCCGGCCGGGGCTGTAAAAAGCCCACACGCATCTGATGGAGTCTGCATGAACGCCCCTGCCAAGCTCGGCAAGTTTGTCATCACCCGGGAATTGGGGCGCGGCGCTACCGGTACCGTCTATCTCTGCCACGATTCCTTCCTCGGTAAGGATGTGGCCATCAAACTCTATAACTTCGATGTCGATGCCAGCGAAAAGGAAACTCGCACCCGGCGTAAATTATTTTTCAACGAGGCTTACCTCGTCGGCAAGATGAATCACCCCAACATCCTGCCAATCCTGGATGCCGGTGAGGATGCAGATCATTGTTATGTGGTGATGGAGTACGTGCGTGGTGCGCAGCCGCTCACGGTCTTTTGCCGCGCCGACAACTTGTTGCCGGTGCGCAAGATAGTGGAAGTCATATTCAAATGCGCCAAGGCTCTGGACTATGCCCATCGCAAGGGCTTGGTACATCGCGATATCAAACCCGGCAACATCCTCATGACTGCGGAAGGCGATGTACGCATCGTGGATTTTGGCGTGGCCCACATGGCGGGCAACGAGGAGGGACAACTCAAGGGTTTGGTGGGTTCACCGAGTTACATGGCGCCTGAACAGATGCGTCAGCAACCTTCGACTGTACAGACGGATCTGTATTCACTGGGCGTGGTGATGTACGAGTTGCTGACCGGCAAACGGCCCTTCTATGGGGATAACCTTTCACGTCTCGTGCATCAGATCGTGTATGCCACGCCAGCACCAGTGCATCGCCTGCGTCCTGATGTGCCGGGAATGCTGGAAGATATCGTGTATAAGGCGTTGGCGAAGGATCCGGCGAAGCGCTACCGCAATGGCCTGGAGTTCGCCACCGATCTGACACGTGCGGTACGCACGCTGGACCAACTATCCGAGGAGATGGCTGACCAGGAGCGCTTCAATATCCTGCGGCGCTTGCGTTTCTTCGAGGATTTCAGTTATCCGGAAATTTATGAAGTGCTGAACGCCAGCCGCTGGCAAAGTTACGGCTCGGGCGAAGATATCGTGGTGGAAGGTGAACTCGATGATTGTTACATCGTCGTGGTGTTGGGCGATGCGGAAGTGCGGCGTGGTGACAGCGTCATCGGCATCTTGGGGGAGGGTGATTGCTTCGGTGAGGCACCCTATCTGGAACAGGGACGCAGCCTGGCCGGAATCACTGCACGGACCACCATGAATGTTCTGCGGGTGAATTCAACCCTCATCGATCAGGTCTCAATGCAATGTCAGTTGCGCTTTCACAAGATGTTTCTCAAGACGCTGGTTGAGCGATTGACCCGAGGCGAACGCCAATCGGGTGTTACGCAGAAACCGAAGGTATCTGCTGAATCCTGACGCGCCAATTCACTTAGGAACAGCAGGCACGCTTCTTGGTTCTGCGTCTTTGTCGCGTTCCACCATGGCATAGGCCGAGTGGTTATGTATGGATTCGAAATTCTCTGATTCCACGCTATAGGCACGAATACGCTCATCGGAATTCAGTTTAACCGCGATGTCGCGCACCATGTCCTCCACAAACTTTGGATTGTCGTAGGCACGCTCGGTGACGTATTTTTCATCCGGACGTTTTAAAAGTCCGAACAGTTCAGAAGAGGCTTCCCGTTCCACCACATCAATCAATTCCTCCAGCCAGATGAAGCCCCGGGTTTTACAGTTTACAGTCACGTGGGAGCGCTGGTTGTGGGCGCCGTAATCGGAGATCTCCTTGGAGCAGGGACACAGGCTGGTCACCGGGATCACGATGCGGATGCGCAGGGAGTTCTGGTTATCTCTGCGTTCGCCGATGAAGGTGACGTCGTAATCAAGTAGGCTCTTCACACCGGATACCGGGGCTTTCTTGGAGATGAAATACGGGAAGCGCATCTCGATATGTCCTGAGTGTGCGCCCAGACGTTCGCTCATCTCAGTCAGCATTTCCTTGAATGAATCCACGGTGATTTCACGCTCGTGCTGATTGAGTATCTCCACGAAGCG